>Ga0181525_10000957_pt1 | contig 25092 bp, 22 predicted proteins | sample PEATcosm2014_Bin_48_FD_121100 | JGI IMG/M metagenome (GOLD analysis project Ga0181525, IMG submission 121100) | Peatland microbial communities from MTU Mesocosm Facility, Houghton, MI, USA - PEATcosm2014_Bin06_10_metaG | ecosystem: Environmental > Terrestrial > Soil > Wetlands > Peat | place... | reverse complement strand
GGCAAAAAGATCCGGCCCGCGCACGCTCAAGCGCATTGAGCAGCTGAACTGTTTCTGGGCCACGCGGGTATGGTCGTGTTCGAGGGTCACACGCGCATCCAGGGCGCGCTGGTCAAAATGGTCGAGCTTCTCCAGACGGCCAAGGATGCGATCTTCAATTGCCTTGGTCAGCGTCACATTGTGTGTCGAAAGAATCAATTTCATGCTTCCAAGATGCCGCCGGCGCGATTGAAAATCCAGTTTTTCCTTGGGTTTATCTTGATGAAGCGAAAATCGTGCCAATGTTCTTGTGTCCGGGCCTGACTGGATTACATTGAAGTCACAAATGGCGCAAGGCTTACAACTGTCGCAACGGCTGTCGCAATCAATGGTGCTGTCACCGCAATTGCAATACTCGCTCGCCCTGCTTCAGGCGCCGACGCTTGAACTCAAAGCCATGGTGGAACAGGAACTCGAGCAAAATCCCGTGCTTGAGGAGGTCGCCGCGCCGGAAACCGAACTGGCTGACAAGCCGGCGCCTGCGGAGGACGACGCGCCCGCCGAGCCGCCGTTTGAAGCCGCCTCGGAGCAGGGCGTCGAGGCGCCCGTGGACGATTTTCAGGCGGAGTTCGACCAGTTGGTGCAATTGGATCAGGAATGGCGCGACCAGTTTTCGCAGGCGAACGTCTCCGTCCGCCGCTCCCCGGAAGAGGAGGAAAAGCGTCAGTTCATGTTCGACTCGCTCACGGTGGGAACGTCGCTGGCGGAAACGTTGATGGAGCAGGTTCGCGATGCGGATTTTACGGACGAGCAGCGCCAGATGGCCGAACTCATCATCGGCAACATTGACGATTACGGTTATCTCAAGACCACCGTCCCGGAACTTTGCACCTCCACCAGCCTGCCCGAACAAAAAGTCTCGGAAGTCCTCAAAATCATCCAGACGTTCGACCCGCCCGGCGTTGGCGCGGGCGATTTGCGCGAATGCCTGATGCTCCAGCTTGAACGCGCCGGCCAGCAGGAATCCCTCGAATATCGCATCGTCCGCGACTTCATGATCGAGCTGGGCAAGCGGCGCATCCCGGACATCGCGCGCGGCACCGGCTTGACCATTGATGAAGTGCAGACCGCGCTCGCCCGCATCGGGCGGCTGGAACCGCGTCCCGGCCGGGCGTTCCTGCCGGACAACGACCAGTATATTTTGCCGGAGGTCTTTGTGAAGAAGTCAGGGGACGACTTCGTTGTGACGACCAACGACGAGCAGATTCCGCACCTGCGCATCAGCAACACCTACAAGGACCTCATGGCGCAGGGCGAAAATTCATCCGAGGTGAAGGATTACATCCGCGAAAAAATCCGCGCCGGGAAATTCCTCATCAAAAGTCTGCACCAGCGTCAGCAGACCATTTATAAAATCGCCCTGGAAATCGTCCAGCGCCAGCGCGAGTTCATGGAAAAGGGCGTGGCCCATTTGAAGCCCATGACCATGGCGCAAATCGCCGTGGTTGTCGGCGTCCACGAGACCACCGTCAGCCGCGCCGTGTCGGGCAAATACATGCAGACGCCGCAGGGTGTGTTCGAGATGAAATTCTTCTTCACCGCCGGCCTGCACACCACCACCGGCGCCGATGTCTCAAACGCCAGCGTGAAGGACATGATTGCGGAGATTTTCAAGCACGAAGACCCGGCCAGGCCGCTGTCCGATCAGGAAGCCGTGGCGATGCTCGCTGCAAAGGGAATCACCATCGCGCGCCGCACCATCGCCAAATACCGCGAGGAACTCAACATCCTGCCCTCGAACCTGCGGAAGGTTTATTGAATTACTTTTTGCGGATGGCTTCCAATTCCGCCTTGGTCGCCTTTTGCAGGGTGTCCAGTTCCTCGCGGATTTCTTCCTTCGTCTTTTTGGTCATCCGGTCAATGAACAGGATGCCGTTCAAATGGTCGGCTTCATGCTGGATGGCGCGAGACAGCAGGCCGCCGGCGCGAAATTCAACCAGCTTCAATTTTTCGTTCAGCGCCTTCACCTCCACCTCGCCAGACCGGGAGATTTCCGCGTAGATTTCCGGGAAGCTCAAGCAGCCTTCGTTGCCGGCCACCGGCTCGCCGACCGGCTTGATTTCGGGATTGATCAGCACCAGCGGCATGATTTCGTTCACGTCGGCGGGTTTGCCCTTGAGTTCGAGCGTGGAGGGGCGTTCCGTGACCTCGCGCACGTCAATCACCGTGAGTTGCAGCGCCCTGCCGACCTGCTGCGCGGCCAGCCCGACGCCATGCCGTTCGTGCATGGTTTCAAACATGTCGGCGATGAGCCGTTTGATTTCCGGCGTGATTTTTTCAATCCGCGCGCCCTTCTGGCGCAAGACCGGATGGCCGTATTTGATGACTTCTAATAACATGTGACAATTGACGGGTGGCAGGTGTCACCCTTGGGCCACGCCAAGGATTTGCAGAATCCGCTCCAATTCCTGTTCGCTGAAGAATGAAATTTCCACCGAGCCTTTGCCTTGCGCGTAATGCAATTGCACCTTTGTGGCAAACACTTCGCGCAGACGCGCCTCCAAGTCCGCGATGTGCGGATCACCGGCGGGCGCGACAAGAGTGCCAACGGCTTGCTCCCTGCTTCTTGCTCCTTTCCTCTGCAATTTGGCCACCAGCCCTTCGGTCTGCCGGACGTTCAAGCCTTCCTTGATGACGCGCTCGGCGGCAAGCCGCTGCTGCTTTTCATCGGCAATGCCGAGAATCACCTTCGCATGACCGACAGACAGGCGGGCTTCACGCAAATATTTTTGGACGACGGCGGGCAACTTGAGCAGCCGCAGGGAATTGGCCACCACCGCGCGGCTCTTGCCGACCTTGGCAGCGATGTCCTCCTGCGTGAGTTGGAATTGTTCGGCGAGCTGCGCGTAGCCTTGCGCCTCCTCGACGGCGTTCAGGTTTTCGCGCTGCAAATTTTCGATGAGCGCCAGTTCCAGCACCGCGCGGTCGTCCGCCTCGCGGGTGATGATGGGAACCTCCGGCAGATTCAAGAGCTGCGCCGCGCGCCAGCGTCGTTCGCCGGCAATCAATTCAAAGAAGCCGCCGCGTTCGCGCACAATGAGCGGCTGGACGATGCCCTGTTCGCGGATGGAATCAGCGAGTTCGCGCAGCGCCTCGTCGGAGAAATCCTTGCGCGGCTGGAGCGGGCAGGGGCGGATGCGGTTCAGCGGCACACGCTGGACGCGGTCGCGATTGTCCGGCACAGGCGCGGCGGCGACAACGGCGGGTTGAACGGGTGGCGCGGGCGCGGGTTGAGTGAGCGGCGGATTTCCGCCCAGCAATGCGCCGAGTCCGCGTCCCAATGCAGGTTTTGCCATAAAAGTGAATGCAGAATGAGGAATGCGGAATTCAGAAACAAGGCCAAAACGCCGCCGAGCGAATGACCCGTCGGGTTTTTACAGTAGGAGACGACGCAAGGAGTCTCTGACTTTTTTCAGAATGAGTCTCGTCACCTCGACTCCTACGGTTTACTTTTTACGCGTGAGCAACAAGGGCAAACGCATCGCCGCGATGGCCGGGCAATTCCGTGAGGGAAAGCTCGACCCGCATTACAGCGGCTATTTCGAGTTGTTCAACGAGAAGAAGTTTTACGAGGCGCACGACGTGCTTGAACATATCTGGCTCAAGGACAAGCACGGGCCGAATGGAGCTTTTTACAAGGGGCTGATCCAACTGGCGGGCGCGTTTGTGCATCTGCAAAAAGGCCGGCCGCAACCGGCGTCGTCGCTCTTCAAGCTCGCCCTGGCCAATCTGGAGAAATATCCCGCCATGCACGAGCACCTGAATCTGGAAAGCGTTTGCGGCATGATCGGGCACTGGCTGGGCGATTTGGAACGGACGCATTTGAAGGTCAACCCGCTGACGGCGACGAACGCTCCAAAGCTGAAATTGGACGAGGTCACGGCATGAACAAAAAGCGCGTCGTGCTGGCGGGCGGCAGCGGCTTTCTTGGCGGGGTGCTCGCGAAGGAACTGCTCGCGCGTGATTACGACGTGGTTGTGTTCACGCGCTCGCCGCGTGAGCAGGTCGGCGGCATCAAAGAGATTCATTGGGATGGAAAAACTTCCGGCGAATGGATTCAATCTCTCGACGGAGCCGAGGCGGTCGTCAATCTCGCCGGACGCAACATCAAATGCCGATACACGCCGGAGAATCTCCACGAACTCAAGGCGTCGCGCGTGGATTCGGTGTTTGGCATCGCCGCCGCGCTGGGCCGGGTGGCCAGTCCGCCGCGCATTTGGGTGCAGGCGGGTGCCGTCGGATTTTACGGCGACCCGAAAGAACTCTTGTGCGATGAAAATTCACCGGCGGGAAATGATACGCTCGCCGGGATTTGCCAGCCGTGGGAAGCCGCCTTCAATTCGGCGCCGGCGCCAAACACGCGCCGCGTCCTGTTGCGGATCGGATTTGTGCTGGGGCGCGATGGCGGCGCGCTGCCGCTTCTGGCCGGACTTGCAAAATGTTTTCTCGGCGGGGCCGTCGGCAGCGGCAAACAATTCATCAGTTGGATTCACGCCGGTGATTTGAGCCGGATGTTCATCGAGGCCATCGAGCGGGACGAACTGGCCGGCACATTCAACGCCGTCGGCCCAAACCCCGTGACGAACCGGGAGTTCATGCGCGAATTGCGGCGCGCGCTGCATCGCCCGTGGAGTCCGCCCGCGCCGGAATGGGCGGTGAAGATTGGCTCGCGATTGATGGGAACCGAGCCGTCATTGGCGCTGACCGGCTGCCGGGTTGCGCCGAAACGAATTCTTGAAGCCGGATTCAAGTTTCAATTCCCCGAACTTCCCGGCGCGCTGAAAAATCTTTTCGGTTGAAAACGTTCAAGCCAGCGCCTCGGCCAGCACTTCCGCCAAGTGCCGCAACCGGACCGGCGCCAGATGCTGGATTTGCTGCCGGCAGCTCGCGCCCTGGGCCACCACGGTCGTCCCGAACGGCTGGTTCCTCACGGCGCGGATGAGCGGTTCGGCGACCTTCACCGAAAGCTCGTATTTGGAATCCATCATCCCGAACGCGCCGGCCATGCCGCAGCAGCCTGTGTCGAGCAGCGTCACCGTCCGCCGCGGCAGCCGCTGGAACAGCCGGCGCATGACGGCGGGATCGGTCAGCGACTTGGTGTGGCAATGCGCATGGATGACGATATGTTCCACTTTGTTGTTGAACCTCACGGCGCGCGGCTCCTTCGCCAGGAAGTTTTCAAAAAATTCCCCGAACAAAAAGCAGCGTGACGCGACCTGTTCCGCATCCGCCAGATTTAGTTCCCGGTAATCCTCCGCGAACATCGAGTAGCACGACGGTTCGAGAAAAATGACCGGCGTGTTGCCGCTCTCTTTGAGCAAGGCGAGATTGTGTTTTCCAAGTCGCGCGGCTTCATCTAGATTTCCCTGGCTGAAGGCGGGCCGGCCGCAGCATTGGCGCTTTGCCGGCAACACGACTTCAAAACCGGCGGTTTCGAGCATCTTCACGGCGGCCATGCCGACGGGCGGTTCGTAATAGCGCACAAACGTGTCGTCCCAGAGGATCACCTTCCCGCGCCACGGACGGATGGAAGCGCGGCGTTTTTCAAACCAACGATCAAATCGTTTTGGCGCGAAATGCGGGAGCGGCCGTTCCGTGGTGAGACCCAAAAATCGCCGTGCCATTTGCCTGACCGACGGGGAATCAAGGAGCGCATTGGCCATCCCGGGCATCGCACAACCGAGTCGGCCCAGCCGGTCCACCGAACTCAACACCCGCTCGCGCAGGTTCAAGCCATCGCGCCGGATGCGGGCGTGAAGCAATTCCGCCTTGAGCAGCGCCATGTTCACGTTGGACGGACATTCCGTCGTGCAGGCCTTGCAAGACAGGCAATTGCCCAGCGCCGCGTCGAGTTCCGCCGAGCGCAACGCGTCGCTGTGGACGCCGCGCAACTCCAGCGCCGCGCGGATGGCGTTGGCGCGTCCACGCGTGGACATGATTTCCTCGCCGGTGACAAGAAAGGTCGGACACATCGTCGGCGTCTGCTTGAGACAGCCGCCGCAGCCGTTGCATTGCTCCAGATTGGCGGTGAACGAACCGTCCCTTGCGGAGAACGCCAGCACGGGTTCAAACGGCAGCTTCAGCGAATGGCCCGTGCCGAGCCGCAGATGCTTGTCAATTTTGTAGCGCCCGTCGGTAATGATCTTGCCGGGATTGAACAGATTGTTCGGGTCGAAGCTCTGTTTGATCTGGCGCATGAGCGAATACATTTCCTCGCCCACCTGCTGCTTGAGATATTCGGTGCGCGCGATGCCGACGCCGTGTTCGCCGGAAAGCGTGCCCTTGAATTGCGCCACCAGCGCGGCCACCTCGTCGGCAATCTCCCGGTATTTCCTCAAATCCTCCGCGTGGTGCAAATCCAGCACCGGCCGCACGTGCAGCAACCCCGCCGCCGCGTGCCCGTAATACGAAGCCTGCAATCCGAGCCGGCCCATCAGCTTTTGAAGCTCGCCGACGTATTCCGGCAAATCCTTTGGCCGCACCGCCGCGTCCTCGACAAACGCCACGGGCTTCGCGTCGCCCTTGCAACTCGTCAGCAGCGACAGCCCGGCCTTGCGCAACGCCCAAACGAGGCCGGCCTCGGCCTCCGTCTGCAAAATGCGCTTGCGCAGACCCAGCTTGCGTTTCTCCAGCGATGCCAGCTTCCCGCGCGCGCCTTCAAAAAATTCGACGATTAAAATCGCCTCGCACGGTTCGGCGTCCAGTTCCAGCAAATCTCGCGCGGCTTGAAACTCCCGCTGCCCGCGCGTCTGCTCGAAGAGCGGGCGGTCAATGTGCTCGACCGCCGCCGGGTTCAAGTCCAGAAGCTCGTCCGCCGCCTGCATCGCCTCCGTCACGGACGCGAAGAACAAAAGGCCGACACCGCGTTCCGCCGGCAGCGGAACGACTTTCAATTCCGCCGAGAAAATTGCCGCCAGCGTTCCCTCGCTGCCGGCGAGGATTCGCACAAGGTTGGCCGGTTCGTTCGCGGCCCTCGCCAGCGCATAGCCGGGCCAGCGCTTCAAGAGTCCCGGCGGAAACTGTTCGCCAATCAGAAATGAATTCAACTCGGTGAGGCTTTCCAGCAGTTCGCGCTGTTTCGCCAGCGTGTCGAGGCCGGGAGCCACCTTCACCACCTGTCCGTCCGCCAGCACGATGTCCAGTTCGCTCACGTGTTGCGCCGTCGTGCCATAAACCGGCGTGTGGGAACCGGACGAATCATTCGCAATCATCCCGCCGAGCGTCGCGCGCGAACTCGTCGCCACGTCCGGCCCGAAACGGAAACCATGCGGATGCAGGAGTTGATTCAACTGGTCCAGCACCACGCCCGCGCCGACGCGGATCGTTCGTGTCTCCAGATTCAGCTTGCCGATGTTCCGGTTGTGCCGCGCGAAATCCACCACCAGCCCGTCGCCGACCGCGCCGCCGGAAAGACCCGTCCCCGCGCCGCGCGGAATCACCGACGTGCCGGCATGAGCCGCAGCCTGGATGACGGAACTGGCCTCGCCCGCAGTCTTGGGGAAGGCCACCGCCAGCGGTTCGATTTGGTAGAGCGAGGCGTCCGTCGCGTAAAGCTGGCGGGTCAGATTGTCGAAGGCGACTTCGCAGTTCGCGGCCTTCAACGTGGCCATTTGTTGCGTGGGTGTCATCCGGTCGCCGTGAAAGCTATCGGCGTGACAGCCGGCTGGCAATTTCATTAACTCTTGCCGGTGAGCGACAGTTCCAACAGACGGTCCGGGGAATTCCTGAAAATAAGCGGCCAGTTCAAACTTGGCGCGCTCGTCACGGAGTCTTCCCATCCCGTCACCGCCAGTTTAAGCGAAGTCGCCAAAGCCGACACCGCCGCCGCGCTCAAGCTGTTGTTTGACGTGGACGAAGACGTGATCCGGAAATTCCGCGAGTTCGTGGAATCGGGCAGGGCGGGGGAAATCACGGAAGCCGTTCTCCGCTCGCTCAAATCCGGCGGGCGCATTTTTTTCACCGGCTGCGGCTCGACCGGGCGCTTGAGCATCCTGCTGGACTCCGTCTGGCGCGATTTCTGGCAGCGGCAAAGCGCCTCCGCGACCAAGGTTGATTATGAGAACCGCACCTTCAGCGTGATGGCGGGCGGCGACTACGCGCTCATCAAATCCGTCGAGGGCTTTGAGGATTTCACCGCGTTCGGCGGGAAACAAATCAACGATCTGAAGGTCTCGGCCAGCGACATTGTCTTTGCCATCACCGAGGGCGGCGAAACCTCCTTCGTCATCGGCACCGCGTGGGCGGGCGTGGAGGCCGGCGCGAAGGTTTATTTCGTCTATAACAATCCCGACGACATCCTTTGCCGCCACGTCGAGCGCAGCCGCGAAGTCATTCAGGATTCGCGCATCGGGAAAATCAACCTCACCACCGGCCCGATGGCCATCACCGGCTCCACGCGGATGCAGGCCACGTCCATCCAGCTTTGCGTGATGCTGACGGTTTTGGAAATGGTTGTGCGCGAACTGCTGGGGATTGAGTCCGAGTCCGTCGCCGAGCAATTTCTCGCCCAGCTTGGGGATTTTCACGCCTCGCTCAAATCGTCGGATGTCCTCGCCCAGCTTGCCCGGCTTGTGGAGATGGAGGAGGGGATTTATCGCGGCGGCCACAAGACCAATTATTTCGCCAACAACCTCGGTATTGACGTGCTGGCCGACACCACGGAGCGCTCGCCCACCTTTTGCACGCCGCCATTCCGCAAGGACGGCGACACCGCCGCCGCGGAATCCTGGGCCTTCCTTTACATGCCGCAAATGGACACCCATTATGCGTGGCGGAAAATCCTCAAACGCGGGCCGCGCTGCGTGGAGTGGACGGAGGAGGAAGTCCGCGCACTCGTCGGCGACGAGAAACTTCCGCGCACTCTTGAAATCATCCGCAACATCAGCGCGGGCGAACTCATGCGCTTCAAAATCGGCTGGAACGACATCCAGTCCCGTCCGCCCGGCCCGGGTGACGGCGCGGTGGTCTTCACCTCGCCGCATGGAAAGGGCGAAATGCTGGCGCCGGGCGGTTTTTTCCGGTTGCAACTGGAAAAGGCGCGCGGGGCGGGCGCCAAAACCGGCTTCGTCTTCCTGGGCCGCGATTGGGGGCTGGCCCAGGCGCTGGGGCTTGCCCTCGAAATGGGGCCGGACTGCGTTGACGTCCTCATTCCGGCGCCGGAATCGGATTTGCTTCTGGACGGCCCGCGTCGCGTGACCGTCAAGCTGCTCCTCAACGCGCTTTCCACCTGCACCATGGTCCGGCTCGGCCGCGTGATGGGCAACTGCATGATTTACGTCGTCCCCAGCAACCTCAAACTGATAGACCGCGCCACGCGCTATATCACCCAGCTCACCGGCCTGGACTACGAAGCCGCCAACCGGCTGCTCTTTGAGGTGCTGGAGTTCGTCGAACCGCGAATGAAATCCGACCGCGCCTATCCGCCGGTGGTTGGGATGGCCGTGTTGCGCGCAAAAAACAACCTCACGAACGAGCAGGCGGAAGCGCAGTTGTAGGGCACGACGTAAGGAGTGCCATTCCAAACGACTCGTCACCTCGTCGCCTACAAATTCACAACCGGCGCGAGGTGAAACTTGACATCCGCGCCCAACCGGGCCGATTCTTTCCCCATGAAAAGGAAAGCAACCCGCCCGATTCACAGATATAGCTGCGAATCCAGCCCACTTTGCAGCTCGCTTAAATTTTAGGCTCCCAAAAATGCTTTATCATTGTCCTACATGTTCTGCCAAGTGGCCGTTGGGGATTACTTGGCGTCACACCAGATGGATGCCCATCAAATGCCCAAAATGTGGCGACCGCTTTCATTTTGATCGGCGGCAATGGTATCGAACTACAGCACCCTCGATGGTCGCGATTTTGTTACAGGGTTTATATCTCCTCTGCAACGCAGGCGGTTATTTTCCAAGCCGTTCTGTTTTTGTTATTGCCTCAACAGGCTTACTTTGCTGTTGGATTTTCGCAATTGTCTGGTTCCTATATGGCATGTCGAAAATCAAATTCAATCGTGTTGAAACCTGATACCGCGCCGGAGCCAAACACCACTACGCATTAATCTCAAACCAAATGCCATAGAGATGTCCACAAAGATTAAATTTTACGCTTTGGTCGGTTGCATTCTGGCTGCGGCTGTTGTTTTTGCTGTTTGTGAAAACCGGAAAAAGGCTCCGTCACGGCATTCTTCCAGCGGCATAAATGTGGTTAACAACGCGTCCGCGCCAGCGGCTCAAGGTGATAATAATGCCAAAGATGGCATTTCAGATTCGGATTGCCGCGGCCTTGAACAGGCCATGACAAATTACTTTTCCGCCATGGACGATGTTGGCAGGCAACTGACGAACGCCCAAGACGCAGGCGGAACCGTGAAGGTGATCGAGTCCTGGACCGCCGCCAATAATAATTACGCCACGGCAATGGACGCGTTTGCGAACAGGCATCCGCAGGTGACGCAGGGAACATTGCCTCCGAAGCTGGTGGATATTTTCTCGCGATTCAAGGAAAGGAACCAGAAATATGCCTCGCTTCCCGGAGGGCTTAACGAACTCATTGACCGCTTTGATTCTGATCCGCAAGTGACGGCGGCGGAGGTGAAGTTCAGGGTATCGCTGGAGTATTTCAGAAATTGACAGGCATCCTTCATGGGGACATCGGTGGCCTGGTAGCAGTCAAACCAAGTGCCGCGCCTGACGCTTGGGCAGGGTGCTTTTGGTCTTTCGCAGTGGGACAATCTTTTCCTCGGTCAGAAATAATTTCAGGAAGCCGGGTTTGTCGTGGCGTCCGCCGCGCCGGTAATCGCGCCACAACGTTTCGGCCACCAGTTTCGGGTCGAGATGGAGTTCGGCGGTAAGAAATTCAAAGAGCAGTTCCATCAGCCGCGTCAGCGCGATGCCGTCGGTGCGGTGCGTGCGTGCGTGCAGCCAGTCGCTGAAGCGGAGAAAACCGGCAAATGCCGTCGGTAGGACGAGACTCCCGGCGAGCCGGTCTTCAGAATCAATTTCGGCTCGCGAGGACGCTCGCCCCACCTGCAACAAATTATTGTTCCAAATCAACGGCGTGGATTCGATGAAGTTGCCGCTGTTGCCGACCATGTCCCAGTAACGCGCAAACCGGCGCAGGCGTTGCATCGTCGCAAAATCAATCAGCTTGTTCTGGAGGATTTCGTAGGGTGGCTGCGGGTTGTAAATCATCCGCCACTCGGCGTCGTGCCGGACAATCGGCGTGCCGCGCAGTCGTTTCAGGATGCCCACCTGTATTTCCTGCGGCCCGAGCGCGATGAGCCGGTCGAACCCGGTGCCGAAGCTTTCAACGGTCTCGCCGGGCAGCCCGACAATCAAGTCGGCGTGGATATGGACGCCGGTTTCGCGCCGGAGGAAATGGAAATTGTCCGTGAGCTTGTCGTAATTCTGCCGGCGTTTGATGAGGCCGCCGACTTCCTCATTGAAGGTCTGGATGCCGACCTCGAATTGCAGCGCGCCGGGCGGGAACCGGGCGATGATTTCGCGCAGGGATTCGGGCAGGCGGTCGGGAATCATCTCGAAGTGGAAGAAATGCCCGGGCTGATAGCGCGCGAGGAAGAACTCGAGGATGGTCCTGCTGGTGGCGACGTTGAGATTGAACGTGCGGTCAACGAATTTGAATTGTTTCAGCCCGCGATCAAGAAGCTTTTGCATCTCGCCGAGGAATTTGTCCAGCGGCGCCTGCCGGACGGGAATGTCGAGCGATGAAAGGCAGAACTCGCAGGTGAACGGGCAGCCGCGCGACGCCTCGACATAAATGATGCGATGCGCGAGGTCGTCGTCGGTGTAAAGCTCGTAGGGCAGGGCGATTTGCGGGAAGTCCGGCAATTCGGCGGGGATGATTTTGGGGTAGGGCGCGCAGTCCTCTGCGCGCCGTTTGTTGGCAATCATCGGCCCGGCGGGCAGGGGACTGCCCGCCCTACCTTCCAGCAACACTCGGCACACTTCGGCGAATTTCAAATCGGCCTCGCCGGTGATGACGTGGTCGGCAAGCTGGACGATGGGTTGCTCCTCCGTTTCGTAGCTGACCTCCGGGCCGCCGAGAATGATTTTGATTTCGGGCCGGACACGCTTGATGGCGGCGATGACTTCCACCGTTTGCTCGATGTTCCAGATGTAAATGCCAAAGCCGATGATTTTGGGATTTTGCGCGAGGAGGACTTCCGCGATGTCGAGCGGGCGCTGGTTGATGTCAAACTCGGCGAGACAGGCGCGCGGCTTGAGTTCGCCGAGGTTGGCCATCAGATAGCGAAGGCCGAACGCAGCGTGAATGAACTTCGCGTTGAGCGTGGTTAAAACGATGTCCGCCACGCGAAAATTATGAATTGCGAATTGCGAATGTCGAATCATTCGTGGTCGGAAATATCGGCGGAATTTTCATTCGACCGGGCGCGGTTCGGTTTGCTATTCTTTCCGCCTATGACACTCGACGACATTTTGCTGGAAGCGGAAGACAAGATGATCAAGACCGAGCAGGTGGTTGCGAACGAGTTTGCCGGCGTGCGCACGGGCAAGGCGTCCGCAACGCTCGTGGAAAACATTGTCGTGGAGGTTTATGGCTCGCAGATGCGCATCCGCGAGCTGGCCGGCATCACCACGCCGGAGCCGCGCATGTTGGTCCTCACGCCGTGGGACATGAATTCGCTGCATCCGATTGAGAAGGCGATCCAGAAGGCGAACATCGGGTTGTCGCCGACGATCCAGGGCAAGATCATCCGGCTGGCGTTCCCGGAATTGAGCACAGAGCGGCGGCAGGAATTCGTCAAGCTCATCAAGAAACTGGCCGAGGACGGGCGCGTGGCCGTCCGGCACGTTCGCCGCGACGCGATGGATTTGCTGAAGAAGCACGGGCATGACAGCGGTATAACCGAGGACCAGAAGAAGCAGGCCGAAAAGGATTTGCAGAAGCTCACCGACGATTACACCGCCAAGATTGACGCGCAGGTCGTCCACAAGGAAAAAGAAATCATGACGGTGTGACCGGGGGCGAAACCTATGAAACCCCAAAAACGGACGGAGTCCGTCGTAAAAGACAATCCTTCCCCATTGGCTCGAGGCAGGGGGACGGTTGAAGCCTATTGGCTGGACGCAATGGAGGCATTGCGGAACATGATGAACCGGCGCGTCTGGCCGCCGATGTGTCTGGAGCTTTTTTTCGCCTTCTCGTTGAGCGCGGCATATTACTATCTGGTCCAGAACTATGCCGTGGGCGTCCCGAACAACAGCACCAACCTCTGGGTGTTCAGCTCCTGTTCGGTTTCAAATTTCCATCTGGACACGATTTACGCAGCGTGGAAGGGACGGCTCTCGGCTTTGTTGTTATCCGGATGGGTTTTCGACAGCTCGGTGACGGGCACTTCCCTCGACGTGCCCGGATACACCCGGCTGTTCGGCCTGTATCAAAGCCTGTGGCTGTTCCTGCTGTTCATGGCGGTGATTCTCGGACTGCGCCAATCGCTGTTCATCAACTTCGCCATCTTCGCCGGGTTGATCTACAACTTCTCGCCCGCCACCGGGCTGTATTTTTATCCGTGGGACGTGCCGGCCATGTTGTTCTTCACGCTGGGGGTTCTGTTTTATGAGCGGCGACAGATAGCGCTGATGATTTTGATGATTTGCGTCGGGTGCTTCTTCAAGGAAACCATCCTTGTCCTGGCCTTGATGCTGTTCTTTCTGGACAACTGGAAATGTTCAAAACGGGTCTTGGTCTTTGTCGCCGTGGTGGCCTTCTATATGGTGGGGAAGAAACTTCTTCTGGCGCATCTTCATTTGAAGGCCGCAGCCCTCGCCATGGGCAACGCGAAGACGCTCGGCTCGCTGCTGCTGCCACCGCAGTTGCTCGACAACATCCATTCCATCCTGACGCCGACGCTCAACCAGTTTTTCTTCGTCAACGCCGGCAGCATGGTGGCCGTGCTGGTTCTGGGCTGGCGCCGCCGGCTTTGGCCCTACATGCTGGTGATTGTGGCGTTCGTTGGCGGACAGATTCAATACGGCGTGTTGCACGAATTCCGCATCTTCATGGACATCCTGCCCTTGAGCATGATCATTCTGGCCGAATGGTGGTTCAATTACAACAAACCCGCTGTCGCCGTCGAAGCCGCCGCGTCCGCCGTCAAATCTCCCGCCGTGATTGCCACGACTTCCGCATCGGCGTGGAGTGTGCGCGAGACGTTCCCGCTCCTGCCGGTGCTGGCCGTGTTGCTGGCCGGGCTTTCGGTCGCAATCCCGGCATGGCGATACGACGCGGTGCTGGATGCGCAGGCTCATGCCATGGAAAACCTGAAGGCCAGCGCGGCAAACGGTTACGGCCCGGCCGAGCTTGCCTTGGGCAAGGTTTATCTCGACGGGCAGGGCGTCAAGGCGGACAACGTCGAGGCCTACAAATGGTTCAAGCTGGCCCAGCTCCAAAGTGTTCCCGACGCTGACAATGAACTCACCAATTGCGCCGCCATGATGACCAAGGAACAGATTGACGCCGCCGAGGACGAGGTGAAGCAACTCCTGCCCGCTCCCAAATAAAGCTGCCTTCGCCTGTGTGATTTCCAATCATTTCTCATGCACCCGTTAAATGTGGTTGATTTTTCCGCGTGAATGGCAATCATTATTTGAAAACGCGCCTCCACCAACACTGAAATTCGCATTCCAATGACCAATTATCCCAAGGTTGAAAAACTTGAGTCGGTTTCCGTCATCCTTCCCGTCATCAACGAAACCACTTCCTTGAGGCAGAGCGTGGACATCATCAAGCGCGACGTCGAAAAGAGCCTCATCAAGGAATTCCTGATTGTGGTTTGCAAGCGGACCACGCCCGAATCCATGGAGACCATTGCCCAACTCCAGAAGGAACTTGGCGATTGGGTGGTGGTCGTCCACCAGAAGCTGCCGTTCCTGGGCGGGGCGCTCCGGGACGCCTTTGATGTCTCCCGCGGAAGTCATGTCATCATCATGGGCAGCGACCTTGAGACCAATCCCAATGAAGTCCGCCAGTTGATTGTTGAGGAGCAGAAGAACCCTTCAGGCATCGTCTGCGCGTCGCGCTGGATCAGCGGCGGTTCCTTTACCGGCTACTCCCGGATCAAGCTCATTTGCAACTGGATTTTCCAGCGCTCCTTCTCGCTCCTGTATCTCACCCATCTGACGGACATGACCTTCGGCTTCCGCATCATGCCCACGAAGCTGGTTCAAGCCATCCAATGGGAGGAGGTCCGCCATCCGTTCAATCTCGAAAGCATCGTCAAGCCGCTCCGTTTGGGCGTGCCCGCCACGGAGATTGCCACGACGTGGCATCCCCGCATTGAGGGCGAATCCCAAAACCCCTTCTTCCGAAACTTTGAATATTTCCGCATCGGGTTCAAGGCCCGCTTTGCCCGCAAGGAAACATTCCTCCGCTCCAAATAAGAAAAACGCCCCGTCTTACTGATTCACATGAAAAAAGTCATCGTCACAACCACCATCAATGCCCCCACCAAGGCCATTCTTGCCTTTCAAGCCATGAAAGGCTGGGACCTTGTCGTCGCCGGAGACAAGAAGACCCCGCGCGATTATCATCTGGAGCGCGGCACCTACATCACGCCGGAGGAACAGGAGAAATACGACCCCGTCCTCTCCGATGTCATCGGCTGGAACTGCATCCAGCGCCGCAATTTTGCCTTCCTCTGGGCCATGGAGATGAAGGCCGACATCATCGCCTTGATTGACGACGACAACATCCCGCTCCCGGGCTGGGGCGAAAACCTTCTCGTCGGGCGCGACGTGGAGGTGAATTATTACGAAACCGATCTGCCCGTGTTCGACCCCATTGGCGCGACCAATTATCCCGAACTCTGGCATCGCGGCTATCCGTTGCAGCTTCTCCCCAAGCGCGATTACTCCCGCAAATCAAGGAAGACCGTCCATGTGGACATCCAGGCCGACTTCTGGAACGGCGACCCGGACATTGATGCCATCTGCCGCCTCGAACATGCCCCCGAATGCACCTTCAAGGACGATGTGTTCCCTTTTGCTGCCAATAAGATCAGTCCCTTTGATTCCCAGAACACATTCATCACCGCCGACGTGCTCAAGCAATACGCCATGTTCCCGCACGTGGGGCGGATGGACGACATCTGGCCGGGATATTACGTCCAGGCGAAGGGATTCAAGGTGGTCTATAACAAGGCGTCCGTTTATCAGGAGCGGAACGTGCATGACCTGACCGTTGACATGCGAAAGGAATACATCGGCTACGAGAACAACCTGCAGATGCTGCAGGACATGGCCCGCGACCCCGAGGCCTATCAATCCTACGTGCCCGGGCGCACCGTCCGGTCATTCGACCTTTACCGGAAACATTTCAAGTAAGCCCAACGCCAGCCCCAACAACACCATGAATCGCCCGGTTAAGACATTTAACCGGGCGATTTCATTCTCGACAACGAATTCAGACAGGCTTACAACCGTTTTGTTTATGAGACAGGACAGTTTGCAAAACGGGCTGCCGTTTATCTACTAGGTGGCATCCCATTGTTATGCACACTTGCGATTATTGCGGAAAAGAGAATGACGAAAAAGCCAGTTTCTGCATTGGGTGTGGCAGTTCACTGGACGGCTCATCACGTTCTTCGTGGTATGATGTGATATTCGACAAGTTCAGCATTCGTTACGATAAGTCTTTTACCAAATACACGACGGACCGACGCCTCTGGAAGCGGATTTCAATCACTTTATTTATCATCCTGTTGTCATTGGAAATTATCGTCTTTTTGTTGGGCAAAGACGATGATGGGAATCGGGGTGCCTTCGATCTTTGGAATGCTCTCATTGCCGTTCTTCATGGCCAAGATTCATTTCTTGGAATGTTGGTCATAATCCCGATACTTTTCATTTTAGCATGCCTCAATATGATACCGGTTTTATTCTTCGGTTGGTTGTTCCATTGCATCGTTGTTATCGTCCGAACAAGGCGGCTAAAAAAGTCGAGCCACGCCGTCTAAAATGTGATTTCCACGTCAGACTCCATGACACCAAACAAATTATGAAAACTGCAACCAAAACACTGATAGCTGGCATCAGCACCGCGCTCATTGTCGTCGGATGCGCCACGACCCAATCGTGGGAGTATCGGACGCGAACCACACCGGAGCGGATTGGCAAGGCGGTGCTGGACCGGTATGGCAAGTCCGGCTGGGAGCTGGTTCAATTTGAACGCATCCCTGTGGTCGAGACTGACACGAATCATGTCTCCACGACAAACCTGGAGTATGAATATATTTTCAAACGCCCCAAGAAGTGAGACGAGCCGTTGTTACTGTGCCGTCGTGTTGGTGACAGGTGTTTCAAAGTGAATCACCGTTTCATCGGGCTTGGCGTAGCCGAGTTTCTCACGCGCAAGCCGTTCCACGGTCTTCGGGTCGTTGAGCAGCAGGTCAATCTGGGACTGAAGCTGGTCGGTTTTGGCCTGCTCGGCCTTGACTTGATCTTCGAGCCTTAAAATGTCCGCCCGCATCCGTGTGTTTTGCTGAATCAGGGGCAGGTAACACATCCCAATGAGCAGCAGCACGGCCAGCACGATGAGGCCGACGACGATTTTCGTCAGCTTGCTCCAGATGCCGTTGTCCACATTCACGCGGTCGAGTAAAACACGCGCGGGTTTCTGACGAAAGCGGATTCTATTGTCAGGACGCCCGCAAATCGTTATCAATATGCGCGGATGATCAAGGCGTTGCTTCTGATTTATGACCCGGAAAAAGCGTGGAATCGCATTGCGCTGGCACGGCGCGGGTTGGGTTCCCTCGTGGTGCTTTACCTTTTGCCGATGATGCTGATTGTGGGCGTGGTGGAGGGGTATGGATTGGTCAAGTGGGGTCATTGGCAGGGGCGACTGCATTTCGTAAGAACGTTTCCGGTGGGGGAAGCGTTGGTTTATGAAACGGGGGAGATGCTGCTGATGGGCGTTTGCATCCTGGTGTGCGCCTATTTCATCAAGGGGCTGGGCGACACATTTCATGTCAGGAATACCTACACAGGAACGTTGACCGTGGTGATTTACGGGTTAAGCCCGGTGTTCCTGCTCCGATTGCTGGATGTCGGCCCGACGTTGAATCTGTGGGTTCCGTGGGTCATCGGCATCGCGCTCACCATCAAAATCCTGTATCACGGTGTGCCGCGCATCATGCTGCCCGACCCGCCGGATGCGTTTGGCTTGTATTTCATGAGCGCCCTGTTGCTGACGATGGTGACGGGACTGGAGCGATTCATCACCAGCGGATATCTGACCGGACAATTCAGGCCGATCGGGGATGTCATCTCCAACATCGCGGCGAAGCTTCACCTTTGAAGGTGAAAATTGAATGTGAAAACCATCGTCGAAGAAAATCTGCTGCGCGCCCTTGTCGAACTGGACAACGCCATCAAGGTGATGCCCACTATCGAGGCGAAGCCGAATCTGCTCCTGCTCTTTGCCCGCATTGACGAACTGGCAAAACAACTGCCGCCCGGGACTGATCCGACATTGCTTCATTATCTGGAAAGGAAAAGCTATGAAAAGGCGCGGCTTTTCTTGCGAGGGTGCGATGTGGATAAACAAGCCGGTCATTCCCGCCACATTTGAAGCGACGGGGAGGGCTGAAACAAATTTGCCATGCACGAAGACACCATCGCCGCCATTGCCACGCCGCTCGGCGAAGGCGGACTGGCCGTCGTCCGCATTTCCGGCTCGATGGCACTCACGGTTGCAGACAAAAGTTTCGTTCCTTCCGGCAAACATTCGCTGAAGCCATCCGCCGCGCAGACGCACACGATTCAATACGGCAAGATTGTCCGTGCGGGAAAAGTAATTGATGAGGTGCTGCTGGCCGTCCTGCGCTCGCCGCGAACGTTCACCCGCGAGGACACGGTGGAGATTTCCTGTCACGGTGGGATTTTGTCCGCGAAGCTTGTGCTGGACACGCTGCTGGCAAACGGCGCGCGGCTGGCCGAACCCGGCGAGTTCACCCGCCGCGCCTTTCTCAATGGGCGGATAGACCTCGCGCAAGCGGAGGCTGTCGCCGATTTGATTCATTCGCGAACGGAACTCGCGCTTGCCGCCGCCAACGAACAGCTTGTCGGCAAACTGTCGCAGCGCATCAACCATCTGCGCGACGAGATGATGAAAACGCTCGCGCATGTCGAGGCGCACATTGATTTTCCAGACGAAGACATCGCGCCAGACACGAAGGCGCAATTGTTGAAACGACTCGAAGACGGCATCACCTTCATGGACGAACTGCTGCGCACGGCGAATGAAGGACAGATTTTGCGGCGCGGCATCCGCGCAGCGATTATCGGCCGGCCAAACGTCGGCAAATCGAGCCTACTAAACCAGTTGCTCGGCCGGGATCGCGCCATCGTGTCGCCAATTGCCGGCACGACACGCGACACGATTGAGGAAACCGCGAACATCCGCGGCTTGCCGGTTGTGTTCATTGACACCGCCGGCTTGCGCGAGGCGCGAGACGAAATCGAGCAGGAAGGCATCCGCCGCAGCCGTGAATCGCTCGCCGACGCCGAGTTCATTCTGCACGTTCTCGACGCCAGCGAACCGCTGACAAAGGCGGATGAAAATTATCTTGCCGAATTTGCCGGGAAGAAACGGATTCTAGTCCGAAATAAAACGGATTTGCCGGTGAAGCTGTCCGAATTGCGAATTGCGAATTGCGAATTGCGAATTGTTGATGTTTGCTGCTTGAGCGGGCAGGGGATTGAAGCGTTGAAGGACGCCATCAAGGAACTGGTCTGGTCCGGCGAGATCCAGGCCGAGATGCTACAGGTGATGATCAACTCGCGGCATCAGGACGCGCTGAACCGTGCCCGCGCATCTGTTGAGATGACGATTGATGCGTTACGCGGCGATACGACGCTGGAACTCGCCGCGATGGATTTGCGCATCGCCGTGAACGCCGTCGGTGAAATCGTCGGCAAAACGGCGACGGAAGATTTGCTGGACTCAATCTTCAGCCAGTTTTGCATTGGCAAGTGATCAAGGCATCAATTGCACATTGTTTGTCTTGAACAACTGACCGTTGAAGCCGGTGACGTTGATGCCGTCAAACTTCGCGTTCAAAACATTCGCCAGAGTGATGCCTCGCTCGCAAGTGCCGGTGATGTCGGTAAATGTCAGGCCGTCAATCGGCCGGTTCGTGGAGACGGCGGTTCCAACCACGAGCGCCTGGACATTGTTGACCTTGATGTGGCTGAAGCTGATGTTTTTAACCAGCGCCCATTTCTCGACATCGCCGGGCACGGGGTCGCTGGCCTGAATGCCTTTGGTCACAAGGTCAATGCCAACAAACGTCGGAGAATTGTTGATGATGAGATTTTCGCCGGTGATGTTTTCCATGTAGCCGCCGCGCCCGTCGCGGCTTTTGATGAAAATACCGTTCTGATGTCCGCAGATGAGGCAATTTTCCAGCCGCACGTCGCGGATGCCACCGGACATTTCCGTGCCGAGGCCCAGCCCGGCGTCAAGGCTGCTCGCCAACATGCAATTTTTGATGAGAACGTTCTGCGTCGGGCGACCAAGTTGCATGGCTGCCAGACCGCGCCCGGATTTCAACGAAATGGCGTCGTCGCCGGTGTTGATGTCGCAACCTTCGATGGTCACGCCGTCACAGGAATCCACGTCAATGCCGTCGCCGTTGGTATTGATGGTGCGAATGACGAGATTGCGCGCGGTGACGTTCTGGCAGAAGAGCAGATGAATGGACCACAATTGTTCATACTCGGTCGAAAATCCGTTCAGCGTCACGTTGGTGCCGCTGGCCAGTTCGATCAGCACCGGGCCGCGCGGATTGCGCAGCCGGCTAACGTTCAAAGGCGGTCCGAAAATCGAGCCGCCGCCGGTAATGGTGACATTGTCAGCCCTGGGCGAGTAAACGAGCGCGCGATGTCCCTGCTGAAACTCGCCCTCAAAGCGGACGCTCACCAGCGGATAATCCGCGATGTCCCGGCTTCCAATCAGATTCGCGCCGCGCTCTAGTTGCAGCGTCGTGTTCGGGCTGATGACGATGCTGCCAATCAGGTAAACGCCCGTTGGCACGGTCACGGTGCCGCCGCCATTGGTCATGCACAAATCCAGAGCCGCCTGGAACGCCGCCGTGTCCTTGGTCATGCCGTCGCCTTTCGCGCCGAAGCTGCGGACACTGTGGAAGGTTGAGGTCGTTGTCGCTGGCTTGACCGGCTGTGGCGAGCGGCAGCCAATGGCAATCATCGAAACGAGGGAAAAACAAAACAATGCTTGGAGCAGCCGGATAGATTTCATGTGCAATTTCAGCAGGTTATAATTCATCGCGCATAAAACTTCAATGAGCGATTTTACCAAGCTTGGGTTTCTGCCGGTCTTGCATTGGGAAATCTTCCGGTGTCCTCGCTTGATATCGAGCTTTCACCAAATTTCCACCGGCCCTTTCGGCACGGGAATTTGTTCGCGCGTCGTTGAGGCTGGCTCGCGCATGAATGATGCGACCATCGGCGGCGGACGGAAGCGCGGCTGCAATTCACCGGCCTTGTCGAGAAATTGCTGCCGCCAGCGGATGTAATTTTCCAGAACGTCGTGGAATTCCGTGCGAGTGGAAATTCGCACGACCTTTTTGTTGAATTCGTGGCAAGGACCGAACCGCTTGGCATACCACGGCGCCACCTTGCGGAACATCCGGCAGCCCAATTCCTCGCCGAAAACTTCAATCATCAAATCCAGATGCCGGCGCATCACCCGTAGCCGCTCGGAGAAAGTGGGTTCGGGCGGAAGTGCACCATCTCGGAGGGACGAGTTCCACGAGTCCCCAATTTTTTCAGGAGAATTCAAATTTGGAGACTCGTGGAACTCGTCTCTCCGAAATGCTTTCAGGTATTCCAGCGTCCGCTGGAAAATCCACGGGTCGTAAAATGCTCCGCGCCCGATGCTCACGCCGGCGCAGCCGGTTTCATCCAGCATCATTTTCGCGGCCTGCGGCGTGATGATGTCACCGTTGCCGATGACAGGAATGGTTTTTACGGCCTCAACGACTTTGCGAATTCCGGCAAGATTGACCGTTCCGCCAAATCCTTGTTCGCGCGTCCGGCCATGAACGAAAATCGCCGCGACTCCGGCATCTTCGAGCGCACGCGCCAATTCCGGCGCGGTGAGACTTTCGTCGTCCCAGCCGAGGCGCATTTTTGCGGTGACGGGAATTTTCACGGCGTTGACCATGCCGCGGACGAGCGCGGCGGTTTTGTCGAGTTCGGTCATCATCGCGGAGCCGCCGCCGATGTTGCAGACTTTGCGGACGGGACAGCCCATGTTGATGTCAATCGAAGCGATGCCAAGCGATTCAAGCATGAGCGCGGCATCGCGCATTTCTTCCGGCACGGACCCGAAAAGCTGGACGGCCAGCGGCGAATCTGCCGGGCGCGTTTCAATCAGCTTGAACGCTTTCGGATTTTTCTCCAAGAGCGAGCGGGCATTAACCAGATCGGTGGTGCAGAGGCTGACGCCGCCGATTTCGCGCACGACGAGGCGGAAGGGCAGGTTGGTGTAACCCGCCAGCGGCGAGAGAAACAGGTTTGATGTCAGCGTCAACGGACCGAGGCGCATGGCTTAATTTATGCTGAATTCCTTCATTGCGAAAGCGGTAATGCCGTGTTAGCTTGCCCTGCCGAATGTTCGACGACGACTTGAACCAACACAAAGGTGATGACCGCGGGCCGAAGAAGCAGCCCGGCGGTTTCAACATCCCCACGTTCACATGGGTTGCGTGGATTGCCATCATCGGCTGTATCGCGGCGTGGATGTTGTTGCACAACCGAATGACCCCGCAGCCCGGCCCGTTGTCGGAGTCCGACTTTCTCAATAAGTTTGAGGCCAATCAAATTGCGGATGCCATGATCAATGACAGCCTGCAATCATCCCGCTTTGTGCAAATCACCGGCGATTATTTCAAAATCGGTCCGGACGGAAACCCGGTCAAGCCACCGGTGAAAACGCCGTTCATTGTCCCAAATGCTCTGCTCACGCCTGACATGGAAAAGGAACTGGTGCGTTCGGACAAGGTGACGATGAACACGCCAAACCCCATGCTTTCGGCTCTGGGCTACAACTTGTTGTTTTTCCTCGGCATCGCGCTGCTGTTTTGGTTTTTCTTCATCCGCCAGATCAAGCTCGCCGGAAAGGGCGCCTTGAGCTTTGGCAAAAGCAAGGCCCGTCTGCTGGCGAAGGAGCGGAACAAAATCACGTTCAAGGACGTGGCCGGCGTGGATGAAGCCATCGAGGAAGTTTCCGAACTGGTGGAATTCCTGAAGGATCCAAAAAAATTCCAGAGGCTTGGCGGGCGAATTCCCAAGGGCGTGCTGATGGTCGGTCCGCCCGGCACCGGGAAAACATTGCTGGCGAAAGCAATCGCCGGCGAAGCCGACGCTTCATTTTTCAGCATCAGCGGCTCGGATTTTGTGGAAATGTTTGTCGGCGTCGGCGCGAGCCGCGTGCGCGACATGTTCGAACAGGCGCGTCGTGCCACGCCGTGCCTGGTGTTCATTGACGAAATTGACGCGGTCGGCCGCTCGCGCGGGCACGGCCTCGGTGGCGGCAACGACGAGCGTGAGCAGACCCTAAACGCGCTACTCGTCGAGATGGACGGCTTCGACACGCAGGAAGGCATCATCATCATCGCGGCCACGAACCGGCACGACGTGCTGGATCCGGCGCTGATGCGGCCCGGTCGCTTCGACCGGCAGGTGGTTGTCAATTTGCCTGACGTGCGGGGGCGCGAGGGCATTTTGAAGGTCCACGCCAAAAACGTGAAGCTGGAGCCGGGCGTGGATCTGTCAATCATCGCGCGCGGCACGCCGGGTTATTCCGGCGCGGAACTGGCAAACTTGCTGAACGAAGCCGCGCTGCTCGCCGCGCGGTTGAACAAGAAGTCCGTCGGCATCAGTGAATTGGAAGAGGCGCGCGACAAGGTCCGTTGGGGACGCGAGCGCCGCAGCATGGCGATGTCCCTCGAGGAAAAGCGCGCCACCGCCTGGCACGAGGCCGGCCACGCGCTCGTTAATGTTTTGCTCAAGCACACGCATCCGCTGCACAAGGTCACCATCATTCCGCGCGGTCGCGCGCTCGGCGTCACGATGTCGCTGCCGAAGGAGGACATGTTAAACATGCGCCGGAAGCAGGCGATTGACACCATCATCATGACGATGGCCGGTCGCATCGCGGAGGAATACGTGACGGAGGACATTTCCAGCGGCGCGGCGATGGACATCCAGCAGGCCACGCAACTGGCCAAGGCGATGGTCATGCACTGGGGCATGAGCGACAAGCTCGGCAACGTGCTCTACGGTGACGGCCCGGAATACGTCTTCCTCGGACGGGATATGATGTCGCGCTCGAAGGATTACAGCGAGCAGACGGCGCAGGACATTGACGCGGAGGTCAAACGCATCATTGACGAGGCGAACAATACCGCCAAGGGACTCATCACCGCCAACCGCGACAAGCTGGAGATCATCGCCAACGCGCTGCTCGAACACGAAACACTCGATGGCGCGCAGGTAACGGAAATTATGCGCACGGGAATTTTCAATCCGCCGACTCCGCCGCCGGGGCAGACCGGACCGTTGATGGGTGCGCCCGCCGGAACGCCGCTGCCAGAAACGCCGCCCAAACCTGCGCCGCCAAAATTGCCCGGCCTCGGCACACCCTCACCCGCGCCGGCGTGAGTCAGCTTGCCGGCTGGAAACCGGCGCTCCCGGAAATCTTCACGACGGCTTTTCGAGATTCTTCAAATCCTCGGCCAGAAACTGCGTCACGTCCTTGAAGCGCGCGACGTTCTCCGGGTTGACGGCCATCAGCGTTCGGTGCGCCTCCAGACAGGTGCGCGTGATTTGTTCCTGTGTGGGATTCACCGGAGCCGGCGCGGAGACTGTGGCATCGTCCGGCAATTGGGGCGCGATGTTGGTGACCTTGAAGAGCGAGAGCACGCCGAGGTTTTCCAGCAGTTCGCGGACGCGCGAACTGGGATTCAACAGTTCAATGTCGCATTTGTCCGGCTCG
>Ga0181525_10000955_pt1 | contig 25114 bp, 24 predicted proteins | sample PEATcosm2014_Bin_48_FD_121100 | JGI IMG/M metagenome (GOLD analysis project Ga0181525, IMG submission 121100) | Peatland microbial communities from MTU Mesocosm Facility, Houghton, MI, USA - PEATcosm2014_Bin06_10_metaG | ecosystem: Environmental > Terrestrial > Soil > Wetlands > Peat | place... | reverse complement strand
TTTTTCTTGTGCCGCGCGCTGACGTCGCCGGCGATGTGCAGCTCCACGCGCCCATAGCGCGTGCGCTTGTCATCCTGCTCTTCACGCGCGGCCGGTGCCGGGTGCGCGGCATGCGGCGGGTGGGCATGTGCGGGCGCGGGGTGGGCTTCCCGGCCTTCGCGCGCCGGCTCGGCCGCGCGGCGTGCGCGCTCGCGCTCCGCCTCTTCGGCCGCGCGCTGCTCGGCGACACGACGCGCCTCTTCCTGCGCCTTCTTGCGGGCCTGCTCCTCTTCGACGCGGCGACGGTTCTCGGACTCGAGCCGCTCGCGTTCGCGCCGCTCGGCCTCCGCTTTCTCGCTCTGCGCGCGCTGCGCCTCCTCGGCCTCGCGCTTCTGCGCGTCGATCTGCTCCTGCTGCGCACGCGCCTGGCCTTCGAGCACATCGCGCTTGATGTAGGTGCGCTTCTGCCGCACCTCGACGTTGACCGTGCGTGCGCGGCCCTGGTTGCTGGCGAGCTTCAGCTCGCTCTGCGTCTTGCGCCGCAGCGTGATGCGGCTCGGGGCGGAGCCCTCGCTGCCATGGCCATGGCTGCGGCGCAGGTGCGTGAGCAGCTCGAGTTTGGCTTCCTCGCTGATCATGTCTTCCGGGCTGGAGACCGTGATGCCAGCCTGGTCGAGCTGTGCGATCAGGCGGTCCACCGAGACCTTCAGGACATCCGCGAATTGAGCGATCGTTACATCAGCCATGTGTTCTTACCTTAGCGCCGTGCGCCGTACCTGCCTCGCCGCTGGCACCTCAGTGCTGCGCCTCGAACCAATGCGCACGCGCCTTCATGATGAGGGTGCCGGCTTCTTCGGACGACAGTCCGTCGATGTCCGATATGTCGTCGATGGCCTGCTCGGCCAGTTCATCGCGCGTGCGCACGCCGCGGCGCGCCAGCGCCAGGGCGAGATCGGGCCGCATGCCATCGAGCGTCAGCAGGTCGTCGGCCGGCATCGAGGCATCGAGCGATTCCTCGCTCACGATCGCCTGCGTCAGCAGCACATCGCGCGCGCGGTTGCGCAGTTCCTTGACGATATCCTCGTCGAACTCCTCGATGCCCGCGAGCTCGGCCTGCGGCACGTAAGCCACTTCCTCGACCGTGGAAAAGCCCTCCTGCACCAGGATGCTGGCGACGTTCTCATCGACGTCCAGCTGCTTCATGAAGGTCTCCACCAGCGCGCGCGCCTCGGTTTCGCTCTTGGCCTCGGCGTCCGACTCGGTCATGACGTTCAGTTCCCAGCCCGTGAGCTGGCTGGCGAGGCGAATGTTCTGGCCGCCGCGGCCGATGGCCTGCGACAGCTTCTCCTCCGCCACCGCGATGTCCATACTGTGCGAGTCCTCATCGACCACGATCGACTGCACTTCCGCCGGCGACATGGCGTTGATCACGAACTGCGCCGGGTTCTCATCATAGGGAATGATGTCGACGCGCTCGCCCGCGATCTCGTTGGACACCGCCTGCACGCGCGAGCCGCGCATGCCGACGCAGGCACCGACCGGATCGATGCGCGGATCCTGGCTGCGCACGGCGATCTTGGCCCGCACGCCCGAATCGCGCGCCGCGCCGAGAATCTGGATCAGGCCCTGGCCCACCTCGGGTACTTCGAGCTTGAACAGCTCGATCAGGAACTCCGGGGCGGTACGCGTCAGGAACAGCTGCGGCCCGCGCAGTTCCGCACGAACCTCGCGCAGGTAGGCCTTGACGCGATCCTGCGGCTTGAGCTGCTCGCGCGGAATCATGTCGGTACGCGGCACGAAGCCTTCGGCGTTGCTGCCCAGGTCGACGTAGATGCCATTGCGGTCGATGCGCTTGACGACGCCATTGACCAGCGTATTGACGCGATCCTTGTAGGCATCGACCACCTGCGCGCGCTCGGCCTCACGCACTTTCTGCACGATGACCTGCTTGGCCTGCTGGGCGGCGATACGTCCGAAGGCCACCGATTCCATCGGCTCCTCGACGAAGCCACCCGGCTCGGCATCGGCGGAGAGGTCGCGCGCATCGTCCATGCGCAGTTCAGCCGAAGGATTCTCGAGATCCTTGGAGTCATCCGCGAACACCTTCCAGCGACGGAAGGTCTCGTAGTCCCCGGTCTTGCGATTGATGGCGACGCGCACGTCCCAGTCCTCGCCGTGCTTCTTGCGGGTAGCCGAAGCCAGCGCTGCCTCGAGCGCTTCGAAGATGATCTCCTTATCGACGCCCTTCTCGTTCGAGACGGCATCGACGACCATCAGAATTTCTTTGTTCATGATCACAAGCTCCTGTGGGTCCCGTCAGGACCACTGCGGCGCCAGTCGCGCACGCCCTATCTCACTGAATCTCACCGATACGATGGCGCCATCCACGCTCAAATCAATGCCGTCCGGGCCGACGGTCTCGAGCCGGCCAGTGTAGCGCCGCCTCCCGTCCCGAGCGATCTTCAACTCCACCCACACACGTTCCCCGACGAAGCGCTGAAAATGCACCGCCGTCCGCAGCACCCGATCCAGCCCCGGCGAGGACACCTCCAGCGTGTACGCCGTCGGCACCGGATCCTCGACATCGAACAGCGCCGCCAGCTCATGGCTCACGCGTTCGCAGTCGTCGACCCCTACTCCCTGCGGCTGATCGATAAACACCCGCACCACGGCGTGCGCGCGTCCTGGCGCGTACTCCAGGTCGACGAGTTCATACCCGAGACCCTCGAGCAACGGCTCGCTGAGCGTCATCAGCTTCTCGCGTACCAGCGCCGTCATATCAGTGCCCGACCGTCCGATCCGTGACGCAAAAAATAAAAGCCCCATGTGGGGCTTCATAATCAAGCACTTGGCCGCAGTTCCTGCGGCTTTACGGAACGCGGGCCGATGCCCGCGCCGTCCACCGGCGGCGTGATTCTAGTGCCGAAGGTCCAGCAAATTCAACCGTTGGCGCGATTCGCGGCGGCCCGCCGCAATGCCGCGGTCAGCGCGTCGATGTCGCCGGTCTTCAGAACGACCTCATCGGCGCCCGATTGCAGGCAGCGCCGCTCGAGCTCATCGCTCCTGTAGCCCGTATGTACCACGATCACGGCTCGCGGCGCGCGTTGCCGCAGCGTCGCTATCAGCGGCAGGCTGGAACCGTCATCGAGCGACAGGTCGAGCACGAAACCATTGGGTGAATGCGCCTCGAGCGCTGCCAGCACCGCGGCCCCGGATGCCGCCACCGCGACGCACTGTATGTCCGGCTCGGCATCGAACAGCATCGTCAGCGTCGTGGCCAGATCAGCATTGTTCTCGCCGATCAGCAGGCGCAATGTCGGTTGCGGAGCCGGTTGCCCTCCCGCTGCTGCTGAATCAGACATATACGCGCAAGCAGCCCGCCTCCATCCCTTCCCGATTACACCGATAATGGCGTGGCCACCGCGCGCTGTAAACGAGTTGCCATCGATGAGGCCAAATCGGCAATCCGAACCTGGTGCATCCTCTCGCGTCCGGCCGGCGCTCGCCGCGGCAATGGCCGCGGCGGCGGCCGCAGCGGCAGCGATCCTCACCGGCTGCGCGCAGGTCCCCACCATACCGGAACCGGCCGCGACCGGCTCCGCCACCCCGATCGCGGTGACCGGGCCGCGCGGCCCGCTGTCGCAGCGCCAGACCGACGCGGTCATCAAGCGCCTGGCCGCACAGGCGCCCGACGCCGGGGCGCTCGAGCGCCACCTGTCGATCGAACAGCTGGTGGCGGGCACGCCGCTGTCGGCCGGCAATCAGGTGACCGTCCTGCATGATGGTCCGGACACGTTTGCGGCCATCTTTGCCGCGATTCACGCCGCGAAGCGGTATCTGTACCTGGAGTACTACATCCTCGAGGAAGTGCAGTACAACGGCGAGCAGCTCAGCGACCTGCTGCTGGCCCGCGCGCGCGAAGGCGTGCGCATCGTGATCCTGTACGACAGCGTGGGCTCACTCTCGACACCGGGGGCATTCTTCGATCGGCTGACCCAGGCCGGCATCCCGGTGATAGCCTTCAATCCGCTCAATCCCCTGACCCGGCATTTCGCCATCAATGACCGCGACCACCGCAAGCTGCTGCTGGCCGATGGGCGCATCGCGGTCATCGGCGGCGTCAATCTGAGCGCCGATTACGAAAGCGCGTTCGGAAGCAAGGCCGCGCCCGCGCACGAACCCTGGCACGACACCGACCTGCAAATTGCCGGACCGGCGGTCGGCGATCTGAAGCTGCTGTTCGAGCAGCACTGGCAGCAACAGGGTGGGGATGCGGCGGCGCTGGCCGCGGAGGGCGGGGGCGACCGCGCGGAGGTGCAGGGCGATCAGGTGGTGCGCATCATCGGCAGCCAGGCGGGCCAGCGTCTGTCGCCGCGCTACTACGCGACACTGCTATCGGCGATCCGCAGTACCGAATCGCGCATCGATGTCACTGCCGCCTACTTTGTTCCCACTCACCAGGAGAGCCGAGCCCTGCTGCGCGCCGCGCGGCGCGGCGTGCAGGTGCGCCTGCTGCTGCCTTCTCACAGCGACTCGTCCCCGGCGCTGGCAGTGCAGCGCTCGCATTACAGCGCACTGCTGCGCGCGGGCTGCCAGGTCTATGAACGCGAGGATGGGATCCTGCACTCCAAGACCGTGGTGTCGGACGGGGTCTGGTCGATCGTTGGGTCTTCGAATTTCGATCATCGCAGCGTGCTGTTCAACGATGAGATCGACGCGGTGGTGATCGGCAACCGCACCGGCGCTGAGCTTGAGAGTTACTTCGATGAGGGCGTGTCACACGCCCACCGCATCGACGCCCAGAGCTGGAACCAGCGGCCCTTCTCGCAGCGGATGCGTGAGAGATTCTGGCGACTGTGGGAAACCCTACTTTGATCCCGGTGCCGGCGGCGGCGCGAATACCTGCATCTGCAGGCTGAAGGGACCGATGTCCTCGTGCGGCACGCAGGTCAACTTCAGCTGCTGATCCCGCGTCGCGAACAGCGGCAGCACCTGGTCGCGAAACTGCTCCATGAGCTCGCAGTCGCCATCCTCGAGGCTGAAGGGGCGATGCGGCGCCAATTGCACCGCGCGCCAAACCCCCGCCACGGTGGTGGCCGGCATCGCTGCCGCTGGCGCTGTCACCGCCGCCGCGCCGTTGCCGGCATCGGCCGGCTGCAAGGTGGCGAACTTCATGGTGGCGCGCGGAAATCGGCTCGGCGTGCCAAAGCCGCGATCGCAACCGGAGGCGCTGACTTTCGCATCCGCGCGCGCGCCCAGCTGGCGCAGCAGCAATTGCAGCTTCGACTCCAGGCCGTCACAGGAGTAGTGCGAGGTGAAGCCCATATAGGCGAGCTCGACCTGATGCTCCTGCCAGACTCCCGGCGTCGCTTCGGGTTCGGCCAGTGCCGTGCCGGCCAGCAACCATCCGGCCAGGGCCGCAACCGCCATCACGTTTCGAATCGACATGGCCCGCACTCCTTTTGTTAGTCTCTAACGGCTGCAGTGTCGCGCTGGTTGACCCTCACTCTCACGCGGCCTGCGAACTCGCGGCGCGCTGCAATGCGGCGCCCAGGTCCGCGCGCAGATCCTCGAACGCCTCGATGCCCACCGACAGGCGCAGCAGTCCATCCGTTAGTCCCGCTGCGCGGCGCGCGGTTTCATTCATGGCCGCGTGGGTCATCGAAGCCGGATGCGCGATCAGGCTCTCGACCCCGCCGAGGGATTCGGCCAGCGAGAAGCAATGCAGGCCGTCGACAAAGGCCTTCACGGCGGGAATGCCGCCCGCGAGTTCGAAGGTCACGATGGCACCGAAGCCCGATTGCTGGCGCCGCGCCAGCTCGTGCCCTGGGTGCGAGGGTAACCCGGGGTAGTACACGCGCGAGATCTGCGGCTGCTGTACCAGCCAGTCCGCCAGCAGCTGGGCATTGCGGCCGTGCACCCCAAGCCGCGCATGCAGGGTGCGCAAGCCGCGCAGCGTCATGTAGCTGTCGAAGGGCGAGCCGGTCAGTCCCAGGCAGTTGGCCCACCAGGAGAACGACTCATGCAGCTCGGGGCGCGCGGCGATCACAGCGCCGCCGACGATATCGCTGTGGCCGTTGATGTACTTGGTGGTCGAATGAACCACCACGTCGGCCCCAAGCCGGATCGGCTGCTGCCAGGCTGGCGACAGGAACGTATTGTCCACCGCCACCAGCGCGCCGGCTGCATGGCCGAGGCGCGCCATGGCGGCGATATCCGTCAGACGCAGCAGCGGGTTGCTCGGGGTTTCGATCCATAGCATGGCCGCCGGCCTCGCCAGCGCGGCGCTGACCGCCCCGGCGTTGGCGAAATCGACAAAATCGACTTCGAGGTCGCCGCGCCGGTGCAGCGCATCGAATAAGCGGTAGCTGCCGCCGTAGCAATCGTACGGCGCCAGCACGCGCGAGCGCGCCGGCAGCACCTGCAGGCACAGCGTCACGGCACCCATGCCCGATGCCGTTATCACCGCGCCCGCGCCGCCTTCCAGGTCGGCCAGAGCGTTGCCGAGCAGATCGCGCGTGGGGTTGCCGGAACGTGAATAGTCGTAGTCCCGTTTGTCGCCATAGCCGCGGAAGGCATAGGTCGCGCTCAGGTGGATCGGCGGCACCACCGCGCCGGTCCTGTCATCGCACTCCAGGCCGGCGCGCACCGCGCGCGTGATGGGATCGTCGAACTCGCTCACACAGACTCTCCATACAGACATTCGAACAGGGGTTTGAGCTGCGCCGCCTCTTTGAGGAAAGCGTCATGACCGAAGAGGGAAGAAATCTCGTGCAGGCGCGCGCGCGGCAGGCGCCCGGCCAGGGCCTGCATATCGCCGAGCGGCACGAGTTGATCCTCGCGCACCGCCACCAGCGTCACGGGTACCGGGATGCGGCTCGCGTCCACCGCGTGCAGGTCGATCGATTCCGACAGGCACAGAAATGATTCAGGCAGATAGCGCGCGGCGTATTCGCGTCCGCGCTCCATGAGGTATTGCTCCACTGGAAATTCGAAGCGGCCATCGCTCGCGACCGGTTCGTGGGCGAAGCGCGCGGCGAATTCCTGCGGGCTGCGATAGGTCGCCATCGCGAGCGCCCGGGCCAGCTGCAATCCTTCGGCGGGACGGTCCGCCGAAAGCGCGAACCGCACCATGCGCCGCTGCACGCTGCGCCAGGCGGTCGCCATCGGGTGAGTGCGATCCGCGGCGCTCAGCACCAGCAGTTGGCCGACGCTGTCCGGGTAGCGCTCGGCAAAGGCCAGCGCGACCATGCCCCCGTAGGAGGCGCCCACGATGGCGTGCAGACGCTCCAGGCCCAGGTGCCGCATGAGGCCCCGCAATGCCTCGGCCTGATCGAAGCTGGAAAGGCTCGGAAAGGCGCCGCCAGCGGCGGGCCCGGTCGATTCACCGCTGGCGCCCAGGTAATCGATCCCGAGTATGCGCAGGCGCGTGCTGTCGAGCGCGCCGCCGGGGCCGACCGCCTCCGACCACCAACCCTCGCCCGCCGACTGCACGTCGAACACCCGCCGATGCGCCGAGATACCGCCGAGCGCTGCCACCACGGGAGCATCCACGGCACCGGCCAGCCGCCAGCCAAGCTTGATCTGCGGCAGGCTACCGCCGTGATGCAGTGCAAAGGCACCCTGCCCATGCCAGACGCCCTGCTCGACAAACGCGGAGGAAGCCGCGCTGTTGCTATCGGCGTGGGGGGAAATCCTGGTAACGACGTTCAAACCGTACTCCGCAGTGCCTGTTGCGCATCATCTCGGCACTCCTGCGGACCGGCGTCGTCACGGGCAGTGACAACGAACCCTCATCTATCGGCCCAGCCCCGGAGGGTCGGTTACCGCAGGAGTTGGCACCATTTCGGAATCCCGACGGTTGCCCCGGCGTCTAAGGGCCTTTCCCTCAGCCGGTCTCGATGAGTGCCGAAAGTTTAGCCCGCGGGCGGTGCACTTGCAATGCGGCGTCCAACGCGCTAGTGTACTAATACATTAATACATTCGATCAAGGTGCGGGGCTAACCCCATGAAATCCCATCGGCTCCTGTCCGCGCGGCAGGAAGCGCTCGCCGAGCGCAACCTGTTTGCGGCCATCGCCTCGCTGCGCAGCGTGGAGGAATGCCGCGCTTTCCTGCGCGACCTATGCACCCCGGCCGAACTTCAGGCCATGGCCGATCGCTGGGCTGTGGTTGAATGCCTGCGCCGCGGGATGCCCTACCGGGAAATTCATCGCCAGACCGCGGTCAGTATCACCACCATCGGCCGCGTGGCGCGCTACCTGGCGGCAGGCAACGGCGGGTACGCGCTCGCCGCACAGCGCCTGGACGGAGCACCGCATGGATAAACCCGCCGATCGACCCGCGCGCATCAAGCTCGCCATCCAGAAATCCGGGCGCCTGACCGACCCTTCGCTGGAACTGCTCGCGCGCTGTGGGCTGAAGCTCTCGCGCGGCAAGGACCAGCTGATGGGATTTGGCGAGAACATGCCGCTCGATGTGCTGTTCGTGCGCGACGATGACATCCCGGACCTGGTGCAGGAGGATGTCTGCGACCTGGGGCTGGTCGGTCTGAACGTGCTGGAAGAGAAGCGGCTGGAACTGGCCGCACGCGGCACCCCTGCCCGCTTTCAATCGCTGCGCACGCTCGACTTCGGACGCTGTCGCCTGAGCCTCGCGGTGCCGGTCGAATACGACTATGGCGGCATCGCCTCGCTGCAGGGCAAGCGCATCGCCACCACTTATCCCTTCCTGCTGGGCCGATTCCTCGACCAGTACGGCATCAAGGCCGACATCGTCACGCTATCGGGCGCGGTCGAGATCGCGCCGCGACTGGGTCGGGCGGACCTGGTCTGCGACCTGGTCTCCACCGGCTCGACGCTGCAGGCCAATCATCTGCGCGAAGTGGAAACCGTGCTCGAGAGTCACGCGGTGCTGATCCGTACGCCCATCGCGCTGGGGCCGGAAAAAGACGAATGGGTGGAGCGGCTGCTGCTGCGGGTCGAGGGCGTCGAGCAGGTGCGCGAAAGCAAGTACATCATGCTGCACGCGCCGCGCTCGGCGCTGCCGGCAATCCGCAGGCTGCTGCCCGGCAGCGAATCCCCGACCATCATTCCGCTCGAGGGCTCGCCCGACCGCGTCGCAGTACATGCCGTGTGCCGCGAGACAGTGTTCTGGGAAACACTCGAGAGCCTTAAAAAAGCCGGTGCCAGCGCACTGCTGGTGCTACCGGTCGAAAAAATGCTGGCCTGACGCCCTACCATGCAGATTCTCGACTGGCAGTCATTGAGTTCAGAGCAGCGCGCGAGCGCCTTGGCGCGCCCCGCGGCCGGGCTGGCAGCGCAGACGCTGGACGAGGCGCGCGCCATCATCGATGAGGTGCGCCTGTGCGGCGATATCGCGCTGCGTCGCTACGCGCGCGAACTCGATGGCGCCGAACTCACAGGCTTTGAGGTCTCGAGCGCGGAATTCACCGCGGCGCGTGGTGCGCTGGGCGCCGCCGACATCGCCGCACTGGAGCGCGCCATCGCGAACATCGATGCCTTCCATCGCGCCACCCAGCCCACCGCGATTGCCATCGAGGTACAGCCCGGTGTTCGCTGCGAGCGGCTGATCCGGCCGATCGGCGCGGTGGGCCTGTACGTGCCGGCAGGTTCCGCCCCCCTGCCTTCCACGGTGCTGATGCTCGCCATCCCCGCGCGCATCGCCGGCTGCGGCCGCCGCGTGCTTTGCACGCCGCCGCAGCGCGACGGCGCTGCCAATGCCGCGGTACTGGTGGCAGCCGAGCTGTGCGGCATTGAGCAGGTGTTCAAAATCGGCGGCGCGCAGGCGATCGCCGCGCTCGCCTACGGCACGGCCAGCGTGCCGAAGGTCGACAAGATCTTCGGCCCCGGCAACGCCTGGGTGACGGCTGCCAAGCAGCTGGTCGCGGCCGATCCGGCCGGGGCCGCGCTCGACATGCCCGCAGGGCCTTCCGAGGTGCTGGTCATTGCCGATGACAGCGCGCGCGCCGAATTTGTCGCCGCGGACCTGCTGGCGCAGGCCGAGCACGACCCACGCTCACAGGCCATTCTGGTGACCACCTCGCGCGCACTGGCGCAACAGGTCGCCGCGGAAGTGGCTGCGCAGCTGCCCGCACGCACGCGCGGCGCCATCCTCGAACAGTCCATCGGCGCATCGCGCATCCTGGTCGTGCCGGACCTCGCGGTCGCCATCGGCGTCAGCGAAGCCTATGCGCCCGAGCACCTCATCATCCAGACGCGCGCGCCGCGGACTCTGCTCGAGCAGGTGCACAACGCGGGCTCGGTGTTCTTAGGGGAATGGTCACCGGAACCCATGGGCGATTACTGCTCCGGCACCAATCATGTGCTGCCCACCTACGGACACGCCCGCACCTTCAGCGGACTGTCGGTCACGGATTTCACGCGCCGCATGACCGTGCAGGAACTCTCGGCCGATGGCCTGCGTGCGCTCGGCCCCACCGCGGCGAGACTCGCGCGGCTCGAGGGGCTGGATGCGCATGCGGCCGCGGTGGATCTGCGCCTCGAGGCGATGCGGCGCGAGGATGCCGCATGAGCTGGCTGACCGAATTGGCGCGGCCGGAGATCCAGACGCTCAAGGCCTACGAACACGCGGTCTGGGAACCGGGACTGGTGCGACTGCACGCCAATGAGCTGCCGTGGCGGCAGGCGAGCGATCGCTCCCAGGCCGGGCTCAATCGCTATCCCGAACCGCACCCACACGAGCTCACGGCCGCGCTGGCGCGTTTCTATGGGGTGCAACCGGAATGGCTGCTGGCAAGCCGCGGCAGCGATGAGGCCATCGATCTGCTGGTGCGCAGTTACTGTCGGGCCGGTGAGGATGCGATTCTGATCTGCCCCCCGACCTTCGGCATGTACGCCGTCGCCGCGCGCGTGCAGGGCGCGGAAGTTCTCACTGCGCCGCTGCGGCGCGAGTCCGGCTACGACTGCGACTTCGCTGCGCTGCGCGCGCAGTGCACGGACAAGGTCAAGCTGGTGTTCCTCTGTTCTCCCAACAACCCGACCGGCAACCGTTTCGACCCCCAGGCAATCGCCGCCCTGGCGCGCGAGCTCGAGGGCCGCGCACTGCTCGTCGTTGATGAGGCCTATGTGGAATTCGCCGAAGCTCCCTCGCTGGTGAGCCGGCTCGAGTCGCTGCCGGGGCTGGTGCTGCTGCGCACGCTGTCGAAAGCCTACGCGCTCGCCGGCGCGCGCTGCGGCGCCTTGATTGCGCACCCGGATATGGTGGCGCTGCTTCGCCGCGTGATCCAGCCCTACGCGCTGACGCAACTCACCATCGAGGCGGTGTTCGCGGCGCTCGAACCGCAGTCTATCGCCGATGCGCACGCGCACCGCGCCACCATCAAGACCGAGCGGGCGCGCATGGCCGATACGCTCAAATCCCACAAGAGCGTGCGCCGGGTCTGGCCCAGCGAGGCGAATTTCCTGCTGGTTGAATTCGATGATGCCGGCGCAGCGCTGCAACGCGCGCACGGCGCCGGTGTGCTGGTGCGCGACCTGCGCGCCGCACTCAATCCCGCGCAGGCACTGCGCATCAGCATCGGCAGCCCCGAACAGAACCAGCGGCTGCTCGCGAGCCTCGCATGAGCAATACCCCGGAACCGATCCTGTTCGTCGATCGCGACGGCACGCTGATCGAGGAAGTCAGCGACGAGCAGGTGGATCGCCTCGACAAGGTGCGCCTCATGCCCGACGTGTTCGCGGCACTGCAGACTTTGCAGGGGGCTGGCTACAAGCTCGTAATGGTCACCAACCAGGACGGCATCGGCAGCGAGCGTTTTCCGCGAGCGCACTTCGAGCTGGTGCACGAATTCGTACTGCATCTATTCAACTCGCAGGGCATCAGCTTCGATGCGGTTTTCATCTGCCCGCACTTCGCGCACGAGGGTTGCGGCTGCCGCAAGCCCCGCACCGGACTGGTGGAGGAATACCTGCGTCAGCACCCCATGGATACGGCTCGCAGCGCGATGATCGGCGACCGCGATACCGACCTGGAATTCGCGCGTGCACTGGGCATCCGCGGCCTGCGCGTGGGCAGCGCGGCTCCCGAGCACAGCTGGCCCGCGATCGCGCGCGCGCTGCTGGCGCGCACCGCGACCGTCGAACGCAGCACGCGCGAGACCACCATCCGTGCACGGGTCGATCTTGATAGCGACGCGCCCAGCCGCATCGCCACCGGCATCGGCTTCTTCGATCACATGCTCGAGCAGCTGGCCAAACACGGCGGCTTCGCGCTCGAGTTGAACTGCAGCGGCGATCTGCACATCGACGAACACCACACGGTGGAGGATTGCGCGCTCAGCCTCGGCGAGGCGCTGCGCCGCGCGCTCGGCGACAAGCGCGGCATCGGCCGCTACGGCTTCCTGCTCGCCATGGACGAGAGTGAAGCGCAGGTGGCCATCGATCTGTCGGGCCGCGCCTATTTCACCTTCGAGGGGCACTTTGGTCGCCAGCAGGTCGGCGCGCTGCCGAGTGAACTGGTGCCGCACTTCTTCCGCTCGCTCAGCGACAGCCTCGGCGCGGCGCTGCACCTGACGGTACGCGGTGAGAACACGCACCACATGATCGAAGCCTGCTTCAAGGGCGTCGGGCGCGCGCTGCGCCCGGCGTTGCGGCGCGAAGGCCGGGATCTGCCCAGCACCAAAGGGATGCTGTGAGTTCGACCGCCGACGTCGTCATCATCGACAGTGGCGGCGCCAATCTGGCCTCGCTGCGTTACGCCCTCGACCGCCTCGGCGCGCGCTCGGTGGTCACCGATGACGCGCGCGTCATCGCAGATGCGCCGCGCGTCATGTTGCCCGGCGTCGGCGCGGCTGCCGATGCGATGCGGCGGCTGCGCGATCATGGGCTCGCCGACCTGATTCCGCAGCTGCAGGCGCCGCTGCTCGGCATCTGTTTAGGCATGCAGCTGCTGTTCGAACACTCGGCCGAGGGCGACACGCGCTGTCTGGGCGTGCTCGCCGGCAGCATCGCCCGCCTGACCCCCGCACCCGGCCTGCCGGTGCCGCACATGGGCTGGAACACGCTCGCGATTCGGCGCGAAGATCCGCTGCTCGCGAACCTGACCGAGCGCGACCGGCTCTACTTCGTGCACAGCTTCGCCGGCCCGCTGAGCGGCGACACGCTGGCCTCGGTCGGCTACGGCCAAGAACTGCCCGCCGTGGTCCGGCGCGGGAATTTCCTCGGCGTGCAGTTTCACCCCGAACGTTCCTCCACCGCCGGCGCGCGCGTGCTGCGGAATTTCCTCTCGCTGCCATGCTCCTGATCCCCTCCATCGATCTGCGCGGCGGCGCCTGCGTGCGGCTCTACCAGGGCGATTTCGACGCCGAAACGCGCTACGCGACCGATCCACTGCGGCTGCTGAGCCGCTATCGCGCACTCGGCGCCAGCTGGCTGCACATCGTGGACCTGGATGGCGCACGCGATGGCGCGCTCGGCAATCGCGCGCTGATCGGTGAACTCGCCGCCCAGCATGCGCTGCACCTGCAGGTCGGCGGTGGCGTGCGTGATGCCGCCGTCGTCGATGAACTGCTCGCGGCAGGCATCGAGCGCGTGGTCATTGGCAGCGCCGCGGTGGAGCGGCCGGCGGAAGTCGCTGGCTGGTTGCAGCGCTACGGCGCCGAGCGGCTGTGCCTGGCATTCGATGTGCGCCTGGATCACAACGGCGTGCCGCGGTTGCAGACCCGCGGCTGGCGCTGCGCCACCGCGCAGTCGCTATGGGATGCGATCGAGCCCTTCGCACCTGCCGGACTGCGCCACCTGCTCTGTACCGATATCGCACGCGATGGCGCACTGACCGGTCCCAATGTCGCGCTCTACGCCGAGGCGCAGCGCCGCTTTCCTCACATCCAGTGGCAGGCCTCGGGCGGCATCGCGCGCGGCGCGGACCTGGCCGCGCTCGCGGCCACCGGCGTCGCCGCCGCGATCAGCGGCAAGGCGCTGCTCGAGGAACGCATTTCGATCGAGGAGCTGCGGCTATTCTTGCCAAACGCATAATCCCCTGCCTCGATGTGCGCGATGGCCAGGTGGTCAAGGGCGTGCGTTTTCGCGATCATCGCATCGTCGGCGACATCCTGGAGCTGGCTATGCGCTATCGCGATGAAGGCGCCGATGAGCTGGTGTTCTACGACATCACGGCGAGCCCACAGGGCCGCTCGGTCGATCGCGAATGGGTGGCGCGGGTCGCGCGCGTGCTGGATATTCCATTCTGCGTCGCCGGCGGTATCCGCTCGGTCGAGGACGCCGAGCTGGTGCTGAACGCGGGCGCCGAGAAAATCTCGGTGAACTCCCCTGCGCTGTCCGATCCGCCGCTGATCGATCGCCTCAGCGCGCGCTTTGGCGCCCAGTGCGTGGTGGTGGGCATCGACAGCCAGAGCACCGCCGAGGGCTATCACGTGTATCAGTTCACCGGCGATCCGAATCGGACCGTCGATTCGCGACGCGACACTCTCAGCTGGGTCCGCGAGGTGCAGCAGCGCGGCGCGGGCGAGATCGTGCTCAACTGCATGGCTTCCGATGGCACGCGCGATGGCTACGATATCGCGCAGCTGCGCAGCGTGCGCGCCATCTGCGATGTACCGCTGGTCGCCTCCGGCGGCGCCGGCACGCCGGCGCACTTTCAACTCGCCTTCGAGGAAGCGCACGTCGATGCGGCGCTGGCCGCCAGCGTCTTCCACAGCGGCACCATCGAGATCGGCGATCTCAAGCGCGCGCTGCGCCGCCGCGGGCTGGAGGTGCGACTGTGAATGACGTGCCACCCATCGACCTCAAGCGTATCGACTGGGACAAAGGCGCGGGCCTGGTGCCCGCCATCGTGCAGGATGCGCGCGACGGCCGCGTGCTCATGCTCGCTTACATGAACCGCGAAGCGCTGCAACGCACGCAAGCGACGCGGCGAGTCACCTTCTACAGCCGCTCGCGCGCACGCCTGTGGGAGAAAGGCGAAACCTCGGGGCATGGCCTGCAACTGCGCGCCATTCGCCTGGACTGCGACGGCGACACGCTGCTAATCAGCGCCGTGCCCGAAGGGCCGGTGTGCCACACCGGCGCCGCCACCTGCTTCGGCGATGACCCACCGCCCGGCGAGACGCTGAGCTTCCTCACGCGGCTGGAACAGCTGATCTCGACCCGCATTGCCGAGAATACCGAGGGCAGCTATACCGCTCGGCTTTATCGCAGCGGCATCAGGCGCATCGCCCAGAAAGTCGGGGAGGAAGGGCTTGAAGTCGCCCTCGCCGCCTGCCTCGAGAGCAATGAGGCGCTGCTCGGGGAGGGTGCGGATCTGCTCTATCACCTGCTGGTGCTGCTGCGTGCGCGTAATCTCTCACTCCCACAGCTGGTGGCGGTACTCGATACGCGGCACGCCAGCGCGCAGGCTGCCGAGCGCAGCTGAATGGTTTAATGTATTGGGATGTCAAAGATCGTTGGTCGAACTCTCGATTTCCTCGAGATATTCGCGGACCAGAAGCGACCGCTCTCGGCTTCGGAAATCGCAAGGCTGCTGGATATCCCGGCTTCGAGCTGTCATGACGTGCTGCAGGCATTGCAGCAGCGCGGCTATATACACGAGCTGACGGCGCGGGGCGGCTACTACCCGACACTTCGAATCTACGAAATCGCCAGGACCATCGCCGAATACGATCCGGTGGTGTTGCGCACCGATGTGCTGTTGCGATCCCTGCGCGATACGATTGATGAATCCGTGCTGCTGGCCAAGGTGAACGGACTGCAGGCCACGTACCTGCTGTCGTTCGAACCGTCGCATCCGCTGCGCTTCCTCGCCAAGGTGGGCGACACGGTCAGAAGCCTGCACGCCACGTCGGCCGGCAAGGCGTTGCTGGCGAGCCTGAGCAGCCGCGCGCTCGACTCGTTCCTGAAATCGAACACGCTTGCGGCCCTCACGCCGAACACCATCACTTCCAAGTCACGCCTGCGCGAGGTGCTGGCCGACGGCAACAGGCGCGGCTGGTTCCTGAACCGGGAGGAGAGTCAGGACGGCGTCACGACCATATCGGCCCGCTTCAGCTGGATTTCGGCCGTCTATATCGTGACGATCGCGGGGCCGACTCCCCGCATCGATCCCAAGGTCGAACGGGCGGCCGAACTGCTGACCAACGTGTGCCGCTTGCTGGAAACCTCTCCGCGCCCTGAGGGTTGAGGCATCGCCGCGCGGTCAGCGACCCTCAACGCTGTGGAGCAGGTCCACCGGTACCGACACCAGCATCTCCAGCGCCATCTGCCCGTAGGCCTTGCCCTGGGGGTCGATGCGCAGCGACGCCATGCCGCCGCCGCCGAGCGCGCTTTGCATCAGGAAGTTGAACGCATGCAGTCCGGGGGCTTCGAAGCGCTGGATCGGACCCTTGACCAGATGCCAGAAATGCGCGGCCATGCGCTGCGGTGTCACCTCGCGCCGAATCACGGGGACGAAGGCCGGATCGCGCGCGATGATCGCCACATTGGCTGTATCGCCCTTGTCGCCCGAGCGCGCCAGCGCCAGCCTCATGAGCGGCACCTCGATGCAGTTACCGGAAAGGGTTTCTGGAGCCGGTTCGGCCGCCGGGGGATTCAAGACCTGTGGCTTGCCCGCCGGCACGACGATCGCGAACGTCTCGTCGCCAAGCGACACGCTCGGCGAGGGCAGCCATGACTTGTCGACGAAAAAAGTAAAGAGCCTGATCTGGGGGCTTGGCTTGGGCCGGCCACCGTAGATGCCCGTAGTCCCGGGAGCGAAGGAGATGCCGACCGAGCCCAGCTCCCGCGCAAACAGTTCCAGGCAGTTGGGATCCTCGTGCAACACAACCAGCCGCAGCATGACTTCCCGTGAGGCCCCGGCACGCGAGTGTCCGCCGTAGGATGCCTCCGCGCCGAGCGCTTCGAAATGCACGGCGCTGAAATCCGGTAAACCTCGCTCCTTGAAAATCAGCCGGGCGCGCGCGATCAGCGCCCGCGCGGTGCGTTCGGCCTTGGCCGCTGCCTGCGGCCCGACGATCGTGACGCTGGCCACGGCGCGGTAACCGTCCTGATAGGTGGCGGATACTTTGTATTGCTGCGTCGGCGGCCGCCCCCGCGCACCGCTCACGCGTACGCGGTTGAGTCCATCCTGTGCCAGCTGCACCTCGGAGAAATCCGCCACCACGTCGGGCAACACATAGGCGGCAGGATCACCGATCTCGTACAGCGCCTGTTCGGCCACCGATCCCGGAATGACCAGCCCACCGGTGCCAGCAGGTTTGGTGAGGACGAACGAGCCGTCGGCGCTGCACTCGGCCAATGGGTAGCCGATGTTCTCCCAATCGGGTACTTGCTCCCAGTCGGTATGTAGTCCGCCGACCCCCTGAGCGCCGCATTCGAGCAGGTGACCGACGAGACTGCCGGCGGCCAGGCGGTCGTAATCCTCGTGCGACCAGTCGAACTCATGCATCAGGATACCGAGCGCCAGTGCACTATCGGCGCAGCGGCCCGTCACGACGATGTCCGCGCCACGATCCAGCGCCGCCTTGATCGGCAGCGCCCCGAGGTAGGCGTTGGCGCTCAGCAGGCGCTGAGGCAACTCGGCCCCCGTCACGGCTTCGCGAACGCCCTGCTCGCGCAGCGCCCCGATCAGCGGCATCAGATCATCGCCCTCGACCGTGGCGATGCGCAGCGACAGACCCGATTCATCGCACATCTTTTGCAGGGCGGCGCTGCAGCCCCGCGGATTCACGCCACCGGCATTCGCCACCACCTTGATGCCGCGGAGCGCGATCTCGGGCAGCGAGTCGCGCAGGTACAGCGCGAAGTCAGGCGGAAAACCGCCGTCCGGGGACTTCATGCGCGCGCGCGCCAGCAGCGACAGGGTCACCTCGGCCAGATAATCCATCATCAGGTAGTTCACGGGACCCTGCAGCAGCTGCGGCACCGCCCGCGGGCTGTCCCCCCAGGCGCCCGAAGCACCCCCGATGCGCACAATCCGCTCCGCCATCGCCTAGCCTGCGGGTGGATCGAACCAGGAGGGTCGGCGCTTTTCGTTGAAGGCGGCGAGACCTTCCTGCGCCTCGGCACTGCGTGAGATCAGCGCGATCTGCGCCTCGGCGAAGGCCAGCGCCTCTTCGAACGCCATCGCTTCCATGGCAAAGATCACCTGCTTGCCATGGCGCAGCGCGTTCGGTGAGGCCGCGCACAGCTTCGCCACCATGGCCTCCACGCGTTCGTCCAGCTCGCCGGTTCGGGCAACCTCATTGACCAGTCCCATCTGCGCCGCACGAGCGGCCGAGATCAGCTCTCCCGTCAGGCACAGCTCGTTGATATGCCGCGCGTGCGCGGTCGCGCGCAGCAACACCAGCACTTGCATCGGAAACACTCCGACCTTGACCTCGGGCAGGCCGAAGCGCGCATGATCGGCGGCGATCACCAGATCGCACAGCGCCATCAGCCCCATGCCGCCGGCGACGCAGGCGCCGTTCACGCGCGCGATCAGCGGAAGGGCGCAGGCGCGAACCAGGCGCGCCAGGCGACCGAAACCGGTGGTGGGCTCGTCCGCTTGTGACCTAAAGGTCGAAGTGCCCTCGCTGAGGTCCGCGCCGGCGCAGAACGCCTTCTCGCCCACGCCAGTCAATACGATGGCGCGCAGCGTCGGATCCCCCGCCGAGAGCCTGACTGCCGATTCAATGCCCGCCAGCACCGCCGGGTTGATGGCGTTGCGGCGCGACTCCCGATTAATCCAGATCCAGAGTGCGGCGCCGCGGCGCTCCACGCGCACCTCTGAACCCGGGCTCCCGGCCGGCGGTTGGCTCACGGGCCGCCTCAGCTCTCGCCGCCAAAGATTTCGCCATTATGCTGCCCGAGTGTCGGGGCGAGACGCTGCACCGATGCGGGGGAGCGACCGAAGCGAACCGGGAAGCGGCACATGCGCAGCGTCCCTTCAGTCGGGTGCTCGACCTGCTCGAAGAATCCAACGGCTTGCAGATGCGGATCCTCCATCAGATCCTCGAGGGCATTGACCGGACAGGCTGGAATATCCACGCGATGCAGCGCCTCCAGCCATTCGCGGTTGGTGCGCGCCGGCAATTGTGCGGCGAGGAAGCGGCCAATGTCCTCCGCGTGCGTTGTGCGACTTTCCTGTGAGGCAAAGCGCGCGTCGCTATCGATGAGCGTCGGACAACCCACCAGCTCGGTGAATGCCCGCCAATGCTGATCGGTGTAGACCACCAGCGCCAGCTCGCCGTCGCGGGTCCGATACGGCCCGCGCGTACGCGACAGCAGCCGCAGATAGCCCATGTCACCGAGCGAGGGTTCGAAGGCAGCGCCCCCGAGGTGATCGGACAAAACAAACTGCGCCATGGTCTCGAACATCGGCACCTCGATCAGCTGGCCCTCGCCACTCTTCTCGCGCAGGTACAGCGCGCTGGTGACCGCATTGGCCAGGTACAGACCGACCACGCGGTCACAGATGTTGATCGGCGCATAACGCGAAGCGCCGTCGATCGCACGGAACAGGCCCGCGATCCCCGATGCCGCCTGCATCAGATCGTCATAGACCGCCTTGCCAGCATCGGGACCATCGGAGCCATAGCCGACTGCGGCGCAGTAGATGATGGCGGGATTGACCCGCTGAATGTTCTCGTAGTCCAGCCCAAGCCGCAGCAGGCCCTGCGGCCTGACATTGGACACCAGCACATCGGCTCGCGCGGCCAGACCCAGCGCGCTGGCCTTGCCCGCCGCCGACTTCAGATCGAGCATCACGCTGCGCTTGTTGCGGTTGGCCTGGAGAAACATCGGCCCCATGCCGGCGTGGCGCCAGGGACCTATCCAGCGCATGGAGTCCCCGGCGAGAGACTCCACTTTGATGACGTCGGCACCCAGATCGCCCAGCATCTGCGTCGCCGACGGCCCCATCACCACCGTGGTGAGGTCCAGAATCCGTACACCCCGTAGCGGCCCGGTCGCCGCTTTGGGCGCGAGTTCCCAGGCTACGCCGCGCGGTTGCGCTGCGCTTGGTTCCATTAGCTCCTCGATTCGAGCCTAATTATTTTCGCAGTAGCGTAATTAATTGCGATATAGCGAAATAATACGCTTGGGGGACAGGCCGCGGCAAGAGGTTGGCGGAGGGGTGGCATGGCGTGCCTAATCACATGATATGTAGGTTCTTCTTGCGCGTCGCTATGGGCAGCGGGGCACGGACTCTAGGCTCTGGATGCGGCGCGCGCTGGTACAGCATTGCGCCATATCGTATGCACGTTCGCTTTGGCGACATCATGTTAAGCCGCTATACTGCCCGCAGGTCCACCGGATCGCAGACTTTGACCAGCAGGATCGATTTGAGCGTAGCACCCAGCGCAACCAGCGTGTCACCCGCGGCCATCGTGCCCGAGCTCGAGCGCGGCGCCGTCAGGCGCGTCGCGCTGCGAATCGTGCCGCTGCTGATGGTCTGCTACTTCTTCGCCTATCTCGACCGAGTCAACCTCAGTTTCGCCGCGCTGCAGATGAACAAGGCGCTCGGCCTGTCGAGCACCGCCTACGGTCTGGGCGCGGGCCTGTTCTTTCTCTCCTATTGCCTGTGCGAGATCCCGTCGAATCTGCTGCTGTACCGGGTGGGCGCGACGCGCTGGATCGCGCGCATCATGTTCACGCTTGGCCTGTGCGCTGCGGCGATGGCCTTCATACAGGGCAAGACCAGCTTCTATGTGGTGCGACTGGCGCTCGGCGCCGCCGAGGCAGGCTTCTATCCCGGCGTGTTGTTTTTTCTGACCTTGTGGTTTCCTGCCGCCTACCGGGCGCGCGTACTGGGCGTATTCATCGCGGCCATTCCGATCAGCGGCATCATCGGCGCGCCGTTATCCGCGCAGCTGCTCTCGCTCGACGGCAAGGCGGGACTGCAGGGCTGGCAATGGCTTTACCTTCTGGAGGCGGTGCCGGCACTGTTGCTGGCACCGCTGCTGGTGCGTCGCCTGCAGGACAGCCCTGCACAGGCACACTGGCTGCCCGGCGCCGAGCGGGACTGGCTGATGGGGCAGTTGCGGGCCGAACGCTCCGAGACGGAGCGCCGGCGGACATTTTCCGTGCTGCAGTGCCTCACCAACCCGCGCGTACTGTTCCTGGCGGCTATCTACTTCAGCAACGTCTGCCTGCTCAACAGCATCACCTTTTTTCTGCCGCAGATCGTCAAGGGTTTTGGACTGAGCAACGCGCAGACCGGCCTGGTGGTCGCCATTCCGAGCCTGCTGGCACTGTTCGCACTGATCTTCTGGGGACGTCACTCGGACCGTCACAAGGAACGCTACCGTCACGCCGCGCTCGCCAACTTCGTCGGCGGCGCCGCGCTGCTGCTGTCGGTGCTGCTCATCAATCCGGCAGCGCGCATCGCTGCCATCGCCGTGGCCTTCGCCTGCACCCTTGCTTTCACGGCACCCTTCTGGTCGATACCCAGTACTTTCCTGACCGGTGGCGCAGCAGCCGCCGGCATCGGTGCGATCAGCGCACTGGGCGTCACCGGCGGATTTCTCTCACCCTGGTTCATTGGTTACATGAAGGACACTCTGGGCGACTTTCGCATCGGGCTCGGCGTGATTGCCGTGGTCGCGATGTCGTTCGCAGCAGCCCTGTACGTGTTCCGAAAGCCCACACAGTCGCTCAGCTAAGGAGGCCGATATGGCCGCGAAATCACCCTACATCATTCGAGCCTCCGAACAGGAAAGCTACAGCCCGGCCAACCACACGGGCACTCGCAATTACCGGCTGGTTGGTCCGCAGGTGAACGGTGCCCGTTACATGGAAATCGCCCTCGGCGATATCGAGCGCCACGAGGGCTCGCCCGCGCACGCGCACCCGGATCTGGAACAGGCGGTGTATATACTGGAGGGCGAGGCCATCGCCGGCATCGACGGCGTCGATCATCACGTGCGCGCGGGCGATATGATGTTCTTCCCGGCCAAGGTCTTTCACTCGATCAACGTACTGAGCGAACGCATCAAACTGCTGGTGATCTATTCCCCGCCCTACGGCGAGGATCCGGCAAAGGTCATCCACGCTCCCTGACCGGCTTGGCTGCCTCAGGGCGCGTAGGCATAGCTCGCCTGCGCGCTCCCGGATGCGAGGATGTGTCCCTGCATCGCGCGTTGAGCGTCCTCACCAAAGAACACGCCGCTCAACCCCAGTGTCGTGACATCCAGCGCATAGACGGTGGTGACGTAACGATGCGGCATGACATCATTGTGCGGCGGACACGGTCCGTCATAGCCGCCACGGGTACCTGCCAGCTCTGAATCCTTGGGGTAAAAAAAGGTGTACACGTTGGCGCCGCGCACCCCGTGATCGGTAGGACCGATCGGATTGCCCTTGGGCACGAACCCTGCGCTCTCCTCACCCGCGCGCAAACGGGTGATCGACGGCGGGATGTCGACCAGCACCCAATGAATGAAGGGCACGCGCGGCGTGTCGGCCGTGATGGTGACGCCGGGCTTGTTGATCAGGCTCAGGTCTTTCGGCACATCCAGATCCGCCATGATCAGCGCGTAGGAACGGGTGGCTGCCGGACCGCGCGACCAGGAAACGCTGGGGCTGACGTTGTAGCGCGTCGGATCCATCGGATGCGGCGGGCAATAGGCGGCGCTCACCGGCAGCCGCCCATCCGCCGTCAGCCCGCCCACCTGCACCGTCAGCGGCGCCGCGCGGGCGTTGCCGAGCAACGCCCCTGTGATGATGATGACGCAGAGTGCGCGCTTTCGGGTATCGCGGCCCGACCGCATCAGTTAACTCGGCAGTTGACCGTGAAGCCCCACATCCGCGGCACACCCACGGTGCCGGTATTCACAAATCCCGGGATGTTATAGCCCGTGAGACGGTAGAACTTGTCGAGCAGATTGGTCCCGTAGGCCTGCAGATCCCACTTGCCGTTGGGCGCGTGATAAATGAGGCGCCCACCCAGCAGACCGTAGGATGGAATGTAGACACCGCTGCTGTCGGAACCCGACTTCACCCAGCTGGTCCAGCCCTCGTCGGCACGCACCGTCAGGCCGGCGCCGTTCGGCAGCGGCGTGTCGAACTGCGCGCCGCCATTGGCCGAGAAGCGTGGTGCGAACGGAAACGGCGCGCCCGGAAGGATCCCGCTGGTCGCCGGGTAATCCGAGTAGCCCGTGCTGAGATAGCCCGCGCTATAGTTGAAGCTGAAGGATCTCGAGGCCAGCCATTGGCCCTCGAGCTCCGCGCCCTTCACCAGTCCATGGCCGGCATTGATGGTGATGTTGTAGAGGCCTACGTTCTCGTTGGCCTGCACATTGGTGTACTGGCTGTAGAACAGGGACGTATTGACGCGCAGCGTGTGATCAAACCAGTCCGAACGCAGACCCACCTCGTAGTTATAGAGTTTTTCCGGCTGGTACGCTTGCGCGCCCTGTGGCGCCTGACTGCCGCCGCCCGCGCTGAAGCCCTCGGCATAGGTCGCGTAGGTCATGATCGTCGGCGTCCATTGATACTGCAGTGAGGCTCGCGGAGCCGTGTCGGTATACACGCCGCTCGCTACGGTCCCTTGCGGTCCACCGAGCGGAGTCACGCTGAGGCTGGGTGTACAGCACTGCACCGGGATCGGCTGATTCGGCGCGTACTCGCCCACCTCCGCCGTGTCGCGGTTATAGCGCACGCCCGCCGTCAACGACAGGTCGTTGGTAATCTTGTAGGTCCACTCGGTGAAGCCGGCATACCCGTGGATGTGGTAGATGGTCAGGACATCGATGTCGGGAGCCGCAAACGGCACCGTGCCGGGCGGCAACCCCAGAAATTTGTTGAAGGCGGCATTGTCCTGCTCATTCACGGTCAGATACAGCTCGTTGGCTAGCCAGTTCTCACGGCGCCAGCGCCTGAAGTCATTGTAGTAATAGAAACCGGTGGTGCCCGTCAGGCTCTCGCTGTTGAACAGCAACTGACCTTCGCCGGTGGCCTCGTGGATGATATTGGTGTTATCGCCGTCGAACAGGTGGTACGGTACGTTGGTGAAGTCCTCGTAGCTCTCGCTCTGCACGTCGCGCGCGCTGCCGAGCGCCTTGAGCGCCCAGTGATCGTTCAGCTTGTCGTTCAGGATCAGCTTGTAGTTGGTGGCACGGGTATGCAGCTCCGGCCCATTGTAGTTGCCGGCAGTCATGAATTTTTGCTGCGCGCCGTACAGCCAGTCCGGATTGATCTTAAGATTCGCCCCGTACGCGCTTACCGCATCGTAGAGCCCAGGCAGCGAGCCCGGGCCCGTGCTGATTCCCCAATCGGTGGTTGGGTTGCCGTTGGTACCGATGTCATTCTGTTCGATGATGAATCGGGCATTGAAGTCGTCAGTCGGCTTCCACAGCACATCCAATCGGGCAACCAGGTCATCCTGGCTGCCGAAACTCTGGTTCACACTGACACTCGGCAGATAGCCATCGCGTGTCACCCTCGCCACGGTGATCTTGGTCAGCAGCGTTGAGGACAGGGGAATATCCATCGTCCCCGAGACGTTGAAGCGATGATAGTCGCCAGCCGTGGCCGAAACGCGCGCCCCGAACTCGTCTGAAGGCTCCTTGGTGATGAACTGGATCGCGCCACCCATGCTGTTCTTGCCGAACAGCGTGCCCTGCGGCCCGCGCAGCACCTCGACCCGGTCCATCTCCACCAGGTCGGTGAAATAGCCGAACTCTTCCTGGTAGGCGATGCCGTCAACGTACACTCCGACGCTGGGCAGGCCGCGCATGCGGAAGGCGCCCTGCTCGGTGCCGAAGAAATTGTAGGGCGCGGGTGAGAAGTTCGCGATCGCGTGCGTGAGGTCCTCCACGTTGGCGATGCCGCGCAGCTGCAGGTCCTCGGAGCTCAGGCTCGCGATGGAGATGGGCACCTCCTGCAAGTCCTCGGAACGGCGCCTGGCCGTGACGATGACCTCCTCCAGCGTGCCACTGTTCTCGCCGATCGCGGTTTGCTCAGACGCCGTGCCCGCCGTACCGGTGTCTGCGGCAATTGCAGCGCTTGAAGCTGCGCAAAGCATCACCAAAGCCCCCGCCGCCAGAATATCGATGCTGGTCTTGTTGCTTCTGCTACACACCCTGATTCTCCCAGAGCACTGTTGGATGATCCGGTCCATTGACTACGACGTCGCTTCTACGAAACTACTTTCGCCTAAGCGAA
>Ga0181525_10000954_pt1 | contig 25130 bp, 18 predicted proteins | sample PEATcosm2014_Bin_48_FD_121100 | JGI IMG/M metagenome (GOLD analysis project Ga0181525, IMG submission 121100) | Peatland microbial communities from MTU Mesocosm Facility, Houghton, MI, USA - PEATcosm2014_Bin06_10_metaG | ecosystem: Environmental > Terrestrial > Soil > Wetlands > Peat | place... | reverse complement strand
TTCTTGCAGAATCGGCAGGACGCATTCGTTCACCGTTTTGATGACTGCCTCGGTTAGGCCAGTCTTTGCCTGGCACTCCACCACGCGAATAAACATGTCAGATTCCTTATCGGGACCTTTAAGAATTCGGTCCCACGGTACTGCCGGATCGGCTGCAAGAACATCTGGGAACCAACGTTTTCTACCACGCTGTTCCCCTGACATCGAAGGTGTCCGGCTGGGGAGCACCGGACACCTTCTCTGGTAGACGGGCCGACCTGCGTCGAGTTCGCGCCGGGCGAAAACAACGTTGTATCTGTCCGCCCTGAAGTAGTGCATTTCGCGGTCCATCACAGAAAATGGAGGTAAGTGATAGACGAGACAGGGTGCGGCGATTTCAGTGTCGACGTATCGACGGTGTCGAAGACCGACGATCGACAGTCGGCCCTCGACAGAAAAGCCTTTTGCCGCCTCAGTGAACACCCAAAAGCAGCCATACTTTCAGAAGAAACGTATAGGACATTGACAGCAGCGTGAGGGTAAGTAGCCTCTCGCAACGTGCGAGTCTTGAAGGACGAGAAGTTACAGCAAATCATAGCCTTGGGGCGACTGGGATGGTCTCTGCGAAAGATCCAAGAGGCCACGCGAGTGCGTCGAGAGACCATCAGCGCCTGCCTGCGAGGCGCAGGTGAGGAAATATGGCCGCCGGGAAGATGGAGGCGCGAAAGTAAGGCAAAACCGGCCATAGAGGTGATCACCGGCTCGGAGGCAGCAAGACCGGCCATTCCGGGGTTTGCCGGTCACCCCAACCCCAACCCCGAAAGCCTTTCTACGAAGGGAAAAGCAACCGCAACCTCAAAACCGGCCATCGAGGTGATCACCGGCTTTGGCCTGGGGTTCGGCGGCAAGGAGCAGAAAACTCGAAAGGCGCGGGCTCGGCGAGCACCGGTGCACCCTATCGGGAAATCATCGAGCTAGCCTGAGTCGTTGGCGCACAAAAACAGGCTTGCCACCACAGCAGGCGGCAGGATAGAACAACCTATGTCTTGGACGGCTTCCAAAGTATGGCCGGTTTTGAACTGATCATGTATGGCCGCTTTTCGGGTGATCACTTAGGTTTGCCGCTCGCATCGCTGTCGCCAGCCAACGTAGACACTCCGGTGGCATGGAGCACACCTCAGGGTCGGTATATCGATTCGCCGGATCGGGTGTCGTCCTGTCGTCCCGACGTCTGCACAAACCCGTACTGTCACTCTCTCGAGTGCATAAGCTTTCCTTTGATGTACGGTAAATACGTGAGAGCAAACGAGCAAACGGCAGAGGAACGATTGCAGTAGAATTCCGTTCTGAGACCGGTCCGTCAAGCGCACGAGGCTACGACGTCTGATCTGTAGACGGGTATGATCCAGAACCCTCCTTCGGTTTTTCCGGAGGGACGTTTAGCTTCTTCATTCTTGAGTACAAGGTTGTGCGCTTCATTCCCAGCCTGCTGGCCGCACCGGAAGACCCGCCTATTACCCCGTTGGTCTCCTTCAGAGCTTGAAGGATGAGCTCGCGCTGTGTGGCTTCAGACTCCTGCCCAGAAGTTGGACCGGAGCGGCTTTGAAGTTCCCCAAGAGGAAGCTGCAAAACCGGGGAGTCGGTAAGAATGACGGATCGCTGAATCAGATTCTGCAATTCTCTGACATTCCCCCGCCAACTCCAGTCCACCAGGGCCTTCATTGCTTCTGCAGGGATCGTTGTGATCGCCTTCTTGGATTCATCAGCATATTTGGACACAAAATAACGAACCAGCGCCGGAATGTCACTCCTTCTTTCACGCAACGGAGGTAGGTGAATCGGAAAAACGTTCAGTCTGTAGAACAGATCTTCGCGGAAGCGGCCTTCGGCAATACTCTGTTGCAAGTCGTGATTGGTGGCCGCGATGATTCGCACGTCGACTTTCAAGGTTTGGCTGCTGCCCAGCCGTTCGAATTCCTTGTCCTGAAGTACGCGCAGCAATTTCGGCTGAATTGGCCCCGGAAGATCTCCTATCTCATCTAACAGCAACGTTCCTCCGTCTGCTGATTCCAGGCGGCCGATATGTCTGCCGATCGCCCCGGTAAATGCTCCCTTTTCGTGACCGAATAGCTCGCTTTCCAAAAGCTCCGTAGGAATCGCCGTGCAGTTGACACTGATGAACCTCTTGCCCGCTCGTGCGCTGAGCTGATGAATGGCGTGGGCCACTAGCTCCTTGCCCGTACCGGTCTCCCCCAGCAGGAGCACTGTTGCGTTCGTGGGGGCCACCCTTTTCGCCTCTTTTAGGACTTTTCCAAGAGGGATGCTATCTCCAAGAATTTCTCGAAAAGCTTGGTCTCGATTCTCGTGAGCCGCAAGTGGGTAATCCTGGCCCACCGGCAGCGTCTCGAGGCCGACTCCGGAGGCAGGCTGAAAGATGTTTGTTCGCTCACCCATACCGGAGGCCGATTCCTCCAACAATGGAGCGACGATTGCAGCCAGGCGACGGAGAACCTCAAGCTTCTCGTTTCTGTCCGGTATAACATGCAAACTGCCAAAACCTACCGATCCCAACCTCCGCCGCGCCGTGGTGAGGGGTAGCACGTAGTAAGAACGAACTCCGAACTGGCGCAATGACTCCAAAGAAACAGGTAAGTGGTGCTCGTTTTTTAAATCCTGAATTAGCATGGACCGTTGCGTTTTCCATACTCGCCCACTCGCGCAGCTGCCGAGAGGAACGGATTCAGATAGCAATGCCTGACCGGCCTCCCAAACATGAAGACGGATATCGTCGGTAGATGAGTCGCACAAGCCTAGTGTTAGAACCTCAAAATTCAAAGTCTGGCGCAAGCGATGGGCTAACGTCGCAAAGACCGAATGAATGCTCGTGTGGGTGATTGCCAGATACTTCAGATCGAACAAATGATATGACTCTTCGACCGCGAGATCGGGAAACGAGCCGGATTGAAGTGGCCTGTGCTCGTTCATTGCCTTTCAGTCGCCCTCAGTGCCCGTGGCTGTGTTTCGCTTGCTCACGATCTGTTCCACTCTGTTTACCAGCTCCGAAGGAAGAAACGGTTTTTCTATGACGCTCGCGCCATCCCTCACAAGTTCGTTCAATTCAGGAAATTCCTCGGCGAAGCCGGTTATGAAGAGTAACTTCATCTCTGGGTTGGTCGCACGAATATGTTCTGCCAGCTGAAGCCCGTTGAGGCGAGGCAATGCAATATCAGTCACCAAAAGATCTATCGCGTCTTGGTGCTCCTGCCACAAAAGGACCGCCTCTGCGCCGTCAGCGGCAGAGAACACGTGAGACCCGGTTCCTTCGAGGGTTCTTTGCAAAAGATCCCGAAGGTTCTCATTGTCTTCGACTAAGAGGATAGTCGAAGACAATTGAGGACCCCGTGCGAGATGAAGCCGTCTTTGTGATGACTGGCCTTCAGGCCAGTGTCTTGCCTCCAGTTCAGTTACGATCAGCCGGGCGAGTATCTGTAAAGAAATGATCTGTTCCTCAGTCAGGAGATGAGGTACCCGATCCATAATAGCCAGCGCACCGAAACGGTGACGATCTGAAGCGGTTAACGGAATCCCGGCATAAAACTTGATTCCTAACCGACTCACGAAGTAATTGCTCGCGAACCTTTCATCAGACAGCGGGTCGTGGATGATCATTACCTCAGATTGAAGGATGGTGTAAGTACAGAAGGACCCGGCCCGTGGAATCTCATCCAGCTCAAGACCTGTTCTTGCTTTAAACCGCACCCTCTCTTCATCGATGAGCGCAATGACTGAAACCGGGACATCGCAGACCAGGGCAGCCAACCGGACAATGTCATCAAAGATTGGCTCGCCGGGGTTCGGCGTAAACCGGAGGCTGTGCGGTCGGTCGAGACGAAACCCTTCGTTCTGAATCTCACCCGAATGCGTTGATGGTTCAGACATAACGGTGACCGGGACTTACTCGTTTGCCTTGTTTCCACTCCAAATATAAGAAAATGATTCACAGCCTCTCGCGAAACCCTACGCAGTGCGATAGCCATGATCGCCACGCGGTAGAACAAACGTGTTCGTCGCGCGCCGCCGCATCTCCTTTCAAGCCGGCAAGCTACGGCCTTTCCTTCGTACAATCTCTTCAAGTGATTCTGTGGCCAGACCGAGTTCAAACACTAGCTCCCTCAGCCTGTCGGCTTCATTCCTAAGAGTGGTCAACCCTATTCCAAGTTCTCTCCCGCTGTACTTACTCTTCCATTTATTCATCGCTGTCCCACTAACGCCATTTCTCTGCGCCACGGCCGACTTTTTTCGGCCAGCCCCAAGGTTAATTCGGATACCCGTGACCTGCGATTCGCAGCATCGACCTTTTCTCATGGCTTGCCCCCGTTAACTGGATGTCGCAAACTGCACGGTTCGTCGCTTCCATAACACTGGCTTAATCTCATTTTTTTATCCGATTTGCGAGCGAGCACTTCTTAGCCAAGATACTAAGCATTCCTTTTGATCAGATCTGTCAACACAATGGACGTTTATGGCCAATGAACCAACTACGACCGCACAGACCGATGAAGCGTTGGCCACACAGTTGAGTGACGAACGGCGACGACATAACCTGTCGATCACGCAGGATAACCTTTCACGACAATGTCACACGCGACGGCGCATGCAATCCGACCGTTCTTCTTCAGAAGGCGTACCCAATAGGCCGGGTGCCGCGCGGCTACCCGCATAAGCCGGCTGACCGAAACTTATCTTCTGTGTAGCCGAACATAGCTTGCTTCAATTGCGAATCTACCTCGTCTGCGATGGTTACAACATCCAGCAACACTTTGCTAAAATCAACGCTTCGCAAATTGTTTTGTAGCGTGTTAAAGATGCAGACCTGCAAAATTCGAGACTCCTCAACCACCATCGCAGGGGTGTATCCCTGTTTGCGTCTAGTTTCGCCGTGTTCGCGCGCGGCGGAGGAAAATGGCGCTTTCATGGCCAGGGGAAGACGTAGACGGTGGATCAAATCACGCATAAGTTGCGGCAGGTGGCCGGTTCGGTCCTGAAAGCCTAACGGTACACAAGTTAGTTCCTCATCGCTTCTAACCAGCTCCATCCAGTCTTTAATCGTGGCATCAAGATCTTTTTCCAATATCGCGGCCACGCTCTGTGTGGCCAAGCGAGGCCGAGGCTGATTATTCGCCAGCCTTCTACGAATGGTCTCCCTGAGCGCTGCTATCTCGATCGGCTTGGTGAGAACTTCATCAGCCTGCGAGAGGATTGAGGACATGGCCTCTTCCAGTGCTGGATACCCGCTGAGGACCAGCGTCACTGCTTGAGGGTGAGCATGGCGCATCGCCCCGACAACGGTGAAGCCGTCCCCGGCGTTCGGCATATGAAGGTCGGATAGGAGGACGTCGAAGTGCTCCGTGACTATCAGACTCAGCGCTTCACAGACGCTTGTTGCGGTGACAACATCGAAGCTATCGCGCTCTAGGGCGTGCTGCAGCATGTTGCGCACCGCGTCATCGTCTTCCACGAGCAGAACCCTGGCTACACTCATACAAGACCTTTATAGGCTGGAAATGTGAAAAGGGGCTCCCCCCTCGATGGCAACCTAAAAGATTTCTTGCGGTTAATCTGTTCAGTATTGAACAGGGCCAGGGATAATCATTACTTACTCGGTGATGACCGCCTAACTGTTCGGCAATCGTAACATGCGATTTTCCTCCGCCTGATAACCGTGCTTCACTCACGAACAACGGCTAATTCTTCGACCAGATACGTTTGTGGTGGAATAATCAATGCCGGTCCGGCGGCGGGTTCAGGATTGCCTCTGCGATTAAACTTGCTCGATGCCTCGACGCTGCAGTAGCCTTGGGTAACATTGAGTTATCCACTTAACCCGTGACCGCCAAAAAACACAGGTTCGACCCGAACAAGTTTCTCGCAACCGTTGGCGAGGGTCGAGAGATTATTACGTTTCGCAAAAAACATACAATTTTTTCCCAAGGGGAAGTGTGCGACGCGGTGTTTTATTTGCAAAGTGGCAAAGTGAAATTGACCGTCGTGTCGACGAATGGCAAGGAGGCAACTCTCGGTATACTAGGTGCCGGGGATTTTTTCGGAGAAGGTTGCTTGATTGGACAAACCCTCCGTATGACCACTGCGACTGCGGTAACGGAGGGCGCGGTTCTGCGAGTCGATAAGAAGTCCATGATGCGAGTGCTGCATGAAGAGCGCCTGTTCGCCGATACTTTCGTGAGATATCTATTGAAACAGAATATACGGCGCGAAGAAGATTTGGTTGACCAGCTTTTTAATTCCAGCGAAAAAAGACTTGCGAGGGTTCTCCTTCTGCTAGCTCATGTCGGCAAGGAAGGCACACCCGAGACTATCATTCCCCAGATTAGTCAGGAGACCCTCGCCGAGATGGTGGGGACGACCCGCCCCAGAGTGAACTTTTTCATGAACAAATTCAAGAAACTAGGCTTCATCGACTACAATGGCGGATTGCAAGTTCGTAGTTCACTGCTGAACGTTATTCTGCACGACTGATTTTTCTTTCGCACCAGACTCCTTGATTCTAATGATGCTCTTATCGAGGAGTTAGGTCGCTCCCTTTAAATGAAGTGGTTTCACCCGGAGCTCGGCGAATCCCCTTTTAATTGTGCGGAGTTACCCGTTTCGGCTTCAGCAGCGAAAATAGATAAACATGCAGAATTAGGTTTCATCGGGTTTTTGGACGGACGATCCGTTTTTGTGACTCATGAACTACGAGTCGTTCGCTCAAAAAAATCCACTTGACTTGTGCGTTTTTGCACAGACAAGCGGGACGATATCGAGTGTCATGGATGCAGTGGCACCGAGCGCGCGGAACAAACGGTGAGTTTTAAGGAGCCACTAGAAATCTCCCCTCTCAATAGCTGGAATCTCCCCCTTGAGGTTACTTGGAAGCTGGCGGGGTTAGTTTGACTAATGGACTGTATTCGGTCCTGACGTCCCGCTGTGAACTTACACGTGTCAGCGCTGTGAGAATGAACAATCCTGGTTCGGACTACTGAGCCTTTCAGCATGAGGAGGAGAAAATCGTGAAGCGCCAAGCAACCCACGTATTGCTAATCGAAGACAACCCGGGAGATGCAGACCTGGTCCGCTTGCGCCTGGTGGAAGGCGAACAGTCGGTTAGGCTGAGTTGTGTCAGCCGGCTTGAAGAGGGGCTTGCTGTCCTATCGAACGAGACGCCGTCGCTGGTTTTGTTGGACCTCAACTTGCCCGATTGCCACGGCGCGGAAACCTATCGTCGCCTCATCGAACACTCCCCGAACACACCGGTGGTCGTGCTTTCAGGCCTGAACGATGAGGTCCTCGCTGTGAAGGCTGTCCATCATGGGGTGCAGGATTATTTGGTCAAAGGCAACTTCACCAGCGAGCATCTCGGGCATGCCATCCAGTTTGCAGTGGAACGGCAGGCCCTGCTGCGCTCTCTTGAACTCGCGCAAAAAAAGCAACTGGAGTTCAAAGATCAATTCCTCTCGCACGTTTCGCACGAGTTGCGTACGCCGCTGACCTGCATTCATCAGTATGTAACGCTGCTTCTCGACGGATTGGCTGGCAGGTTAGCACCCGACCAGGTTGACCATTTAAAAACCGTTCTCAAGAGCGTGAATCAGTTGCACGCCATGATCCGTGATCTGCTCGAAGCTACACGCGCGGAGAGCGGAAAAATGGCGATAGATCCTCGCTGCGTCACGATTGGCGACCTGGTACGGCAAACCGTTGCCATGATGCGGCCTGCGGCGGACGAGAAAAAGATAGCACTGAAGATCGAGCTCGACGGCAACCTCCCGCTTGTCCACGCCGATCCCGATCGCGTTCTCGAGGTGCTGATCAATCTTGTGGATAACGCGATCAAGTTCACTCCGCAAGAGGGCACGGTTACGGTGAAAGGCTGCCGCGTGGAAGCCGACCCGGGCTACGTCTACATCTCGGTCACTGATACCGGCCGCGGCGTCAGCGTCGAAGCCAAAACGCTGATCTTTCAACGCATGTACCAGGATCCCGATTCTGTGGACGATCACCGCTCTGGATTGGGGCTCGGATTGTTCATCTCGAAGGAGATCGTCGGGCTCCATCAGGGGCGCATCTGGGTTTCCAGCGAAGCTGGGCTCGGCAGCACATTCACCTTTACCTTGCCAACCTACTCACTCGCTAAGCTTTTAGGACCGGTTGTGATCTACCAGGATCGCCTGCGACCGGCGTTCGTGCTGGTGAGCGTTCAACTCACGCCGCTGGCCAAGATTCAGACCGGCAGTTGGAAGGAGACTCGGCGGCAATGTCTGGAGACTTTGCGGCTCTGCGTCCATTTCGACAAAGACCTGGTCCTGCCGCCAGTTGAAGCGGCAGGAACGACCAACACCTTTTTTATTGTGGCGTCTACCGACCTGAACGAATCCGGAGTCATGACCACTCGCATTCGCGAGCAACTGGAACGTGTGCTTGATCTTAAAGCAAAATGCAGGCTCACCATCGTGACTACACAGATCAACCTTCCATCAACTGGCACAGAACAAAACCTACAGCAGCACGTTCAGGCTATGGCCGACCAGGTCACTGGAATGATCCTAACCACCACAGAGCAAGACAAGTTCGGAAGCGGAAGACGTCCTCCGATTTCCAACTAATAAACCATCTGTCAACAAAACTAAGGAGATACTCTAATGCCAAATCCAAAAATTCTAGTAGTCGACGATGATCCCGCCCTTGTGCGGGCCATGCGGCTGCGGCTGCGAGCTAACAACTACGAAGTGACAACCGCAACGGATGGCTATTCCGCCATTGCCAGCGCGCAGAAAGAGCGTCCTGCTTTGATTGTTCTGGACCTAGGCCTGCCTGCGGGAGATGGCTTTGTCGTTCTCAACCGCTTGCAGAATAGCGACAATCTATGCGATGTTCCCATCATTGTTCTAAGTGCGCGCGATCCTCAAATGAACGAACAACGCGCGCTCCAGGCGGGCGCAGCTGCCTTTTTCCAGAAGCCTGCCGACAACGAGGAATTGCTGAGTGCGATTCGCCTAACTCTTTCGCTCGGACAAGGCCAGCAACCGGCTTGGCCTTCTTAGAATCACGTGCTCAGAATCGACAGAATTGCCCACGAACCCGAGGCATGAGCGCGGACTATCGTCGGCTACGTATGCCAAAGTCACCTGGGAAGTTTTCGTGCAGCTGAACTGTGTGTTAACTTTATGCCTCTCGCGTGAACTAACTCCACGAATGCTCCGTCGATAGTATGGATAGATGTGCAGGATCGGCAAGGACAACCGGGTGGAGCGACCCCTGAGGGACGCTCGGCCTTGACCTAGTGTGGCCTACTGAGCAGTGCTGAAGTTAGAGGGCTGTTCGAAGATATGAGCCTGAAGCAGCTTGGCGAACCGTTGCGGGGGCACGGGCGGGCTAAAATAGTGCCCTTGCGCTTCGTCACATTGGTGAGCCTCAAGAAACTCCAATTCTTGTTTCGTTTCGACTCCCTCGGCTATGACGCGCAACTTAAGACTTTGTCCTACGCTGATCACCGCAGTCACGATGGTCGTGTCATCGGGGGAAGTTGTAAGGTGATGGACAAAGGATTGGTCGATTTTTAGTGCGTCGACTGGGAATTTTCTCAGGTAGCTCAAGCTTGAGTAACCCGTGCCAAAATCATCGATGGCCACATGCACCCCCCTCGCTCTAAGCCTCTTGAGAATGGACTGTGCGGACTCAGGATGCTTCATCAGAACGCTTTCGGTCAGTTCCAGTTCTAGAGATCTCGGATCGAAGGCCGTTTCTTCGAGAACAGCTAGCACTTCTTCAAGAAATTTCTCATTTCTAAATTCCATTGCCGAAACGTTCACCGCCATCGTGATAGCGGGAAGGCCTGCTCCCAACCAAAACTGGGCCTGCTGGCAGGCTTCGCGAAGCACCCACTTGCCGATCGGCACAATAAGACCGCAATCTTCTGCCACCGGAATAAATTGTGCCGGAGCGACCGGCCCACGAAGAGGATGCGTCCAGCGCAGCAACGCTTCTGCTCCGACAATCGCTCGTGTTTTCAGGCTGATCTTCGGCTGGTAATGCAAGGCGAACTCCTGCCGTTCCAAAGCACACCGCAGACTTTCTTCGATTGATTGCCGCTCCACAGCGCGTACGTTCATTGCCGGCTTAAAGAACTGATAACTCTGCGGCGCATTTTCCTTGGCCTGATACATTGCAGTGTCGGCGTTCTTGATCAGCGTCTCCGCATCCAGACCATCGTCTGGATAGATGCTGATCCCGATGCTGGTGCTGATGTGAAGATCATTAGTTTCGAATGAATGATTTCCCGCGACCGCCCGCAGAATTCGCCGTGCCGGAATGCCAATGTTTTCAGGGTATTCAACTTCTGAAAGAAGCACGATGAATTCATCGCCTCCCTGGCGGCTCACCGTGTCCGTGGCGCGCACGCAATCTACCAGTCGATTCGCGATGGATTGAAGAAGCTTGTCGCCCATCGGATGTCCCAGCGAATCGTTGATGTGCTTGAAGCCATCCAAATCCAAGAACAGTACCGCGACTTTCTTCCGGTGGCGCGGTGCTTGGGTGATCGCCTGCCCGATTCGGTCGTTCAGAAGCATTCGATTGGGCAAACCGGTCAGAAAGTCATGCTGGGCGGAGTGAGCCATCTCGACCGCCATGGCTCGCTCCAGGCTCACGTCGCGAAAAACAATTACCGCTCCGGTCACCCGACCTTCGCGGTCGTGGATGGGGGCTACCGAGTCCTCGATCGGAATCTCAAAACCGTCACGCCGGATGAGTATACAATTTGACGGCAAATGCACCGTCCGATTTTGCTCTATCGCCATCGCCATCGGACTTGGGACCGCTTCGCGAGATGTGGCATCAATAATTCGCAGAATCTCGGTTATCGGACGAGTCGCCGTTTCTTTTAGTGACCACCCCATCATTTTTTCTGCCACGAGATTGAGGAAGGTTATATTTCCGGAACTATCTGTGCACGCTACTGCATCCCCAATGCAGTTCAGCGTGACGAGGGCACGTTCCTTTTCCACGAACAAAGCCTCTTCCATGCCTTTGCGCTCGACCGCATAGCGCATGGATCGTAGAAGTTCACGTCCGTCGGTTTCCCCTTTGATCAGGTAGTCTTGCGCTCCTTCTTGCAAGGATAAGGCCGCCAATTCCTCATCGTCCATGCCCGTCAGCACCACCAGAGGGATTTGGCGCGCAAGTGCGTGAGTCCGTCGTACGGCTTGAACTCCTTCAGCATCGGGTAACCCAAGATCGAGCAGGATGATGTCAACCTTGTGCTCTGCGAGATGCTTTTCGGCGTCACTCAAGCGCATCACGTGCGTCAGTCGGGTATTGTTCGAACCCTGCTCGTCCAACATTTCGCGGAGCCGACGCGCGTCTCCGGGGTTATCTTCGACGAGGAGAAGAAATGTGATGGGCTTCGGGTTCATCCGCTTTGCCTCTGCGGCAACTTGACCGTGGTGAGCCAGAAGTCACTGATGTTCTTCACCAGGGTCTCGAACGCTTCCAACTGCACCGGTTTGCTAAGATAGCAATTCGCCTGCAGTTGATAGGTTTGAGTGACATCCGCCTCCTCCTGAGAGGTCGTCAGAATCACGGTTGGGATGCTTTTCAGGCTCTCATCCTTCTTGATAAGAGCCAAAACATCGTGGCCGTGCATCTTAGGGAGATTGAGATCTAGCAAAAGAAGGTCTGGACGGGGCGCATTCTTGTGCTCGCCCTCATTACGAAGAAAGGCTATGGCTTCTCCGCCATCGGGAGCGACGTGCAACTGAATCGGTATATCGACGTTCTTGAAAGCCTCCTGCGTCAGCCGGACGTCGCCAGCGTTGTCTTCGACCAATAGGACCTGCAACGGTATAGGTTTTCGCACAATTCTTATCCTTCCTTCGGCGCTTGCGCATTTTGGTTTGACGGCACGTTATCGCATTCTAGGTTTTGAAAAAGATGCCCCAGACACCTGCTCCAGCCCATTTTTCGAATAAAGATCAGCCTCTCTTAGCCTCTGCTGGGGTAGCCTGACCTTGGTCAACCAGAAATCGTTGATGCTTTTCACCAGGCTCGCAAACGCATCCCACTCGACCGGCTTGTTGAGGTAGCAGTTGGCATGGAGTTCGTAGCTTTTGACGATATCTGTTTCCGCCTGGGAAGTGGTCAGGATCACGACTGGAATCGTTTGCAGGTTTGCATTCGTTTTGATCTGGAACAGGACCTCGCGGCCGTCCATTCGTGGCAGGTTCAGATCCAGCAGGATAAGATCGGGGCGAGGCGCGAGCGTATGCGTCCCCTCACGCTTGAGGAACCTCATCGCTTCGACTCCATCTGTCACCACGTGCAACTGGATATACACATTGGCCTCGCGAAAGGCTTCCTGCGTCAGCTGCACATCACCGGGGTTGTCTTCGACTAGGAGGACGTGTGTGGGCATATCTCAATTCCTCCGATCACGTTCGCAATTTCGCTTCAGTTTCGGTGAGGGAAAAGCTGAACGTAGAGCCTTCGCCGAGTTGTGACTCCACCGAAATATTGCCGCCATGCCGCTCCACAATTTTCTTGCAGATGGCCAATCCTATGCCGGTGCCGGCAAACTCCTCCCGTTTATGCAGCCGCTGGAACATGCCAAAAATCCGTTCGAAGTACTGCGGTTCAATTCCCAACCCGTTGTCTTTTACCGAGAATGTCCATTTGTTGTCCCTACTCCTGGCGGCGGAGATGTGCACTCTGGGGACTCCTGGACCCTGATACTTGATGGCATTACCCACCAGATTCTGAAACAACTGAACCAGTTGCATCTCGTCCGCCAGGACAGGGGGAAGAGGAGCGTGCGTTACCACGGCGCCGCTTTCTTCGATGGCGCCGCCCAAGTTTATTATGGCCTGTTGAACAGCTTCCTCGCTGGATGTATCGAGCAGTTGCTGTCCTGTTGTCCCAACCCGCGAATAGGCCAGAAGATCCTGAATCAGCCGCTGCATGCGGCTGGCCCCGTCCACCGCATAAGCAATAAATTCGTCGGCCTCGGAGTCCAGCTTTCCCTTGTAGCGCCGGGAGAGAAGCTGCGTATAACTCGCCACCATGCGGAGCGGTTCCTGTAGATCGTGGGACGCGATATTGGCAAATTGACCCAGTTCTTCATTCGAGCGGTTCAGCTCCTCCACCTTAGCTAGAAGATGTACTTCCGCCTCTTTTCGCATGCTGATATCGCGAATCGCCGCCGTCACCAGGATTCCTTCAGAGCTTTCCAGTGGGCTCAGCATGATCTCGATGGGAAACTCGCTGCCATCTTTCCTTCGTCCCGAAAGCTCGATTCCGGTCCCGATCTGCTGTGCCCGGGCGTCTGCTTCGGATCGAAGAGCATCGGCGATCAGCCGTTCCGCGAAGCCTTCCGGAATGATGTTCTTGACCCTCTTCCCGACCAGTTCGTCGCGGTGGTATCCAAACTGTTTCTCCGCCTGCACATTCAGCAGGACGATTTCTCCGTTGGGATTCACCACCACCATCGCATCCGGAGCCGCCTCCAACAGCCCCCGGTACCGGCCCTCCATCTGCGCCAGATGCTGCTCCGCCGCCTTGCGTACGCTGATGTCGCGGATCGCCGCCGTCACCAGGATTCCTTCAGAGCTTTCCAGTGGACTGAGCATGATCTCGATGGGAAACTCGCTCCGATCTCTCCTTCGCCCCGAAAGCTCAATCCCGGTACCGATCTGCTGCGCCAACGCCTCCGCAGAACTGCGCGTGCCGTCGGCGATCAGCCGCTCCGCAAATCCTTCGGGAATGATGTTTTTTACCTTCTGCCCGACCAGTTCGTCGCGGCGGTATCCAAACTGTTTCTCCGCCTGCACATTCAGCAGAACTATCTCTCCCTCCACATTGACCACCACCATCGCATCGGGAGCCGCCTCCAACAGCCCCCGGTACCTTGCCTCCGAGTCCTTGCTCTCGCTCAAATCGTGGCTGATCTCAGAAAACCCGCGCAGATTCCCGGCCGGGCCGCGCAAGGCCGTGAAGGTGACATTCGCGAAAAACCGGGAACCGTCTTTCCGCACTCGCATGCCTTGTTCTTCGAGTCGGCCTTTGGCGGCCGTGGTCCGGAGTATCTCTTCCGGCCGGCCTCTCTCGATCTCTTCCGGAGAAAAGAAACAGGAAAAGTTCTGCCCGATCGCTTGCTCCGCGGTGTAACCTTTCATTCGCTCGGCGCCGGCATTCCAGCTCATCACCTGGCCCTGCGGATCCAACATGAATATTGAGTCCTCGACTCCATCCAGGAGCATTCGGTATTTCTCTTCACTATTCCGGAGTTCCTCTTTAACAAGCTCGCGCCCGGTGTTGTCGCGCTGTACGCTCCAGCCGGCAGCGGCGGCGGTTATCAACCCCAAGACAGTTCCGAGGATTAGAATCGTTTTGCTTTGTCCTAAACGCCGCTTCGCATCCGCATTGCGCGACACCAACAATCGTCGCTCTTCGTCGCCCAGGTCCCGAACTGTCCGTTGAAGACGATCCCTGATTTGCTTGTCCGCACCCTGGCGCATCACCTTCGCCGCTGCTTCCAGGCCTTCTCCTCTGCGCAGACTCACGACCATCTCTGCGTGTTGAATCCTCTCGGCTGCAATTGTTTGGAGGACCAGGAGGCGGCGTTGTTGGGCGGGATTGTCTACGGTCAAGCTGCGAACCGCAGCTTCGTCCCGTTCGACGTTCCCTATGTTGGTGCGGTAGGACTCGATATAGGACTCATCGCCCGTCAACACAAATCCACGGTAGCTCGATTCAACCGTCTCCATGGCGAGAAGTAAATCCTGGAGCACCGTAAGTACCTCATGGGTATGCCGCACCCATCGGTTGCTTTCACTGGATACCACCATACCGCGATAGGAAATTGCACCCGCGATAAGTAAGGTTAGGATCGCTGACCCGAACGCGAGTTGTACCTTCAGATTCAACCCGGACCTGGTCATCATTCACCTGATGTCTACTTTTCCCAAATATTTAGAAATTCCGGTTCTCGAATCAGCTCCCATTTTGAATTCCATATCCAATTGAGACTAGGAAACTTCTCGAGGTATATCTGTCCAAAATGACTCGTCCCGGCGTTACCAAAGTTCGATTCATGTTGCCGCCGGCTCAGCGCATGCAAATTTGGGTTCGACGAGTTTGCTGCAGTTCCGCCCAGCCGCTTTTGCGGCATAAAGAGCCATATCAATTTCGTACAATATGTCTTCGACGGAACAAGGTCCCTCCGTCCCGGAGGCCAGAACACCGAGGCTCATCGTGACCGCAAGCGGACCTCGTGTTGTCTGTACAGGGAGTCGTGCCACCGCATTGCGGATTTGTTCTGCGCGTGCCAATGCGTAGCGGGCGTCTGAGTTGTTGAGGACTATCAGGAACTCTTCCCCACCGTAGCGCCCTACTAGATCGTACGAGCGCGCGGACGACAGAAGCCGCTTCGCAACTTCTCGAAGTACTTCATCGCCGACCGCGTGGCCATAAGTGTCATTTACTTGCTTGAAGTGATCTACATCGCCAAGCAATATCGTTATCGAGGCCTTTTCGCGTCGGGTTCGAACCAGTTCGCGGGAAAGCAACTCCATGACCGCGCCCCGATTGAGCAGGGAAGTTAAGGAATCGTGGGTGGCCTTAAAACGCATGTCCTCGCGGGCTTCAACCAGCTTGTCCTCCAGTTGAAGGATGCGAAGTCCGGTGCGCAATCTTGCTTTGAGTTCTTCTGGATCACAGGGCTTGATCAGATAATCATCCGCGCCTGATTCAAGGCCAACTACGACGTCCTTCTTAGACTCTTTTGAAGTGAGCAACACGATGTGAACATGGACCTGCTTTCGCTGTTGTCGCACAAGGCGGCACACTTCGGGCCCGTCCAGTTCCGGCATGACCCAGTCGAGCAGAGCGAGCCGGGGACCATCCAGCCGGCATAAGTGTTCCGCTGCGAGTCGACCATTTTCGACGGCGGTCACCTCGTATCCGGCCCGCTCCAGTGTTTTCTGGAGCAAATGGCGTGACAGCCGCTCGTCGTCAGCGATAAGGATTTTCATTGTTCAGCAGTTTCAAGGCAATTCTCCAATTCGACTAGAAGGCTGACCACTTCCGCTTCCAAGATGGTCAAAGTCCCCCGACATCCAGACATTTCTCCCGTTCGGCCCATTTGCTCGAGTTGCGATGCGGCCGATGAGGCACGGGGAGCAGAAAGAGTGGAAAGCATTCCCTTCAAGTTATGACTCGTTCTTTCCACGACCCTCGCGTCCTTGCTGGACACAGCCTCAGCCAGCGACCGCAAGAGTGGCGGGCACTCCTCTTTGAAGATTTCCAACAGCTCGCCCAATAGCGCGCGGTCATCCCCCAACTGTGCGAGTAACTCCGGAATATTAAGAACTTGCACATTTGGACTTTCTTTTTCGCGCATGGCTTCAACTATGCTGTGGGATCATCAAGGGCGGTGGGCGGTGCGCTCAAGCACAGCATTCAACGCTCGATCTGATTTCTAGTCATACGATTTTAGGCGCACCGATTTAAGTCACAATCGTGACGAAATGCTTTGAGAAGGTATTACATCTTAATGCTCAGCTTCCCACCTGCTCACAAAAGCTCAGTTTCGAGAACGAATGGCCAAAGACACTCGTGTAGTCCTATAAGTCTTAATACATCGGAGCTCTATAACTTCATCATCTTTGAGCTACTTTGACCAGCATCGGTATACCGGTCCGTCTATATTGTGGAAATGGAAGTCTTCGCCACCGCGAGCGCCACTTGCAAAGACTTCTGTCGTATTGCCAATCCTCTCGGTCTGTAATTGTTGGGGTGTCGAGTGGAAAACAAACTGAAACCTTACCTCTCCCACGAAGACCGCAAGACTCAGAAACTTGTAGAGCGCATCGAGAAAGCGCGAGCCTTTCGTCTGTCCGCCACGGGTGCGGACAAGAAGATAAAACTCGACGATAACGGCGACGATAACGGCGAGGAGTAGTTTTGCGGGCAGAAGTGAGCAGGGTCTTGAGCGATGCTGACTCGAATAAGGCGATTATTTTTGATGAGAGAAATCATAAACCCGAAAACCAGACGGGAGGTCGACCCCAGAGCCTTTCTTTCGACAGTGGGGAAAGGTAGGAAGGTGGTATCTTTTCACAAAAAACATACGATCTTCGCTCAAGGTGACCCCGCGGACGGGGTTTTTTTGTTCAAAAAGGGAAAAATACAGTTCACAGTTGTATCGGATGACGGAAAAGAAGCAACTCTGGGCATCTTGAGCGAGAGCGATTTCTTCGGGGAAGGCGACATCGCCGGTCAGTTGCTACGCATGTCGTCTGCAATCGCGTTGACCGACTGCGCACTTTTTCATGTTGAGAAGAAAGCGCTGCAGGACGCTATAACTTTACAACCAGCCCTAGCGGCGCTGTTTGTGAAATATCTACTGAAGCGAACGACCCGCTACCAGGATGACTTGGTTGATCAACTTTTCAATTCCAGCGAAAAGCGGCTTGCCCGAGCTCTTCTGTTGATGGCGCACTTCGATAACGAAGGCGGGTCTCAAACGACAGTCCCCAAACTAAGTCAGGAAACACTGGCGGAGATGGTGGGGACGACTCGTTCGCGCGTGAGCTTCTTCATGAATCGATTCAGCGAGCTCGGGTTCATCGACTACGACCTTCGAGAACAATTGGCAGTTCACAGTTCGCTTCTGAACGTTGTTCTTCGCGATGACGACGGAACAACCGTGAGTCAGACTCGATGAACTCAAGTACCGCGCTCAAGGTTGTTGAAGCACCTGCGAGGCCCGGGGGCCCCCCTGATAAGGAGCGCGCCAGAAGGCCCCCTCTCCTCAACTTGGCGGAAAGTGAACGTGGTTGACCGTCAACAAGCGACAAAACAGACTCACTCTTCGGTCCTTGAAGGGGTAACAATCCGCTTCGGCGAATTAGCCGCCGAAGCTCCGCGTTTCGCAACTGAGGCTGCCCCGCCAGCGAGGAAGGAAATGCGTAAGCGCAACGATCGCCTCCCCGCGTCCCGTTGTGTTTCGTACGCCACGGGGCTGCTTGCAGCAATCACAATCTGTTTGGCGTTGCCCGCATGGCCACAGGAAAACACAAGCGATCTAACTGACCGAAGCCTTGAAGATCTGATGAATATCAAGGTGATCTCTGTCTCGAAGAGAGAGCAGACTCTATCGCGAACGGCCTCGGCGGTTTTCGTTATCTCCGCGGAGGATATCCAGCGCTCCGGCGCCTCCAACATTCCTGATATCTTGCGCATGGTTCCCGGCATGGACGTCTCGCAGATCAACGGCAACACCTGGGCGATCAGCGCTCGGGGGTTAAACGCCAGGTTCAGCAACGACCTGTTGGTTCTGCTGGATGGTCGCCCGGTATACACGGAGACATTTGGCGGAGTGTACTGGGACGTTTTAGATCTGCCGTTGGAAGACATCGCCAGAATCGAAGTGATTCGTGGTCCGGGCGGTTCAGTCTGGGGGGCTAATGCCGTGAACGGCGTGATTAACATTATCAGCAAGAGTGCCTCTGACACCCACGGAGGCCTGCTGGTAGCCGGTGATGGCAATATTGACCAGGGATTCGGAACCGTCCAATACGGCGGCAAGGCGGGCAGCAGCATAGATTATCGCGTGTACACCAAATATCTCAACCAGGGTCCGTTGCCTGATGCAACTGGTCGAGCTGGCGGTGATGGCTGGCACATGCTCCGGGCTGGGTTCCGTACGGACAGTCTCCTTTCTTCCAAGGACAAACTGACCGTTCAAGGGGATATCTACAACGCCCGCGAGGGCATCCCGACTGTTAGTTTTCCATCGGTCACTGCCCATTCTCTTCAGAACGTCGAACAAGTAGGCGACATGTCAGGTGGATTCGTCCAAGGCGTCTGGGACCATACGTGGTCGCCTTATTCGGATTCCACGTTACTTATTTCCTACGACGGGTATGAACGCAACGACATTCTCCGCGAGGGTCGCAGGACGCTCGATGTCGATTTTCAGCATCGCTTCAGCGGGTGGACTAGAGAGAATATAGTGTGGGGAGTAACCTATCAGCATTCAGCTTCGAACTCCTCCGATGAGAATCTCACCGCATCATTTGTGCCCGCTAACTCTAAGACCGAACTATTCGGTGCGTTTGTGCAAGATGAAATTGCCCTAGTGCCAAACCAGCTCTTCCTGACGGTTGGTGCAAAACTGGAACATAACTACTTCACGGGCTTTGATTTGATGCCGAACGCTCGCATCGCCTGGACGCTCACTCCGCATCACACAATCTGGGGGGCAGTGTCGAAAGCGGACCGGACGCCAGACGAGCTCGACACCTTTGCCCGTTCAACCACCAGCGGATTTCAGGGTCCGGGGGGGATACCTGTCCTAATGACTTTTATCGGTAATCCACGAGTCGAAGACGAAAGATTAGCTGCCTATGAAATGGGTTATCGCTCGCAGCCGATGAAAAATCTGTCAATAGACCTCGCCCTTTATTACAACAACTATAGCAATCAGGAAACACTTGAACCATTGACACCCATCATCGAGGAAACGCCGTCCCCATTGCATCTGATTCTGCCGATAACCTACAAGAACCTCTTGTACGGAGAGACGCGAGGCATCGAAGTTGCGTTGAGTTGGCAAGCGAACCACCGGTGGACTCTGAGTCCCGGATACGAGCATGAGGAAATCCACATGCGGGTGGCTCCCACCAGTCAGGATACGACTTCTGTTGGCCAGGCAGAAGGGAGCACGCCGAATGACTCGGCTCAGCTACGCTCGCACCTGATTCTCGGGCACGGGGTGGATTGGAATACATCCGTATATTTTGTCGGTCGCCTTGCGGATCCGATGGAGCCTTCTTATACGAGAGTTGACTCGGGATTTTCCCTGCATTTTCGGGAACACGCGTCGCTAAGCCTCGTGGGACAAAATCTTCTTAGGGACGCTCATCCTGAGTTCGTGGATGACAGCCGTACTGCGAGAACCACGTGGGTCAAGCGCAGCGCATACGTTAGGTTGAGCTGGCAATTCTGAAGCTAAGCCGGGATCAATGCATTGCTTGAAAATAACCCGACAAGGCTTCTCTCCCAATGCTTCGTCGCTGCGTTGCACTGCGTGCCGCAGGGCCCTGCTTTTAATTGTGTCTCGTTGTCGCTATTCCGCCCTGCTGCTGATCTTCGGCGCTGTTATCCTCCAGCCTGCAAGGGCAAACGCTCAAACCGATGAATACCGGGTGAAAGCCGCGTTTCTCTTCCATTTTGCCCAGCTCGTGGACTGGCCGGCGGGGGCGCCGGGAGACGATAAAAAGCTTTTCAACGTATGTACGCTCGGAGAAGATCCATTTCATGGTGACCTCGATAGCGCAATCGATGGAAAATCAATTGGACTTCGAACCATGCGAGTCCATCACCTTATGCAAGCCGAGCAGGTCCGAGCCTGCCAGATCGTTTTCTTTGGAAAAAATGAAAACAAACGGATTCCGGCACTTCTGGCGGAACTTGATAATGCGCCGGTGATGACCGTAGGAGAAACTGATAACTTCGTGCGACAGGGAGGAATCATTGGCTTTTGCCTCGACGATGACAAGGTCCGCTTCGAAATCAATTTGGTGGCGGCCGAGCACGCAAAACTCAAGATCAGTTCACGGTTGTTGCTTTTGGCCAAGAACGTAATCAACAATCAGCCGGAAAGGTAAAGATGTTTTTCGGAAACTTATCCATCCGTCGTAAATTGGCTTTGCTGATTCTGTCCGCGAGCGCCATGGCATTGGTGCTCGCGTGTTTCGGATTCTCAATCTACGAACGGCAAAGTTTCCGCGCAATTACCACCAGCGAACTATCAACACTGGCAGACGTCCTGGGCGCTAACAGCGCTGCCTCAGTAGCCTTCAACGATACGAAGACCGCGACAGAAATTCTGGGAGCTCTGCAGGCTGAACCTCACATTCTTGGCGCCTGTCTCTACGACAATGATGGACTTGTCTTTGCTGAATATCGGCGGAAGGGTCTTGACTCCGATTTCATGATGCCATCTTCGCACTCCGATCGGGCTCAGTTCCAGGGGCAGTCTCTTATCTTGTTTCGCAGCGTTTTCTTGAATGGCGATAAAGCCGGGTCCATTGCAATCATCTCGGATTTAGCCGCCTTTCGTGCGAGGCTCCGCGAGTACGTCAAGATTGTCCTGCTGGTACTCATTGTTTCTGTGCTGGTTACGTATTTGGTTTCTGCGCGGTTTCTTCGCATCGTAAGCGATCCTCTCTTACAGCTCGCCGACATGGCCGAGCGTGTTTCAGCGCGGAAGGATTACTCACTCCGGGCAGTGGTCCGAGGAAACGACGAAATAGGAAAGCTGATTGGTTCGTTCAACCAGATGTTGGACCGCATACAACAACGAGACGTGGCTTTGAAAAAAGCGAACGATGAGCTCGAGCTACGCGTGAACGAGCGGACGGCGGAGCTGCAGGCAGAAGTTCTGGAGCGCAAGCAAGCAGAAACGAATATGAGCGAAGCCAAAGAACTGGCGGAAAAAGCCAGCAAGGCCAAAAGCGAATTCCTCGCCAATATGAGTCATGAGATTCGGACACCTTTAAATGGTGTCATCGGAATGACGGACCTGACGCTTGAGACCGACCTGTCGTCGGAGCAACGCGAATACCTTGAGACGGTTAAGATTTCGGCCGATTCCTTGCTCATCGTAATCAATGACATTCTCGACTTCTCAAAAATCGAAGCAGGAAAAGTGGATTTGGAGTCGATCGATTTCGACCTGCGCGACTCGATCGGAACCACCTTGAGGACGCTCGCTTTGCGAGCGGAAGAAAAACACCTGGAGCTTCTTTGTGAGATCGCACCCGAGGTGCCGGAAATGGTGCGCGGCGATTCCAATCGACTGCGTCAAGTGGTCATTAATTTGGTCGGTAATGCCATCAAGTTCACAAATGAGGGAGAGGTTGTCTTGAAGGTTGAATCCGAGGGCCGAAGCGGCCAGGATAAGGATTGTTATTTGCATTTCACGGTATCCGACACAGGCATTGGAATCGCTTCGGAACAGTTGCAAACGGTATTCGAGCCGTTTACACAGGCCGATCCATCGACCACAAGAAAGCACGGGGGAAGTGGCCTTGGGCTGACCATCTCGACGCGGCTGGTGGAGTTGATGGGTGGAAAAATCTGGGTAGAAAGCGAAGTGGGGCGAGGAACCCAGTTTCACTTCACGACGCGGTTAGGGGTTTCGGATGCGATACCAATCGAAGCCGGAGCCGTTTCCACATCGGAGATCTTGCTGAATGTGAGGGTACTGGTGGTCGACGATAACCGGACGAACCTGCGGATCCTCGAGGAGATGCTGAAGCGCTGGGGCATGAAGCCTACTTCGGTTGAAAGTGCAGAGGAAGGGCTAGCTCAGTTGGCTATCGCGCATAAACGGGCTCGGCGCTACGGGCTCATTTTGACCGACATGCATATGCCGCAAATGGACGGCTTCAGCTTCATCGAACGAATCCGCCGAACTCCGGAGTTATCGACAGCTACGATTGTGATGCTGACTTCGGCGGGCCATCGCGGCGATGTGGAGCGCTGCCAGAGACTGGGGGTGGCTGCTTACTTGCTGAAACCTGTTCGGCAATCCGAACTACGGGAAGCCGTGGCCCGAGCCCTCGGGGCAGCAGAAGGCAGCGGCTCCATACCTCTTATCACTCGTTATACCTTGCAGGAAGCGCAGGAGAATAATGGCGTTCTACGGATCCTCGTCGCCGAGGACAATCGGGTCAACCAGCGTCTGATAACCCGGCTGCTTGAGAAGCGAGGGCACCATGTCGTGGTAGTGACGAATGGCCGCGAGGCGCTGCTGGCGCTCGAGAAGGACAATTACGATTTGGTGTTGATGGATCTGCAGATGCCGGAGATGGGGGGCATGGAGGCGACTGCCGCAATTCGGGAAAAGGAGAAGAGCAGCGGCCTGCACCAACTCGTAATCGCCTTGACAGCCCATGCTATGACGGGTGATCGAGAGCGATGCTTGGCGGGTGGAATGGATGGCTATCTTACCAAACCGATGCGGCCGCACGAGCTCGATGACCTTCTCCAGGTTTACATCGGACGCGGCACCCACACCTCCGAGAAATCCGAGGCCGCAGCGACTGATCGATAAGAAAGTTGGGCCTGCGCTGGAGGATGCTTAGCGTCGAAAAAGTTCTCGTATCGTTTTTTGATCAGTGGTGGAGCAACGCAGATGAATCGATTTTCGCGGAGGTCCACGTAGACCGCGCGAACGGCGCAACCGGAAATTCGGGCTCCTGGGGTTACTTCTAGCGCTACGCGCTGGCGATGCGGCGTATCACGTCTTCCTGCTCTAACTTACTTTCGGCGCCGATAGTGAATGCGTCGAGAACTCCCAGCGACAACGCATAGCGCAAAGCTTCCGATTGGCGGCTGCGCAGATCGCCCTGGCCAAGAATCTTCATGCCCACGATGGCTTTGCCTGCGGCTTTCATTTCGCGCAGAACACTGACCACGGTCTCGGGATCCGCATCCATGTGTGATCCGATGGGATTGATGCGGGCAAGATCGATTTCAACCCACGGCGATTTGGCCGCGGCGCGCAAAGCCTCGATGCTGTGGCAGGAACAGCCGTGGGCGCGAATGATTCCTTTCTGCTTCGCCTCGGAGAGCACGTCCATGACGCCTTTAAAGCGTTCCGTCCAGTCGGCCTCGGTGACGCAGTGCATCAGGCAGACGTCGAGATAGTCGACCCCGAGCTCGCGGCGAAAGCGGTCGAGATCCGCGCGAGCTGTCGCAGGATCGCGCGCCCAGGTCTTGCTCAGCACCGTGACCTTGTCGCGGGGCACGTTCTTCAGCGCCTCCGCGACATGAGGATGACTTCCATAAGAATCGGCGGCGTCGAAGAAACGCAGACCCTGATCGTAGCCGTTAAGCAGTAAATCGGAGAGCCCTTTGACGCCGAGCGCCGTCTGGTTCGAATGATGACCGGATCCAACAGTGCCGGTACCCATGGCAAGACGGCTGGTCTTGATTCCCGTGCTGCCCAAAGTTACGGTGTCCGAAGCGGAAAACTTTCCCAGCGCCGTTTGGTTGGCGAGCGCGGCCAACAACTCTTTCGAGGTGAGCCAAGCCGCTCCAAGTCCGGTGGCTGAGCGAATGAGGAATTCGCGGCGTTTCATTGCGGGCCTCCTGAATAAGCTGGACCCTCAACCATGATACTCCGTTAGGAGACTATTCGAACTGCTTACGGAAGGCCGCGAGCTGCTGTTTCATCTCGGAGATTTCCGTTCTCAGTTCGACAACTTCACTCTCGAGGTGGGCAACCCGGTCGGCTGTGGAGGGATTCGTGGAACTCAACGCGGTCGAGGGCGACCGGACCACATCCGTTGCGACCGGTGCGCCACCACAGAAAAGGTGCATGTAGCGTGATTCTTTGGTGCCGGGCTGGCGCGGCAGTACGGCGGCCAGCCCAGGTTCGCGCTGAGACAGGCGATCAAGCGTGGAGACAACCTCTTCCAGAGCTTCGAAACCGTACATGCGGTCAGTCCGGCTGCGGAGCTCCCCCGGAGTTTGCGGGCCGCGAAGAAGTAGCACGCAAACGATTGCAATCTCGCGACGATCGAAGTTGTAGACTTCCTGCAGGCGATGCTCGTACTTGGTCACGCGGCTATCCGCGCCACTGGCCGGACCGGCGAGGCGTTTTTCCTGCAAACTGGCGAGAGCGTCACTGACGGTGTTATCGTCGAGCGTCATCACCGGATCGCGATTGTTCTTCTGGTTGCATGCGTTCACCAGAGCGTTGAGCGACAAAGGATAGTAATCAGGAGTAGTGATGTCCTTTTCGATCAGCGCCCCCAGCACGCGGGTTTCGACTTCCGTAAGCAGCAAACTCATGCAGCTCTTAAAACAGCGCTGTGGGACGGCGTTTCCAGGGTTTGCCTTTTTCCTGGGACACCTTCTCTATGTCGTTGACGTAAGCGCCCGTCTGAGTCAGAACGTGATGCAGATCGTTGCCGACGCTGATGAAAGTAAATCCTTTGTCGAGAAATTCACCGACGCGTGCCGTACCGAAGAGAAATAGTCCGAGGATGAGGTTATTCTTCCGCGCCTCCTCAACCAGCTTC
>Ga0181525_10000953_pt1 | contig 25174 bp, 41 predicted proteins | sample PEATcosm2014_Bin_48_FD_121100 | JGI IMG/M metagenome (GOLD analysis project Ga0181525, IMG submission 121100) | Peatland microbial communities from MTU Mesocosm Facility, Houghton, MI, USA - PEATcosm2014_Bin06_10_metaG | ecosystem: Environmental > Terrestrial > Soil > Wetlands > Peat | place... | reverse complement strand
TGCGGACGATCGAATATACATAGACGAAGAAGAATTCTGTTATGAGGCCGGTAATTGCTGGATACATTTAGGAGGTAATGAATGGATTAGAACGGAAACCGTTCACTTAGATGATACTGGCCTATATACGCATGAATGTAGTATTGCACGTTTTCAGGGAAAAGACACGCCTAAGCCGAGCAACTGGTGGTACGAGAAACACTGGAAATGCCCCTATTGCCATAAATATTGGCCACAAGGTAAAGCTTGCAAAAACGAGAATTGCCCATCAAGGTTCAAATGACAAGTGGTGAAAAAATATTTTATGTAATTATCACGATATTATCTGTTGCTTTTGGTTCTATTTTAGGAAATGTAATGTCTAAAATTTTAGAGATGTCAAAATGATCGAAGTTCACCCTTTTTTAACGTGCTTAATATGCTTCGTTCTTGGATTTTGCATTTTCGGGGTAATGCGATGGCTCTATCTTGAATTTGGTAAACATACTAGGTTTTGATTATGAGCATTGAAGAAATGATCTCTAACGGCACATTCTCCATCCCCTACATACAGATGAAGCTTCGAGTATCAGCAGATCAGGCTAAAAAGATGCTGGCAGAATATGGCATTGAATTGCGTCATAATGAAAATGACTCAAAATTATGTCAAGGAGCCTGGAAGAAACGAAGACAAAAACGAATACTCAAAAATAAAATACTGAAGGCTGAAAATGATCAAATTTTATCCGGAAGAAATAATCAATGAATTAGAAAAAGGCCTAGGAAAGGACGGTGATTTAACGATAGGAATCTACTGCTGTAAATGTGGCGCACAATTCGAAATAGGGCGAGAAGGTGCTGCAATGGCCGTTCTTAGTAAAACTACATTTTTGGAATATTTGAGATGGGTACAAAGTTCTAAATGTTCTAAATGTAATGGAAAGGCTGAAAATGGATGATGAACTCCTTCATAAGATCACTCAAGACATAGCTAATAATCACAGAAAAATTATAGATGATTGGTGCAAGGCTTATATCGCTCAAATATATGAGGAAACAGGAAAAATGTGTAAGCCTGGGGATTTCATGCTTAATCAACAATCATATACACCTGAAAAAATGATTGCTGGGTATAAATATTGGTTTACTAGAAAGGATGATGAAGGTTGAAAATGGAATGGATTAAAGTATCTAAGCGTCTACCTGGAAAATACAAAAGAGTCCTTATTTCTGACGGAAAAGGCGTTTGCATAGGCATCCAGCAATCAGGGTTTGACTCGCTTATATATTGCTCTCGTTATTGTGAGACGTGCAATGCAAATGGTTATGAAGATTATGCTATAACACATTGGGCTGAACTTCCAGAACTTCCAAAGGATGAAAATGAAGTGGATTAAAATTTCTGATCGTTTACCTGATTTCTATGATTTTGTGCTAGTATTAGCTGATAATTTAGGAACGAATGAGCCTAAACCTATTTCGATAGCTAGAATTGATAAAAATGGATTTTGGGAATTTTGTAACAAAGCTCCATTAATGCCAAATTATGGAGCATGGATGGATATAGAATATCCTATGGATATGGATGACATTACTCATTGGATGCAATTGCCAAAAATGCCGATGAATTGAAACTGTAAAAATGAATATTCATCATGCGGAAACATCCCAAGAAACTAATAGATGGGTCCTTGTCGGTTTAGCAAATTCTTTAGAGGAAGGTTGCGAAAAATCCAAAAAATTACAAAATTTACTTTGTGATAGGAATAATAAAAAACCATATGGAATTGAAGAATTATTGTATAACGATAAATAGTTTTAAACAAATTTAGTGATTTTTTTACATAACGTACACTATCGGACATTACTATGACTAGATCATGGGATAAATTTGAGAACGATGAAATAGCCGCAATTTGGCGAGGATATCTACAATCGGAATTTAGAGGATATGATGTTCTAAGACAAAGTATTGCCCCAGGCATTGATAATTTTAGACTTACACCTATGGAGATCATTAGACTTGTTCAAGAGCTAATGAGACGCTTAGACATAAAATGCCCCGATGAACCTTTCTTTAGAGATAAAGATGACAGAACCTCTTAAAAACTGTCCGTTCTGCGGAAGCGATAATATTTATTACGTTTCTTGCTATCCATGGGGTGCTTATTCCTGTAAAGGTTGTGATGCTGATGGGCCTCCAATTAGAAGGGAAGAAGATTGCAAATTTGATGATATAATTAGAATGAATGAAGCAATAAAAGCATGGAACGAAAGAAAATGAAAATTTACACGCATAAAGTTAATATGAATCCTATGGACGGATGGGGCCGAAATAACGGCATTTCTATAGAAGTTTTAGGTCGATATGATACAAAATAAAAAGATGTAGAAGCTAAGAATAAAAGAGATACTAATAAAGATCATTGCTATTGCGATGTAGTACCATCTTGGATTGAAGAAGAAAGCGTTTTATGACTGAACTTAAAAGCTGCCCGTTCTGCGGAAGCGATGATTTGAGAAAATCTAATAATTTTTATTTTTGTAAAAAAGAAAAACAAGTTAAAGAAATGGTAACTTTCGTCCAATGCAATAACTGCGGTGCTGATGGTCCAACGATTGCATATGTTGAGGACACAGTAAAAGCATGGAACGAAAGAAAAGGTTGATTATTTTTGCTGAACTTGACCGTTGTCTAGTTCTTTATCAGCTTCTTGATATAATTTACGAAGCCATTCGCCAGCTTCTTTCCAGGCCTGTTGTTCTTCTGGTGTGTCGTCAATGCAAATCACTCGATCAGTAAGTGTTATTTGCTTTCCGAACCAGTCATTTTGATTGGGTTTGTCCATTGTCTAACTCGATAGTGCATTTAACATTTGTGTTTCGTTGCAATGATTCGCGGGACACCTTTTGCGTGATCGCCGTATCGTCAATAACGTCTTCAGCCGTCTTCAATATTTCAGGAAACATCGTCGAGCAGGAAGTAAAGCACACTAGGCTTAAAATGGTAAAATAAGCACGTTTCATGATTTTTCCTCAAGTTTTACAAACAAATTGTCTACATATTTTTCAGCGTCTTCGAATTTTTCAAAATTTCCTATATCATAAATTTCATCATTATTTGATTGTAAAAAAACATAATGACGATCTCTAGATTCAATATAGATTGAATTAACGCCATTTGAATTAAAAATTTTGCTATTAATAGTCTTAATCCATTCAGCCATAAAGAAATTCCTTTTTATACCAATTTATACACGGTTATATCCCAAATCGAGTATAACTGCCACAACAACCTATTTCTTACGTCTCAAGATTTTATTCTCTGTTTTCTCGTGAAAAGCTACTTCTGGCCTCAGCTTGGATGGAACCTTTGAGCTTACCTCTATTTTTCCTGATCGTGTGTTTTTTCCTGCCAACTCATGTTTTGGCAATTTGGCATCGATTTTTTTGAGTTGTTGATAGCCTTTTGGATACGCACTTTTTTCTGCCTTATCAGCTTGTTCATGGGCACTCTTATATCGACTTGAAGAGGTCGGAAATCCTTTATCTTTGAGTCTTGGTCGAAGTTCATATCTGTCGTGATACTCCGTTGAATGATCTTCTGCTTCGCATATCTTACAATGTTTTGACATTAAGGTTTTCCTTAAAAATTGACATATGAAAAAACTGGAGGCAGGGATTGCACCTGCGGCCTCTCCTCATGATAAAACAAGCGTCGACCGTCTTCCTTATCATGGATCATCACGCTCTAACTGCTGAGCTACTCCAGTATATTGAGTCCGGCAGGACTTGCACGCTGCATCCTTGGATAAAGTGTCCACCATTCTGCTTGAACTACGAACTCGTGTTATTTCATGCCTTTAGATTTCTTGGCGGCTCCGCACTTAGCTCCGCAGGCTTTGTCCCGTTTTTGATCTTCCTTAAGCAATTTATTCATACCTTTGTCAATTTTACGTTTTTCTGCCTTAATTTTATCGTCCATGATATTTCCTTAGCATTGTATCATTTTTTTATGAATTTCTTTTTGTTCTTTCAACAACTTATGAAAACCTTCTTCATCATAAGCAAGGTTCATAACAATCGTGGTCGATCATTTTTTCTTGCGCGCTTCTGAATATCCGATTGCCAAAGCTTGCTTTTTATCTGTAACCTTAGCACCTGACCCGCTGTTGAGTGTACCACGACTGAATTCTTTCATTACAGTTTTAATTTTGTCCTTAGCAGGAAGTACTTTTCTTTTCTTAGCGCCTTCACCAAGCTTATCTGGATGCTGCATTGCTTTTTTTATTGACGCTTTCTCTTTCATGTTCTAGTATACCTGTAAACGAGGTTTTATGATAAAATTTATTCTTTCCACAACTCTACTATTTTCAGCTTTTTTGCACACGCAAGAATTTAATTTATCCATATGTACCATTTTTCATAACGATGCTAAATATTTGCCCGAATGGATTGAATTTCATCAAAAACAAGGTGTAGAACATTTCTACCTCTACAATAATTTGAGTGAAGATGACTACAGGAATATCCTCAAGCCTTATAAGAAATTCATCACTTTGATCGACTGGCCATATGACTACATGGTAGAGACTGAATGGACGAAAATTCAATGTGGATCCTATATGCACTGCGTAAAGAAATATGGCCGTAAATCAAGGTGGATGGCTTTTCTAGATACTGACGAGTTTTTGTTTTGCACAGATTTTAAAAAACTGCCTCAATACCTAAAAGAAAATATCCAATACAATTCAATCCATGCACATTGGCTTATGTATGGTACATCAAATATGACAGTTCCTGAAGGCGAAAAGATTACTGATTATCTCGTGTTTCGTGTTAAAGATAGTCATCACACCGCTAACACAATGAAGCCTATTGCTAAGCCTAAATTCATTTCTGATATCGTTAATCCTCATTTTGTGATACTCAGCCAGGGCATCACGAAAGAATGCGATTTAAAAGAACTACGGATAAATCACTATTGGAGTAGGGACCTAGATTTTTTCTACAATGTAAAGCTGCCTAGGCGTGAAAGATGGTATCATGATCGACAGATACACATAGACATGGAAAAAGAATACAACGAAGTCTATGACCCTATTTTATCTGGAAAGAGAGATTAGCCCACACGTGTTCCAGATATACGGCCCCACGCATAACCGCTATTTGTGGAAAAAGTTAAATTAGCTACCAAATAAACTGTCGTAGTTGTTGATAAAGTCATTCTATATGATGGTATAGCTAATGAAGTTATAATAGTTGCATTTGTCTGTTGCCATGTCACTTGATTATCTCCGATGCTATTATTACCAGGTAAAGTCGCACTTGTTGTGCTTATTCCTGCGGAGGCACTCGTACTTGCACCTGTACATTCAAAACATATGAGAGCAGAAACATCCCAAATTCCTGCCGTTAAGGAAATAGACGTTATATTTGATGTACTATTTGTTGATAAAGTTACTAGATTGGAAATATTGACAAAAGATCTAAATTGTTCACCCAAATATCCAGCGCTAGGCGCATTTCCTGCGCGTATGCCTTGGATTGTTCCGCCTGATTGTGTAGTAGTATTGACTAAATAAGTCGTTCCCTCTTGAAATGTTAGTCCTGTAAAATCAAGGGTTCCTGCTCCTGTTATTGCATCGGTATTACTGCTGTTAATATGCGCATTGGTTAAAGTCATTGTTGTTCCAGAACCTATGCTTAATGCAGATGCTGTACCTGATGAAAATGAACACATTTGAACGTTTGAAGATTCGGTACCTGCTAAAGTTATGCAAGCTGTGTTAATTCCTGAAGTATTAAAAGTTGAAAAATAATGAGATATTGTCCCTGTACTTGATGTCGAAATAGCTCCTTCTATAACACTATATTCAATAACAACTATACCAGCAGAATTTGAGCTGGCGGTTGTGCTCCCACCGCTATTATAAAAACCGGAACAACCTGAAATGAATATCTCACCGGCACTAGACATTGTCCAATAGCCGATACCTGTTGTGCCAAGATTGCCGGAGCAGTTATAAAGGTTTATTGATGAACTGGATGATGAGCTTGTGTAGTCGATGGCTGTATTGTTGCTCGCGTTAATGTAGCAGTTTGTTAGGTTCACGACAGATGCTGCACTGCCTGTCACAGCTAGAACATACTCGGAATTCGTTTCTAGCTCTAAATTGCTAAGGTTGACAGTGATTGCACTAGTGATGGTGAATTTACCATTCACGATAACTTGTCCGTTAGCATCCCCAGTATGGGCACATATATTAACTGCCGTACTGATCGTATTATCCTCGGTATACGTTCCTGGCATTATAACAATCGTATCTAAACTAGAAGCAACACCTAATGCCCCTGCTATCGTCGTGTGCGTGCCTTCTCCTGCTGTTTTACTTACAACCCACTTCGCCGGGGAAAAGTAATTGATCGCGTTTGAATTTGTGCCTGCCATGATATCCTTTATGTAAAACCGTTTTACATTACGTAACTGTAAAAGTTCCAATAACTTGCGTTGCAATCCAAGAGGAATCGCTATTTCTAAATACAAGCGTAACTGAATCTCCGTCAAAGTTACTAGCTGCCGTTCCTGCACTAGCTGAAACCGCTTTACCGATACGAATTGTTTGGCCAGTATTTGCTTGAATTGTTAAAATACCACTTGAAGAGTCTACTGCGAAGGCTATTGTCTGGCCCTGAGTTGGAGCACTAGGAAGGGTGCCCGTACAAGTTGCAGTCGCAAAATATCCGTTTGACGCAGCCGCATTGAAGGCAGTTGCTTCATCTGTCCATGCACCAATTAAAGTGCCAGTAGTTGCGATAGTAGTATTTCCTGATACGCCAGAGGCGTTAGTTAGACTGATACCTGTTCCTGCTTGGAACGTGCGTCCTGTAAAAGTTGCTGTACCGTCAAAAACTTGATAGCCGGCTGTTACGGCATTTATTGCGTTACTCGGTTGAGCTGCCATTGTAAACTCCTTAATTTAAAGTTAGTGTGCCCTGAGGGGCAAAGCTCTGAAATAAATTTGAACCCATGTAAACTAATTCTATAAAATCACCAACTGTGTTCGACGTGCAATTTCCGCTGCCAGCCGTGCTATAAGCGTTTCCTATTTGAATTTGCTGGCTTCCATTTTGATTTATTTGAAATCGGCTAGTAGTAGATGCCACGATGAAGGTATCTCCGAAAGTTGGCGCAAGAGGCAGTATAAACGTCACTAAGCTAACTCCTTGGCAACTGTAACCATTCTGTTTAACCAATTGGATAGGATTTGCAGGGGAAACGCTAGTTACTACATTCCAGGTAAAGCCGGTGGTGACAACATTTATATCAATGGTATTACTTGATCCTGGGGCTGATGTAGTAACTCCACCAACACCAAGAATATTAATAACATTAGCTATGGCGGTAGCCGTTCCCGAATTAGTTACAAATTCTAATGGGACATCGGGAGGGAGTATCTGGTCGGTTACTTTTGCGATGCCAGCTTGTGACATGAGGCTAACCGCCTAGCTTAAGCTTATCGAGTAGTAATTGAAGCTGTTCGACTTTCTTTTCGAGTAGGAACATTTTCTTTTCGGTGTTCTCGCTACGTAGCTTGGCGTTGGCTGCGTCAAAACGGATAGGCTCATGCTGGGCCTCTATTGACTTGATTTGAGCGCTGTAGTCAGGAATTTGTGGTTTTGGAAGCTGTTTTAGTCTTTCCTCTATTTCTTCAGGAACCTGGCGCATTATATTTGCTATCGAATCACTAAATTTTACTTTCAAATCAACAATACGTGCCGTAGCCAAGTTTGCGACTTCTCTTGCAGAATTAGCAACATTAGCATTTTGATTTAGATCAGCGGCAATCTGTGTCACTTGATCTTTTAGATTATCATGTGCCCTTTCAAGCTTTTGTTGATCACATTCAACTAAAACGAGATGCTTATCTACATACGCTTCTAGATCATTGACCCGTCGATTTAATGTCGCTAAATGATCAGGCGTAAGATAGGTGGGTGATTTTATTTCGAGTGAAGTCACTCGATTACATGTTTTAGTGTGATCTATAGCAAGATCAGTATATAATTTTTGAGTTTTTTCTAGGTCGTTTCTAAATGAATTAATTGCCGATGAATTGACTTCTACAAGATCTTTTAGGGAATTGTGACAGGTGACAGATCCATCTCTAACACTTTTAGACCATTCGACAAATTTTTCATATTCCGTTTGATTTGCATTCACCTTGGTTGCTAAATCACCAACAAGCACATTGAACCTAGCAACCAAATCTTTTAAACCATCAAATGACCTAATCGAATCTTGAAACTTAGAAGACATATATTTCGAAGATTCAAGAAAATCTTTGTGCATTTTCTCTAAATCAGGGTCTAACATTTATTCACCTTTTCCATAAATCGCCACAAGATAAAACGCTCCATCCATCGGTGTTGTAGGAGCCGATATATATTTAACATAAATTTGAGTGCCGTTTTGATAACGGAAAGTTTCGTTTGTGTCTTCATCGGAGGTTAGGTCATATAAGGCAAAACCCTCTGCCAACACTGGAACGTTATCCGTGACACCATCAAAACTTACCATCATGTCACCGTTCGTGTTGTTAATGAAGTGGAGCACACGCATAGCATGGGCAAATGGAATGCCCACAGGCAAATATGAACCAGTAATACTTGCCAATGCTATTGATCTAACCGCATCGAATCTAACAATATTTGAAGTCATGATTTATCCTAATTTAAAACTAAGAATGTAAGAACTAGGGAGCCTGTGCTGTTAGTTACAGCTGAAGCGTTTTGTACAACTACAGCTGATTGACCAGCAGAGTTTGTGACACTCTGTATAGTGATTGCTGATCCTGTTGTGCCTCCCGTTAGACCATAAAGAACTTGTGTAGTAGATCCGGTGATCGCGCTATTTGTGATAGTCATTGTGAAAGTGGCTCCGGCATTAATCGTTGGAGTCGTTATAGTTACCTGACCTGATCTACCGTTGAGCGTAGCTGTGGTGGTTCCCGATGTTGCTCCGGAATTAAGAACAATGCCATTACCGAGAGTACTTGAAACAAAATTACCTGCCGTTGCCGTTATATTTCCTAGAGTAGCTGTAATGGTAGTTGCTGCGGTCAATGATCCGGAAACAGAAGGAGAACCAGTATATGCAGGAATTACCCCAACACCACCGCTAGCTAGGACTTGACCGACTGCCACATCGGCTATTTGACCAACAACGTTTGTTGCTGTTGCAGCAATTAAAGCGCCTGCTGTTGCCGTTGCTGGATATGTTGCCGTTGTCCATGCTGGAGGTGAGGAAGCTCCACCAGCTGATTGTAACAATTGTCCTGATGTTCCTGCGGCTGTTGCTCCAATTGAGTTTGCTGCGTTACCATAAAGAACCCCATCTAAAGTATATGTAACAGGGGTGTATGGACCAATAAGAGAAAATGTTACTGTAGAACCAGAAGCAGCCGTTGCAATTTGTGCAGCCGTTCCGGCAAGTTTAATGCTACCTGCTGATGGAAGGGCTGTTCCTGTATCACCTGTTAAATTAAGAAGGTCTCCCGATGCTGTGGCAAGTTCCACCCAATTAGCACTCAGGCCAGCACTAGAAGAGGAAAATCCTATAAGCTGATAAATACCGGAATTCTGAACTACAGCAACCTGGCCAACAAGAAGCAAACCAGCAGGTCCATATATTGTACTAGACGTAGGCGCAGTAGCCAAATACATAACGTTTGTGAGACCCGCTGGAGTAATCCCAGCATTTGCAGAATAAGAGGCTGATCCTGGGGCTGGAAAGGACATAGTGTTCTCCTTGTAAGTTAAATTCAAATTTAAATCTTACACGGATAAAACGCTAGTGCTTTGTATAGAAAATCATTCAGGTTGTGAGGTAGGTAGAAGTTTAATATAATAGAGAAAAACCAAGGAGAGAAATATGTTGACTGCTTTATTATTTTCTTTATTCATAATTTTTATGTATTACATGGATTATTTAGATTTTTGTCGTAGCTCAGAATATTCTAGAAAAAAATATGAGGAAGATGAAAAAAGACAAATAGAAAAAGAAAAAAGAATTATTGAAAGCTTTGATGTAAAATAGATTTTTCGACAGTAGGTTGCATTGCTTGCAAAAGCTTCTGAAATTTCTTAGGATCGTTTTCTAAAATAAGTTTTTGATATTCTTTTAGAAATACAGGATCTGAAATAAGTTTTGCCAAAACGTACGATCCGCCTATCTTCACAATAGCAGGAAGAGCCATAAAGGGATTTCCTGTCAAAACACCGGTAGCGGCCGCTCCAATAAGTCCCATATCTGTTATGGTCGTCCCAGACTTAGAAGCATTGAAAAATTTCTCTGCCGATTTAGCAAGTTGACCTGAATTTTTTTGAAGTTGGATTAAACGATTGTAATTCACTTCTCCCAACAATTCCTTAGCTATAGCGTTGCTCTTTGTATCTTTCAAAAGATTAGAAAATGTGCCTAACTTAACTTGATTTGTCACTGCATCTTTCATCTTTTTATCGATCATTTCGGCCAATTTGAATCTGGAAAGCTCTTTAAAAAGTTCTCTACCTTCTGGAGTAAGGCTCAAAACTCTCTTTAATTCCCTAATGCCTTGAATTGTGTCCATCTTCTTAAATATTCTTGATGGATCTTTTTCACCAAGTTTAGATAGATATTCATAAGCTTTTTTACGAGCCCCTTCGCGCGCAGCATGTGTTCCTGTCTCTGATATTTTTCTTCCTGATATTGGCGCTATGGCTCTGGTTTGAGGCGTTGGAACATTTACCCCTAAGCGTTGACCTCTGGCAGCTCTAGGCAAAGGATGTTCTATAGCATGATTTCTAGCTTGTAAGAATTCCATGATAGGCTCTTGAAATTCAGGCCCCAATGCATTGATTAAGTTATGCGCATCCCTATGAGAGAAGTTTGGTTTTTCGATGATGGTCTGGGCATGATCTCGCTTGACTTGGTTGATTAGTTGCTGACCTCTTGGGTCATTATGAAAGACATCTTCCAATGAACGTAGTTTGTCAGGATTTGAAATAAATTCATTGTGCAAAGCATTGTAATTTTGATTTTTTGGTTCAAATAATCTTTTAACATTTTTATTTTCGAAAACATCTTTATATGCTGCGTATTCAGCATTAAGTCTTTGAAATGTTTCCAAAAGTTCCGGATTGGTGGCTTGAATAGACCTAGAAATAGCCGTATCTAAATCACCGACAAGTTTTTTATAAGCCGACTCAAAATTAGATCCTCCAAATTCCCAATTTGCTATATCTGCAAGCGTACGTTTTGTTTTAATCAACTCATCTACAGTTGCACCTATGCCAAATTGATTTCTTTGCTCTAAACTTTCTAAAAGTCTTTCCGCATCTCTTATTACTCGATATTCGGGTGTAGATGATCCTAAATTTATTGAACCTCTATGTTCTTCTACAAACTGCCTCAATTCACTTTCTAATTCAGGCTGTATGACGGGAGGTAATTCTCTTACAGCCTCGTTAAAATCAGTCCATTGTCTTTCAAATTGTTCTTTGATAGGCTGCTTGATATCTTCGGCAGCCGTTTTAAGATTGAGACCGGCTTGCGAATTGCTTTCAAATTCTTGCGGAGCAATCCTATTTAAGAAATTTTCTTGATATGGTTCTCGTGGTTCTACAGAAACACGTCCTTGTAACGATCTCGATCTTTCCGCCTGTTTTTCCAACGGTTCTTTATTTATACCCAGGGATGTTTCTTCAGTTTTTAAAGCGCTTCTAACAGCTTCGCCAGCTTGATGCGAGTTTTCAAAAGATAATTGTCCAAGCTCACCTACAATATTTTCATATTCTCTTGTTATCTGCCCGGAAAGTTCCTTTCTAAAATTTTCTAATGCGTCTCCTGTTAATCCTGATTGAGCTAATCTAGCTTGCATCATCTTAACAAGATTAGATCCGCTTAATGTGCCTGCATCTAATTGTAAACCTGATTTTTCAAAATCTTCTACCAATTGCTTAGTAACTGCTTTTTTGCTGTTTGCACCAGTGAATAAATTGAATACTTGGGCAGCGGTTTTCTTTGGTTCCGTTGCTACTTTATAGATTCCTTTTGGAGTATGTCCCACTAAATCACCAGTTATGGCAGCGGCAATTGTTCCTAAAGGCCCAAAATTACCTTGTTCAGCCATTTCTAAAGCTGTTCCTGCAGATAACCCTCTGGATATTTCTGTAAATCCTGGTAAAATAGCTTTAGTCAGTTCTTTTGGTTTCAATCCTAAGTTAAAGATGTTCTTTATATTTTTAGGATCTTTAATCCAGCCTATCCAATTAGCTGCTTTTTCCAAAACGCCTTCCGGCTCTAAATCTTGGCCAGTAGCTTTCTCAGCTAATCCACGAAGACTAATATCCGCTGTTTTTACAAATGGATGAGTTTTACTAGGAGTTTTGATTTGATCTTGCAGGTTTTGAAAAAATTCTTCATCTTTAGGTGTCCACTCTCCAAGACCCATAGAGGCATTTTGTTTCTGTTCTGCCATCTGCTCAATATCTTCCATAACATTTTGCTTATAGGAGACTGTTTGAGCTTCTTTAGATGCTAAAGGTGCTGTTGCAATGTCATATACTAGTCCAGAAGGAGAAGCTTGAGCTAAACCTAAAGCATACTGCCCTGCAACTCGCGCACCTTGTTCTAGCTTTCCTTTTTTTGGTTTATATGTAGAAAGAAAATGATTTATTTCTTTTGGAGAGTATCCGGATTGTGAGGCTGATTGAAAATCAAATTTTGGATGTTTTTCTTGAAGAAAAGGTAATATTTCCTCATCGGAATAACCGGCATCTAATGCACCCTGATAATCAAATTGTTGATTTTTCATATCATTTCATAAATGAAGTTAATGGAGGTCTTTCTTTTTTTTGTCCATGATTTATAAATCCAGGCATTTGTTGGCTTTGTGGCATTTCAACGCCAGAAGTATAAGCTGACATGTTTTGTTGAATAATCCTTTCCATAGCATCTAAAATACCTTCTCTACGAGCATCCGGTAATGATGGATCATAAAGATGTTCTGCTAATGTTTCAAATTCTTGTCTGTTTCTAATAGGTATGGTTGAAGCTAATGAAATTAAATTTTTTCCTAAAGTCTCATATTCTCCACGATCTTTATTTCCTTGTTCGCTAAAAAAACCTAAAACACTGCTACCACGACCGAGATTACCGCCTTTTCCTAGCTGACGCATTCTTTGAATAGTTTGTAGACCAGATTGAAAAGGAGCGATTTTTTCTCTATATTTCCCTGCTAATTCTTCTCCCTTGGCTTCTTTTTTAGAAAAATTTGACATTTCTTGTAATTCTTTTTTATGAGCAAAAAGTTTTTCTTGAGATTTATCTCTAAAATAAGCTGCTTGCGCTTCTTTTGGAAGGGACAATACGCCTGGATTTAGACCCATGCCTTTTAAAGATTGTTCTTGTTTTTGCTTTTGTTGATGTTGATTATATTGGTCAAACGAACCAAGAATTTCATCACCAAAAGATCGCTTAGGCTGACGTGGAGTCGGTGTTAATACTGGAATCATTATAAACCTCCGTAATTTCCTGTTCTAAAGGCATCTTCAAGACCTGGTAAAGCGTTATAACCACTATCATTATAAACCGTTGATCCTGAACCTTGATTATTGAATAATCCACTAAAATTACCAAAATTTATTCCAGATCCTCCTGAATCTCCTCCACCTTTAGAAAAATACCCTGCTGTTCCACCTATTAGCCCTCCGGCTAATGCTCCATAAGGTCCTAAAGCTGCACCTGTTGAGGCACCTTTTAAACCTCCTGATAACGCTCCTCCCCATCCTGCTTTTTTTTGTTCTGGAGGCTTCTCAACAAGAAACTGCTGGTAGGGACGCTGACCAAGCAACTGATCGCTAAATCCCATGAGATCGTTTATGGCTTGCCTCTGTAATTCCTGTCGGCGTGAGGCTAAATCTTGGGCGAAATCTGAACCTAGTTGACCGGCCGTATTCTGAAAGCCGCTGCTACGTCTAGAACCACGTGAACCCATACCACTAAAACGAGATCCTAGTTGACCTTGTAATTGATTAAATTGACGAAATGCAGGTGCTTCTATCTGATTGAAAATATCTTCATCGCCAGCCGCCAATCTTCCGGTATAGCTTTCAGGGGAGACATGAGCAAATTGCTGACCATAAAGTTGCATTTGTTCAGGAGTGTATTGCTGTAACTGCCCTTGCTTATAACCTTTAGGTATTTTGTTTCCAGAAAGACCGCCTCCAGATAACCCACCAGTAGCAGTAATACCTGGGTTTAAACCTGTTGCACCTACCATACTTGAACTCATGACATCACCAATTTTTTATTTTAATCATATCATACCATAGATAACCATTCGAGTAATACAAAACCCGAAATAGCTTGAGGTGATCCTGCACTCGAAACAAATACTACTTCAGTAGGTGTTACATACATTTCTACCGAATTAGTGACTACGGTTCCATTCACAAAAGGCAATGGAAAATAATTTGTCCCATCAAATCCAATTCCGGAAATTTTAGTAAAAGTAGAAACACTGTTAAAATTTATATTGTGATTAAAGGATGAATAACCGCTGATTGAGTAGATTTGACGTAGTGATTGTTGCCTCTGATTAGTGAAAAACCAAGATTCACCGGTAACTGCCGGTACATTTGTAGGAAAAATTCCAATGACACGTTGATTTACAGCGTTAGCAATATCGACATACGAACGATCAACTTCTACGGTCAACTGTCCTATTTCCCTTGGAAAATTCCTGGAGGTTCTTAAATAGGCTACGGAATTAACCACATTGCTAGAAGACATGTTATGCCAACATTTGAGAAGGATTTAGATCTAAAATGGCACTATGAAATTCAATTTCTGCAAACTGATTTGTAAGAGTAGGGTCTCTCATTTGCGTATCACTCATAGTAAAACCTATCTGCACAGTATCTCCAATCAATGAAGTATTCATTCTATGCCATATGGCTTCCTGTTGAGCTGCTGTAACCATTTGTAGGTTTATATTTGCAGGAGTTAACCCTAAATTAGTGCTTTCAGGGCATGTATAAAGGACAGTACTATAAACTAAAGAATTATTTGGAGAATTAGGATCGGGATAAATAGGCCCCATGTTAAAGGCTGAGTTATTGAATGGATTTAATGAAATGGGATTCTGACTCAAGAATATAAGCAAAGTAATCTGTGATTTAGCTGTAGTGGTAAATAAATATTGTTGTGGTCCCATTCTCGTTTTTCTTCCCAAATCCCAAGCAACTGGGAATTGCTTTGTTTGAATAAATGGAATGTACATTCGAGTAATAACACCACCGCCAAGATATGTACCAGAACCACTAATTGAAGGATTCAAAACAAAAGTGTTCGTAGTTATTGTTTGAACAGAAAAAACTTTTCCATTAACTAATGCTCCAATCGTTCCAAGTACTCCACTAATTGTTATATAATCATCGTCATTTAGGCAGTGGTTTGGGCTAGTAATCTGAGATCCCGAAAAGCTCTGAATATCAAGTGTTGGTGATTCATTTGTCCCTTCTTCTCTAAAAACAATAAAACCTTGTTGATTTCCAGCTATAACCTGTTGCTGCAATAATGTAGAAGAGCCAGAATTCCAGGGTTCGTTCCATTGTCCCCATGTAGCAAATACAGTTCCTATAGTTGCCCAAGTATAACCTGTACGTCTTCTAAATAATCCATACGTGGTATAACATTCGTTGAAAATACCCCACGAATTGTCTCTATAGTTATATTGTAGAGTCTGATTGGGAAATTTATTTGACCACTCATTACTAGGATATGTAAAATATATCCATTCACTAATAAAATCCCTCTGAGAGCACACTCTCTCTGTGCCATTATTTAAAAGACTTATCTCAAAAACTTGATCAGGAGTCTCAATATCAATTCTCTGCGCTTGTGTTTGGCTAGTGATTATAAACCCACGATTTCCACGGCTAATGACACCTTGATCCATAGTGATAGAGGAAAATGTAGATGATGACCCTAATTCACTATTTACCGTAAAGAAATTGAAGGGAACTATGTCATTTCCTGAAGCGATTAATCGAGTCTGAAAGCTATTGAAACCCACAATTAAAACATCTTCATTTGCTCCCACTGTAACTATAGGTTGATCATATCCAGCTACGATAAATCCGCCGAATCCTGTTGAATCTTCGAAATAAGCAGAAGGTGTTGCCGTTTGATTGACAGGTACTAGAATAGGTTGATAAGTAAAGCCATTGGGTCCAGGATCTTCCGGAGGATTTGTGGGTGTATCTGCCGTTGATGAAGGAGCATTCGTATATGAGCATGTATAATAAGACGTGCCATTTTGACTATAGATAACTGTATCTTGAAGATAAATAGGACTTCCAGAAGATGTCTGGACAACTGGACCTAAAAATAACAGGCGATCTTTGAAAGGTACAATCATTCTTGCACCTACAAGATAATAAATAGCTGATGGTAAATTAGATATCGAGTAAGAAAGATTGGATAATGGAGGCGCGAAATTTACCCAGCCATTATTAGTGGTGTTAGGATTACCATCATACCAGCGTAGGCAGTCTTTTGCGGTATTAGATCTATTCGTAAGATATTGAGCAATACCTCCAGTTCCATTCGTGGTTATTGTGGCATTTGGAAAAGTAACCACAACATTATTTGAATTTGTTACCGTTGTGACATATCCAGTTTGAAAGTTTATTCCTGTTGTTGTGACTACCTCATTGATAAATAAAAAATCACCCACAACTAATCCATGACCGGTTATCTGTAAACTAACAACGGCTGGCCCAGAATTGGATGTTATAGTGACAGTTACAATCGGTTTAAATTGCATGCTGATATTAGTTGTAGAAAAAACACCGCTGGTAATAGCAATACCATTTGTCGCCCACAAGGCCCCTTGATAGTTAACAGTCCAGAATTGTTGGTAATCTGCTCCGTTCCATGTCGTTGCCGTATCGGTTGACTTTTGAACATAATTGGTATAAGAAGCAGTAGCTGGCGGGTTTTTGTAGAAGCTCACGTCGCTAATGGCATATGGTTGATTTGTGTTTATATTGTAAGAATAGGACGTGTCAAAGGCTAGCGTCCCAGGAAATTGATTAACCTCTAAAATCAAGTCCTCAAGACCCATGACAGGCAATGTTGGATAATAAGATAATGCATATACATGAACGTTAGAATTATTTTGTCCACTGTTGAGCAATGTGACATCACCTGTGGCATAATTAATTGTTCCTGTGCCTCCCGATCCATTACTAAGAGTTCCATCGGGCGGGACTGGTTCAATATAAGTTCCATCTGAATTCACGTGTATTTGAACTGAACCCTGTACGATGGAAGGGTTGGATTCAGGTATTGATAAAGCCGTAAATAGATTTCCTGTGTAGTTACCCGATCCATCAGTCATACCTATTAAAGGCTGACCGACTATAGCTCTTTGAAGTTGTCCTAAAAATGATGTTCCACGCTTTCTCTTAACCCTTCCCCTCCATTGATAAGCATTTTGAAGCACAGGAAATGAGTCGTTATCAATATTAAAAGCTGTTCTATCTGTACGTATACCCTTGTTAATCGGGCCTATGACTAGCTTTTGACCCATGAAGCCTCAGATTTGAAGAACTAAAAAATTAAATGTTGGCGTTACACTGATTACAGATGAAGATAAAGCGGTAAATGTCAAAATATTTGACACAAAAGTATAGCCTAAAGCTTGAACACTAAAAGATCCAAAGATGAAAACAGCTACATTATTCGTAGTAGTTGTATTTGAATTTAGGGTTATTTGAAATGAGGTATTAGGGCTTCCAACAGTTTGCACAATGCTTCCATTCACGTTATACTGAATACTTGGAGTAATATTGCCAGAAGTAGAACTGCTCACAAACGATCCAAAAGAACGAATAGCACTTAAAGGGAAGGCTCTAGCTAGAGCATTTTGAAAATAATATTGAGCATTTGTATTATCTGCTACGCCAGCCGCTGGATATGCTACCGATGGGTGATTAGCTCCTCCATCTGAAGGTAATACAGGCGATCTATAATCGGGAAATCCAGTTTGAAGATGAGATCCACCATTATTCGAATTATAACTAATGTGGTCTACTGCCCAAATTGAATTTTCTGAACCGGTATTTTCCAACATATCAGGTTGATCAATGGAAGGGTTATTATCTGTAGCAGGAACACCAGTATTGAATGGAAAATTATTGCTCATATTCCGCCTCCGCCAAAATTGTTAAATCCTCCCTGACCATAGTTCATCCCTTGACTATAAATTGTCTCTGTTCTAGTTGAGGTAAATTGTCTTTGACTGCGCTTCCATACCAGCTCTTGTTGCCTCTTAAACTCAGGCTCATAAAATTGAAATTGCTCTATATCTCCAGTATCCAAAAGTATCTTTCTCGCAGCTCCTCGCGCAATGTATTCGGCCATATAACCAAAAGGCATAGAGATTGGGTCGTTAAAAAATGCTGCTGGGGACAAATAGGCATCCAATTCAACGAGATATTGCTGATCTGGAGGAGAACGAATGTATAAAATATTGTTGTAAAAGCACACCGCACGAGGTAAACCGGTTTGAAAATAATAAGCCTGGGCATTGATTTGTGCCCCTGGAGGAATATTTACTGGAAACGTCACATTAACGACACCAGAAAGGTAATTCACTGTGTTATTTAATGGTCCATAAGTACCTAGAGATGTATTTCCTATAGTATTATTGTTTCCTGGAATCATCAATAAACCTAGATTTGCATTAGTGGTATAAAATTGACCACTATCAGCGACAACCACACTATTGCCATTTGCATCAATAGTCGTTAAATAAAATGCCGGAAACGTGTTAGCTGCAGGAATATTGGTATTTAAATCAGTGACACGAGGAGGATCTACGTTTTGTCCTGTAGAAATTATCCCAGTAATATCAACATGACCTCTAAGAATACAATTTACAGGCGGATTTAACGGAACCGGAGGAGCCGACAAAATAGGCAATTGAATAGTATAAGATGACCCTCCATTACCGGTGGCCACAACTTGCATCAATTGCAGCACAGGAGGATATATATTGAAAAAACTATTCTTTTGAGTCTGAAATGATACCCTTACACCATTTACATAAACAGGTTCTAAAAATCCCTGATACATGGGATACATGCCTATTGTCTGTCCCCCTGGTTCAGTCTGAGGGTTATACATAGGCATGTTGTATTGATCGACCCCTGGAACTGTCTGAAACTGGTATTTTGTCTTAAGGTCGAATAACTGCATCTCTGCGCTGACATCACTTATCCAGAATCTGTTGACATAATCTATAAGTAAATTATCTGTTATAGATGAATTAGAAGGACTTTTTATGATCCTGCGGATGTATGTCAAAATATCAGAAAGAAAATTCATGCAGCAAAACTATTTGCCCCCATGAAAATAGATCTCTGTGTACTTACTGGCAATGCATCTAGTCTTTGGATCGTGGTATCTACCGCCATCTGACCATATTGAGCCGTCATTCCATCATCAGACACTTTCTTAGATTCATCCATGACAAGCCTATGATAGGACGAGCGTTTAATCTTCTCGGCCACAAAACGAGGTGCCCATACTGGTTTATTTACAGGAATCACCCACTCTTGCGCTGGCATACCTGGAAATGGCTTTGTCCAAAACTCAATCGCTTCTCCTACGATTTCATTATTATAGGCTTTGAAATGCACATATTCACTCTGAAAGTTGTAATCGTTACGGAATTTTTCGTTGAATTTCTCTATCGAACCTATGCTACGACGAGGTTTGATATAAATATCTTTAGACTTAGCGAGATCAACCTGTGCAATAGGAGCAAATTTTTCCCTCTCCGCAGGTTTAGCTTCTGCATTCATTCTATCAAGTGTTAGTGACTTGATGTTTTCATCGAATTTTTCAAACTGAGTCGCGGCTTTATCGAGTTCTTTTTCTGCGAGTGAACCAACGACTTTGGGTTTTTCTAAGGACATAGGTCACCTCAAAGTTAAATATTTAATTCCATTTATACTCTTATTTTGAGCATAGGGCAAATTAAAAATTCAAATTGGACTTATGTTGATGAAACTGGCTGGAATATCTAATGATTGGAAGTTTGGACCTTGGGCATTTATCTGGCCTGAATTTACGTCCCCTATAGCCATGATTTGCGCTTGTGTGGTTGCGCTTGATGCTATGTATGGGTCGTATGTCTTGCTGTTGATATTTATTACAACCTGATTCAGTTCTGGTACGTCTATGACCAATGCTTGCTGTTCGTTAAGTTGACGGCAACCGAATGTCGGCGGGATTATCAAACGAACTTGTTGGCCTACCAAATAATTTACATTTTGAGTTGTAGTAATAGTCGTCACAGATCCCAACGTTATAGCACTTATCACAAAGCGACTAGGCTGGTAGTACTGAGCCATGATTGGCACGTTCTGATAGGCAGCTTTTGGGCCAGGAGGAAATGACATATAGACCTAATGGGTGAAGGATTTTACCCCTCCACCCAAAATACACAAATATTAAATATTTTAATACTTAATATTAATTGTAAGCATAGTCCGAAAGGTACGCAACCCAGTAGACTACGTTGGTGCTTGCCCCTACCAAATTCGCAGTTGTAAGAACCCTACCTGCACCAGAACCAATAATGAAACCTGCTGAGGTGTTATTAATATAAGCCCCAGAAATTGCAGGACCATTAATCGTTGGAGATGAAAGCAATTGGTTTTCACCAAAAACGTTTGGCGATGGATAGAGTTGAGTACCACTATACAACGTCCCACCAGTATTGATATCACCCACCGCAAACACTTCAGGAAACCTCAATCCAGGGAATGAGGCAAACGTCTGATTCACGTTAAATGCTGTCAATGTCCCAGAATAATTAAATGTAAAGCTGCAGTTGTTCGTTGCCGTATCAACCGAAGTTACATAAAAATATTGAGGGAATCCAGGAGTTTGATTAGCAGGATATGTAGTTGGTAATACATTAAGTTCTCCAGCACACCAAGCTTTTGGAATCCTGAATCCAATTTCTTGACCTACAACAAAATTGCAAGCTGCTGTCGTTTTAACAGTCACTACGCCATTAGATTGTGAAATAGACCACGGCACAGATACACCAGGTACATAAAGAGCAGGATATAAGATTTGCTTAAATCCAGCAGCTCCAGTTGCTGAGCCATCAATTGCCGTTAAATTGGAACTATTACCTACCCAACCTACTGTAAAAGTAGTCGTAGAACCTACCGAAAGAACTTCAAAAGGAATACCAGCAATTTGCTGCATACCTGTTGTTGACGTTTCGTACAAGTTCTGGAATGTAACCCAGTTACCCGGAGCCAATCCATGAGCCGAAGTTGTAGTCACTGTCAACACAGTAGCACTAGTCTTTGCAATTCCACCAGAATCACCCAGCAATACTAAAGGACCGTATTGAAGAGATAAACCTGCTGAAAATGTGCTAATACCACCTGTTGAAACAACATCATAAATCAGTGCTGGTGTGGCATTATACCCTTCTACTACTGCAAAACCCTGTCCCATAGAAACATCCCATTTAGCTGAGATGATATTTTGAGACGTTGCATTTGTATTAGCCAAGGTATAGTTAGTCATTTCTATCCTATCAGGTTGAAACGGCAAATTAACAGCTTGCGCGTTACCTGTAGAAGTAAAATGCCCTTTCGCAATTCTTGAATATTCAGCCATGATACCCTCCTAGAATAATGTGCTTATGCGTGTGCATAAGACGTTTCTGATTCCGGTATCCTGGGTTACAGCTTGCGCTTGAGCAAACTTAATAGCCAAGGTTGCGTTTTGGGCTAACATGCCACTATAGTACGGATCACGATAGATCAGCTTCATGCTGAAACCATCCTGAGTCACGTGTGTTAAAGCCTGTTTACCCAATACAGTATTGTAATAGACATCCTGACCGTTTGCAGATGCTCGACGAGCAACCGGAGCTTCCGAGCTAGTCAAGATTCTATGGTTATAGACGCTACCCCATTCCGTTGGCAATGCCGACGTATTGTTGGGATAGTTCCAGTTGTTAAACACGCCTTGCCCAGTCAGACAGTCGAAATCAGTCTGAAGCTCTGTAGAGCTTAGCATGAAGTACGACGAACGTATTGGGCCTGTCAATCTGTTACTTTAATAACCTATTTGATATACTTGCCATTTGCTATACAGCAAAGTTGCTTACTCCCACCTGACCGGTAAATCGTTGTGGGGCAGCTCCTTCACTAATCGCCTGATGAGTCGCCTGACGAAACTCTTATGAGTCGCGAAGCGCCACCAGAAGGAGTCGTGTTGTGGCAGTGGCCGGTCATTTTTCAAATAGGCGAGCAAGTCATTTCTGCTTGCTTCTCTACCTTTATTTATTCGTAGAGTTCAGACTATCGCTTATGTTAATATTAGGCATTGGTGAGTTGCATAATTTACTTCTGAAATAAGATTTTGCAGCATCACAATTCAATGGATTATTAACATCCTCAGGACTTAGTCGTTCAAGCCGATTATTAAAATATTTTTCTATTTCTTCTTTATTCATCCAAACTTTTTCTATTTCATTCCAAAATATTTCCATAATCTTGCCCCTTGTTAACCTTCTATGCTGCCATAGTAAGGCACTCCAAGTCAATCACCCAAGGTTTTAATTCGGCACACACTTTACCGAATCTGTCCATGCCTTCGATACCCGACATGAACTTAAAGGCATTGTTAGAATCCAACGTAGTAGCTACAAGGCTAAAATCCGACAAACCTAGGTTTGTTGGGTTGTCACCATTGTTTCCACCACCTGCATTAATTTCCGACGCCGCGGAAACTACGTAGTCGCGGAGGATTAAATCCTCGGCTTGACGCATTGCTACAGCCAAGCGTTCAGAAACCCAGGCCAAAACGCCTTCTTGCGCATTGTTACTCCTCGTAATGAGGGGTGAAGTCATTTCTGCTTCACTCTAACGGTTTCCTCGTTAGACCCGACTATCGCTTTATCCCGTTATCAAGGATATCCAACCGCTTTAGTCTGTCACGGCGCATAATTTTTTTCTGACTTCTTTAAGCCAGTCAATTCTTTCTCTAAAAGATAAATTGTTTTCTTTACAATATTCATTGATTATGAAATAGGCTAATCTATTTAACCCTTCATCTTTTTCAGAAACTTCTATCAATTTATCATGTTCTATAAAAATTGAATCATTCATGCTTCCGCCTTATTTCCATGCCACCCATTAATTTGGGCGGTTTAGGAGTCCAAGTCAATTAGGTCAGATTTAACCAGGACCAAATTATATAATAAATCCTGGAGAATAACTTGTTCGTTAATTATGCAACCAGTCTTTCATAATTACAAGTTAATTCATTTTCGGCACTGTAATTAAATAAACCGAAAAAAGCCATTTGAGTGTCAATAATATCCCTCTGCGGAATTTGCGCAGCAGGGTCGATCCCACTATTGCCCAGTTGGACAGTAGGTGGTTGTAGTGCTCTCGGACGCATGAACCGGCAAGTTGTACCGCCGTTTGTGGGCATTGCTACCTTGTCACAAACTGTAATATAGTTCATACTTGGAGTAGGCACATACAACATAGCTGGCAATCTGTTACTTGTTGACCAGTCGGTTACATTTTGTAACTTACTGGCGGGCCAAATCGTCTCCGCTGGCCTCTCTATGTCTCCATAGAGTTCAGAGCACCGCATCCTAATAAATCTGGATTTACTCCTGCACAATTCTTTACAAATTCTACATCTTGATCAAGACGCATTTTTGTCAACGTTTCTGGCTCAGGAGGAACCATCATTTCAATTAGGTCTTCTCGCTTGCTGCGTTCAGGCTGATTATGTTTTTCAAAGATATATCGACGCATGTCATTTGAACAATCCGAACAATATTGCATAGTCGGTGCCATCCCAAATTTTCTATAACCTTCTTCACATTCTGCTGGCACTAGCGCCATTTGTATATATTCGTCTGAATCTAAAATTTCATATTTACATGCTTTACATTTCATAATCTTGCCCCTTGTTGTCCTTCTATTTTTATATAGTTAGGAGTTCCAAGTCCATCAGAGAAGATTTATACTCGCCCAACATTAAGCGAGTGATTGGAGAATCATTGGCCCCAAATTTGAAGTCGTAGTTAAACTCATTCTTGAAAACCTCTATTGAGGTTAATGTCGATATGCTATTCCGTGGACGAAAGCGTGCTACGTCCGTTTTTCACATATCTAATGAGGGATGCGGTCTCCTCTTACGCGACTGCTATTAACGTCTAGCTGACGATATTTTGTGTATACCAAAATATTTAATATGTTGTCTAGTCTTTATGTAAAGCGGCTTTACAGCCGCATATTCAACCAATCCTCAGATTAGCCTTTAGTTGCTGCATTTTGTCGTAAGCCTGCTTCATCCCTGTTGCGCTGAAGTCGCCTCCTACAACATAAGGCGATGTTCCCACCTGTGATGGTTGATAAGACGGCCCTCTGCGATTAGCATCGACTTTATCCTGAATGCTTTCTTTCTTCTGCTCTGGACGATCTAGACCTAGTTCTTTCACAGTTTGATACACCAGCTTTTGCCTGTCGAAAGTATCCGGCATAGCAAGAATTGATTTAGCAAGAGCAGGGGATTTTGTTTTAATTTTTTCCGCATGTTGCTCCAGGACATCCCAGAAATCGGGATTACTTTCCAAAAAAGCCTCTTGTTTAGCTTGAAGTTTAGCCTCGTGAATAGCTTGTTGAACCTCTTGCAAAGTTTGTTGCTTAGTGTTAACGACTTCTTGCTTAATCTTAGCGGTTTCTTTCTTGAATCTTTTCTTTTCGAGGTATGGTTCACTTTCATTATCATCTTCTTCGTCATCATCGTTTCTATTCATGCGTTGGGTCATTTCTTGGTATCTACGCTCTGCTTCTAGCCTAGCAGATTTTTCTTGTTCAATCGCCTGTTGCAATTGCTGGGCCTGCCGATTAAATTTTGCCTCTAACGCGCGAAAATTTAGCTCTTTGTCATTTGGTTTTTGATCTGTTTGTGTGGTATTTTCTTGAACTGCTGGGGCTGTCATGATATATCTCCTTGCTTTAACGCTGCCTTGCGTTGGATTTAAATAGTTAATACTAAATATTTAATTATAGGTCAATA
>Ga0181525_10000951_pt1 | contig 25234 bp, 21 predicted proteins | sample PEATcosm2014_Bin_48_FD_121100 | JGI IMG/M metagenome (GOLD analysis project Ga0181525, IMG submission 121100) | Peatland microbial communities from MTU Mesocosm Facility, Houghton, MI, USA - PEATcosm2014_Bin06_10_metaG | ecosystem: Environmental > Terrestrial > Soil > Wetlands > Peat | place... | reverse complement strand
GCCTCGGCCAGCCGGTCGGCCAGCGCCTTGAGCATGATCGAGCCGTAGTCGTCGTGCTCGCGCGCGAACAGCGCCTCGCGCTGCTCGATGCCCAGCCCGGCCGTGACGGCGAACATGCCCAGGTAGTCGGGGGTGCCCAGCGGCGCCACGAAATCGGCCAGCGCGCGGTTGGGCCGCGGCACGCCGTCGATCACCGGCTTGCGGGTCTGCTGGCGCAGGCCGTACCAGGTGAACAGGCGCGCGTGGCGGCTCTCGTCGGCGTAGACGGCGATGTCGTCGCCATCGGCATTGGCCGGGTAGAAACCCACGACCGCGTTGGCCGTCAGCCAGCGTTCCTGGACGATGCGCTCGAGCATCTTCTGCGCGTCGTCGAAGACGCGGCGCGCCTGGGCGCCGACGACGGCGTCGTCCAGTATGGCCGGATAGGCGCCGGCCAGCTCCCAGGTCTTGAAGAACGGCCCCCAGTCGATGTAGCGCGCCAGCTGCGCCAGGTCGAGCGCGTTGAGCTCGCGGCGCCCGAGGAACTTGGGCTGCGGCGGGCGGTAGCCGTGCCAGTCGATGCGCGCCGGATTGGCGCGCGCCTCGGCCAGGGTGACGAGATCGGGCCCCTTGCGGGTGGCATGCTGGCGGCGCAGGCGCTCGTACTCGGCGCGCTGCTCGGCCAGGTAGGGCGCCTTCTGCTCGTCGGAGAGCAGCGCCTGGCATACCGAGACCGAGCGGCTGGCGTCGCCCACGTGCAGCACCGGGCCGTCGTAGCGCGGCGCGATCTTCACGGCGGTATGCATGCGCGAGGTGGTGGCCCCGCCGATGAGCAGCGGGATGGTGAAGCCCTCGCGCTGCATCTGGGCCGCGACGTGGCCCATCTCCTCGAGCGACGGCGTGATCAGGCCGCTCAGGCCGATGAGGTCGGCCTTCTCGTCGCGCGCGGCCTGCAGGATGCGGTCGGCCGGCACCATCACGCCGAGGTTGACGATGTCGTAGTTGTTGCACTGGAGCACGACCGACACGATGTTCTTGCCGATGTCGTGCACGTCGCCCTTGACCGTGGCGATGACGATCTTGCCGTTGGAACGCGCCGCCTCGCCGCTGGCGACCCGCTGCGCCTCGATGTACGGCACGAGATGGGCCACCGCCTGCTTCATGACGCGCGCCGACTTGACCACCTGCGGCAGGAACATCTTGCCGCTGCCGAACAGGTCGCCGACGACGTTCATCCCCTCCATCAGCGGGCCCTCGATGACCTCGATGGGCCGCCCGCCGCGCCGCTCGATCTGCAGGCGGATCTCCTCGGTGTCCTCGATCACGAACTGCGTCACGCCGTGCACCAGCGCATGGACGATGCGCTTCTCCACCGGCTCGGCGCGCCACGCCAGGTCCTCCTCGCGGCGCCGGCCGGCGCCCTTGCGCCGCTCGGCCAGCTGCACCAGCCGTTCGCCCGCGTCGGGGCGGCGGTCGAGGACCACGTCCTCGACGCAGTCGCGCAGCTCGGGCTCGATGTCCTCGTAGACGCCCAGCTGGCCGGCGTTGACGATGCCCATCGAGAGGCCGGCGCGGATCGCGTGGTAGAGGAAGACCGTGTGTATGGCCTCGCGCACGAGGTCGTTGCCGCGGAACGAGAACGACACGTTGGACACGCCGCCGCTCACGTGGGCGTGCGGGAAGCTGCGCCGGATGAAGCGGGTGGCCTCGAGGAAATCCACCGCGTAGTGGTTGTGTTCCTCGATGCCGGTGGCGATGGCGAAGATGTTGGGGTCGAAGATGATGTCCTCGGGCAGCACGCCCGCGGCATCGACCAGCAGCCGGTAGCTGCGCTCGATGATGGCGACGCGGCGCTCGTAGGAGTCGGCCTGGCCCTGCTCGTCGAAGGCCATGACCACCATGGCCGCGCCGTAGCGCCGCGCCAGGCGCGCCTGGCGCAGGAACTCGTCCTCGCCTTCCTTGAGGGAGATCGAGTTGACGATGCAGCGGCCCTGCACGCACTGCAGGCCGGCCTCGATCACCGACCACTTGGAGCTGTCGATCATCACCGGCACGCGCGCGATGTCGGGCTCGGAGGCGATGAGGTTGAGGAAGCGGCGCATGGCCACCGGCGAATCGAGCATCGCCTCGTCCATGTTGACGTCGATGATCTGCGCGCCGTTCTCGACCTGCTGGCGGGCCACCACCACGGCCTGCTCGAACTGGCCGTCGAGGATCAGCTTGGCGAACTGGCGCGAGCCCGTGACGTTGGCGCGCTCGCCGACGTTGGCGAACAGCGAATCGGCGCCCAGGTTGAGGGCCTCCAGTCCGGACAGGCGCAGGCGCGGCTCGATGGCCGGGACGGCGCGCGCCGGCAGGCCCTGCACCGCGGCGGCGATGGCGGCGATGTGCGGCGGCGTGGTGCCGCAGCAGCCGCCGACGATGTTGACGAAGCCGCTCTGCGCGAAATCGCGGATCAGCCGCGAGGTGATGTCGGGCGTCTCGTCGAAGCCCGTGTCCGACATCGGGTTGGGCAGGCCGGCGTTGGGATACACGCAGACGTAGGTATCGGCCAGGCGCGCCAGCTCCTCGATGTACGGGCGCATCAGCGCCGCGCCCAGCGCGCAGTTCAGGCCGATCGCCAGCGGCCGCGCATGGCGCAGCGAGTTCCAGAACGCCTCGACCGTCTGTCCCGAGAGGATGCGGCCCGAGGCGTCGGTGACGGTGCCCGAGATGATGAGCGGCGCGCGCGCGCCGCGGCGCTCGAACTCGGCCTCGATGGCGAAGACCGCGGCCTTGGCGTTGAGCGTGTCGAAGATGGTCTCGACCAGCAGCAGGTCGGCGCCGCCGTCGAGCAGCCCGCGCGCCTGCTCGCCGTAGGCCTCGGCCAGCTCGGCGAAGGTGACGTTGCGGGCGCCCGGATCGTTGACGTCGGGCGATATCGATGCCGTGCGCGGCGTCGGGCCCATGGCGCCGGCGACGAAGCGCGGGTGCTCCGGCGTGGCGTAGCGGTCGCACGCGCGGCGCGCCACCCGGGCCGCCTCGACGTTCATCTCGTAGGCCAGTTCGGCCAGGCCGTAGTCGGCCTGGGCCACGCGCGTGGCCCCGAAGGTGTTGGTCTCGACGATGTCGGAGCCGGCGGCCAGGTACTGCTCGTGGATCTCCTGGATGATCTCGGGCCGGTTGATCTGCAGCAGCTCGTTGTTGCCCTTCAGATCGGTGGGGTGGGCCGCGAAGCGCTGGCTACGGTCGGTGCCGCGGAAATCGGCCTCGCTCAGCCGGTAGCGCTGGATCATCGTGCCCATCGCGCCGTCGAGCACGAGGATGCGGCGGGCGAGCAGCGACCGCAGGACTTCTTCCGTGGACGGCGCGGTCGTGGGCTTGTTCAAAGGCGCGAGCATGGCGGGATTTCCCTTCTGCCCGCCATTGTACGGAACACCCCGCGCGCTTCGCGCGACGGGGCGCGGTGGTTCAGTGCAGCGCGACCGGCTGCGTCATCAGGCCCGTGTAGTTGGCCAGGAAGTCGTCGAATTCGTCGGGCGAGGGTTCGCTGGAGATGAGCCGGGCCACGTCGTTCTTGAAATGCTCGGCCTGCTTGCCGTCGAGGAAGATCTCGCGCCGCAGGCTCTTGTCCATGATCTCGAATCCACCCGCCGGATGCTCTTCGAGGTCGCCAAAGTCCGAGAACTGGACGACGCAGAAGTTCGAGCTGTTGTAGACCATGTTCATGACGATTCCGATTCCTTGACGGTGCGTGGTACTCGGGGCCCCGGTCGACCGGCTTGCCGGTGCTTCCCGGGCGCGCCTTCTCAACCCCTATATCGGTCCTTTGGGGCGCTTCTCAAGTGGCGCGGGGAATTGGCGGGCCGGAACCGGCCAGAACGACCCTTAGCCCAGCTTATGGGCCCTCCCGGCCGGCAAATGCCGCGAAAAACGGCGCAAAAGGCGGCGCAAGCGGCGCGGGGGCATGCCAGCGGTGCGGCTTGCGGCCGGGCCGTGGGGCGGCGCTAGCGGGGCTCCCGTACGGCCGCCCGCAGATCCGGTAACGAGCACAGCCCGCGGGCCACGAGGAGCAAGCCGTGATCCCACAGGCTTCGACCGTCGGTGAAGAGGGTCTGTTCCATGCCGAGCCCGAAGCTGCCCTGCTCGACCAGTGCGCGCACCCCGGCGTCGACGATCAGCAATTCGTAGGCCAGCGCGACCCCGGCGGTTCCCCGGCCCGCGCACTGCGCGCAGCCGCCCGGGCGGGCGATGCCCGCCTCGCAGGCAGTGCCCGACATCCAGCTGTTGGCGGCCTGGGCCATGGCCGAGCGCAGCGCGGCACTGTGATCGGCCTGGCGGCAGGCCGCGCACAAGCGCCTGACCAGGCGCTGGGCGATCACGAATTGCAGGTCGCGGGCGAGCAGTGCGGGATCGACCCCCAGCGCGTGAAAGTGGCCGAAGACGTGCGCGGCGCGCTCCAGGGCGAGCGTGGCGAGGACCCGGCGGCCCAGCGGCACCGAGGCGATGGCGCGGCGCAGGACCGGTGGCGCCGCAGGCGGATCGAGCAGCAGGTCGGGCACGGCCGCGCCGTGCGCGCCGCCCGCCGCTGGCAGCAATGCCGCCAGCGCAGCCAGGGTGCGGCTCAGGCCGCTGCGGCGCGGCCCGACCACCAGCACCAGGCCCTGGGGCTCGCCAAGCTGGCGATGGATCGCCGCGGCGTCGGCCGCTTCCAGGCCGAGCTGCGCCAGCGCTTGCTCCACGCCGCCCACCGTGGCTGGCTGCAGCACCAGCTCACCGTGCGCCATGGGCAGGCACCGGTGGATTGTCGGGGCCCGGCAGCGCGGCGCAGGACGGTGTGGCCGCCGCGGGGTGCGGCACGACGCTGCCGGCAGCGAACGGGGTGCGCGCCGGCCCGGCACCTTCGGTGGTGAACGGCGCGGCGGCAGCGGCGCCGGGGGCCGGCGCGGACCCGGCCGGCAGCACGCGGGCAAAGCCCGACAGGCGCGGCAGCCGGTGTGGATCGGCCGGCGCCCGGGCATCGGGCTCGCCGGATCCGGCAAACGCGAGCGCCAGCAAGGCGTGCAGGCACGCGCGACGCTGCGCCAGCGGCCGAGTACTCATGTCAGCGTCCCAGGTCCTGGCTGACGCGTACGACCAGCCGCGTGCAGGCGCGGCCCGGATCGAAGCGCCAGGGCGGCTCGACCGGCACGATGCGTTCGTCGTCCATGAGTGCGGCGTCGAGCTGCGCGGCCAGGCCGGCAACGGCGATAACCGGTGCGCACAGGTAGGCGGCGCGCGCCGGCGGGGCGGCGGGCGCGCGGGCCAGCCAGCCGGCCACGGCCGCGATGAGGCCGAGGAACATCAGGTCAACGGAAAGACGCGTGCTCATGGCGGGCTCCTTGCGCGCGCCCCCGGGTGATCCAGGAGCGCCGGCGGCCGATGTCCTTGTGCAGCGAGCCGCGCTCCGGATACAGGCCCAGGCCACCGACCTGGAAGCGGCGCGCGAGGCGGAAGTTGTCGTACAGGCTGAGCCCTTCGTAGCGGTAGTCGTCGGCAAGGCCCAGGCCGTGGATGTTGGGCTCGGTACCGCCGACGCTTCGGTTGGTGGCGCGGGTGCGATAGCCCGACAGCAGCACCAGCGGCCGCGGACCGACCAGCCGGTGCACGGCGACCTGCAACAGGAAGTTGAGGTCGAGCAGGCCCAGCGCGATGGGCCATTGCACATCGGCCTGCACGTCGCGGTAGATGCGCGTGAGCGCCGCGTAGCCTTCGGGCAGCAGTGCGCCGTCGGCCCAGTAGACGGTGCGCACCGCTTCCTGCGCCTGCGGCCGCGTGACCCAGAGCATGCGCGGGCGGCGCCAGAACGGCGTGGCCAGGGTGGCTGGCCCCGCTGGCGCCAAGGTGGCCTGCGCCGGCGCCAGCGCCAGCGCCAGCGCGCCGAGCATTGCCGCGGCCGATGCGGCCTGCAGGGCGCGGCGGCGGCCGCAATGGGCGGCTTCGAAACCGGAGGGGCTGGACACGGCGGCTTGCTCCCGAGGATGAGGGAGCAACTTAGCCGGGCCCGCCCGCGCGGGAACTACCGCGGCCCGGAGCGCCGGCTATTCGGTGCGCTTGCGACCGTAGCGGATCAGCAGCCAGCCGCCCAGCATTCCGCCCAGGTGCGCGAAATGGGCCACGTCCGGCAGCGTGCCGGAGAGCCCCATGTACAGCTCGAGCAGGCCATAGAGCGTCACCAGCAGCCAGGCCGGCATCGGCACCGGCAGCAGGATCAGCGTTATCCGGGAGCGCGGGAAGAACAGCGCCAGCGCCATGATGGGCGGCAGCAGCCACATCACGAGGTCGGGCTGCACCGCGAGCAGTACCACGGTGAGTATCGTGGGCAGCAGCAGGATGGCCAGGCGGCGGCGCGGGAACAGCAGCGCATAGGCCAGCAGGACGCCGAAGATGCCGCCCGAGGCGCCCACGGTGGCATTGCCCGAATGGAAGTACCAGTCGACCAGCAACTGCGTCACACCGGCGGCCAGGACGCAGGTGAGGTAGTAGGTGAGGAAGCGGTTGCGGCCCCAAACGCGCTCGACGTCGCCGCCGAACATCACGAGACCGAACATGTTGAAGAAGATGTGGATCTCGCCCGCGTGCAGGAAGCCGTAGGTGAACACCTGCCACGGCCGAAAGCCGGTGCCGCCCGTGGCCTCCGAGCCTATCGGCCACAGCGCCAGCTGGTTGGACAGCGCGCCGCCCAGCTGGCTGTCGACCAGGAACACGATGACGTTGATCCACAGGAGGATCTGGGTACCCGCGGGCAACGGAAACATGGGGAATTCAGGCGAGGCGTGGGTGGCGGTGCGGCGGCGCGATCAGTTGTCGAAGACCGGCGTTTCCACGCCCAGGACCTTGTGCAGCCGGGGCGAGGTGGTGGTGTATTGCAGGTGGATATGCTTGTCGGGGAAGATGCGCGGCGCGGCACCGAAGGCCGCGAGCGCCGCCTCGTGGAAGCCCGAAAGTATGAGTTTCTTCTTGCCCGGGTAGGTGTTGATGTCGCCGACGGCGAAGATGCCCGCGATGCTGGTCTCGAAGGTCGCGGTGTTGACCTTGACCTGCTTGCGCTCGATATCCAGCCCCCAGCCGGCGATGGGGCCGAGCTTGGGCGACAGCCCGAAGAACACCAGCAGCGCGTCGAGCGGCACGACCCGCGTGACGCTGTCGGCGCCCATCACCTTGAGCGCCGTGAGGCGCCCGGCAGTCTCCTCGAAACCCGCGACCTGGCCCACCAGGAACTGCATCTGCAGCGCTTCGCACAGCGCGCGCATCCGCGCCACGCTGGCGGGCGCGGCGCGAAAGCCGTCGCGCCGGTGCAGCAGGATCACGCTGCCCGCCTGGTGCGGGCCCTGCTGCGCGAATTCGAGCGCCCAGTCGAGCGCGGAATCGCCGCCGCCGGCGATGACCAGGTCCTTGCCGGCAAACGCCGCCGGATCGCGCACGCGGTAGAACAGCTGGCTGTCGGCGAATTTCTCGATGCCGGGGACGCGCAACGGGCGCGACTCGAAGGCGCCCACGCCCGCCGCGATGAACACGGTGCGCGCCAGGAAGCGCTGGTCGCGCGAGGTGCGCACGTGAAAGCGCCCGTCGTCCTGGCGCGCGACCTCGGTCACCGTCTGCCCCAGGTGGAAGGTGGCACCGAAGGGCTGGATCTGCTTGAGCAGCGATTCGGTGAGCTCGCGTCCCGTGCATACCGGAACCGCGGGGATGTCGTAGATGGGCTTGTCCGGGTAGAGCTCGATGCATTGGCCGCCGACGTAGGCCAGCGAATCGACGACGTGCGCCTTGATCTCCAGCAGGCCGAGCTCGAATACCTGGAACAGGCCGACGGGCCCGGCTCCGATGATGAGCGCGTCGGTTTCTATGGGTGAGCCGGCCGTCAGGGCGACGGCGCCGGATTCGGGGTCTTGCTGGGTCTTCATGGCAGTGACGAGCGGGCCGCTGGCGGAAATGGCCTCGATTGTACGGCCTGGGCACGCGGCGCCCGTGCGCGAATCGCCCGGCGCCGTGCGCACCGCCCCTCTGCGCAACAGCGCACGGTAATGACCGTATTGCGAGAATGTCGTAGGGGAGCGGGCCGCCGTGGTGGGTCGTCCGGATCGATGATCCCCCGCGCCGCGGTTGGCCGGCCCTGTCCAATCCACCTATGATGGATGGGGGCAAGCGCGCCGCAGGGCGCCGGCCCCGGGAACCGGACCGGACCGGGCAGCGCAGCGGGAGCCAGGTACAGCATGTGTGGAATCGTTGGGGCGGTGGCGGAGCGGGACGTGATCCGCCTGATGGTCGAGGGCCTGCGGCGCCTGGAATACCGCGGCTATGACTCCTGCGGCATCGCCTTTCACGGCGAACGGGGCCTGCAGCGCGTGCGCAGCGTGGCGCGCGTGGCCGAGCTCGACGCCCAGAGCGCCGGGATCAGCGCGCACACCGGCATCGCCCACACGCGCTGGGCCACGCACGGCGCGCCGACCACCGGCAACGCCCACCCGCACATTTCCGCCGGCCCCGCCGGCGGCGCGGGCGGACGTCCGGCGCACATCGCGCTGGCGCACAACGGCATCATCGAGAACTACGAAGCGCTGCGCACCGAGCTCAAGGCCGTGGGCTACGTCTTCGAAAGCCAGACCGACACCGAGGTCATCGCCCACCTTGTCGATCACCTGTACGAGGGCGACCTCTTCGTCGCCGTGCAAAAGGCCGTGCGCCGCCTGCACGGCGCCTATGCCATCGCCGTGCTGCACCGGCAGGAGCCGCAACGGGTGGTCGGCGCGCGGGCCGGCAGCCCGCTGGTGGTGGGCCTGGGCGAGGGCGAGAATTTCCTCGCCTCCGATGCGCTGGCGCTGGCCGGCACCACCGAGCGCTTCGTCTACCTGCAGGACGGCGACGTCGTCGATCTGCAGCTCGACCGCGTGCAGATCGTCGATGGCAGCGGGCGGGCGGCGGCGCGGCCGGAACGCCACCTCACCGCATTCTCCGGCGCGGTGGAGCTCGGCCCCTACCAGCACTACATGCAAAAGGAGATCTTCGAGCAGCCCAAGGCCATCGCCGACACGCTAGACCAGACCGACGCCATCGACGCCGCCCAGTTCGGCGAGATCGCCCCCGACGTGTTCAAGCGCATCGACAGCGTGCTGATCCTCGCCTGCGGCACGAGCTATTACGCCGGCTGCGTGGCGCGCTACTGGATAGAGGCCATCGCCCAGATCCCCGTGAATGTCGAGATCGCCAGCGAGTACCGCTATCGCCCCACCGTGCCCAACGCCAACAGCCTGGTGGTGGTCATTTCGCAGTCCGGCGAAACCGCCGACACCCTGGCCGCCCTCAAGCACGCCGAGCGCCAGGGCATGAAGCAGACCCTGGCCGTGTGCAACGTGGCCTCCAGCGCCATGGTGCGCGAGACCGCCCTCACCTTCCTGACGCGCGCCGGCACCGAGATCGGCGTGGCGTCCACCAAGGCCTTCACCACCCAGCTGGTGGCCCTGTACCTGCTGGCCAATGCCATCGCCAAGGCCAAAGGCACGCTGGGCCGCGATGCCGAGGCCGAGTCGGTGCGCAGCCTGCGCCACCTGCCCGCCGCGGTGCAGAGCGTGCTCGCGCTCGAACCGCAGATCATCGCCTGGAGCGAGATCTTCGCGAAGAAAGAGCATGCCCTGTACCTGGGCCGCGGCCTGCATTACCCGATCGCCCTCGAAGGCGCGCTCAAGCTCAAGGAGATCAGCTACATCCACGCCGAGGCCTATCCGGCCGGCGAACTCAAGCACGGGCCGCTGGCGCTGGTGACCGACGCCATGCCGGTGGTCACCGTGGCGCCCAACGACCTCCTGCTGGAAAAGCTCAAGAGCAACATGATGGAAGTGCGCGCGCGCGGCGGCGAGCTGTACGTGTTCGCCGACGGTGACACCCGCATCCAGCCCGAGGACGGCATGCACGTGATCCGCATGCCGGAGCACTACGGCGACCTCTCGCCGATACTGCACGTGGTGCCGCTGCAGCTGCTGGCCTATCACACGGCGGTGGCGCGCGGCACCGACGTAGACAAGCCGCGCAACCTGGCCAAGTCGGTTACGGTGGAGTGAAGCGGCGCTCTCCCGTGTGACCTCGTAGTTGCCTCATTGAGGGCAGGAATAGTTGGTCGCTACGCACTGGCCGCTGCAATTGCCATGGGTATCGAGCGTTCCGCAGCATTGTGTGTTGGTTGGGCACTGATAACCAGTGACCCCCGAACACGAGCTGGCAGATACGCACTGCCCATCGCAATTGCCATGCATATCGGGCCTTCCGCAGCACGTTCCGTTGTTTGGGCACAGCCCGGATGTTCCCGACCACGAAGTAGAGGTTGGAACGTACTGCTGCCCTTGCAAGAGATTGAAGGTCTCCCACGGACCCTGCTGCATCGCATTGGTGTGAATCGGAAGTGCGTTCTGCTTGTCATTGTCGCCAATGCCGCCGCCATTGACGGCAGTTACAAAGTTCCCGGTGTTCGTCTTGAGGGTGCACTGATTGGAATCGGTGGTAGCAATCTGGAAAGTCTCCCAGCATGACGCCTGCGTTTGGTTCGTTTGGATCTCCAGGGGATCCGCATTCGGACCTCCATACTGGCTGCCGCCCTCGTTTACCGCGGTAACCCACCGTCCATTCGCCGTCTGAAGCGAAAGCTGATTGGGGGCCGTCAAATGGCACGAAAAGGTCTCCCACGCCTGGGCCTGGGTGCGATTCGTATTCATCACTCCATTTGCCCCCGCAATGCTTCCGCCGCCCGCGGCGGTAAGGAAGAAGCCTTTTTGCGTCTGGATATTGATGTATGGAGTGTTCCCGAAACACGTTGGCGTTGGACAGAGGCATTCATGGTGCTGGCAATACGCCGAGCTTGTGTCGCAAGTCACCTGCATGCACATTCCCGATTGGCAGTCCGAATTGGCATTGCACCAGTCCCCACCCGCGTGGAGTACAGGGGGCGGGGCCGTGAGGCAATTGCTGGCGGGAATGGGACTGAAGGACCAGGCGCCAGCGAACGCCCAGTCCCAATAGAAATTGGTAATGACTCCCTGCCCCTGGTCGGCCTGTGTCCACATGAGAAACTCAAGCGACACCTCCGCGCTGCAGATGGCTGCGCCAAACGCGGGTACCTGGCTGCACGCTGCTCCGGCGATCAGGCTGATAGCCTCCGGCGCAGGACTGGTCAGCACTGAATGCGGGATCGCAAATTGCACGTAGGGTCCCGCAGGCGGAAAAAATCCCGCGGTAAATCCGGAACCAAGCACCTCAATCTGAGTGACCGGAGGGCAAGATTGCGTTGCACTTTGGCTTTGAGTCGGTGCCAGTACGCAATTTTGCGCGCGAGCGCTTTCGCTACCCGAAAATGAGAAGAGCAAAAGCACTCCAATACTAAGCAGGCATCTCTTCGCGTGTTCCATGGTTCGTGCCTCCTCCCGGGCCGCTAGTTCTTGTGGACCCCAAGCGCGTCAAGCGCTTGAAGTTCCTTTTGAGCCTCGTTTTGCAATACTTGCGACAGTCGTTGCGTGGAGATCGCACGGGGAACATTGGTGAATTCATCCGCCATTCCCTGCGCCAGCAAATTGAAATCATAGGTTTTCTTGCTGATGATCATCGCCTTGCCAATATTGGATCCCATCCAGTAGCCGATCAAATCCTTGTTCGAGGACAAAATCCTGCTGCGCTCACTTTTGTCGGATGGGCTCAATACGGTAGAAATGAATTTGTCGATCTGCGCCGGCGTGTACTTGGGCGGAGCATTTGCAATTGCGGTCTTGAAGCCCAGCACAAGCGCATTCGAGTCGATGAGCGCCCGTCGTTCCGGCGTCATCATGTGAACAATGCCTATACCAACGCTGTAGCTTAAATCCTGCTGCTCCGTGTCGAACGCAAAAGCGCAGTCAGCGAAAACCGTGAGCGCGATCAATGTGGCAAGCACGTGTTTCATGGTCATAGCTCCCCATAAGTAGACGTACCCCAGTCAAGCCTTCCGGAGATTCTCTCGAACCTGTGAGAGGCTATATGCGCGTCTCGCGAGTTTGGCAAGATTTGATTGAATAGTTAAGGATCGAACCTCCTGGAGCGCCCTGTTTGCGGGGTACTAAGTACAGAAAAGATCATCCGGCATCGGAAAAGTTACCTGCTTGTGGCTGCCGTAGCTGCGGTCGCAGCCATCGCGGACGTCGGACCGGCAGATGGAAAGTACCGCCGGTACGCGACCAGCATCTCGGCGGGTAGCGAAACCTGCAATCCCCGAGCGGTGAACTGCGCCCAGTCGTCTGCCGTCGGGTAGCCGTAGTAGTTGCCTGCGCCCGCGGGCTGCCTTGTCCCGGGTAGCGCACTCCCCCGTTCGAGTTGCGCGATCGCATCGGCGATCAGCGCACAGCCAAGGGGATACAGCGCAAGTATGCTTCCCAGCAACGAACGCTCCGGCAAGACGCGCAGGCGTGCGGTCGCGAGTACCGCGCCGGTGTCTATCGTTGCGTCCGATATCCGGTGCAGCGTGCAGCCTATCTCGTCGTCGCCGTTCATCAGGGCGCGAAAGCTTGCCAGGACACCGCGATAGGCTGGCAGGAGCCCGGAGTGCAGGTTCAGCACGCCTAGTCTCGGGATAGAGAGAAAATCCGGCCTCAGGATCGCACCGTAACGGACGCTCACGACCAGGTCCGGGGCGTACGCTCGGGCTTGCGCGAGTGCCGGTGGATCATTCGGCCTGGCAAGAACTTCAACGGGGATGCCCCGAAGCCGCTCGACTTCGCCGAAGGTCAAGTGGCGCGCCCCGTCGTCCGCGAACTTCGCCCCTTCAATCAACGGGAACAGGACTTCATTCGGGTACGTCTGCTCGGCCGCACGAAGCTCGCGGCGTCCGGCGGGTTCGGCCCGATCAATGGCGCCGACGCTCTCGGTGAGGCAGACCCGGACCTCATGGTTGGCGAACGCGGGCAATAGCAGATTCAGCGCGAGGTTGCTCGCCAGATCCCGGTTGCACAAAAAGAGGATACGCATTGCATTGAGCCAGCGCGGCAGGCGCCGCCAAACCCCGCAACCCCTACAGGTATGGCCCGATGTTGTTCATCGCACGGTTCACGTATTCGTCCTTTTCTCCAACGGGCGCAACGTAGTGGAGCGCGCCGCGGGCCGCTTCCACGCCCTCCTTGCGGGCAATCACCCAGGCCGCCAGATACTGCGAGGACAGGCACCCGCCTGCGGTGGCCACATTTCCCGCCGCATAAAAGGGTTGATCCAGCACGTCGACGCCGGCCTCGATGACCCAGGGCTTGGTGATCAGGTCGGTGCACGCGGGCACCTTCCCCAGCAAGCCCAGTTTCGCCAGCAGCAGCGTTCCGGAGCACTGCGCACCGATCAGCTGCCGCGCCGGGTCGAGCCGGAGCTGCGACAGCAGCGACGCGTCGGCCGCGATGTCGCGTGTCTTCATTCCGCTGCCGACAAGGACCACGTCGGCTTCACACGCCTGCGCGAGCGTCGATTGCGCCTGGATGACCACGCCATTCATCGATGTCACGCTCGGCGTGGGGCACGACAGCGTGACGCGCCAGCCCGGCCGCTTGATGCGATTCAGGATGCCGAATGCAACCAGCGAATCGAGTTCGTTGAATGCGTCGAAGGTCAAGATGGCAATGTGCATGGGCCCCGGACTCCTTGCAGTTGGAAGCAGTTTAACCGCTGGCCGGCAGCCGCGCGCCAGGGCGCACCGGCCCGGCCGAAAGCCACCGCGCCGCCGCTACAGGGTCTCGTCCAATGCGCCGAGCAGCGCCGCCATTTCCTCGGGCCCGGTGGTGTGCACGAACGACAGCCGCAGCACGCCCGCCGTCGCGGGTACGCCGAGCGCCTCGAGCAGGCGCGCCGCATAGAAGTGCCCGGCGCCGGCATTGATGCCGCGCCCGGCCAGCCGTCCGGCGACTTCGCGTGGCGGCGCGCGCAGCGTTTGCACCGAAACGGTGGCCGCCCGTTCGGCGGCCTGCGCCGGCCCCAGCAGGCGCACACGCGGATCGGTGCGGCAGAAATCCAGCAGTCGCGCGAGCGGGCCGATCTCGGCCTCGCGCAGCAGGCGCCGCACGTCGGCGGCACGCTGCGCGGCGGTGGACGACGTCCCGGGGAATTGGTGTGCGTGCAGCGCGTCGAAATACTCGGCCACGCCGGTGCTGGCCGCCACCTGCGCGTGGTCGGAGCCGGCCGGCACCAGCCGCTTGCGCGGCTGATCCGCATTGAAATAGTGCCCCTGGTTGCCCAGGCGCGCGAGCACGGCGGGAGCCAGCACCATCACGCCCTGGTGTGGGCCATACACCTTGTAGAGCGAGAACAGGTAGATGTCGGCGCCCAGCGCCGCCACGTCCGGCAGGCCGTGGCCGGCGAACGAGACGCCATCGACCACCGCCAGCGCGCCCGCCGCGTGCACGCGCGCGCAGAGCTCGGTCACGGGGTTGATCTGCCCGAGGATGTTCGAACAGTGCGTGAACGCCACGAGCCGCGTGCGCCGATTCAACAGGGCGTCGAGGCCCTGCGGATCGAGGCGCCCTGTGTGCGGATCCACCGCCCATTCGCGCACCACGATGCCACGCTCGCCCAGCCGGCGCCATGCGCCGCTGTTGGCTTCGTGGTCCTGGTTGGTGACGATGATCTCGTCGCCGGGCGCCAGGATGCCGGCAAAGGCCTGCGCCAGCACATAGGTGTTCTGCGAGGTCGACGGGCCCAGGTGCACCCGGTCCGCATCGACGCCCAGGTACTGCGCCAGTCGCGCGTGCGCGGCGTCCATCTCCTCGCCGGCGCGGTGCGACAGCGGGTGCGCGCCATACGGCTGCACCTTGGTCTCGCGGTAGTAGCGTTCCAGGCGCGTGATCACCTGGCGGCAGGCGAACGAGCCGCCGGCATTGTCGAAATGGGCCTGGCCGCGCCAGGGCGCCTCGTCGAAGGCGGGGAAATGGCTGCGCGCGAAGGCGCGATCGAGGGCGGGGAACACGGCGCCGGCGCTAGTCATGCATCACGATGCGGCCGATCACTGCATAGCGCTCGCGATCCTTGGCCTTGAGGTAGGTCGCCAGCGCGGCGCCGGTGGCGAACTCGGCCAGCACGATCCAGGGAATGGCGCGGAAGAAGCCGCTGGCCGCGGCGCTGCCGGCGGCAAAATCCATGTTGGCCAGCAGCAGGTAGACCACGTAGAGCATGCCCAGGCCGCCCAGCAGCGGCGCGAGCAGCGTCTTGAACCAGTGCCCCTCGCCGCGCCGTTCGCTCCCGGTGTGGAAATAGAAGATGACGGCGAAGGCGCACAGCGCCTGGACGATGAGGATGCTCATCGTGCCCAGGATCGCCAGCAGCCCGTAGATGTCGGTGTACGGGTCCTTGCGGGCGAGCCAGAAGGCCAGCACGATGAGTGCCGCGATGATGCTCTGCACCACCGATGCCACGTGCGGCGAGCCGTGGCGCCGGTGCGCCCGCCCCAGGCTGCGCCCCAGCCCGGGCACCAGGTTCTCGCGTCCCAGCGCATAGAGGTAGCGCGCGGCGCAGCTGTGGAACGCCATGCCGCAGGCGAAGGAGCCGGTGACCACCAGCACCTTGAATACGTCCACCGCCCACGCGCCGATCAGTTCGCGCGTGGGCCCGAAGAACAGTTCGGGGGCGGTATCCGAGTTCTGCGCCAGTCGGACCGCCGCTTCGGCGCCGGTGCCGGAGATCGCCATCCAGGAGCAGAACATGTACATGACCCCGATGCCGATCACCGAGACCATCGTGGCCAGGGGGATGATGCGCTTGGGGTCGCGCGACTCCTCGCCGTACATCGCCGAGGATTCGAATCCCACCCACGACCAGAACGCGAAGAACAGGCCGATGCCCGCGTTGGCCCCGGGCACGCCGCGCGCCGGCGTGAAGGCATTGAGCGGGTTGATCTGCCGCACGTCCAGGCCGGCCGCCCCGCCACCGTGCAGCAGCACGGCGAAGGCCATCCACAGCAGGATCGACAGCTCCAGGATGAGGAACACGCCGAGCACCTTGGCGGTGAGCGAGACATCGAAGTAGCTGAGCACGCCGCTCACCAGGATCATGGCCATCGCGGGCCAGATCCACGGCACGGTGATGCCCAGCAGGCTCTGGAACATGCTGGCGCAGAAGAAGCCGAAGAATCCCACCATGGCCGGTTCGAACACCATGTAGGTGACCGTGATGGCCACGCCGCAGGCCAGCCCGATCGTGCGCCCGAGGCCGTGCGAGATGAAACCGTAGAAGGCGCCCGTGGCCGTGATGTACTTGGCCATCTGGGAATAACCCAGCGCGAACAGCGCCAGCACGATGGTCGCTACCGCGTAGCCGGCCGGTGCGTATTCGCCATTGCCGCTGCCCACGGCGATGGGCACGTTGCCCAGCATGGCGGTGATCGGCGCGGCGGTGGCCACCGTCATGAACAGCACGCCATACAGGCCCACGGCATTCTTGCGCAGGCGTTCTACCGGGGGGCCGGAGGGGGTCGACGTCATGGTTTGCAGTCGCTTTCGTTTCGGGGGTAGGGGTTGGTGCCGTCCGCCGGCAGCGTGCGGTAGTCGCGCAGCAGGCCGAGCAGCCGCCCGGTGTCCATGGCGCGCAGATGCGCGCCTGCCGGCTTGATCAGCGCAACGTCCTCGGCGGCGAGCAGCGCGTTGACGATCGCTTCCTCGCAGGCCTGGACCGTGGCGCGGTTGAGGCCGTCGGTGAGGTTGTCTTCCAGGTAGGACAAGGTCTTGATGCCCGCGCCGTGGATGCGGTCGGCGCTGTTCCACTTGCGGCGGTTGGCCGTGGTGAAGGCGATCATGATGTCGCCCGAATTGACGCCGCCGGTCGTGCCGGTGCGTGCCATGCCGTAGGCCGAGCGGCGCGCCAGGCGCTGCAGCTGGATCGGGTGCAGCGGCGCATCGGTGGCCACCACGATGATGGCCGATCCGGTCTCGCCCTGGCCGCGGCTGCTGAACGGCGCATCCTCGGGCCAGAGGCGGCCCACCGGGACGCCGAAGAGCTGCAGGTCCTGGCGATCGCCGAAGTTCGTCTGGATGAACACGCCCAGCGTGTAGTCCTGCCCCTCGATGCGCACGACGCGCGAGGCGGTGCCCGACCCGCCCTTGAATTCGTAGCACATCATCCCCGCGCCGCCGCCGACATTGCCCTCGGCGACCGGTCCCGCACGGGCGCTCTCCAGGGCTGCCTGCACATGCTCGGGCCGCACGTGCAGGCCGTTGATGTCGTTGGCGGCGCCGTCATAGGTCTCGGCGACCACGGGCAGGTACCAGTGATGGTGCGCCTGCATCTCGGGCACGCGGGCCACCATCCAGCGCACGAGTTCGTGGTGGACCATGCCCACGCTGTGCGAGTTCGTGATCGCGATGGGCCCGGTGAAATGCCCGCCATCGCGGATCCAGTGGGTGCCGGTCATCTCGCCGTTGCCGTTGAACGAGAACTGGCCCGCCCAGACCGACATGCCCGGTGCCGCCTTGCCGCAGGGGAAGATGACGGTGACCCCGGTGCGGATGCCGGCAGCCGCGCCGCAGGTGTGGTAGCCCACCTCGACTCCCGGCACATCGGTGATCGCGTTGTGCGGGCCGCTGGCTCCCACGAACGGCAGGCCCAGCGCGCGTCCGCGCGGACGGCCGGCGCCGCGCTCATGCACTCCACCCCCCGCTTCCTGCGTCATTTGCACCCCGCCGATGTTTCGTGAGCCGCCGCGCCGCGCGAACCGCCGCGGCGCCCGTGATTCTGGGGCATATCGGCCGCTTTTGTATCGCGTCCGCGCCGTTCGCGGCCGGCGCCGCCGCTCCAGGCACCATCATCGTGCACGCTGCGCCATGACGGAACGCGCACGGCCGCCTTGCGCGCACGACAAAGTTGATTAACATCGCGGCGGCATCCTTGCCTCGCCACGGGAGTCCCCCCATGCCTCGCCTGCCGGCCTTCGCGGCCTCGTTCCTGCTGTTGGCCAGCCTCGCCTGCGGCGCCGAAACCCTCGCCATCCGTGCCGGCGCCGTGATCGATCCGGCCAGCGGCAAGGTTCTGCACGACCAGACCATCGTGGTCGAGGCCGGGCGCATCACGGCCATCGGCGACAAGGTTGCGGTTCCCGACGGCGCGCGCCACATCGACCTGTCGCACGAGTGGGTGGCGCCGGGCCTGATGGACGCGCACACCCACCTCACCCTCACGGAAGTCACGGGCAATGCGCCGTTCGAGTCGTTCTACCTGTCCGAGAGCAATGCCTTCCGCGCGCTGCGCGGCATGCGCAACGCGCAGGTGCTGGTGGCGCGGGGCTTCACCACGGTGCGCGACGTGGGCAACGACGGCGAGTACGCGATGATCGACGTGCGCCGCGCCATCGAGCAGGGCTTCTTCGACGGCCCCACCATCATCGGTTCGGGCAAGATCATCGCGCCCTTCGGCGGGCAGTCGCACGCCATCCCCGTCGAGCGCGGGGCCTTCTGGGCGTACGAGTACATCGACGCCGACACCCCCGACGAGTTCCGCAAGGCGGTGCGCCGCAATCTCTATTACGGCGCCGGCGTGATCAAGCTGGTCGCCGACAACAATCCCTATCACGCCTCCATCGAAGAGCTGCGGGCCGCCGTCGACGAGGCGCACAAGGCCGGCGTGCCGGTGGCCATCCACGTCTACGGCGGCGCGGCCGCGCAGATGGCCATCGATGCCGGGGTCGACTCCATCGAGCACGGCTTCTTCCTTACCGACGCGCAGATGCAGGAGATGAAATCCAAGGGCATCACGCTGGTGAGCACCGACCTGCCGCGCGCCCACCTGGACATCATCGGCACCTCCGGCGGCATATTCCCCGAGCCGGCGGTCCTCGCGCCGCAGATCATCGAGCGGCTCAAGCGCGCGCGGCGCATCGGCGTGCGCATCGTCTTCGGCACCGACACCGTCTGCGACATGGCCGGGCGCACCCGCGCCGACCTGATGTTCGACTACCTGGCGGTCTGGAAGGCCGCCGGCATGACGCCGATGGAGACGCTGCGCGCCATGACCAGCGACGCGGCCGAGCTGCTGCGCATCCAGAAGGAGCGCGGCCGGCTGGCGCCGGGCCAGGCAGCCGACATCGTCGCCATGCCGATGGACCCGCTTGCCGACATCGAGGCGCTGCGCGACATCGATTTCGTCATGAAGGACGGCAAGGTGCTGCGCGCTGCGCCCGCCGCCCTGTCGCACTGAACGCGCGCTCAGAGGAAGCGCGCGTCGGTCGGCACGCCCAGCGCGGTCACCAGGCGGTTGGTCTCGTTGGCCAGCCCCACGATGGCCAGCAGTTCGGAGAGCTGCTGCTCGCTCATGCCCTTGGCGCGGGCGGCAGCGCCGTGCGAGGCGATGCAGTAGCCGCAGCCGTTGCTGGCGCTCACGGCCAGGTAGAGCAATTCCTTGGTGAGCGGGTCCAGCGCACCCGGCCCCATCACCTCCTTGATGTTGCCCCAGATGCGCCGCAGGCCCGCGGGGTCGTGGGCCAGCGTCCGCCAGAAGTCGTTGACCCAGTCGGTGTTGCGCGTGCGCATGATGTCGTCGTAGACCGCTCGCACTTCGTCCGAGGCGTCGGCGTAGGCGATGGGTTCGCGTCGCATGCTCATTACGGTGTTTCCTTTCACGTTGCGCGGACCGGCCGGCCCCGGCCCGTCCGCCTTTGGTTAGTATATGGTTGACATATCCAGCCGACCCGCCGCCATCATGCCTCCTTCCAAGCTTCTCGCCGCGGCGCTTGCCGCCCTCCTGCTGGCCGCATCGGCCGCGCAGGCCGCCGTTCTGGTCCTCGCCCCGGCGCGCGTGTTCACCGCCGACGACCGCCAGGCCCACGCCGGCTGGATCGTCGTGGTCGACGGCGAGCGCATAGCGGCAGTGGGACCGCGCGACGCCGTCAAGGTGCCGGCCGATGCCCGGCGCATCGAGCTGCCGGGCACGACGCTGCTGCCCGGGCTGATCGACGCGCATTCGCACCTGTTCCTGCACCCCTATAGCGAGGCGCTCTGGGACCACCAGGTGCTGCAGGAGTCCACCGCCTACCGCACGCTGCGCGCCGGCCAGCACGCCCGCGACACCCTGTTCGCCGGCTTCACCGCGCTGCGCGACCTGGGCACCGAAGGGGCGGGTTCGGCCGACGTGGCCCTGAAGAAGGCCATCAACGACGGCCTGGTGCCCGGGCCGCGCCTCACCGTGGTGACGCGCGCCATCGTTGCCCGCGGTGCCTATGGCCCGGTGCGGCGCGAGTACAACAATGACCGGCAGCTGCCGCAGGGCGCGCAGGAGGCCTCGGGCCCCGACGAGCTGGCCCGCGCCGTACGCGAGCAGGCGGCCGACGGCGCCGACTGGATCAAGGTCTATGCCGACTACGGCGTGGGGCCGCAGGGCGAGACGCTGCCCACGTTCAGCGTCGACGAACTCAAGGCGCTGGTGGCGCAGGCGCACGACCTGGGCCGCCCGGTGGCCGCGCACGCGATGACCGACGAGGGCATGCGGCGCGCGGCCATGGCCGGTGTCGACTCGATCGAACACGGCTACGGCGGCACCGCGGCAACCTTCCGCCTCATGGCGGAAAAGGGCATCGCCTACCTGCCGACCCTGACCGCCGCCGAGGCCTATGGCGAATACTTCGAGGGCTACCGCCCCGGCAGCAGCCCGCCTACGCCCGACATGGCCCACGTGGCGCAGGCGCTGCGCCTGGCGATGCAGGCCGGCGTCCTCATCGGCAACGGCTCGGACGTCGGCGTGTTCCGTCACGGCGACAACGTGCGCGAGCTCGAATGGCTGGTGCGCGACGGCATGTCGCCGGTCGATGCGCTGCTCGCGGCCACGGCCGTGGACGCGCGGATCCTGCGCCAGGCCGAGCAGTTCGGCCGCATTCATCCGGGCCTGCTGGCCGACCTGGTCGCCGTCGACGGCGATCCCACCACCGATATCGGCGCGCTGCGCCGCGTGGCGCTGGTGATGAAGGGCGGCGCGGTGGCCTGGCAGCGGCCGGCGGCCCGGCCCTGACGTGGGCGCCCAAACGCGTCCATCAGCCCAGCCGCTGCAGGTACTGCTCGCCCATCCGCACCGTGGCGGCCACCCACTCCGGTCCCAGGCTGCGCGCCAGCTCGGTGTCGGCATGCGAGCCGCGCCAGGCCAGCAGCTGCAAGCGGCGCTGCAGCAGGAAGCTGGGGATCTCGTCGATGTCGGCCTGGGGCAGCGCGCCGGCACGGGTATAACCCTCCAGCCAGGCGCCCGTGAGCTGATCCACGTCGGCGCGGTGTTCGATGAAGCTCAGTGCGGCCGCCAGGTCGTGCAGGAACCAGCCCAGGCCGCAGTCGTCGAAATCGATGATGCTGGTGCGCTCGCCGTCGATCAGCAGGTTGGCGGCGCGCTGGTCGGCATGGATCAGCCCGTAGCGTTCGGGCCCCGTGCCGAAGGCATCGAGCCGCTGGCCCAGCAGCTGCGTGGCGCGCTCCAGCAGCGCGCGGCCGTCCGGCATCAGGTCCGCCGCCGCTTCCCAGCGTCCCCAGTACGCGCGCGCTCCTATCGTTCCCTGCCGGTCCCACACCAGACGCTCGAAGTAGGCCGGGCGCGTCCACTGGCGCGACTGCGCGTGCATCCGCGCCGCCAGCTCGCCCAGGCGCCGCAGCGTCGGCAGCAGGTCGCCTTCGTCGGGGGCGCGGCCGTCGATCCATTCGAGCACCGTCACCATCCGGCCTGCGGTCCCCGGGGAGCCGGCGTCCTGCACGTGCGCACCGTCGCTGCCGGGCACGGAGCGGGGCGCGCCGATGCCGGCGCGCTCGAGGGCGTCCATCCAGTCGAGTTCGCTTTGTATGGCCTGGCGCGAATGGTAGTGGGGCCGATGCAGGCGCAGCACCCGCCGGCGCCCGGTGCGCGGGTCGGCCACGGCGAAGACGGCATTCTCCGAATAGCTGAGCAGGCTGACCGAGGCATCGGCCGCGATGCCGTAGCGCGGCAGCGCCGTCCGGGCCAACGCTGTCAGATCGCGGACCAGCGCCGCGCCATCGTCCTGCATGATTGATCGCTTTCCGAGGAGAAACGCATGTCTGTTGCCAACGCAAGCCTACCCAAAGGCGCGCCCCAAGGTAAGGTGGTTCTGGTTACCGGCGCCAGCCGCGGCATCGGCAAGGGTATCGCGCGGGGTTTCGCGCGCAGTGGCGCGCGCGTTGCGGTGGTGGCGCGCGACCTCGGCGCTGCCCGCGAGGCGGCCGCCGCGCTGCAATCCGAGGGCGGGCAGGCCAGCGGCTTTGCCGCCGACGTGACTGATCGCGCGGCGGTGCACGCGCTGGCACAGGCGGTGGCCGGGCATTTCGGCGGCATCGACGTGGCGGTGGCCAACGCCGGCATCTTCCCCAGCGTCGCCCTCGAGGACATGAGCGCCGACGACTGGGACCGCGTGATGAACACCAATGCACGCAGCGCCTTGTTCACCGTGCAGGCCTGCCTGCCCTGGCTTAAAAAGGCGCCGGCGCCGCGCGTCATCCTCACCTCGTCGATCACCGGCCCCATCACCGGCTATCCGGGCTGGTCCCACTACGCGGCCAGCAAGGCGGCCCAGCTCGGCTTCATGCGCACCGCCGCCCTGGAGCTGGCCCCCCACCGCATTACCGTCAACGCCGTGCTGCCCGGCAACATCGCCACCGAGGGCCTGGCCGGCCTCGGCGCCGACTACACGCAGAAGATGGCCGCCTCGATCCCGCTGGGCCGGCTGGGCTCCGTCGACGACATCGCCGCGGCGGTGCTCTTCCTGGCCTCCGAAGGGGCGGCATTCATCACCGGCCAGACCCTGGTCGTCGATGGCGGCCAGACGCTCCCCGAAAATGCCCCGGGCAGCTGAGCGATGGCGGCGCCGGGTGCGCAAGGTGGCGCGATGAGCGGCGCGTCGATGCTTGCGCTCAACGCCTTCGATCCGGACGGCGCGGCCGCGCTCGATCCGGTGGAACGGGCACTGGTCGAGCGCCGCGCGGCGGTCTTCGGCGGCGCAGTCCCGCTTTTCTACGATCGTCCTCTCAATATCGTGCGCGCCGAGGGCGTCTGGCTCTACGACCACGAGAACCGGCGCTACCTGGACGCCTACAACAACGTGCCAGTGGTGGGGCACTGCCATCCGCACGTGGTGCAGGCCATTGCCACGCAGGCGGCGCGCCTGAACACCCATACCCGTTACCTCTCCGAGGTGGTCATCGGCTATGCCGAGCGCCTGCTGGCCACTTTTCCGGCGCCGCTGGCGCGCGTGCTGTTCACCACGACAGGCACCGAAGGCATCGACCTGGCGCTGCGCCTGAGCCGCGTCCGTACGGGGCGCAGCGGGGTCATCGTGACGCGCTTTGCCTATCATGGGCATTCGGTCGCGGCCGCCGAGATCACCCCCGCCTTCGGCAGCGGCGTGGGCCTGGGGGCCCATGTGCGCACCGTGGCCGCGCCCGTGGCCGGCGCGCGGCCCGAGGACGTGGGGCCGGCGTTCGCGCGCGCCGTGGCGCAGGCCATCGCCGATCTCGAGCGCCAGGGCACGCCGCTGGGCGCGCTGGTACTCGACTCCGTGCTGTCCAGCGACGGGCTGTTCGTCGATCCGCCGGGCTACCTCGCCGAGGCGGTGGCGCAGGCGCGCGCTGCCGGCGGCCTGTTCGTGGCCGACGAGGTGCAGCCGGGTTTCGGGCGCACCGGCGCGGGAATGTGGGGCTTCACCCGTCATGGCCTCGTTCCCGATATCGTGGTGATGGGCAAGCCGATGGGCAACGGCATGCCGATCGGCGCCGTCGTCACCCACGCGGACATCCTCGCCGACTTTGCCGCGCGCACCGGCTACTTCAACACCTTCGGCGGCAACACGGTCAGCTGCGCCGCCGCCGCTGCGGTGCTCGACGTCATCGAGGGCGAGGGATTGATCGCCTCGGCGCAGAAGGTGGGGGCGCACCTCAAAGCCGGCTTCACGCAGCTGCAGGCCGGCCTGCCGTGCATCGGCGCGGTACGCGGTGCCGGCCTGTACGTGGCCGTCGACCTGGTGCAGCGCGACGACCCGGCCGCGCCCGACACGGCGCTGGCGCGGCGCCTGATCAACGGCCTGCGCGAGCGCCAGATCCTCATCAGCACCTGCGGGCCGGCGGGCAATGTGCTCAAGATCCGCCCGCCGCTGCCGTTTTCCACCGCCAACGCCGACCAGCTGCTGCAGGCCACCGGCGAGCTGCTGGCGGGCAGCGCCTGAGGCGCGGCCCGCGCAGCGTCCCCTCAGAAGCGGTAGCTCAGCTGCACGCCGTAGGTGCGCGGCTGGTTCGTGGCATAGCGGACGAGCTGCGGCGTGTTGAACTGGAAGCTGGTGTTGTTGGCCGTCGTCAGCGCAACGTGGTTGGTGAGGTTGTCGACGAAGAACTGCCCGGACCATTTGTCGCGGTCGGCGATCACGCGGAAATTGGCGATCGTGTACGAGGGCAGCGTCATGCCGTAGTAGTAGGCCACGTCGGTCGACTGGCCGACGAACGACGCATCGAGCCGCGCCGTCATCACCGTGTCGGTGAATGCCTCGTGCGTGTAGCTCAGCACCGCATTGGCCGTCTCCTTGGGGATGTTGAGGATCGGCGAGGTGCACTTGGCCGGCCACGGCAAGCAGGGAGTGGTGCCGTTCGGATAGCTCACCTGGGCGGACAGGTACTGCTGGTACGCCATCGTCGGGTTGGTGATCTCCGAATTGGTGTAGGTACCCGAGACCGCCAGCGTCAGGTGCTTGGTCAGCTTGGCATTGACCTCGAGTTCCGGGCCGAAAGAGCGGCCGTCGCCGGCGTTGTTGTAGTACTGGTAGCCGCATACCAGCGTGAACACCTGCTGCACGCCCGACCACTTGATGTAATAGAGGTCGGCGTTGACGGTAACGCGGTTGTCCAGGAAGCGCGCCTTCTCGCCGATTTCGTAGTTCCAGACGCTGTCGGGCTTGAAGTCGAGCGAACCGGGCGTGCAATGCGGCGGCAAGTTCGACGGCGGGATGATCTGGTTGGCGCCGCCCGGCCGGAAGCCCTTGGCCGCGGTGGCGTAGAAGTTCAGGTCCTTGGTGGGCTCGTACGAGACGTTGAAGCGCGGGTTCGTGCCCTTGTCATTGGCCGTGGTCAGCGACTTCGTGCCAGGTACGGCGACGGGCGCATCGTAGCCCCAGGACTCCTCATGCTGGGCGCTGTGGTAATCGTACAGGCGCAGGCCGGCGGCGATCTTCCAGTGGCTGTCGAGCGCGTAGGAGCCGTCGGCGAACAGTGCCGACTGGATCACGTCGTAGGGGTTGTACGAGGTG
>Ga0181525_10000947_pt1 | contig 25271 bp, 20 predicted proteins | sample PEATcosm2014_Bin_48_FD_121100 | JGI IMG/M metagenome (GOLD analysis project Ga0181525, IMG submission 121100) | Peatland microbial communities from MTU Mesocosm Facility, Houghton, MI, USA - PEATcosm2014_Bin06_10_metaG | ecosystem: Environmental > Terrestrial > Soil > Wetlands > Peat | place... | reverse complement strand
GATTCCATCAGGTGTGCCCAGTGCGGGCGGGGAGTCACCCCATCGGCCGACAGTTCGTCGTAGGCAGCTCCGTAGCGGAGCGGAGGCTGATATAAATCAACAGTCATGGGACAAGCCCCGGCTTCTCGGTGTGGCTCTTTTGCCCGGGCGGCACCAACCGCAGGTCCAGAGTCATGGGAAAGATCGGGTTGGTCTCTTTCTCCGGCGCCGCGATCAGCCCAGGCGTAGGGTCGGATTCTTCGAAGCGCTGCCTGCGGCGGTCCTCGGCCTCCGTCGCGTTCATGGGGCGGGCAGCGTAAGCGCGACCGTCGGGTGATCCCACATGGTAGGTGCATCGACCAATCGAACGCTCTTTCCAGCGATCAATCATCTCGAAGATCAGTGGCGCGTGTACGGGAATTGTTGGATGCAACTCCGCCGACAGTTGGCGGGCGCGATACCGTACGCCAGCAACCGTCTCTCCCGGTTCCCCGGTGGGATGGAGCGGCACGCTGCGGCCGTTGCACGCAACCGCGTAGCGGGACTCGTTGGTCAACCCAGACACCTTCACCTGAATCCGCTCGAACGAGGAGTCCACGGCGCGAACCGTCCTGCCGGAACTGGTCTCTTCCGCGAGTACGTTCCAGGGCTCGAGGGCCTCACGCAGCTCGAGCTCTACCCCCTCGACAGCGATCGACCCGATCTTCGGAAAGCGAAACTCCAGCTGCGCGGCAAACCACTCTTCCTCGAAATTGTAGTCGGACTCGCGCAGGTAGGCGAGCACATCGGAAAAGTCGCGCCCGACGAAGTGCGGCAGCATAAAACGGTCATGAAGTGCGGTGCCCCAACGGACGAGGCCACCTTCAAATGGGCGTTTCCAAAACATGCATACCAACGCGCGGACGAGCAGCATCTCGATGAGACCCATTCTGACATGGGGAGCCATTTCGAATGCACGCAATTCGAGCAGGCCCAGACGCAGCCCCCGACCCTCCGGCGGATAGAGCTTGTCGACGCAGAACTCGGCGCGATGCGAATTTCCCGTGACGTCGACCAGCAGATTGCGGAACAATCCATCCAACATGGCGGGCGGGCACTCGTCCGCGGGCAGATTACTGAAAGCAACCTCCAATTCGTACAAGGCATCCATTCGCGCCTCGTCTACACGTGGAGACTGGCTCGTCGGGCCGACGTACATGCCGGAAAACAGATACGAGAGCGATGGATGGTTCTGCCAGAACGTCAGCATGCTGCGCAACAGATGCGGACGGCGCAGGAAAGGGCTGTCCAGCACAGTCGCTCCCCCGATCACGATATGGCTGCCGCCGCCGGTAGCCAGATGGCTGCCGTCATAACCGAATTTCTCAGTGGTCAGCCGATTACGGCCCGCCTCCTCGAACAGCACGGTGTTGATCTGTTCGAGTTCGTCCCAGTTGCTCGCCGGCGGCAAGTTTACTTCCAGAACTCCGGGATCGGGTGTGAGGCTGAAGGATCGCAACCGCGGATCGGAAGGCGGGGCATAGCCCTCCAGCCACACCGCCTTCTCGAGAAACTGGCATGTATCCTCGACGGCGGCCACCAGGTCCAGGTAATCCGCAAGCTTGGACACATACGGCAAAAACACGTGCAAGCGGCCTTCTCGCGCCTGCACCGAGAGCGCGGGCCGGATCAGCTCCGGCGCAGTCTCCGCGGTTGCCGACAGGGCAGGCAGCGGATCGGCCACGGGATCTTTCTCGAAGAGATCCATGCGCCGGCTGGGGCGTGATGGAAGCTTGATCCGGGCTTCAAATTGCGCGGCGAAGGGCCGAGCCTCGTGCTCGTATTGGAGTTCATCCGGCGCCACCCAGGGAATCGACTCGGTCGCTATGCGGTAGCCGATGGGGGAATCGCCCGGCGACAGCAACAGACATTCGGGGCGAGGGAACCACAACTGGCTCGACCAGCACAACCGGCCTGCCGGTTGACGGCGACGAATGGGCAAAATGTATCCCGCCGGATCCCCAGCCTCAGTTGCGTTGTTGTAGGCCGGCAACACGTTCTCGAAGCTTACCTGAAGGCGGTGCGTCAGCGCTTCTATGAACCTGAAAGCATCGGCCGCCCCGAAGTTGTAGGCCTGATCTTCGCGAGCGATGAGGTTAATATTCTCCCAAACAGGGACCCGGTCGGCCCGCCAACAGCAGTTCAGTGCCCAACGCGGCAACGGCTCGCCGGGATACCATTTCCCTTGTCCAAAGTGAAGCAGCCCGCCGGGCGCCACTTTCTCGCGGAGGCATCGGATGAGAGCCAATCCGCGGGTTCGTTTCATTGGTCCCAGAGCATCGATATTCCACTGCGGGCTCTCGGGCTCGTCGATGCCGACGAACGTAGGCTCGCCGCCCATGGTCAGGCGCACATCCTCGGCTTCGAGGTCCGCGTCGACGCGATGCGCCACCTGTTCGACCTGCAGCCAAGCCTCCTCGGCGAAGGGCTTGGACGTCCGTGGCGCGTCATTCAAGCGGCGAATGGACATGGAATAACTGAAGTCCACGTTGGCCAGTTCGACGGTCCCCTCGATGGGCGCTGCCTTCGATGGGTTCGGAGTGCAGACCAGCGGGATGTGACCCTCGCCGGCCAATAGACCCGAGGTCGGATCCATACCAATCCAGCCCGCGCCCGGCAGGAACGCTTCCGCCCAGGCATGGAAATCGGACGAATCCGTTTGCCGAGCGGTCGGACCCTCGGGCGCTCTTTCGTCCGCTGCCAACTGAATCAGATACCCGGAAACGAAGCGCGCCGCGATTCCCAAATGTCGCAGAACCTGCACCAGCAGCCATGCCGAGTCCCGGCAGGAGCCGGTGTACTGTTCGAGGGTCTGCTCGCACGTCTGGACGCCCGCTTCCAGCCGGGTCACATATTCAATTTCGCTCCGCACCCTACGATTCAAGTCGACCAAAAAGCTGATCGTTCCTCGCCTCTCGCGGGGGAGCTTCGCAAGAAAAGCCTGGAGGAGAGGGCCAGCCGGCTCGACCGAACGATAGGGTTCGAGATCTTTCGCCAGCTCCGGAGCGTACTCGAAAGGGTAGTCTTCGACTCCGGGTTCCAGAAAGAAATCGAACGGATTGAAGGGGGATAGCTCGGCGACGAGTTCCACCTCAACCACAAACTCGTTGGTCTTATCCGGGAAAAGAACGCGCGCCAGATGATTGTTGTGGGCGTCGAGCTGCCAATGAAGAAGGTGCCCGGTCGGGGTGACGCCAAGCGAGTAGCTGAGGATCGGGGTTCGACAGTGCGGTGCCGGACGCAGGCGTATCACCTGAGGACCGACTGAGACCGCCTTGTCGTAACGGTACCGTGTCCAATGATTGAGAGCAACTCGTATACTCATCCACCCTCATGCGGCCCATGCCTGGAGTTTCTCTTTGTCCTCACTTCTCTACTGCTGTTTCTGCTGGGTAGCGACCAACCGCAATTGCTGGGTCTCGTCAAGAAATTGGGACCACTCTTGGTCCGCCGCAAACTCTTCGTCAGGAGGGAGCAAGGCTTGGGACGGCGTGACCCGAACTCGAACTTGGACTTGCGTGTCCGCTTTTCCCTTCATGGCACCCATGGTGGGCGGAACGTCGGCAGAATCGCGACCGATGGCGGCGCGAATGTGCCCCTCCCCCACCAGCCGATTCGTCGTCGGATCGAAACCTACCCAGCCCACGCCGGGGAGAAGAGCTTCCACCCATGCGTGCGAAGCGCCTTCCCCCGATGGCACATTTTCGCCGCCCTGGTAGATGTATCCACTGACAAAGCGACAGGGAATGTTGGCATTTCGAACCAGAGCGATCATGACATGAACGAAATCCTGACACACAGCCTGTCTCGAGCGAAGGGCATGCTCAATCGGTAAACTCGCCGTAGGGCTTTTCTTCAGGTGGCTAAAACTGCGATGCACACCGGCTACAACATCCTGCAGAAATGCCAAAGGGCTCCGTCCCTCCCTTTCCGTCGCTCCGATCTCTCTGGCCAACTCTTCAAGCTCTGGGCAAGGGCACGCATAATGACTCGGCATCAGCATGTCCCAGCAATCTTTTTTCTCGACGATGCGTTCCAGCTCCGTCCACCCTGCATAGTCCATGGTTTCGGGAACCGCGGACTGAGCGTCAATATTTACCAGGGCGTCCGAGATGATCGTGAGTTGCCCATGGCGGGAGGGCAAGTCGAAGTGGTGGACCAGATTGCCGTAGGAATCGGCATAGCCAAAAATACGGGCCCGCGGATTGACCGACAGCTGAAAAACAAAACACCGCTGGTTGCCCTCGCTCCTCGGGTGCGTGCGAACTTCCATCATGCTCTGCCAGACGGAATGGCTGTAGCGATAGCCCGTGAAATGGCGAATGGCGTAGAGCATTAGTTTGGGAAAGCAGCCTCAATCGGGTATTCGATATAGAGTTCGTGCACCGCCGCATGCAGTTCGCGGCATTGCTCGGTAATCGCCGCAAGATATTGGCGCAATCCGGCAATGATTTCGCCAACCTGTGCGTAGGCGACCATCGATCGCAAACGCCCGATCAATCTTTCGACCTTTTCGGTCCTGCGGCTCAAGGAAAGATTGCTGATTGACGTCAAAGCCTCGTGCATTCGGTCCAGCGAATAACGGACCGAATAAGGGAACCCAGGCTTCAGCAGGAGGAAATTCGCGATCCGGTCGGGCTTGAGTTCGGCGGTGCATGCCTTGCAATAAGCTTCAAATGCAGCGCAGCTGCTCAACAGGCCCACCCAATCCAAATCATCGGCATGCTTGTCGATGACAAAATAAGCTTCCAGCAGGATGCAGAGATTGCAGGCCCTCTCGATATATTTGCCGAGCTGGATAAAATGCCAGGCCTCGTCGTGATTCAGGGTGGCGGCGGTAATTCCATTAAACCGGTACGAACCTTCGCGCACCAGGGTCACCACTCGCATCGCCCCTGCATCATCGTCGGGCTGCAGCTCAAAGCCAGTCACGTCGTGGAAGAGAGTATTCAGGTGCTCCCACATCTCCGAGCTGATTTCCTCGCGAACTTGCCGGGCATTTTCACGGGCCCCGCTGATGCATTTCACAATCGAAAAATCTCCTTCCGGATCGGCCACCAACAAATACAGCGCCCGCTGCGGGTCGACGTTGCGGGCAGCCGCGCCGGGGGCCAGCGAGGAAACGGCGCGAAACCAACGCTCTTCCGTGGAAAACTTTGCGGGATTCAGAATCAGGCTGTAAGTCGCCTTCAGCACACGCGAGGCGTTGTCCGCCCTCTCGAAATAGCGGCTCATCCAGTAGAGACTGTCGGCTACGCGGGAAAGCATTGGCGTTTGGTCACCCAGCTCCTCAAAAGCTCAATTCTGGAGGACCCACGTGTCTTTCGATCCCCCACCTTGAGACGAATTGACCACCAGTGAGCCCTTTCGCAGCGCCACTCGCGTGAGGCCACCGGGAGTAATGGCAATTTTTTCCCCGTAGAGCACATAAGGTCGGAGATCAACGTGACGGGGCTCAATGGTTCCGTCCACAAAACATGGTGCCGTCGAAAGATTGATTGTGGGCTGCGCGATATAGTTTCGCGGCTGCGCGTTAATTTTTTCTCGAAATGCCGAGCGCTCTTGTTCCGTGCTGTGCGGACCGATCAACATGCCGTAACCGCCCGACTCGCCCACAGCTTTTACCACGTATTCCGCCAACCGCTGGCAGACGTGGTCACGTTGGGCTGGATCGGACATCAACAGGGTTTCGACGTTTTCGAGAATCGGGTCTTGGTCGAGATAGTAGCGAATGATTTTGGGCACGTAGGCATAGATAGCCTTGTCGTCGGCGACTCCCGTGCCCAGCGCGTTGGCGAAGGCGATATTTCCCGCCCGATAGGCATTGAAGAGACCCACAGCACCGAGTGCGGAACCGCTTTCGAATACCAGCGGGTCGAGATAATCGTCGTCGATTCGGCGATAAATCACATCGACGCGTCGCAGGCCAAACGTGGTGCGCATATAAACCACATTATCGTGGACCAGCAAATCTCGTCCCTCGACCAGTTCAATGCCCATCTGCCGTGCCAGATAAGTGTGTTCGAAGTAAGCGGAGTTATAGGCGCCCGGAGTCAGCAAAACGACGGTTGGCTCGGAGCGGCCTTCCGGGGCTAGAAATCGCAAAGTCGATAGAAGCGCCTGGCTGTACTGCTCAATCGGCCGCACCCGGCATTTTTGAAACAGCCCGGGGAAGATTTGCTTCATCACCCTGCGGCTGGTGAGCATGTAAGAGACCCCGCTCGGGACCCGGAGATTGTCCTCCAAAACCACAAAGTTCCCCTCCGGATTTCGTATCAAATCCGTGCCCACCACCGTGATGTAGATGTCGCGCGGCACTTTGATGCCGCGCATCTCCCGGCGGTAATGTTTGCAGGTGTAAACAATCTTACCGGGCACGACGCCGTCTTCAATGATTTTTTCCTCATGATATACATCTTTGAGGAAGAGATTCAGCGCCGTGATCCGCTGAGTGAGTCCGCGTTCGATCTTTTCCCACTCCGCCGCAGTAATGATCCGGGGCAGCAGATCGTGAGGAAAAATCCGCTCCGTGCCCTTGTCACTTCCGTAGACGGTGAAGGTGATCCCCTGGTTGAAGAACGACTGGTCCGCCTCGTGCTTGCTGCGTCGCAGCTCCCCTGGACCCAGGCTCAAAAGCAAGTTGTGAAGCAGACGATATTGCTTTCGCGGATGATCGACGGCGCGGAACATCTCGTCGTAAGCACCGTTGAGTTCGTATCCGCGGAGGATTTCTGCACCGCCGCGATCGGACGCGTCCGTCTCTAAAATCATGATTGCCGCTTGTTTCTCCGCCAGAATAGTGCATCAGACGGCGAATTGATGATCGGGAAAAGCGATTCGCGTCATTGAAGAAATCGCGCGCAGCGCTCTCGCCGGCCGCAGACGGGATCCTTCACAGGCGTTGTGCTCGTCATGATGACCTTCCTTGTATTCCGTATCGAGGTTAGCCATGGCCTTGCCGCTCGTCTGAGCAAGAGTGCTCACTCTCGCCCGGTTATCTCGGCTCGGGAACCATCCACGGGGCGGGATTGCTCTTTTCATGCTCGCTACTGCCGCCCACGGACAGACCGCGGGAACCAAATCGTCCGTTTCCCGTTCCCGGAGCAACGCTGCGCCTCCCGCTTCGCTTGCATTCGGGTCTGGGAATAAGTCTCCAGTGTGCCGCGGCAGGTCGCGTGCCGCATGCCCCCACTCCTCAGGCAACCAGCGGAGAGTTCGTCGTCCCGGCTGTGCCGAACACGCGCCGGTAGCGTTCGACCTCCGACGCCGGGCCGAGCGCCTTCGCATCATTGTCGGAGAGCTTTACCGCTGGCCGCCCTTCGACGTCGGACACTTTGCAGATCAGGCTGATCGGATCAAATTTGCCGCTGCCTTGGGGATCGCAGCCGCGGAAATCGTTGGTCAGCAAAGTTCCCCAGCCTGCGCTGAATCGAATGCGGAGGCCCGGGATCCACTTTTGCCGATCCTGAAAGTCGGCAGCGCTCTGGAATTCCTGGGCAGTGGCGCCGCCCTGCAGCGTCCCTCCGAAATAAGCGTGGAGACCGATGATCTCATCGACGTCGAGAGCGTCCGAGGCAATGACGAGCTTGTCCTGCGGCTCCCGGCCGCGTCCCTTCAGCCAGTCGATATATTCATCGCCTGCCGCGTACGGATTCTTGCTGTCCACGCGCTGGCCGGTCCAGTCCGCAGTCCAGTCGGGCGCACCCTCTAAGAATTGGGTTGTTCCAAAGGTGTCGGGGAGCATGATCCGCAGCGCTCCGTCGTACGTGCTCTGCCACAGATCGAGCACATGGTATTGAGAAGCTTTCAGGGCCTGGTCATCGTTCGCCAGCGCGGCGAGCACCATCGGGATTTCGTGCGCATTCGTCCCAATCGCCTCAAGGTCGTGCTTGTGGGCGAGAAAAGCGTTCGAGGTTCCAATAAAGCCCCTACCCAGATTGGAAGCCATCGCCTTGACCACATACTCCTGCCACAGGAAACTATGCCGACGCCGGGTTCCGAAATCCGCCACGCTCAGACTCGGGACGCCGCGCAGGCGCTCAATTTTGCTCCACAGTTTCGTTTTCGCCCGGGCGTACAAAATATCGAGCTCGAACTCGCTCAACTTCTTCATATTGGCTCTCATCCTCAACTCGTCGAAGATGGAGAGCGCATAGAGTTCCCACATGGTGGTTTCAGGCCAATGGCCATCGAAGGACAAATGGAACTGGCCTTCCTTGACCGATAACGCATAACCTGACAATTTGAAATCCTGCTCCAGCCATTCCAGGAATGGCTGCTCAAAAATTCCGCGGCGGCCATAGAACGTGTTGCCGGCCAGCCAGACTAGCTCCGATTTTCGAAACCGCAATTTCTGAACATGTTCCAACTGCTCAATCACTTCCTCCTTTGCGAACATGTCGGCCAAAGGCACAGAAGAAGTGCGGTTGAGCAGCGAGAATGACACCCGCGTTTTCCGGTAACGCTTCCAGATGAACTGCAGCATCAGAAGCTTGTAGAAATCCGTATCGAGCAAGGATCGGACGATCGGGTCCAGTTCCCAATTGTGGTTGTGCGCGCGCTCCGCGAAATTCACGATCATCGTTAAACCGGTCTCATTCGCCTGCACATTCTACCTGTTTGCTGTGCGATCCTCTTCGACCGAAGTGCTTGAAAAGTCCGGCTTCCAGTAAGTGCAACCCTAAGCCGTCGGAGCTCCCAGAGCACCGATATTGGCATTGCCCTGATGGTTCCGGTGGGCTTCCCAGGAGGAGCGCCAACAGCCCGCGGGTTACTGTGATTTGGGGACCATCCATCCCCAAGGAAGAGCAATATCGTTGGCACCAAGCAGACGTGCCGCGCCGCCGATTCACAACCGCGCAGGATACATTTCTGGCGCGACCGTGCCGGACATGAAGTGGATTTCATTTTGCAAGAAGCCGGCAAGTTGGTAGCGCTGGAAATCAAGGCGGGCAGTCAGGCAAGACCCGGAGAGCCTTTTGGAGATTGCGCCGAAACCAGCGCGGCTTGATTGTGTCCATACCATGAAATAAATCATTTCACGGCATGAAATGCAGCGGCAAACTTTCGGTTCCTGATCATTTTGTCGAAGGGCGGTGCATCCCGACCAGAGAACAACAACTTTGGACCGCAGTCAGGGCTCCGGAGGGTGGAAACGGCGTACGATCATGGTACGCCGCTAAAATACGCTTCTAAATCATCGATTAAATAAAGACTTGGTGCGGAAGGGGGGATTTGAACCCCCACGCCTTTCGGCGCCACCCCCTCAAGATGGTGTGTCTGCCAGTTCCACCACTTCCGCATTATTTAAATTGCTTATAATCAATAGCTTAGCGAGTTCGTCCTGCGAGGGCATTTCCAGCTGCACCGGATTTTCCACCGACTTGCTGCACGCGCGAACTCCTCTGGCCGCCGCAACTCCGCGAGTCGCGCAAACAATTTGTGGACCGCAGCCTGCCGCAGGTGTACATAGCGCATGGTGGTTTTGATGTTATCGTGTCCCGCGACATACTGCAACGTAAAGGGGTCCGTGTAGTCCGTGTACTTTCCGGCCTCGATTGGAAAAGTATGATCGCTATGCCGAGTTCCGGACTATGCCGAATGTGTCCGCGGTGGCAGTAGTCTGAGCCTGCCAGCAGATTCGTGATTCGGCATAGTCGGGAGAACATCGGAGAGGCCATCCTTGCAGGATGGAAAAACAATCTCTCGATACGCAGCTCGGCCCTTGGGCCGGGTATCTCAACGCCTACACCAAACTTATCAAGGAGCGGGGCGACTCGCCCGCATGTGTCCAAACTCAGGATCGACTGATCAAGAGGTTTAACAAGTGGCTCCGGAGGGGGCATACGGAGATCCGTGCACTGGACGAGACCGTCGTGGAGCGATTCCTACAGCGTTTCCAGAGCGCAGGATCTACACGCCGAGGCAACGCTGCCACGCTGTACCGGTTCCTCCACGTGCTTCGCGACCGGGGAGCTACCCGGCGCCCGAAGAAAGCGGCTCTGTCTCCCAAGCAAAGACTCACCACGAACTACGGACGGTACCTATTAGAAGAGCAGAAGAGCGCGGCCTGACACAGGCAACCCTAGTCAAACTATGTGCCATTCATTGATCAGCTCCTCTCTGCACGATTCCAACAGGATCCCTGCAAGCTTTCGCAACTTCGAGCTCGGGATGTCACGAACTTCGTTCGGTGCGAGGCTCGCAAGTTCAGTCCTGGGCGTGCGCAGTTGCTGGTTACCGCCCTTCGATCTTTTCTTCGCTAGCTGCGATACCACGGAAAAATCACGACCGACCTGAATGACTCTGTGCCTACCGTTGCTCGCTGGTCATTTGCGACCTTGCCGAAGTTCCTTCCCGCCGGCACTGTGCGAAGAGTGCTGGATCGCAATAACCGAACGACTTCCATGTGAGCGATATCTGAACACCACCTTGCCTGCGGGTGTCGGGTGCGGCAAGCTTCTGGAATAATCCAACCTGATCTGGGTTTGCGATACTCGTAAGGTTGTTCGTGTGAAACCGTTGCTTTCACGCGCACATGGGCGAAAACGAGGCAAGGCAGGCCTTGCACCACTCTGTCCTATTAGGAATGCATCGGCGGACCGCTCCCGTATGACCGTATGACCGTATGACCTGGGAAGTCTTGGCGCACTCTCAGGTACAGCGGGAGTTTATGCGCGCACTTGCTCCAGACGCTTTAGCGTCGGCAATCCCTTGATGGATTTCCCAGCCTTCTTTTGGGCGAGACGCAGTTCATAGAGACTTTGCAAGTTGAGCCAGAATTCGGCAGTTGTGCCGAAGAAGTGGGCGAGGCGCAAGGCAGTGTCGCCAGTGATGGCGCGCCTCCCGTTCAGGATCTCAGTCACACGATTGGTGGGAACATCTAGCTGCCGCGCGAGTTCCGCAGCACTCATGTCCAGTTCCTTCAATTCTTCCGCCAGATGTTCACCGGGGTGAATAGCGGCCAGCACCATGATGTTCCTCCTAGTGATAATCAACAATCTCCACATTCAACGGGCCTGGTGTTGATTCGGGCCATTCAAAACAAATCCGCCACTGGTCATTAACGCGGATGCTGTATTGACCCTTGCGATCCCCTCTCAGCGCCTCAAAACGATTGCCCGGCAATGCAGCAACGTCTCTTAGCATAACGGCCGCATCCAAGCGATCCAGCTTCAAACGGGCGGCACGTTCGATGCCAAAGAACGCCTTTACTCGTTTACCCGCGGCGAATTCCTTGGTCCGTTTGTCCCGATAGCTACCGATCACGCTTTAGCGTAATTCAAGTTATGTGTTACGTCAAGCGTAACGAAATGTAACTTCCATCGGAAGGCGCGATTACGCAATTTTGCTTTTGTTGGCCAGACTGGGCCTGCGTGCTTCCAACATCGTCTTGCACAACCTGGCGTCGGGGAACATTGTGGTCCACTCCGAAAACGGCAGATTCGTGGTGACGATCACCGCCGCACTCCGTGTTGATGTAGAGATGTAGACACATCGGATGGGCTGCGCGGACGACTGAGGGCTGACTCGAAAGATTGGAGAGAAGCGTTGCGAGCTTGCGAGCCCGTTAGCGAAACGGTTCTGACCATGGGCCGACCGGGGCCTCCGAACCGACAATTTACTTTCCTAAGCCGCTGAGAGCGACCGTGTGCGGACTCCCGGCTCCGTCGTCTTGAACGGAGAGCGCACCGACCAGCAGGCCTTGCAAAGTGGGAGCGAAGCGGACCGAAATTGTGCAGCTTGCACCTGCAGCGAGGGTCGCCTTGCACGTATTTGTCTGAGTAAATTGTGAAGAAGGGGCAATCGACGCGATCGTCAGAACCCCGGTTCCAGTGTTCGTAAGCGTTACGGGCTGAGGTTGACTTGTGGTATCTACCTTCTGACCTGCGAATGCGAGACTGACAGACGAAAGCGTTCCGACCCCGCCCGAAACTCCAATACCTTGAAGGGTCGCGATGTGCGGTGATGAACTATCGCTCGCCATGACCTGAACGGTGCCGGTACGAATTCCGGTTTGCGTAGGGTCGAAAGAAACTTCCACCTCACCACATCCCAATAGCGGAGGGAAGACGCTTGGGCATTCATTCTTGTACAGTGTGAAGTCGGTACCTTGCACGGTGATACTGGTGACAGTGACATCTCCGCTTCCCTCGTTTGCTAAATCGACATAGCCAATGACAGGAGTGTTGATCTGTTGCTGTCCGAATGGCAACGCAGTCACTTGGAACACGGTTCGCGCGTTTCCAACGACCGGGACAACCTGAGGCGAACCCTGCCCCGAATGCTCAATCGAAATACTTCCGCTGAATGTGCCAGCTGCTGTAGGGTCGAAGCCAACCGTTAGGGTGCATGAAGCTTGAGGCGCAAGATGCCCGCTGCAATTATTCTTCTGGGTAAATCCACCTGAAACTTGGAACGACGTCAACGACATGGAAGCGTTGCTGGTATTAGTCAGGGTAACGGTACCTGTACTTGATTCGCCTACAATGGCGTATATCTCAAGGGGCAAAGGCATCGGGGCAATGCTGAGATCTGAAAGGATGAGCCCAGTGCCGTATAAAGCGACAGTCTGAGATCCTCCGGGACCAAGGTTGGAGGCGGTGAGACTCCCGGTTGGGACCTCGTTTGTGGTCGGAAGAAAAGTTACTGCCACGCGGCAGCTCGCCTGCGGCGCCAAGGGCGCAGTACAGGTATTGGTTTGTGCGAAGCGAGTCGATGCGGAAATCCCTGTGATGCTCGCAGGATAGGGAGTTGTATTGGTGAAGTTCACAATGCGAGCTAATGGCGCCGCACCAACGAATTGACTTCCGAAGTAGATGGAGGGCGCGGAGGCCTGGATCGCAGAGGTACTGCCGTAACCGTATAGGAAAACTGTGTACCTTGTCTGATAAGGATCGGCCAAAATCGCAAGCTGGGCAGAATCTTGCCCAGTGGCCGCTTTGTACTTGAGGGTTATGCTGCACGAGGCGAACGGAAGCAGCAATGCCGGACAATTGTTGGTTTCGACGAAAGCGGCCGGCTTAATCATTCGTATGCTGTCGATGGCAGCGGATTGTAAGCCCTGATTCTGAATCACAATTTCCTGAGCGGCGCTGGTTGTACCGATTAATTGGGATGGGAATTGAACGGAGATAGGATAGATCGATAGGATCGATCCCACGCTGTCTCCGGACGGAGACTTCGAGATTACAAATTTCTGCGGCTTAGGGTATGCGTTGCTGGTGATCACGACTGTCCCAGATGTTTTGTTATCCGCTGCGCCTTCCAGTATTAAAGTACAGCCTGTTCCGGGGGGCAGACTCGTGCCACAGTTACCTCCCATTGTGAAATTGGAGGATGGGGCGATGGCGTCAATTGTCAAAGGCACGGTGCTTACATTGCGCAAGGCAAGAATCGGGCTCACACGAGGGGAAAGGCTAAGCTGAGGATAGCTGCCGGTCGATATCTTCGCCAAGAAGATGGTGTAATTCGTGTTTTGAATTACTTGGCTCGGGATGGGATTAAGGAGTGGGAAATCGCCTTGCCCAGCACCCGCGATATAGATCCCCCCCTTGCCGTCAATTGCTATGCCGGCAGTCTGAGAGCCGCCGCCGCTCTGGCCCAAAAACGTGGAAAATAGCAAATTGCCGGAAAGATCGAGTTCGCTGATAAAGCTGTTTGATGTATAAGGCGAGTACGGTGCCGGCTCCTGCGGATTGTTCTCAATAGGGTTGAGCAGCGGCCAATTGTTGTCTGCGGCGATTCCCGTCACATAGCTGTTTCCGTTCTTGTCCACGGTAATACCAGAGCTAAATCCGGTTTGCAGGAACGTTGAAAACAGGATCGCGCTGCCAGTGGAATTCAGCGTCGTTACGAATACCTTTTCCGCTTCTCCCGGGGTCACGCAGATCGTGCTCAACGCTTGCAAGCTGAGAGGAAACTCGCACGAAGCGCTCGTGCCTACTACGTGGACGTTGCCGAAGGAATCCACGGCGACGCCTGTGGCGTTGTCGCCCCCGCCCCCGAAATAGGTGGAATACACAAGTGAGGAACCGTCGGGCGAGAATTTGGCGATGAACGCGTCGGCTAGGTTTCCTCCGACCAGACTGGACTGAATCGCATTCTGCACCGGGATTCCAGTGGTATTCCCAACCAGATATGCACTCCCTTCAGTGTCGACGGCGATCCCGCTACCTATCGTTGACGGTATACCACCGAAGCCTACGGCTCCGAAGTAGGTGGAATATGCCAAGGCTGTTCCAGATGCATTCAACTTTTCGACGTACCCGTTAATGCAACTGGTGCACAGCGCCCCCCCGGGAAACGTCGGTTCGAACGAGCCCGGTGTCGTCGGGAGGTCGTCCGACCCTGTGTCTCCCGCGATGTAAGCCTCTCCAGCGCTGTCGACGGCGATGGCATGAGCCGGCGAGTCGCTTCCTCCCATGAAAGTTGAGAAAGCAAGGCTACCATCGCTGAGAAACTTAGTGACAAATGGTGTATAGCATATGCTCTGACAAGTAGTCATGAAGGCGCCTGGCGTCGTTGGAAAATCAGAAGATCCGACCGTGCCCGTGATATAAGCGGCGCCTGTTTCATCAACCGCGATGGCCGCCGCGTTGTCAAACCCGCCACCACCCAGATAGGTGGAATAAAGGATCTTATTACCTGCGGGATTCAACTTGGTGACGAAGATGTTCGTGGTGCCATTATTTTTAGATTGAAAGGCGGCCACCGTGGGGTAGTCTATGGCGAATGTTGTTCCAGTGACGTAGATATCGCCGCCTGGATCCACCGCGACACCCTGCACCTGCGTATTACCGCTTGCTCCAATAAGCGTCGAGTAGCTCAGTACCGGGTCGATTACCAGCGCTTTGCGAGGATCATAATCGCCAACTGTCAGACCGATTTCGTTGTCGCTGCGCAAAACAAAACTTCCTGCAATCGTGCGGCGGACACCGTCAGCTTGTTGGTAGATCGCTGGCTTTTGCAGTTCGATTGTTCCATCAGTGACTTGAAGCGAGAGATTACCTGATGCATCTGCAACGATCTTCTTTGCTCCCTCCACGCGAAAACGAAGGGCGCTGGAATCTGCTCCCGGTGAAAGGACAAAATCGTATTCAAGTTGCCCGTCGGTTCCGTAGTACACAAGGTCGATACCCGGGTAAATCGACTTGAGCCGGACTCTGCCATACTGAGGGACTCCGGCAATCCAGGTCTCGGGCCGTTTTCCGAGAAAATAATTGCTTTTGCCGGGAAGCGGGTCCAGACCTTCCAGGTCGGCTACCTTGTTTGACCCCAGAAGTTTTAGCGTCACAGCTGACGGCCTCTCTTCGTGATCACCAATTCTTGGCGGCAGCACAAGGACGGTTTTGTCGGATTGCAAGAAAACCGCGTACGCGTTTCCTCGGGTTAGGAAGCGCACATCACTGCTGACTTGACCACTATTCGGTTCAAAAATCAAAGGCAAGTGCTGGACGCGTGATTCCACCGAATCCTCGTCAACGAATCGTTCTTGCGCAGACAAATGTGAACTGGCTAAGGAAAATAGCAAAACAAAACAAAGAGAAATCGGGTTGTATCTCATGGAATTCAACCTTGGCATGTAACATGCCCAAGATGGTCGCGTAAACTCTGTCGCAGAATCGGTACGGTGTCAAGCAACACCTCCATTCGGTAGTGCCTCATTTCCCTTTGCGAATAATTTCCGTGTGCGGCTCGAACACGCTCACGATCTTTCCCAGCGACCTCGTGTCTCCGGCGAAAATCGTGCGATGGGCCTTGACTGACGCGTTTCCCTGCCATCCGGCAGTCGCGAATGGTGATACTGACGCAAGCATCGACAAACGCTAGCGGCTCGGACTTTACGAGGACTTGAGGAGCATCGGATGTTCGAGATAGGCGATACGGTGCGCGTTGTCGGTAATGGAGAGGTCCGAAGGATCGTAGGCATCGGGCCCGGTGAATTCTTTCGTCCGCTCGAAAGCTCGAAAATACCCAGAGTCATCGCCCTTGAGAAAAACAATCGTGCGGGGAAGTGAACTGACTGGCATCAAAGGCGAAACGCCGGAGTTTCCTTGCATCAGTTTCTGATTCAAGGCTTCCGGGCCACGATATCAGCTCGGATCAGATTCAACTAGTCGCCGGCGGATTCGAGAGCTTGCGCGGCTTCGTGGTGAGAAACAAATCCGGTGTCACAAAGGACTGTATTGCGCTTCCGGCGCAGACGATCAAAGACAATCAGGAGATCGGCATGTTTCCGGTCGATGCCGTTGGAACCATGTCCTCAACGCCATGCTCGTTGAGGTGTCAGATGGAAATGCCTACATAATCTCTTGTGATCGAGCGTGGCGCTGGTCCAGTCAGCGATCTTGAACCTGGAGACGTGTTCAACACTCGGCGCTCTGACAAGGGGATCGCTGTCCGGTTCTTCAAAGCGAAGAGTCAGGAAAAGAAAGCGGACATATGGTGTCTTGCAGGCGAAGTCCCTGCGGCAGTCGGGTAACGCCGGCTGTTCGTTTTGAAGCGGGAGATATGTTTCCTTATTCGTCGGAAGAGAGTGCCGTTGGCGTGGCACTATGTTTGCTGAAGGTGCTGGTCCAAGCCCTTAATAATAAATGAGTTGCAAATGGTTCCGAGAGTAACGGTAGAGTGTATTGTGAGCCGCCAAATCTGGTAAACCAGACGTGTAATGTCTACGGTAGCCACGCCCAGAGCCATCACGGTTTCGGAAGGTCTTCTCCGGCCCGAAGCCGTGGAGAACGCAATGGCGGATTTACGATTGGAAGGCCTCGCTCCCACTGCTGATGCTCGACTCCTCTTCGAGCAGTTTGTCCAAGGTGAGCTGACCGAAGAACGGGTGGTGAATGCTATCCTCGCAAAGGAAATTTCGGTAGGTGGGTCGATTTGAAATTCGCATTCCCTCGGCGACTTTGAAGCCGCGATTGATCGTGCGCACCTTACGGCGCGGCTTCAAGCCGCGCCCTTCAAAACAAATTCAAACTGACCCACGAGCGAATTTTTGGTATGGCTCAATTTGCCAACCCAGCCGCTCAAGCCGGAGGCTTGGCTGGATTTTTACTTGGATCTCCGCTTGGACCCTTGCCCGGATCCTTGGGCGACTCCTTGGCTGGAGCTTTGAGAGCCCGCAACTGATGCAGGTTGAGGAGATAGCCTTTTGAGTTTGGATCGAAAAGAAGCCGCCAGTAGCAGTTGCCGTGCGTGAGAGTCAGTATCTCAAGCAGGAGATCGCGAGCGGCCACTTCGGCTCCTCCGACCGTGACCTGGTTATGATCGAGCAGATTTCGCGGCGTGACTCCGAGCGAGACATTGGTTCCGCTGATGGAGCTAAGTTTCTCGCAAAGCAACTGAATCGTCTCGGTGGCACTTCTCTGGCTGCGAGGCAGGGTCAGGAGAGAATCGAAGATGGCTTTCTGAGGCGAAACCTGGCCTTTCGCATCGTGCGCCGCAACGCCCACAACCGAAAGGTTTCCCGGAGTGCTTTTTCTTAGCTCGAATCTTCCTGGATTGTCGCCCCGGTTGTAGGCTTCGACGATTAATCGAACTGCCTTCTCTTCCTCTGCCGAACTGGTCTGCGCAGAGGCTGGTGGCGCAGAGGCCGCCAAACTAGCGGGAAACTCGGCGGCAAAACGTCCGCCGGCCGGGAATAACGGAGCATTCGAGTCAGCCGGCGTGCCAGCGGCTTCCTTCCAATCCGACTTAAAGAGCCAGCGCGGATCTTCGTAGCTCACCGACCATCCGTATTTTTCACGAAGAGCATCGAGCGCCTGCGCCAAGGGGCGCGGGTTGTTCGCGAGGATGTGGACCGTTCCCTCAGTCTCAGAAACCTCAGGCTGTTTCAGATAGGGGCTGGTTGCCGGTGCGATCTGGGAAAATGCTTGCGAAACGAACAGGATGCTCAGCCAAGTTGCATGTTGAAGCGACTTCATGTGGCGATGATTCTCCTCTGGGCGCGCGGTGTATGGGGGGGTGTGTATCCTGCCTCAGGTCACAGGTGCGTGAAGCAGGTCCCGGCCGCCAATGTATCATTCGTTGCGCAATATAGAGACCGGCAAAGTGCGGTTAAGGTAAAAAGATTTTATATCAATTCTCCGGCAACTGGCGGGTAAGTAGAGCCGAATTACCTGGTGACGAACGCCGTAACCGTCACCAAATGGAGTAGTTCCTTCGGAGTCGTGCATCTTGGCCCGCAACGGCGTATAAGGCATGAAACTGGCACACGCCACCCACGCGGAGATGCCCATGCCGGATGTGAATCACAAGCTCGTAAACAACGGGGATGAAGAGTGGATTGCGAAATACAGGGCTGCGGTGAAAGAAGCTCCCCTGCAGCGGAAGTATTTCGCGAGGCTGCGTTTGGCGGCGCGCCGCGTCCGCCAGAGGATCGTGGCGAGCATCGCCAAGGTCCTCGGCAAACGGATGAAAGTGCAACCGCAAACGCCGGCGTCGAGCGCTCGATTATGGGGTTCCGGAGCAACGACCGTTGCCGGTGAATCGCCAACGCAAAGTCGAAAGCCGAACCGTGCGCCATCCATCGGCGTACGACCGGCGAGGAAAAGCGCGTCGGCGACGCGGCGTTCGAAGCGAACCGGCTGATGGCTGCAAGAAGCTGCATTGCCGTCTCGAACAATTCGCAGGAATCTTCATCCTGGCGCCACGAAGAGGCGACATATACCCCATTCGGCGTAGTTCGAAAAGGCTAGTTTTGCATTTAGATCTCTGTCAAGAGAAGAAAGGCCGGATTTCGTCTTGACAATGGCTAGTTCTGTGGCAGAATGTCATCGACTTCCTTCTTGCCCTCTAGGGGAAGTGCGGGATCTTTCCTACCCCAAGGAAAGTGTATACCTGCTCTGAATACATAAGTGAACCGTCTGGTTTAAACCCAGGGAACAGCGCCAAGAGATGCGCGTCCGTTTGCTTTTGGCTTCAAGGCATGAAAGTAACAGGCCCCCAGTCCGTAGCCTCAATTGAGGCCAAGTCAATTCGTAGAGGCGGTGCAGGAATGTTGACGCGCCGCACGAAAAGGGGAACTCAGTGCATACTGCTCCGGCCCGGCCGGGTTTGATCGTAGTGGACGCCTCGTTGAGCTTGGTTGCTTCCAACGCCGAGGTGCTCCAGATACTCACATTTCCAGACCGGCCAGAGAAGATTCAAAATCTGGACGGCTGGCTAGCGAACAAAGTGCGCTGCAATCTGCTGGAGAGCCGATCGCGGTCAGGACTGGTGGGCGAGTTTCAGTCAGCGCGACGCACCTATCTTTGCCGCTCTTTTCCGCTCGACATCGCGGCCAGCCACAAGAACGGCTCACCGCCCAACGGCGGATTGCTGGTTGTGATGCTGGAGAGGAAAAGCAACGAGGCGGTCACGATTGCGGAAATTTCCGAGCGTTTTGGCTTGACCGCACGCGAGCAGGAAACCGTGCAGTTTCTGCTGGAGGGTTTCACCAGCAAGGAAATTGCGCAGCGGATGAAGATCAGTCCGAATACAGTGAAAGCATTTATACGTCTGGTGATGGTGAAGATGAGCGTGTCTACGCGTTCGGGAATTATCGGCAAGATTGTTGGTCCGAGGGCATGAACTTGGCTCTGGACGCGGCTTTTGGCGGGGCTAGTGAGATTGGGTTAATGCACATGGGGACTTGCAGGAGTGGCGAATTGAGATAGAGTGCAGGATGCGCCACGAAAGCCGAGCACAATCCCCTCCCCAGCTTGGCGGCGTAATCCCAAGGAGGAAACAATGCGTCGAACCACTATGCTCGTAGTCTGTACCCTTGCTCTGGCCCTTTGTGCGGTGTCCGCTGTGGCCGCCACCACTCCGGGTCCTGACACTCTGAAAGTAGATTATTTTTCGGGCGCGAATTACTCAGGCAATCCCGATGGAACGTTCCGAGTAATCAACCCTGGCACGTCAGGTGGCGAGCTCTGCGCTAACATCTACGTGTTTGACAGCTATCAGGAACTGTCTGAGTGCTGCAGCTGCCCGCTTAGCCCGGATAGCCTGCGCACCCTGTCGATCGACCACGACTTGACCTACAACCCGCTGACCGGTGTGACTCTGAGCACGGGCGCGATCAAGGTGGTCTCAACCGCTGCGAAGGGTACCTGGTGCCCGGTGTATCCGAGCAGCCTGGCTCCGATCGCTGGGCTTCGCGCCTGGACCACGCACATTCAGTACGGTGGGGTAATCACTGAGACGGCTTCGCAAGATGCCACGCTCAGCGCCGCCGAAGTTGCGCTTCTGCAGGGCGAGTGCTATGGAATCCAGCTCGACGGCAGCGGCAGGGGTCTTTGCACCTGCGGCTACGGCGACTAATTCTGTCCAACCTGAGTCGAGCAGGGTTTAGAGTAAGCTCTGCCCGACTTTGAAAACCGGCTCGCCAGAAAGCGAGAAGATCCGTTTTCTGGCGCGCCGCTATAATTTAAATGCTCTTTCAGCAAAATTCTTGAGATGGGGGATCTCATGTTGGTTTTGAACAAGGTTCTGAACGTGGGCTTGGGCGCCGCACTGGCGCTGCTGAGCGCGGGAAGCGTGGTGGCGCAGACTGACACCAGCGAAGTGGCAAACGTCGGTGGCGTCAAAATAACAATGGCTGAACTCGAACAGGAAGAATCGGCCAAACTATTATCCGCACACTATCAATACTACCAGGCCGAGCAGAAGGCGCTGGACAACCTCATCGACAAAAGGTTGATGGAGCAAAAAGCGAAGAGTGAGAATCTTACCCTCGAACAACTGATCGATCGGGATATCAAATCGCAGGTCAAAGATCCCACCGAAGATCAGATGAAGGTCTATTACGAAGGACTGGAAACCGATCAGCCCTATGAAGCGGTCCGCGGCAAGGTTCTGGACAAGATCCGGGAGCTGCGCACCAACAAGGCGATTGCCGTATATGTGAAAGCATTACGCGCCCAAACCAACGTGTACATCACACTCGCACCGCCCAGCGCTACCGTGGATACGCAGAACGCCGAGCGGCTCGGCCCGGAGAAGGCGCCGGTGACCGTGGTCGAATTCGCCGACTATGAGTGCCCATATTGCCAGAAGGTGGCGGCCGACCTGAAGAAGCTGCAGGCTGATTTTGGCGACAAGGTCGCTGTTACCTATAAGGATTTCCCCCTGCCCATGCACGCGCGGGCGGAAAAAGCGGCGGAAGCGAGTCGTTGCGCCGGCAAACAAGGCAAGTTCTGGGAATTCCACGACGAGCTGTTCCACACCAAAGGACTTGATCTTGAGCAGCTCAAAGCCGAAGCTCGTGTGTTGAAGCTGAATGGCGCGGACTTTGACAAGTGTCTGGATTCCGGAGAAGAGGCTGCGGTTGTGGAAAAAGATCGCAAGGAAGGAATGCGGCTGGGACTGAACGGCACGCCTAGTTTCTTCATCAACGGCCACTTCATGAGCGGAGCCCTCGATTACGCCACGCTGCATCAAGTTGTGGAGCAGCAATTGTCAGCTCCGCCACAGGGCACAGGTAGCGCAGGAAAGTAAAACTGTAACAGCCCACCCCCAACCACCTGCTTACCTGAACCCGAGGCCCAAATCATATATTTGGGCCTTTTTTCTATGGCGGCAGAGTGAGGTAGAGCCTTTCGACTTCCTCCAAATGGACTTGAGACAAACGGGCTATTGCGAACAGGCAAGGTCCGCTGTAATCTTGGCCAGCTTAAGTACCGCTGTCGTTCCCCCGCATTAACGTAGTTGAAACTCTCCCCTTCAATGTTTTCCCCCGTAGGAACGTGCTTTGAGTTCGTCGGCGTTGTGATCGTGGTCCCAGGTGATTAACCCAACCGGGCAGGTTTTCGAGGACGGGACGGGACCGGCAAGCCGCAGAAGATTGACATAACCGTGCTGCCGCGCGGTACACATCTTGAGAGAAAACAATCAGGGAGGCTTCATGTTGAGACGTGCGCTGTTGGGATTTGTGTTTTGTCTGCTGTCCGGCACTTTGGTAGCTCAAGCCGGACAATTCTTGGTGGCGCCGCAATATGCGACCGGGACCAATCCTCAAGCCGTGGCCGTGGGAGACTTCAACGGTGACGGAGTCCTCGACCTTGCCGTGGTGGGTGCCGGTCCAACCAGCAACACGGTCAGCGTGCTTCTGGGCAAAAGCACTGGCGGCTTCGCCGCGAAGGTGGACTACGCGGTCGGAAATGCGCCCGAGGGCGTGGCCATTGCTGATTTCCGGGGAGTCGGAAAGCTGGACCTTGCGGTCACGAATTCGAAAAATAACACGGTCAGCATTTTGCTGGGCAACGGTGATGGCACGTTCCAGAAAGCGGTGAACTATCTTACCGGGAAGCAGCCGCAGGGCATCGCAATCGCCGACTTAAACGGCGACACCATTCCTGACATCGTCGTCACCGACGTGCTGGACGGAAACGTGAGTGTCCTGCTCGGAAAGGGCGACGGCACATTTAAGCCGCAAGTCGCTTACACCTCGGGAGGCAATCCGATGGCGGTCGCCGTGGGCGACATGAACGGCGATGGCTTTCCTGACCTGGTTGTGGCCAATGAGACCGATAGCGATGTCAGCGTGCTGCTCGGCAATGGCACCGGGACATTCGGATCGCCCACAACCTATACGGTGCCGACGGGTGGTTCGCCGGTGTCGGTTGCCCTGGCGGACTTCAATAACGACGGCCACCTGGACATCGCGGTCGCCGATCAGCTGGGCAACGGGCAAGGGAGCACGGTCAGCGTATTGCTGTTCGACACGAAAACAAACGGGTTCGACACAAGCGTGGAGTACTATACTGCATCGACTCCGACAGGGGTGATCGCGGGAGACTTCGACAACGACGGCAATCAGGATTTGGCCGTCTCAGCCAGCGTCGGCAACACCATTAGCATACTGTGGGGTAAGGGCGACGGCACCTTCGTGGGACAGGTGAACGCGGGCACGGGAGATACTCCGAACGCAGTGGCGGCAGGAGATTTCAATAAAGACGGCACCCTGGACCTGGTTTCAGCGAACTCGGGCGACAATACCGTCACCGTCGTGCTGAATAACGGAAACCGCACCTTCCAGGCTCGCGCAGACTATCCCGCGGGCACCGATCCCTATTCCATCGTTGCGAAGGATTTCAACGGTGATGGCGCCCTTGACCTGGCCGTCGCCAATACCGGGCTCGCAAGCCAGGTTTCTATCCTGATGGGCAACGGCAACGGCACCTTCCAAGGTCCGAATCACTATGCGACCGGAGATGCCAAAAATCCCGGCAGCAATCCTTACGCGCTCGCGGTCGGTGACTTCAACGGAGACGGGGTTTTCGATTTGGGGGTGGCAAACTACGGCAGCAATTCAGCTGGCGTCATGCTGGGCATTGGTGCGGGCGGGCTGGGCACCGGCGAGTTTTCATTGAACGCGAACCTTGGGGTCGGAACCAACCCTGAGTCTGTCGCGGTTCTTGACTTGAACGGTGACAGCAACGACGACATGGTGCTGGCGAACTTCGGAAGCAACAACGTCAGCGTAATGCTGGGCAACGGCGATGGCACGTTCCAGACCGCCGTGGTCTACCCGGTCGGAGCCGGTCCTGTCGCGGTGGCCATTGCGGACGTCAACGGAGACCAGATCCCCGACCTGATTGTGGTAAATCAGGCAGATGACACCATCAGCATTCTGCTGGGTAACGGCGACGGCACTTTCCAGGCACAGACTACTTACAAGACACCAACCAAAGGCAGCGCAGATGCGGTGGCGGTGGGCGATTTCAACGGAGACAATATTCCTGATCTGGCGATCGCCGACTTCGCATTGCAGAAAGTTGCCATTCTGCTCGGTAAGGGCGACGGCAGCTTCCCCACCATCGCGACGTTCAATACCGTGGCCAGTCCCTCGTCGGTTGCCATTGGGGATTTCAATGGTGACGGCAAACTTGATCTTGCCCTTAGCAGCACCCCGACGGGAACCTCACCTGGAAACCTGGTGAGCCTGTTGTTGGGCAACGGCAACGGCACTTTCCAAGCCCCGACTCTGTACGGCGTGGGATCCTTCGCATATTCTGCCGTGGTCGGCGACTTCAACAACGATGGCGCTCTCGACGTGGCCGTGGCCAACGGCGCGGCTGGAACCGTCAGCGTCCTGTTGAACGTCAAAGGCACGAATCTGAATGTCGAGAGCAATCTTGCGAATCCCTCGGCCTACGGACAGGTGGCGACGTTCACCATCAACCTGGCGGCAAGCGTGCCGAATGGCATCGCGCCGGCGCCGTCTGGCACGGTGACCCTTAAGAACGGAAACACCGTTCTGGGCTCGCAAGCAGCCTCTGCTGCGCCAATCCTGATCACCACGGGAGCTCTGCCCGTGGGCGTCAACCATCTGTCGGTGGTTTATTCGGGCGACACCAACTACCTGACCCACACCATCACCTACCAACAGACGGTAAACAAGGCGGGCACGCAAACGGCGGTGGTTTCCTCAGCCAATCCGACGCTTCCCAATGTTCAATTCACGCTGACCGCCACGGTCGCCTCAAACACCCAGGACGGTGGCGTCCCCACGGGAACGGTCACGTTCCTGAATGGCGCGGCCAGCTTGGGCAGCGCGACGTTAACTGCTGTGAGCGGCAACGGAGTGGCAACGCTTCCGGTGACGCTCCCTGCCACTGGGTCGTACACCATCACGGCCTCGTACGCTGGAAACGGCACTCTTACGGCGAGCAGTTCGCAACTTTCTCTCTCCGTGGGACAGGTCGGCTCCACCACCACGCTCAACGCTCCCGCTTCGGCGAACCTGAACCAAAGCGTAACCCTTAGCGCCACGGTTGCTCCTCCGGCAGGAATCACCGTGACGCCAACAGGAACGGTCACTTTCCTCGATGGCAACACCCAGATCGGTAGCCCAGCCACGCTGAGCAACGGAGTGGCGACGATGTCGATCTCCACCCTCACCGCGGGGACGCACACCATCAACGCCAACTACAGCGGAGACGCCGATTTCACTGCAAGCACGTCGACCGCGAGCGTGAACGTGATTGGTCCTGGCTTCAGCCTCGCGGCCTCGCCGCTGTCGGCCTCAACCGTTGCGCCCGGCTCCTCGGCGACGGCTACCATCACCATCACCACCGTAGGTGGACTGGCGCCGACCGCGGTGACCTTCACCTGCAACGTGACCGGCGGCGGTACCCCGGCGCCAACCTGCTCGCTGGGAGCGATCTCGGGGAGCACTTCCACCCTCACGATCGCGACCACCGGACCATCAGCGTCGCTGGCGACCCCGGCTGGTCAGCGGGGTTCGGGTACGCTGTTCGCAT
>Ga0181525_10000946_pt1 | contig 25274 bp, 21 predicted proteins | sample PEATcosm2014_Bin_48_FD_121100 | JGI IMG/M metagenome (GOLD analysis project Ga0181525, IMG submission 121100) | Peatland microbial communities from MTU Mesocosm Facility, Houghton, MI, USA - PEATcosm2014_Bin06_10_metaG | ecosystem: Environmental > Terrestrial > Soil > Wetlands > Peat | place... | reverse complement strand
TGTTGTCGCCGTAGCCGGGCCAGAGAAACTTGTCGTTGTCGTTCTTGCGGAACCAGTTCACAAAATAAATCTTCGGCAGCTTCTCGCGGTCGGTGCGTTGCGTGAACGACAACCAGTGCCCGAAATAATCGCCCATGTTGTAGCCGCAGAACGGCAGCATGGCGAACGGGTCGCGGCGCAGCACGCCGGCCTTGCCGAGCGCGGCCGCGGTGGTCTCGGAACCGCAGGCCGATCCCATGAACACGCCGTGTTCCCAATCAAATGCCTCGTTCACCAGCGGAATCGTGCCGGGCCGGCGTCCGCCGAACATGATCGCCGAGAGCGGCATGCCTTCGGGATTCTGCCAGTCGGGATCAATCACCGGGCATTGCGACGCGGGCGCGGTGAAACGTGAATTTGGGTGCGCGCCTTTTTTGCCGCTCGCCGGCGTCCATTCGCGACCTTGCCAGTCAATGCCCTTTTGCGGCGCGGGCACGCCCATATCCTCCCACCAGACGTCATTGTCGGGCGTGAGCACGACGTTCGTGAAAATGGTGTTCTTCGAGCAGGCCGTGAGCGCGTGCGGATTGCTCCGGGCCGAAGTGCCGGGCGCGACGCCGAAGAAACCCGTCTCCGGATTCATGGCGTAAAGCCGTCCGTCCTTGCCGATGCGGATCCAGGCGATGTCGTCGCCGAGCGTCGTCACCTTCCAGCCGGGCAGCGTCGGCTGCATCATCGCGAGGTTCGTCTTGCCGCAGGCGCTGGGGAAGGCGGCGGCGATGTAATACTTTTTCTTCTGCGGTGACGTCAGGCACAGGATGAGCATGTGTTCCGCCATCCAGCCTTCGCGTTTGGCGATGCATGAGGCGATGCGCAGCGCGAGACATTTCTTGCCGAGCAGCGCGTTGCCGCCGTAGCCGGAGCCGTAGGACCAGATAAACGGATCGTCTGGAAAATGGACGATGTATTTGTTTTTCACGTCCGATTCGCACGGCCACGGAACGTCCTTTTGTCCGGGTTGCAGCGGCGCGCCGACCGAGTGCATGCATGGGATGAACGACCCGTCCGCGCCGAGCTTGTCCAAAACAGTTTTGCCCATGCGCGTCATGATGCGCATGTTGACGACGACGTAGGGCGAGTCGGTGATTTCAATTCCAATCTTGCAGATGGGCGAATCCAATGGCCCCATCGCAAAGGGAATCACGAACATCATCCGGCCCTTCATGCTGTTTTTGAATTTTTCCAGCATGAGCTTTTTCATTTCAACCGGGTCAACCCAGTTATTTGTCGGTCCGGCCTCGTCCTTCGTCTTCGAGCAGATGAACGTGCGGTTCTCCACGCGTCCCACGTCGCTCGGATGCGAGCGGGCGAGAAAGGAATTGGGGCGCAATTTTTCGTTAAGCTTGATGAACGTGCCGCTCTTGACCATCAAATCGCACAACATCTGGTTCTCGGCATCCGAGCCGTCGCACCAGTAGATTTTCTCTGGCTGGCAGAGCGCAGCCATTTCGTTGACCCAGGAAATCAGTTTTTGATTGGTTGTAGATGGTTTGTCCATTTTGCTTGTCGCGTCTTTGGTATTTCTCCAAAGGGTGCATGTTTAAGCTGCCAGAAATGCGGCGGGTTGAACAGTCCAAATCGAATATATTCCGCTGCGAGCCGGCTAAATCCAGAGTCAGATGCCGGAACTATCAACCCCTCTCAATGCACGCATAGGCATTGTGATTGTGGATGCTCTCGAAATTTTCCGCCTCGACTTTATACCACCGAACCTGCGGATGCGCGTTCAGCTTCACCGCCACGTTGCGCACCAAATCCTCCACAAACACCGGGTTTTCATAGGCGCGCTCGGTCACAAACTTCTCATCCTGCCGCTTGAGCAGCGCGTAAAGCTCCGAGCTCGCCGAGCTTTCGATGATTTCAACCAAATCTTCGATCCAGACCGATTTTTTCATGCGAACCGCCAGCGTCACCAGTCCGCGCTGGTTGTGTGCGCCGTATTTGGCAATCGCTTTCGAGCAGGGACACAGCGTCGTCACGTTCGCCTTCACCGTCAGCACAAAATCAATGTCTCCGCCGCACGCCGCCGCGTCGAACCGCGCGACGTAATCCATCAGGCTTTGCCCGCGCGACACCGGTGACCGCTTGGACATGAAATACGGGAACTCGATCTCGATGTGCGATGTGGCGGAGTTCAGTTTCTTTTGCAGCGACAGCAAAATATCCTGGATGTTTTCTACGTGGATGATACTGCCGTGCGCGTTGAGCACCTCAACGAACCGGCTCATGTGCGTGCCTTTGAATTCCTTCGGCAAATCCACGAACATCCCGATGGTCGCCACGGTGTTCTGGATGCTGCGCGCCTTGTCGCGCACCTGGATGGGAAAGCGCAGCCCGCGCACGCCGACCTTGTCAATCCGCAGCTCGCGGTGGTCGGGCCGGCTCTGCATGTCGTGCAATTTCGCGGCGGAATTCTTTTTGCTCGTCCGAGGCATGGTGGGAAAATAGCAGCTTTGTGTGATTTCGCAAAATGTTCTCTTGAAAACGCGGCTGGACTTAATTCATGGCGGAATTAACTTTCCGAATCGCTGTTAAACTCATGCAAGTCCGCCAAGCCACCATTGCCGACGCCCGAAGGATTGCGCAAATCAATGTCGAAACTTGGCGCGCGGCATATCGCGGACAAATGCCGGACGCTGTTTTGGATAACTTGGACGTGGAGAAACGCCTCGCATTTTTGAACACTCATTTGACGAGCCAGCCGCTCGGAACTTTTGTTGCGGAATTAAATCATGAAATCATCGGGTTCTGCGATTTGATTCCGTCGCGCGACACGGATTCCAATCCCAAAGAAGTCGGCGAAATTGCGGCCATTTATATTCATCCGGATTTCTGGCGCAAAGGGGCGGGTGCCGCACTATGCCGATTTTCATTACAGGCAGCCCGTCTTCAAAGATACAATTCAGTCACGCTTTGGACTCTGACCTCCAATGTGGCGGCGCGGAAGTTTTACGAATCAATGGGATTCAGTCTGGATGGGACCACCAAGGTTGACCGGGGATTGATAAATTATGAATTGCATGAAGTTCGCTATCGGATTTCTGTTTAGTTTGTTTGTCGCGTTTTGTTCCACTTCGTTCGCCGCTGGAACATTTCGCGTCGCCACTTACAACGTCGAAAATTATCTGGATCAGCCGACGGAATCGCGTCCGCACGTCAAATCCGCCGAGGCCAAGGCCAAAATCCGCGAAAGCATCGAGTCCATCAAGCCCGACGTGCTCGCGCTCGAAGAAATGGGGACGACCAACGCGCTCATGGAATTGCGCGCGTCGCTCAGGGCTGACGGCCTGGATTTCCCGTTTTGGGAACACGTCAGCGGCGCGGACACGAACATTCACGTTGCCGTGTTGAGCCGGCTGCCCATAGTCGCGCGCCGGCCGCACACGAACGACCTATTTTTGCTCGATGGCCGGCAATTTCGCGTGGAACGCGGCTTTGCAGAGGTGGACATTGAGGCTGCGACGAACTTCACCTTAACACTCATCGCCGCGCATTTGAAATCGCAACTTCCATCGCCAATTGCCGACGAATCCGAAGAGCGGCTGGGAGAGGCGAAAGTCTTGCGCGGCATCATTGACGAACATTTTGCCAGCGATCCAAACGCCAAGCTCATCGTGCTCGGCGATTTCAACGATATGAAGGATTCCGACGCGATGAAGGAAATCATCGGGCGCGGGAAATTCAAGCTTACCGACACGCGGCCCGCCGAGCGCAACGGCGACGACGCGCCCGGTCAGCCGCCGTATTTCGAGCCGCGCAGCGTGGCGTGGACCTATTTCTTTGGCGCAAACGACATTTACTCGCGCATTGATTACATATTGTTAAGTCCGGCGCTGGCGCGTAATTGGGTGAAGGTGGAAACTTATATTCCGACGATTCCAAACTGGGGCGTCGGCTCCGATCACCGGCCCATTGTCGCGGCATTCAAAACGGAGGACAATTAGCGCGCATCACAATTTATCCGGCTTGGACATCAATTCCGCGACGCGCTGGAGCAGCCGTCCTGCTGCGCCGCCGTCCAGCACGCGATGGTCGAAGCTCAACGTCAGGTTCGCCTCCATGATTGGCACGAACTGGCCCTTGACGCCGTCCCAATGCGGTTCGTGCCGCGCTGCGCCCATGCCGAGCACGAGCGTCTGCTCCGGCAGCGGAATTGGCGTCGCCCATTCGAGTCCGAACGTGCCAAAATTGGTGACCGTGGCAATCGAGCCGCCCGTGGCGTTTGGCGGCAATTTGCGTTCGCGCGCTGACACGACCAGTTCGTTGTAAGGCGCTATCAAATCTTTCAAAAACTGCTTGTCCGCGTTGCGAATCACCGGCACGAGCACGCCATCCTCGGCCTCGACGGCGAAGCCGACATCAATTGAAGAGGGATGAATGATTTTGGCGCCGACCAGCCGTCCGGCGACCGCGCTGTTTTCCGCCAGCGCCACCGCCAGCGCGCGCAAGGCGCAGAGGGCCGGACCGGGTTTCGGCCTCGCGATTTTGCGATAAGCGAACAGCGGATCCAGACAGACCGGCATGCCGACGTGCGCGATGGGGCGCGTCCAACTGCGCCGCATCGCGTCGGCCACGGCCACGCGCATCGAGGAAGCCTGGCTGACTTTTTGCTTTTCAATATGGGCAATGAATTTTTCGAAGTCCTCGACGGTCACACGGCCCGCCGCGCCACTGCCGGCAATGCCCGCGACATCGGCGGCGCTCAAGCCGAGTTCGTTCATCCGCGCCTTGAGCCGCGGCGAGAGGTAGCTCGCGCCCGCCACATTTGCCGGCACGGGAAGACCGCGCACGGTCGGTTGGACGCGGTATTTTCCACCACTCGCTTCGGCACCCGAAATGCGGTCCGTGTCGCCGGTTCTTGTCGGTGTGGAAACATCCAAACCCAGGCGCGCCAATTCTTCCTGCGTGGCCTCAATCCGGCCGAGCGCTGCGCCGACAGCGTAGCTTTCACCCAATTGGGCGGTGAGCTTTTCAATGCGCCCACGGCATGGCGATGTGACGGACATCGTGGCCTTGTTCGTTTCGACCTCGATCAAATCCTGGTCGGCTTCGACGGCGTCACCGGGTTTGACCAGGAAGCTGATCACTTTGGCCTCGGCGATGGATTCGCCGAGCTGGGGCATGATGATGGGAATGGAAGACATCTGGAATTTTTGATTTAGGATTTGCGATTTACGATTTTCATAATCACTGACGCAACAGATTCCTTGCGGCGGCGGCCACGCTTCGCGCGGTCGGACGGTGAGCGGTCCACAAATTAGGATGATACGGCACCGGCGTGTCCTTTGCGTTGAGCCGTTGCGGCGGCACGTCCAGCAATCCGTAACCCTCGCTTGTGACGCGCGCGATGATTTCCGCCGTCACGCCTCCCCACGGCCACGCTTCGCCGACGCACAACAATCTGCCGGTGCGAGCCGTGCTGGCTATCACCGTGTCCGTGTCCAGCGGTTTCACGGAACGCAAGTCCACGACTTCGATTTCCCAGCCTTCGGTGGCGAGTTCCGTGGCGGCTTCAAGCGCTTCATGCACCATCGCGCTGTAAGTGACGATGGTCAGGTCGCGGCCCTCGCGCGCGATGCGGGCCTTGCCAATGGGCAGCGCTTCGTCCGGCAACTTTTCAGCCTTGAGATGGTAGTAAAGAAATTTGTGCTCGCAGAAAATCACCGGGTCGTCAATCGCCACGGCTTCGAGCAACATGCTGTAGGCATCTTCAACCGTTGCCGGTGTCAGCACGATGAGGCCGGGATAATGCGCGTAAATCGCCTCGATGCACTGGCTGTGAAACGGTCCGCTTCCAGACGTCCCGCCGAACGGCAATCGCACGGTGATGGGGCAGGGCACGTTCGTGCGCCAGAAGAGAGTCGCGGCCTGGTTGACGATCTGGTTGAAACCGACGGTGGAAAAATCCGCGAACTGCATTTCAATGATCGGCCTCATGCCTTCAATTGCAGCGCCGACGGCCAAGCCGACCATCGCATCCTCGCTGATGGGTGAATCCAGCACACGACCGGGAAATTCCTTCGCCAGGTTTTTGGTGGCCTTGAACGCGCCGCCAAACGCGCCGACGTCCTGCCCGTAGATGAACACACGCGGGTCGTCCCGCAGCGCGCGGGCTTGCGCTTCACGGATGGCTTCCAAATAGGTGATGCTCATTCGTATTTTGTTCTACTCATGCCCCTCGTTCAGATGCCCGGTTGAAATTGCGTGCCACTTCTCGACGAAGGGGTCGGGTGCCGGCTCACGCTGCACTTTCGCCACGGCCTCCTCGACTTCGTGAACGAGATCGTTCCGCAGCGCGGCGAGTTGCGAAGCGTCCATCCATTTCTGGCGAAGCAAAAATTCCTCGGCGACTTTCAAGCAGTCGCGTCCGATGGGAGACGCTTTCAATTTCGGGTCAATGTAACCCGAGTCGTCATGTTCGCCATGGCCGCAAAGCCGGAGCAGGTTGGCGACGACCAACTGTGGACCGCCGCCTTTGCGGGCGTGCGCGACGGCGGAGCCGATGGTTTCCAGACAGGCTGTCAAATCCGTTCCGTCAACCGACAGCGGTTCGACGCCGTAGCCGACGGCCTTGTCGGCGAGGTCGCGGCAGGCGAATTGGAACGAGGTTGGCGTGGAGTAGGCGTATTGATTGTTGGCGACAACGAGAACGAGGGGAAGCTTTTCAACGGCGGCCTGGTTGAGCGCTTCGTGGAACGCGCCGGTGGAAGTCGCGCCGTCGCCGATGCAGGTCGCACCGACGGTTCCGGAAATTTTCTTTAATTTTCGCGCGAACAAAACCCCATTCACGACGGAAATCATCGCGCCGAGATGACTGACCATCGGCAGGTAGCCTTCCTGCGGCCGGCCGCGGTGAACATTGCCGTCGCGACCGCGCATCGGGCCGAGCGCGGAGCCGAGATAAGTTCGCACGGCATCAATGACCGGTTCGCCGAACGCCAGCCGGCCGGCGGCATCGCGGATGAGCGGCGCGAAGACGTCGGTTTTTTTCAGCGACACACCGACAGCGGCGCTCAAGGCTTCCTGTCCGCGGCCGAGAAAAACTCCGCCGTGGATTTTTCCGGCGCGGTAAAGCGCGGCGAACTTGTCGTCGAGCACGCGCGCCAGCAGCATGAAGCGGAAGGCGGCGAGACAGGTCTCGCGGGACATTGTCGGCGGCTCCGCCCTGCGGGGCTCATGCACCGTTTGCAGCATGGCGGAATTTTACCGGCGAAAACGCGCGCCGCAATGTTTCTTTCCGCGCAGGATAATCTTTGTAAAAAAACGGATTGGCGGATTGGATAAAAAAGTGTTTAATGTCGGGACTTGGACAGGATGCGAAAATAAATTGAAGCTGTTTGCCATGAGCGAGCCGGCGTCAAAAATTTTACTGGTAGGCGATGATCCCCAATGGGCGGGGATTCTGTCATCCATTTTGGCGGCGGACGGCGTCGCGCCCGCCTCGTCGCGCAATGCCGAGGAGGCCCTGCAATTGCTACACCAGCATCCGATTGAATTGGTTCTGGCGGATATGGAATCACCGGCGGGTCCCGAACTGTTGCGCCGGCTCAAGGAGCATCCAACGGCAACCCCCACGCTGCTCATCGCCTTCACCCGCGCGGAGGATGCGGCGGCCAAGTTGAGCGCGTTTGAACTTGGCGCGCTGGATTGCATCAACAAGCAGACGGATCCCGCCGTCGTGCGCGCGCGCCTGCTGGCCTCGCTCAAAATGAAGCGGAACCAGGATGAATTGGTTCGGAACAACCAGGAACTGACCGAGGCGCGCCGCGTCGCGGAATCCGCCGTGCGCGCCAAGTCGGAGTTTCTCGCCGCGATGAGCCACGAAATCCGCACGCCGATGAACGGTGTCATTGCCATGGTCGGCCTGCTCCTGGAAACCCAGGTGACTTCCGAGCAGCGCGGTTATCTGGAAACCATCCAGACCAGCGGCGAATCCTTGCTGACCATCATCAACGACATTCTCGACTTTTCAAAAATCGAGGCGGGCAAGATGGAACTGGATTCGCGGCCGTTTGATCTGCGGGCGCGCATCGAGGAAACGCTCGATGTGCTCTCCACCAAGGCCGCCGAAAAAAATCTCGACCTGGTCTATCAGGTGGACAATGGCATTCCGGCGACTCTCGAGGGCGATTCGCTCCGGTTGCGGCAGGTGCTGGTGAATCTTTTGAGCAATGCGGTCAAGTTCACGGCAAAGGGCGAGATTTTTATCCAGGCAGAATTGCTTTCGACGCAGGCGGACGATGCGCCTGGCCGCTCGGTGTTGCACGTGCATTTTTCCGTGCGCGACACCGGCATCGGTGTCAAGGCGGAAAAATTGGGGCGGCTGTTCAAGCCCTTCATGCAGGCGGAGAAATCCACCGCGCGGCATTACGGCGGCACCGGACTGGGGCTGGCCATCAGCAAGCGGCTCGTCGAAATGATGGGCGGCAAAATGTGGGCGGAAAGCGCGCCGGGCGAAGGCTCGACGTTTCATTTTACGGCGAATTTTCACGCGGAAACTGGTCAAAAGAGCGTCGAGGCGCCCGCGCTGGCGGGACGCCAGCCCAAGCTCGCTGATTTGCGGATTTTAATTGTGGATGACAACCCGACCGTCCGCCGCGTCTTGTCAGAGCAGACGACGCGATGGGGAATGAACCCGCGCGCCGCCGAAAACGCTTCGCAGGCGTTCGACTGGATGCGTGCCGGCGAAACATTTGACCTGGCGGTTCTGGATTTGCAGATGCCCGACATGGATGGCCTGACGCTGGCCATGGAAATCCGCAAGCTGCCCAAGGCGGCGATGATGCCCTTGATTTTCCTCATACCGCTCGGCACGCGCGCCGACTCGGCACCCGACACGCGCATTTCATTTGCACACAGTCTCACCAAGCCCGTCAAAACCGCGCAATTTCACGCTGCGATCGAACGCGCGCTGTTCAGCCAGAAAAAAGCCGTCGCGCCCGCCCCGGTCAAGGCCGATCAACCGCTCGCCGAACTTATGCCGTTGAGCATTCTTTTGTGCGAGGATAATTCAATCAATCAAAAGGTTGCCTCCCGCATTTTGCAACAGATAGGTTACAAGTGCGACATCGCCAACAACGGGCGCGAGGGGCTGGAAGCGCTCGACAAGCGGCATTATGACCTGGTTTTCATGGACATGATGATGCCGGAGATGGACGGCCTGACGGCCACGCGCGCCATCCGCGAACGGCAGAAAGATGGCGCGGCGCATCCGAATTACCAGAAGCGCATCCTCATCATCGCCATGACCGCGCACGCGCAGCAATCGGATCGCGAGAACTGCATCGCCGCCGGCATGGATGATTATCTGGCCAAGCCCATCCGCCCGGCGGACGTGCGCGGCATCATTGAACGCTGGGCTCCGCAAATCCAGCCGGTTGCCGCAGCCCAGCCTGCGGCCGCGCCGGATGCCGCAACGGCAGGCGCAACTGCCGCCGCCGTTGCACAAGCCGTCCCTGCCGCCGCCGGCGAGCCGCCGGTGGAAATGACGCGGCTGATGGATTTGACCGACGGCAACGCGGACAGCGCCCGCGAATTGATTGACATGTTTTACGGGCAGACCGAGAAGCAGTTGAAGCAAATTGACGACGCCCTGCGCGCGAACCAGGCCACCGATGTCGGACACGTTGCGCACAGTTGCAAGGGCGCAAGCGCCACGCTCGGCATGACGCGGTTTGCGGCAGTGCTGCTCAAGCTGGAAAAGTTGGGCAAGTCGGGCGTGCTGGCCGGGGGCGAGGAGTTAAGCGCCGAAGCCCGCCGCGAATACAAGGAAATCCGGATTTTCCTCACGAATCATCCCGCCATCGCTGTGACGCCACCACCCGCGTAATAATTTTAATGAAAAAAATCCTTATCATCGAAGACAACCAGATCGTCGCAAACGTCTATCGCAACAAACTCGCGGTGGAGGGCTATCAGATTGAAGTCGCCCTCGAAGGCGAGAATGGATTGAAGATGATGCGGACATTTCAGCCGGACATCATGATTCTCGATCTGATGCTGCCCAAGATGTCGGGCGTGGACGTCATCAAGGAAGTCCGCGGCGAGGCGGATTTCGCCAAGCTGCCTATTATCGTTTTTTCCAATACATATCTCACCAACCTGATTCAGGAGGCGTGGAAGGCGGGTGCGAACAAATGTCTATCCAAGGCCAGTTGCTCGCCCAAGGAGATTTTGGACGTTGTGCGCAACACCATCGGCGACAGCGATACAATGACAAAGACACGTCAGCCGTCGGAAGGACTCACTGAAAAAATGGTCAAGGGCGAGAGGCTCGCCGCTGGTGGAGTGCAGGATGCCGCCTTTCAAGCCGACCTGCGGAAATCATTCATCGCCAGCCTGCCGGCCACTCTTGCCACCTTGCGCGCCGGCCTGCAAAGCCTCGTCAAGGCCGGCAACGAAATGGCCCAGCTCAAGCAGATTTACGAACTTTACCGCCGCCTCCACGCCCTCACCGGCAATGCCGGCATCGCCGGTTTGATCCAAATTTCCAAGATGTCCGACGCCGTCGAGGCGCTGCTCAAGGAGCTTTACGAAAATCCGAAGAACATCAATTCCTCCACGCTCCGCTCCGTAGCCGCCGGCGTGGACTTTCTCGGCTTTCTTTTTGAACGCGGCATCGCGCCCGAAAAACAGGAAGTCCCCTCCGGCAATATCCTGGTCGTGGATGACGAACCCATTTCACGCCGTGCCATCGTTTACGCCCTCGAAAAGGCGCACCTCCAGTCCACCACCGCCGAGGAACCCAACGCCGCCCTCAAATTGCTGGAGGAAAAAAAATTCGACCTCGTGTTCCTCGACGTGGACATGCCCGGCATGACCGGTTACGAGCTTTGCTCCAAATTGCGCACGCTGCCGGAGCACAAAAAGACCCCCGTAGTTTTCGTCACCGCGTTGAGCGACTTCGACAGCCGCACCAGCTCCATGATGGCCGGTGGCAACGATTTCATCGCCAAGCCGTTTCTCTTCATTGAACTCACCGTCAAGGCGCTCATCCACATCCTGCGCAGCAAACTGCAGCCGGTAAAATAAACCGCCGCGGCCGCCGCCGGATTACCTCGGGGCATCCGCGCCCAAGGCCCGCAATCTGCCCTCGACTGCGGCATCGCCGGGATCGAGCCGCAATGCTTCCTGATAACACTTCACCGCATCGGGAATTTGTCCCAGGCGGACGAGGACATCGCCCAGATTGGAGTAAATGTGCGGATCATCGGGATTGATCCGCAACGCCTCCTGATATTGCCGCGCCGCCTCGTCAAAACGCCGTTCGATGAACAAAACGGTGGCGAGGTTATTGTGGGCGTCGGCGGAATCCGGGTCCAGTTTTAGCGCCGCCTCAAAATTCGTGACGGCTTCGCCGTATTGTTTCTTCGCCGCCAGCGCAAAACCCAGGTTGTCGAGGATATCGGCCTGGGCCGGCGCGATTTGCAGGGCGCGTTGATAATTGCTTATCGCCTCGTCCCAGTTGCCAATCTTCGCGTAGGCGTTGCCAAAATTATACAGAACATCGGAGTCGTCGGGTTCTATTTGCAGTGATTTATTGAAACAGTCCATGGCTTCGGCGATTCGCCCTTTTTTTGAGAGCCAGGTGCCGAGATTGTTGTAGGCCAGGTAATTGTTTTTTGTCACAGCCAGCGTATGGCGAAAAAGCATTTCATTATTTTGCCAGTGGCGCAATTGATCCCGCGTCCGAAATGCGCAGGCGGCCAGAACCGTCATAGCCAAAAAAAAGATCAATGGCTTCGGCAGGCGCCGGTTCGCGCATACCGCTCCAAGACCCCAGACCAAAATAGTAAATACGCCAATCAATGGCATGTAGGTGTATCGGTCGGCCATGGACTGGATTCCCACTTGAACCAGGCCTATGACGGGAACGAGCGTGCCGACAAACCAGAACCAGCCGGTGAACACATACGGAAACTTATTCCTGAAACCAATCGCCATGCTACTAAGACCGGCGAAAAGCGCGAACGCCAGCAGCGCGGGCAGGATCGGCCAATGTCCCGGATGCGGATACGGATTGGCGAGCGACACGGGCCAGAAAGTCTTGCCAAGATACCTGGCAATGGAAACAAAGGCGTTTTCCAGCCGCGCGGCCATCGGGATCTTGACCAGCGCGGCGACAGCACCGCTGTTTTGCTGCGCGATAAACGTCACGACGCACGACACCGCCGCCAGCGCGAAGAATGGGATTTTCTCGAACAGGAGGAGTTTGAAGTTCGTAATTCGTAATTCGTAATTCGTAATTCTTCCGAGCGGCCACCAGTCCAGCAGCATCATCACAAACGGCAGTGTCACCAGCATCGGCTTGCTCATCAGGCCGAGCGCGAAGAAAAACAGCGCCAGTATGTAATTTCCGATTTCCGATTTCCGATTTCCGATTTCCGCACCGGCATACCGCGCGTAAGCCCACAGCGACAGCAGGCCGAAAAAGGCGCACAAGACATCCTTGCGTTCCGACACCCACGCTACCGATTCCACATGCAACGGATGCAGCGCGAACAGCGCCGCCACCAGCGCGCTCCGCCACGTTGCCGCCGTCAAACGCCGGAGCAGCAGGAACAGCAACACCGTGTTGGCGGTGTGAAACAGGAGATTCGTAAGATGCAGCCTGGCAGGCCCCGATCCAAACAATTCCACATCCAGCATCAGCGACAGCCATGTGAGCGGATGCCAGTTGCCCGCGCGCCCCGTGGTGAACGCCCACGCGGCGTTTGCCCAGGTCAGCCCGGTTTGGACGTGCGGGTTGGCCGTGACATAATCCGGGTCATCGTAATTGACAAAATCATAACTCTTCACCGGCCAATAGACTGCCAGCGTGGCCACCGCCAGCAGCATGCAGAGGAGAACCGGATTGGAAAGCGCGCGTAATGTTCTGTCAGCCTGCTGATTCACGCCGGAATGGAAACCGAAGGAGCATCCCGTTGCCAGCAGAATTCTTCAGGACGGACTCAAGCTTGACGATCCAAAGCTAACCGTCCAAGACTCCGGTCGGGCTTCCAGACCCCGAATGAGACCTGCCACTAACTCTTTTGTAGAACGAAACGAAAGGGTGTTTTAATCATCTTGTCTGAACCAGCGCGTGGAATGCGCGGCCCAGATGGTCGGGGTGGGTGAGTGTTTGAAACTGGCGGGTGCGGGTGGTGTCCCATTCGCCGAAGGCATTGGTCCTGGTGGCGTTGGTCAGAATCTCCACGAGGAATTCCGCCTGGGTGCCGAAGAATTCGGTGATCAGCCCGGATTCTTGTCCGGCGTTGCGGATGACAGAGAAGTTGACGTGGGCGGTGATGTCCTGTTCGCCGGGGCTGGCCAGGAGGTCGTCGCCGGCGCGGTGGCGGGAATAGGAACGGAGGGTGCCGTGGGCGCGGCCGGGCATGAACAGTTCGCCGGAGGTCAGGCCGTAGTCAATGGTCATCACCCAGCCGCTGTCCAGAATGCCGGCGGCCTGGCGCCACCATTTCTCGGCGGCGGGGCTGGCCTCGATGGTGTAGCCGTCGGGCAGGACGTCGAACAACTCGGAGGGCAGGCGCGGCAGGCGCGGCAGTTGGCGGGTTATGTGGGATGTGTCGTGGGTTTGGGGCATCCGCGCCCAGATGAATTTTCCGTGTTCGGCGGTCACGCCCCATTCGAACCAGTTTTTGTTTTTGGCGTCCCAGCCGTAGCGGTGGACGGGAAAGGCGTCGAGGAGTTCGTTGCTGAAGATGATTCCGTTGGAGCGCAGCGCGGGCAAATCGTTGAAATGGGAAAACCAGCGGACGCGGGGCGCGAAGGGGCGCAGGGTTTCCTTCTGCCATTGCTGCCGGCGCGGGGACGGCTCGATGATGCGGTATTCGATCTGCGCGAACAAATCCGGGCGGGAGGATTGGATCCATTTCAAGATGTCGGCGGCGAGTGTGCCGTCGTGCGCGCCGGCCTCAATGAGATGAAGGGTTTTAATTTGCGGATGGACGGCCTTGATGCCGTCGAGCCATTCGGAGAATTGGAAGGCGAGGAGCTGGCCGAAGAATTCGCCGGTGCTGACGCTGGTGTAAAAGTCGCCGCGGCGGCCGGGGTTGTGCCTTTGGGTTTCGTAATAGCCGAGTTCGGGATGGTAAAGCGCCAGCTCCATGAAGCGCGCGAAGGGCAGGACGCCGCGTTGCGCGGCATCCGTGCGGATGATTTCAGCGAGCGTATTCATGGCTTGCATTTCGCGCGGCCTCGGCTAGGATATGCGCGAACGAGGATTTATGGCGAAAATTGATGCGTTTTTCAACCTGATGTTTGAGCAGAAGGCGTCCGACTTGCATATGTCCTCCGGCAATCCGCCGATTCTGCGCATCAACGGCGAGCTGATGCGGGTGGATTATCCGCCGCTGGAAAGCGACGTGCTCAAGTCGATGCTCTACGAAATCTCCCCGGATTACAAAATAAAACAGTTCGAGGAAACGGGGGATGTGGACTTCGGCTATGAGATTCCCAACATCTCGCGGTTCCGCGTGAATTTTTTCAACCAGAAGAACGGCGTGGCCGCCGTGTTCCGCCAGATTCCCAGCCGCGTGCTGTCGTTCGAGGATTTTGAGAAGTTCGACGCGCCGCTGCCCGCCGTGCTGAAGAAGTTCTGCATGTTGCACCGCGGCCTGGTGGTTGTCACCGGCCCGACCGGCTCCGGCAAATCCACGACGCTTGCGGCGATGATGGATTACTGCAATAAAAACCGCAAAGACCACATCATCACGATTGAAGACCCGATTGAATTTGTGCACGAGAGCAAGAACTGTCTCGTGAACCACCGCGAAGTGGGCGTCCACACCAAGTCGTTCGCCGCCGCCTTGCGCGGCTCGCTGCGTGAAGACCCGGACATCATCCTCATCGGTGAAATGCGCGATCTGGAAACAATCGAGCTGGCGCTGACGGCGGCCAGCACGGGCCACCTGGTTTTCGGCACGCTGCACACACAGAGCGCGTCCAAGACGGTGGACCGCATCATTGACGTTTTCCCGGCGGATCAGCAGAACAAAATCCGCCAGACGCTTTCCGAGTCGCTGAAAGGCATTGTGGCGCAGACGTTGTTCAAGCGCATAGACAAGAAGGGCCGCGTGGCGGCGTTCGAAATCCTGGTTTTCAACACCGCCGTCGCCAACCTTGTCCGCGAAAACAAGACGCACCAGATTCCGGGCATGATCCAGGTCGGCAAGAAGATCGGCAACCAGCCGCTGGACGACCACATCATGGAACATGTGCGGATGAAGCGCATCTCGCCGGAGGACGCCTACGACAAATCGCTCGACCGGAAAAAATTCCGCCCGTTCCTCGCCCATCCGCCGGAGGACGACGACGCCTGATTTGGATTTATGCGACGCCCCGAACTGGACAAAATCATCAGCGCAATGCTGGCCTCGCAGCCGGAAGTGTCCGACCTGTTGTTCACGGTGGACCGCCCGTTGCAGGTGGAATCCTACGGCGAACTCAAACCGGTGGCGCTCGACCCGCCCGTTGAAAAGCTCACGCCGTTCCAGACGGAGATGATTGCGCTCAATCTCATCGGCGACAATCCGCAACTGGTCGAGCACCTGTTGAGGCACGGCTCGTGCGACTCGGCCTACGCGCTTTCGGAGAAGGCCCGATTCCGCGTCAACATCTTCTCGCAGCGCGGCAATTATTCCGGCGTCTGCCGCCAGTTGACCACGGTCATCCCGTCGCTGGAAAAACTGAAGCTGCCGGATATTTTCAAGGAACTGCCGAAGGAGAAGACCGGCCTGATCCTCGTCACCGGCGCGACCGGCTCCGGCAAATCCACGACGCTCGCGGCGGTCCTGAACGAAATCAACATGGCCAAGGCCGCCCACATCGTCACGCTCGAAGACCCGGTGGAATTCGTGCATCCGCACAAAAAGGCGACGTTCAACCAGCGCGAGCTGGGGATTGATTTCGACAGCTATCCCAACGGATTGCGCGCCGCGCTGCGCCAGGCGCCGAAGGTCATTCTCGTCGGCGAAATCCGCGACCAGGAGACGGTCAAGATCGCCTTGAGCGCGGCGGAGACGGGGCATTTGGTCTTAAGCACGCTGCACACGGTCAACGCGGGCGAGACCGTCAACCGCATCCTCGGCATGTTCGAGCCGGAAGAGCAGGAGCAAATCCGCATCCGGCTGGCCGATTCGTTGCGCTGGATTGTCAGCCAGCGGCTGGCGCCGAAGGTCGGCGGCGGACGATACGCCCTGCTCGAAATCATGGGACACAACCTTCGCACCGAGGAGACCGTCCGTTTGGGTGAGAGCGAAGGCAAGACGTTTTACGAAATCATCGAGGCCAGTTACACGTTCGGCTGGCGCACCTTCGATCAGGCCTGCATTGAAGCCTACGAGAAGGGCATCATCACCGAGGAAACTGCGCTGGTGTATTGCACCAAGCGCGGTGTTGTTTCCCGGAGCATTGACAACATCAAGAAGGAGCGCGGCGAAATCACCTCAAGCGTCGGCTCGTTGAAGATGAAGCCGGGTATGACTGCGCCGGCTGAACCGACGCCCACCATCAAAATTAAATGACCCATGGCTGGCGAATTTGAAACAATGTTCATCACGGCGGGGGACAAGCCCGCCTTGGTCGGCTGTTCCAACCCGGAGCGGGTGGAGGCCGCCAGAAGGGCGCTGCGGGACCTCGGCTACAAAATTCACGCCGTCACCTCGCATCAGGATTTCATCGCGCGCTTCAGCCGGATTCGCTATGAGGTCGTCATTTTGGAGGAACTGTTCGCTGCGACCAAGCCGGAGGAAAACCTGTCGCTCACCATGGTGCAGAACATGGCCATGGGTCAGCGGCGTCACGCCGTGATCATCCTGCTGGGCGATCATTTTACAACCTACGACCCGATGCAGGCGTTTCAAAAGAGCGTTCACCTCGTCATCAACGGCGCGGAGATTTCCATGCTCAAGCACCTCACGGAAAAGATTCTGGCCGATAATGAGCTTTTCCTGCACACGTATCGCGAGGTTCAAGGCCACATCGCAAAGTTGTGATTCGCAGCGACCCCGGTTGCACCGCCGTCATCCATGATTCGCCTCGACCAAGCGCTGGTGGAACGCGGCCTTTGTGAAAGCCGCGAGAAGGCCAAACGCTCCATCCTCGCCGGGCAGGTTCGCGTCAACGGCCAGTCCGCCCGCAAGCCCAGCGATTCAGTCCAGCCGGATGACGTTCTTACGCTTGACGCCGGAGAAAAATACGTCAGCCGAGGCGGGCACAAGCTGGAACACGCGCTGAATCATTTTCAACTCGACGTGAATGATCTGGTCGCGCTCGATCTTGGCGCTTCCACCGGTGGGTTCACCGACTGCCTGCTCCAGCACGGCGCGGCAAAGGTGTTTTCCGTGGACGTGGGCCGGGGCCAGCTCGCGTGGAAGCTGCGGAAGGACAAGCGCGTCGTCGTCATGGAAAAGACCAACGCGCGCCATCTGACCGCCGCGCAGTTTCCCCAGCCATTCGCGCCCGCCGATCTCGCCGTGATTGACTGCTCGTTCATTTCGCTGCGGAAAATCCTTCCCGCCGCCGCGCCATTGCTGAAGGCCGATGGTAAAATCATCGCCCTCATCAAGCCGCAATTCGAGGTTGGCAAGGCCGAGGCCGACAAGGGCAGAGGAGTCATCACCGATGCCGCCATCCACGATCGCGTCATCCGGGAGCTTCAGGATTTTGTGAGCGCGCAGGCTGGCATTCGATGGCGGGATGTGGTTGAATCCCCGTTGCTCGGCCCGGCCGGGAACAAAGAATTTCTGGTGTTGATTGAAAAGAACGTGTCTTGATTGAAAAAATTCGCTGACAAAATCAAACGCATCGGCCTCATCGGCAATCTGGAAAAGGCCGGTTGCACCGAAAGCGTCCGCCGGGCCTCGCGCCTTATCCAGCGCGCCGGGCGAAGGATCATTTTCGAGGAACAAACCGCCCGGTTCGCCAAATTGAAGGCCGTTACCGCGCCGGACGCCGCCACACTCGCCCGCGAAGTGGACTTGCTCCTCGTCCTCGGCGGCGACGGCACGATGTTGCGCGTGGCCCGCGAGATTGCCGGTTCCTCCACGCCCATGCTCGGCATCAATCTCGGCGGTCTTGGCTTTCTCACCGCCGTGCCCAGTGATGAACTCCCGCGCGCACTCAAGCAAATCTGGCTCGGTGAATTCAAATTCGAGACGCGCGACCTCATCGAAGCCGGCGGCGTCTGCCAGGGCAAGCCCATCCTCGCCACCGCGCTCAACGACATCGTCGTCAGCCGCGGCGCCGTCTCCCGCCTCATCACGCTGGACGTGAGCGTGGACGGCGAACTCGTCACGCGCTACCGTTGCGACGGGTTGATCATCAGCTCCCCGACCGGTTCCACGGCGTATTCGCTGGCCGCCGGCGGTGCGGTTGTGCTGCCCACGGCGGATGTTTTTGTCCTGACGCCCATCTGTCCCCACGCGCTCTCGAATCGTTCCATCATTTTGCCGCTGTCCTCGACGCTCCGCGTGAAAGCTGTCACGCCGCAACCCGCGACCATCTTGAGCGCCGATGGCGAGCTGGTTGCCGACATGGATGCCGGGGATGAAATCACCATCCGCCGGAGCCACAGCGCCATCCGCCTGATGAACCTCGCGCACAGTTCGTTTCTCGAAGCCCTGCGCCGCAAACTTCACTGGCGCGGAACGTATTTATGAAAGGATGAAGGCTAAATGCCAAAGGCTGAAGTCAATTTGGCGGCTCGATTTTTTCATTTAGCCTTTAGCCTTCAGCATTCAGCCTTTTGAAACATGATCCGACTAAAAGACATTGCCCGGCACGCCGGTGTGGCCGTGATGACCGTCTCGAAGGCATTGCGGGACGCCCCGGACGTTTCCGCCGCCACCAAAGCGCGCATCAAGGCGCTCGCGGCGCAGATGGGTTACGTCCCCAATTCCTTTGCGCAGGGCCTGCGCAGCCAGACCTCCAGGATTTTCGGCCTCGTCATTCCGTCCATCACCAACCCCATTTTCGCCCGCATCGTCTTTGCCATCGAAGACCGCGCGCGCGAGCTCGGCTACGACATCCTCCTTGCCCACACCCACAACATTCCCGACCGCGAGGAATACGGCATCCGCCGCCTGCTCTCGCGCCGCGTGGACGGACTTTTCATCTCCCCGGTTTATCGTTATGAAGCCGAGGCGAAGGTCTATCAGGAATTGCTTGGACGCCAGACGCCGGTTGTTTTGCTCGGCCCGCCCGCTCCGTTCTGCAAGACATTCGTCAGCATCGAGATTGAGGAGCTCGTTGCCAGCTACAATGTCACCAAGCACCTCCTCAACCTCGGCCACAAACGCATCGCCTACCTCACCGGGCCACCCGTCGCGCCATGGGCGCACGAACGTTTCGAAGGCTACCGCCGCGCACTGCGCGAGGCCGGTCTGGAAGTGGACGACAAGCTCGTCTTTCAGGCCGGCAGCACCATCGAGGACGGCACCAAGGCCGCGTTGCAAATGTTCAACGAAAACTGCCATGCCACCGCAGTCCAGGCCGTCACCGACCTCGTCGCCGTCGGCTGCGCAGAAACCCTCATTGCGCAGGGATTGAAGATACCCGACGACATTTCCGTGGCGGGTTTCGGCAACATCATGGTGGCCGAACATTACCGCGTGCCGTTGACCACCGTGCGCCAGCCCAAGTTCCGCCTCGGCATCGCCGCCATGGACGCGATGATGACCCTGCTGCGCGGCCAGCCCGTGCAACCCCAGCGCCTCACCGCCGAACTCATCGAGCGCAAAAGCACCGCGCCGCCGAAAGCAAAGGCGGCTTGAAGTTAAAATTTGCCATATCCATTTGTCGCAATTAAGGTTGGTGGCAATGGATTGCGATGTCCCATCCCGGACGGAGAAGCTGCTTAAATTCAAGTTGAGGCTGGACCCGCAGAAGGCGCATTGGGTTCAATGCAAGGGTTGCAGGTGTCTGGCAATACCTGCCCCGGACGGCAAATAGTTGTGCTTCGCCACCGGCAAGGAATTGACCGACATCATTCAAGTATATCCCAACTGAATTCTGCCGCAGAGGTGCGGGTTAAGAAGGAGGGTAAGGAGCCGCAAAGGATTGAGCCCCCCCCGACTACCAACATGGCCCTGATAACAGACCAAAACCCGAACATCGGAGGAACCTAACGCACAGATCCGTCTGTCACCAGAGCCAGTCTAATATACACCATAAACAATTTTTTGCCACTTTTTTCGGCAAGAACCAGTTCAGCGGATGGACTTTTTGAAGGAGAGCAGGAGCTTTTGGCAATGTTCCAGGTCGCCCTCGAACTCCTTCCCGGTCAGCGGCATGTTCAAAAATTCGCTGAAGCCGGGCACATCCTGGTGATCCGGCAGGTTCAAATCGCGGAAGGCCATTGACCACTGGGGAAACCGGCGTTCCTGCACCGCGCCCTTGACGAGAACCATGATGCCATGATGCCGCGGATCCTTGCTGATGCGGCTGAACGTGGCGGTCACGGCTTCCGCCTCGCCTTCCAAAACCTGCATGAACTGGCCGTCCTTGTAGAGCAGCATTCCGGTGATGTCCGCCTCCTTGTTGCGCCTGTTGCTTTCCTTGAGCATGTCGCGCAACTCCGCCGACTCAAAAAGCTTCGACGCGGTGCTGATGTAGGCCATGCGGAACAATTTGCTCATGATTGGTATACTAATGGAACGTTGCACAGATGAGTGAAAAAGGCAAATTGATGCATGATAGAATTAATTCTCATTGTCGGTCATGGCCCGCCGGGCGTTGAACGGTGAGGCAACCGAGGAACAAATCCGAAGATGGTTGGCCGCTGTTGCTACCAACATGGGTTTGGGCCGGAGATGATTCATTGAACGCGGCAGATGCGGATGCTGTCTCATCTCCGAATCGTTTGACTCGAATTGGAAATTGATGCGCAATCTGTTTTTCACCATACGGTCTGGTTTTAGCATATGAATTTTATCACCGCGTATATTGGCAAACTGTTGTTTCCCCGCCTCCCGCGTGATTTACGCCGGCGCAAAATAAATATCATCAGCCTCGTGCTGTTCATCAGCCTGTTGGCCGCCTGCGCCATCGCGTTTGCAATGGTCATGGTGCAGAGAATGGACCGGCAATGATCAGATGGCGCTCTTTTTGAAGAGGAGCAGGAGCTTTTCGCAGCGGGACGGGTTGCCTTCAAACTCCTTGCCGGTCAGGGGCATGTTCAAAAACTCGCTGTAACCGGGCACATCCTGATGATCCGGCAGGTTCAGATCGCGAAAAGCCATTGACCAGCCGGGGAACCGGCGTTCTTTGACTGCTCCCTTGACGAGGACGATGATGCCGTGGTGGCGCAAATCCCTGCTGATGCGGTCGAAGGTGGCCTTCACGGCATCCTCCGGGCCTTCCAAAACCTGCATGAACTGGCCGTCCTTGTAGAGCAACATACCGGTGATGCCCGCCTCTTTATTGCGGACGTTGCTCGATTTGAGCATATCGCGCAGTTCCATCGAGTCGAAAGACTTCGACGCGGTGCTGATATAGGCCATGCGAAACAACTGGTTCATAACCATTCCAATGCCATAAGGTCGCGCATGATGACAGATGGCCGAGAACAAATGAAATGAATTTTCAGTAATAATGCTTGGCGCGGTTTGCATGGTCGGTTTGGCGCGGGCCGGAATGAGATAATGCAGGCGCAACTGAATAATGCTGAAGACGATCCGAATTGGAGGCTGCAAACAGTCGCGCTGAATTGTGCCAGAGATGGCTGAAATAAGTTTTCCAAACTCCAAAAGCCGGGTTACAATGCCCGGTGAGGTCGTGATTCGGCTTAAATGGAGAGTGAACCAAAATATTTTCGCTTGAAAGTCGTGCTGGCGGTTGTCGTCAGCATGGCCCTGGTGGTTTATCTCGATTACATCACGGGTTATAACCTGCATTTTTACGCGTTCTATTTCATCCCCGTCTCAATTTGCGCGTGGTATCTGGGGCGCGTCTCCGTGGTGGTGACGGCGGCAGTGGGCACGGTGGCGTGGGGCACTGTGGATCATCTTGTCGGCGATCCTTATCCGAGCGAGTGGTATCTCGTTTGGAACTGTTGCATCCATCTTGCGGGAGTAGGCACCTTGGGACTGGTGGTGCAGCGGTTGCGGACGAGCTTGAAAGATGTGAAACGTGAGAGGGAGGAATTGGCGGAGGCTTTGGGGGAGTTGCATCGTTCGACGGAAAAGATTCAGAAGATGCAAAGCCAGTTGCAGGTGGTGTGCGCCTGGTCGAACAGGGTGAAGGTGGAGGGCAGATGGATTTCCATGGAGCAGTTTTTGAAGACGCAACTGGGCATGACGCTGTCGCACGGGATGTCGCCCGAAGCCGTTGAGGAATTCAAGCGGGAGATTGAGAAGATAAACAAACCGCCGGAGTCGCCCGCAGGCGAGGGTCATTGATTCACTGGCGAATGCAACCAGGTGCCGGGTCGTGAGACCGTCGCCGCAATTTCCGTTTGCGAGTTTTACCTAAACAACGTGCAGCGGATCGAATTGTTTGCCTAAAATCGGCGCGCTCTTCGTCTTGAGCCAGTCTTCCAGAACACCGGCATAGACCTGGCGAAAATCCACGTTGTATTTGATGTCGCCTTCAAAAAGGTCTTGCGGTGCGAGGCTGGGATACCGTCCGAGCAGCCCGGCCTTGACCTTGTTGCCGACGATGAACATGGGCGCGGCCGCGCCGTGGTCGGTGCCGCCGTTGGCGTTCTCATTCACCCGGCGCCCGAACTCACTGAAGGTCATCACCAGCACTCGCTGCATGTTGCCCTGCGCCTTCATGTCGTCCACAAAGGCCTTCATCGAATCGCCAAGGTCCTGCAGCAGGCGCTGCTGGGTGGCAACCTGATTGGTGTGCGTGTCGTAGCCGCCCTGCGAGACGTAATAAATGCGCGTGGGCAGGCCGCCGCCGATGAGCTTGGCGACGAGCTTGAGTGAATTGGCAAATGGCGAATTGGGATAGGTGGCCTGGTTCTGGACGCGGGCGGCGATATTGCGGACTTCCTCACTTGAAACCTGCGCGTCCAGGGCGGTGCGTTCAATGAAGTCCACGGCCTTGCCGCCTTGCATGGGCATACCGGCAGGCAATGAGCTGATGCTGCCACCGGAGTTATCATCGGGCGTCATGCTCGGGCCGCCGTCGGGCAGGGGGCTGGACATCTCCAGTTCGTTCAGCTTTTCATAAGCGGCCTCGGTCGTGTCGGTCTGGCCGGGCTGGGGATGTTCTGGCGATATGAAGCGGTAGTTCTGCGGATTGTCGAAGCAGATGCCCGTCGGCGTTTTTGAAAAGAAGGATTCGGGCAATTGCCGTCCCACGACGACGCCGACAGTCGGATCCGCGCCGGCGCAGGCGTTGTCAAAATAGCGGCCAAGCCATCCGTATTTCTCGATCACATCCGAATCGCTGGCGGTCTGCCAGATTTCAGTGGAGCGGAAATGGGAACGGTTCGGGTTCGGATAGCCGACGCCTTGAACGACGGCGAGGTTGCCGGCATCGTAAAGGTTTTTGAACCCGGTCATGGCTCCGTGGAAGCCGATGTTATCGTTCAGCTTCAAAATCTTGTCCGCCGTCTGGCCGATGCGGGGGCGCGCGTTGTGATAAAAATCATTCGAGTAGGGGACCACGGTGTTGAGACCGTCATTGCCGCCCGCCATCTGAAGAACCACGAGGATGGTGGCGTCCTTGCCGGTGACAATCTGCGTGGCGGAATCCGCCGCCTCGCCATGCAAGGCCGCAAAGGTGTCGGCAAGGAATGTCGGCACGGTCCACGAGAGGGCGCTGCCGAGAACGGTGGTGCGGAGGAATTCGCGCCGGGTTTGGAGGGTGATTTCATTTTTCATAATTTTATTTCATGTTACCTGGTAATCGGGTGTGGACATGACGAGGCGGACGGCGTTGCGGATATCTGCATCGTTCAGAATGGGGCGCGAATCAAGAAAGTCGCGCAAGGCCTGGTCCTGTTTGTTGGAAAAAGCAGATTGCAAGAGGCGGTGCTGCAATGACGCAACCAGCTTGTCTTTGTCGGCGCGCTCGTCAGGTGTCAGGATTTTGTCCACGTCCACGCCCCCAATATGCACTCTTTGCGCTGCTTTTTCCAGCACGGCACCACCCGCACCGCCGGGTTTGGCGGCAAAATCGGACGCGGTAAGCTGCTGGGTCGTGCCCTGCACCAGCGTGGCGGCGTCGTTGTAGCGTTCAAGCAGAGTGTTCGTGGTGATCCAGGTGATGCCGCCGTCCCAGCCCTTGACGTTCGGCGGCGCGAACAAATCCTGCCCCAGACTGCGGATGATGGCGGCGCTGATGAAGCCGGGTGGCAGGTCGCATTGCAACATCCGCGCGGTGCCGACGAGCCACTGCACCGGGCTTTTCACCTGGTTGCGGATGATGGCATCGCTGTAAAATTCCTCGCTGCTGAACATCACGCGGAGGAAGGGCTTGAAACACCTCGCGTTCTCAATGAACGCGTCGGCGAGCGCTTTGTTCAAGTCGTCCGTGGGAGGCTGGCCTGCAAAAAAGTTCCACAATTTGCCTGTGATGAAAACGGCAGCCTGTGGCTGCCGGACAATTTGCGCCATCACGTCGTCACCGTCAAGATTTCCCGTGTTTCCGAGAAAGGTCTTGTCGTCGTTGTCGTGAAAAAACGGACGGTAAATGAACCGTTCCGTCTGCCGGTCCAGCGACCACCCGGTCAATGCGCGCGCGCCCTCGGTGACATCCTTTTCCGTGTAATGCCCCTCGCCGAGCGAAAAGAGTTCCATGACTTCGCGGGCGTAATTTTCGTTCGGATGCTCCTTGCGGCTTTGCGCCTGGTCCAGCCAGATGAGCATCGCCGGATCTTTGCCGGCCTCGGTAAGCAGGCGCAGCCAGTAATCTGTCGCCAGCCGGCGGAACAACTCGTTCTGCCGCCACATGAAATAAGCGTCCCGGACCTTGTCATAGCTCGTGGCAAAATGGCCGTGCCAGAACAAAACCATCTTCTCCTGAAACGGCCTCGGTCCCCTGGCCATGCGGTTGAGCCACCAGCCGCGCAATTCGATGATGTGTTGATATTGGGCGCGCTGCTCGGCTTGCTGTGCCTGGCGCTTGGCGTCCGGCGCCATGGCCTGGATGGCCTTGAGGCGCTCCGCGCGACCCAGATCGGGAACCGCCCAGACCGGGTCGGGCGTGGGATCGGGAATCTTTTCGAAATCGAGCAGCGAGGAGAGCGCGGCATCGTGGCCGAGGTCGGTCAAGCGGGCGAT
>Ga0181525_10000945_pt1 | contig 25287 bp, 25 predicted proteins | sample PEATcosm2014_Bin_48_FD_121100 | JGI IMG/M metagenome (GOLD analysis project Ga0181525, IMG submission 121100) | Peatland microbial communities from MTU Mesocosm Facility, Houghton, MI, USA - PEATcosm2014_Bin06_10_metaG | ecosystem: Environmental > Terrestrial > Soil > Wetlands > Peat | place... | reverse complement strand
GCGGTTGCCGAGGAGGTGGTGCAGGAGACCTGGATCGCTGCTCTGCGTGGAATCGACAAGTTCGCCGGCCGCTCTTCGTTCAAGACATGGCTCTTCGCGATCCTTGTCAATCGCGCTCGGAGCGCGGGCGTGCGTGAGCACCGCAGTATCCCTGTGGAGGATGCCGCGCCCGCGGTCGACGCTGCGCGCTTCGATGCGACGGGCAGGTGGTCCTCGCCGCCTCAGCACTGGATCGAGGAGAGCGACGAGAGGTTGGCTGCGCAGGCGCTGTCCGGCGCGCTTCAGGGCGCACTCGAGCGGCTCCCCGCCCGCCAGCGTCTTGTCGTGTTGCTGCGCGACGTCGACGGTTTCAGCAGCGACGAGGTCTGCCGGTTACTGGAGATCAGCGAGGGTAACCAGCGTGTCCTCTTGCACCGCGGTCGCTCGCAGCTCCGTGGCGTGATCGAAGCCGAGTTCGGAAGGATCTGATGATGCTGCTTCGTCGCCAACCCGAGCTCGTCTGCCAGGAGATCGTCGAGCTGGTCAGCGACTACATCGACGGCGGCCTTTCGCGGTCGCAGCGGCGCCGGTTCGAGGCGCACCTCGCGGGGTGCGAGCACTGCACCGAGTATCTGGCCCAGATGCGTGAGACGATCCGGCTCACAGGACGACTACGCGTCGGCGATCTGACGCCACAGATGCGCGACGAGTTTGCCGAGCTATACCGGCGCTGGCGCGCCGGTGGCGAGTAGATCCTGGTGTGCGAGTCAGATGGCGCTCAGCCGATCGCGGAACGCGCGCGCGCTGCCATCACATCTGCGAGGTGGGACTCGAGCGACGCGCTTGGCGGCGCGAGATCCGATGTGACGTTCAGCGTGATCTCGGCTTGGCCGTTGGCGAAGCCGATGCTGTCGATGTAGACCGGAACGCCCACGGTCGTATTGCCGCGCTTCACGTGCACGGCCGCGGCGAGTCTGAGTCCGAACACGATTTTGACCCCTGACACTGCAATCGTGAAGCGCCGCACGGTCGCTGCCGCCGTGTCGCCTTTGGGGAGCGAGCTGCGAAGCGCACTGACGAGTGCTCGAGCGACACACGTGAGCGCGCGCGGACGACTGATTGCGGCGTAGTCGCGGGCGACGTCCGCAGTGGACGGGGCGACCTGGACCTCCGAGCTCACGCTGAGCGATCTGGGCGCCGGGCCGTCGAAGCTGGGCGATGACACGTCGGCGAACAACTCGTCCTCTGGCGTCTCGCCGACGCAGGCGGTCAGCTGCGCGTTCTGGCGCTTGTCCTGCGGCGTCGTCGGGTTCGGCGTCTGCTGGAGCGTCGGTAGGTCGCCATGGCGCAGGTTGATCGCGCTGGCGACAGCAGCTGCCTTGCTGTGCGTGATCGTCGGGCTGGCTGCAAGTGCGACCGTGGCGCCGGCGAGCAGCAGTGCCGCCAGACCGAACCCGGCGACGCGTGACAGAGCGTGCCCATGCATCGCCACTGACTCTAGTGTCGACAGTGGTCGTCGCAGTCGGCCTGCGCGCCCGCTCGGGCTGGCGCCTTCGTCCGCATGCAGCGACGGCACTGATCGCGCTAGCATCGGCGGCTCCACCAACCGAGGAGAGAGCGCATGGATTTCTGGACCCGGCTCGGTCAGCTCGCCCGCAAGCATGACGTGCTTCGCCACTCCTTCTATGAGCGCTGGAGCGCCGGCGAGCTCTCCTCGAGCGAGCTTGCCGCCTACTCCGGCCAGTATCGCCACGTCGTCGTCGCGCTTGCGGATGCCGCCGAGAGCGCTGCCCGGCAGGCCGAGCCGAGCGCGCATCGCCAGCTCGTCGGGCACGCCGCCGAGGAGGCTTCGCACATCGCGCTCTGGGACGAGTTCGTCGATGCTGTCGGTGGCGATCGGGCGGCGCCGCCGACGCCGGAGACTGCCGACTGTGCGCGGGCCTGGGCCGGCGGCGGTGAGGAGCGCGGCCTGCTGCCGACGCTGGTCGCCATGTATGCAATCGAGTCAGCCCAGCCGGCGATCTCCAGGACGAAGCGCGCCGGCCTCGTCGAGCGCTACGGGATTGACGGCAGGGGCCTCGCGTACTTCGAGCTGCACGAACGGCTCGACGTCGAGCACGCCGCGGCAACCCGCGCGCTGATCGACGAGCGCCTGCCAGGGGCCGATGGCGAGCCGCTGCTGACCGAGGCCGAGCGAGTCCTCGCCGCCAACTGGCGTCTACTCGACGGCGTCGACCGCCTCGTCGCCGCGTAGCCGGGCGCCCTTCCGGCCGCTCCGTTCAGTCATCATCGTGACGATGGTATGCAGCAACCGCATCGGTCCGCGCCGGATCGTGCGGTGACATCCAGGCGCCGATCAGGTCCAGCAGGCGCGGGCTGACCGGCTTCGCCACGTAGTCGGATGCGCCGGCATTGAGGCAGCGCTCGCGCTCCCCGTCGGCATCCTTGCCGGTTACGGCGATGATCGGGAGATCGGCGAGTTCTGGAAGTTTGCGGATCGCGAGCATCGTCTGATAGCCGTCCATTTCGGGCATCATGATGTCCATCAGGACGATCCCTACGTCGGCCCTCTCGGTCAGCGTCGTGAGCGCCTGGGGACCGCTCGTCACAGCGGCGACGCTGATGCCGGCCCGCTCGAGCAGCGCCGTCAGCGCGATGATGTTCCGCGCATCGTCGTCGACGATCAGTGCGGTCGTATCAATCGGGCCGCCCCCGTAAAGCCCGGGCGCTCGCGTGTCGGGTTCTGCGCCATCCGCCCGCGGCCATTCGCCGCCGTACGCGCTCATGGCAAGACCATCGGCAATTCGTCGAGAATTCCTTAGCGGCGCTCAAGTGCCCGGCAGCGCTGTCAGCGGCCGTCGACAGTGAGTTCTGCGGCGCTCCGCGCGGTGAGCTCGCGTAGTAGGGCGTCCATTCCGCCGATCTCGTACGCGCGGCGCTGGAACCCGGCGCCGCCACCATTGGCGATGATCGCGGGCAGGCGCTCAAGTTCCCGTGCGCAGTTGAGCTCCCGGCTGTAGGCGCCGGCCACGGCGAGCGCCTCGTCGAGCAGCTCGCTGACCGGATGCAATGCACCGTCGGCGTCTGGAAGCAGCGCCGCAGTACCGAAGCGTGCTGCGCGAAATGTCGCCTCTTCAAGGATTTCCGCGGGTGGATCGGGCGGACCATCGAGCTCTGCCGCATGACGCGCGAGACAATGCACGAGTGCGACAAGCGCTCCGGTGTCCTCGAGTGCAGCTTGGGCGTCGAGCGCGCGGACCTCGACCGTGCCGAGTCTCGGATGCGGGCGCAGCTTCCACCAAAACCAGGTGTAGTCAGGTACGTCCGCGGCGCGCGCGAGACGCTGCGTGGTGAGCTGGAAGTCGTCGAAGTCGCGCATCGCGCGCGGCACTCCCGAGCGCGGCCAGCCGCGAATCGTGACCTCGCGCGCCGACGCTAGGCCCGTGTCCCGACCATGTCGAAAGGGCGCGTTCGCTGCGAGCGCCTGAAGCAGCGGCAGATAGCCGCGCAGGCCGTTGAACGCACGGATCGCTGTCGCTGCATCGGGCATCCCGACGTGGACGTGCAGGCCGCCAACCGGCGTCGCGACAGCATCGCCCAAGAGATCGCGAATCCGCTCGTAGCGGTCCTTGTCGGAGATCGCCGCCTCGCCCTCGAGGGCCGATGGATGGGTCCCCGAGCCGAGTAGTCCGGCGCCCGTCGCGAGCACGGCGCGTCGCAGTCCACGCAGCACTGCGACGGCTTCGCCGGCGCTCTCACAGATGCCGGTGATCGTCTCCACCTGGCACGCGTGCTGCTCGCGCTCGATCGTCCCATTGACCGCACCGAGCCGCTCGAGTACTGCCGCTGACGAATTCGCTTGACGGCCCGTCAGCGGGTCGACGAGAAACAGCTCCTCCTCGACGCCGACGGAGAACGGCGCTCGATCGCCAAACGCGCAATCCAGATCGGCGCCGTCACCCATCGCCGCAGTCTAGGCAGTGGGGGTCAATCTACAGCGCGGGCGTCAGGAGGCCCACGATGGTGGGGTACCCCTCCCCGGTAGTGGTATAATTGCGAAACAATGACTGAGCACACCGGGCTCCGCACCGGGAAAGGCTACGAAGCGACCAAGGATGAGCTCCTAGCGGGTCTCGGCCGGATCAAGGGCCAGGTCGGCGGCGTCGAGCGAATGGTCGAGGCCGACCGCTACTGCATCGACGTGCTGACCCAGATATCCGCCATCCAGGCAGCGCTCGACAAGGTCGCCCTCGGGCTGATGGACGGCCACGCCCGGACCTGCGTCATCGGCGCCGCCGGACAGGACCAGCAGGAGCGAACCGATGAGCTCATGGCCACCATCGGTCGACTGATGCGCCGCGGCTGATGACCGAGATGCGCAACCCGCTCAAGCAGCGGGCCAAATCTCCCGAAAACGGTCCCTCTCGCCACTCTGTCGTGGACGCGACCGATGAAGCGACGGTCGTGGCGTCTCTTGCGCCTGCGGAAGGCGGGTTGGAGCGCGTTGAGTTTGACGTGACGGGGATGACGTGTGGCTCCTGTGCGGCGCGGGTGCAGCGCACGCTCAGTCGCGAGGATGGCGTGAGCGCCGCGCTGGTGAACTATGCGACCGGACGGGCGACGATCGAGCTGGCGCCGGGGTCGCTCGACGCCGACCAGCTGATCGCGGCAGTCGCGAGGGCCGGCTATGGCATGTTGCCGGCGGCCGCGAGCGCCAGCGAGCAGGCTCACGTCTTCGAGGTGCAGGACGAGGCCGATGCGCGGGCGCAGCGCCGGTTGCTGGCGCGGATCGTGGTCGCCGTGCCGCTCGCAACAGCGATCGCTGTGATGACGTTGGCGCATCCGCATGATCCGACGTTCCGTTGGCTCACAGCGGGGCTCGCGGTACCGGTCCAGTTTTGGTGTGGCTGGCCGTTCCTGGCGTCGGCGTGGTCGCGCGCGCGGGCGCGGGCGACGAACATGGACACGCTGATCGCGATGAGCACGCTCGCGAGCTTCGTCTACTCGAGCGTGGTGCTGCTGAGAACGGAGACTGCGTACAACCACGGCGTCGCGGTCAACAGTTTCAACATGCCGCTCGACTACGACATGGGGGCGATCATTATCGCCGCGCTGCTGGTCGCGCGTTGGTGTGAGGCGAAGGCGCGCAGCACTGCCGGCCGCGCGATCCGCGAGCTCGCGCAGCTCGGCGCGACACAGGCGCGGCTCGTCGACCCCGAGGACCCCGACGCGGCGGAGCGGCTGGTCGCGGTCGAGCAGGTTCAGCGCGGCGACGTCTTCCTCGTGCGCCCTGGCGACAAGGTGCCGGTCGACGGGATCGTGATCTCCGGCGAGTCAGCGGTCGACGAGTCGATGCTCACGGGCGAGTCGCTGCCGGTGCAGAAGAGTACGGGCGCGCTGATCACCGGAGCGACTCTGAACCTTGACGGCGTGCTGCGCGTCCGAGCAACAGCGGTCGGTGCCGAGACGGCGCTGTCGCACCTAGTGGAGCTCGTCGAGCAGGCACAGGCGTCGAAGCCGAAGCTGCAGCGGCTCGCCGACGAGATCGCGCGCTATTTCGTGCCAGCGGTGCTGGTGCTCGCCGCGGTGACCTGCTTCGTCTGGCTGATCAGTGGACAGGGCCTTGTCGGGATGTTCGCCTCAATGCATTTGCAGCGCGGCATGGATGCGACAATCGCTGTTCTGATTGTCGCCTGCCCGTGCGCTCTGGGCCTCGCGACGCCGGTGGCGATCCTTGCCGGCACGGGTCGTGGCGCGCGACTCGGGCTGATGATTCGCAGCGCCGAGATCCTCGAGCGAAGCCAGGAAGTCGACACGATCTTGCTCGACAAGACCGGGACCGTGACGACCGGCGAGCTTTCGATCGTCGGCATCTGGACGGCGCCGGGTGAGAACGAGGACCGCGTTCTCTCGGTTGCCGCCGCTGCGGAGACCGGTTCTGAGCACCCCGTTGGGCTTGCTATCGTCGCCGCCGCACGCGAGCGCGGCCTCGACGTTATCCGCCCCGCCGAGTTCCGCTCCACGCCCGGCCAGGGTGTGCGGGCGGTGATCGACGGCGTCGCGACGTGGGTTGGCCGTCCACAGGGTCTCGAACTGGCAGCGCAGGTCAGGGGGGTGCTCGCGGCGTGGGAGCAGGACGGCCGCACGGCGGTCGTGATCGAGCGCGATGCTCAAACCGTCGGCGCGATAGCGCTCGCCGACACCGTCAAGCCCGAGGCGCGCGATGCGATCGCCGGACTGCGGCGGATGGGGATCGAGGTCGAGTTGTTGACCGGTGACAATGAGCGCGCTGCCCGCGCGGTCGCCGCGGCTGTCGGAATCGCCGATGTTCGCGCCGGAGTGAGCCCGAGCGGAAAGCTCGACGAGATCACTCGCCTGCAGCGCGAAGGACACCGTGTTGGGATGGTCGGCGACGGCGTCAATGACGCCGCGGCGCTCGCCCAGGCCGACCTCGGCATCGCGATGGGCACCGGGACGGGTGCCGCGATCGAGGCGGCCGATATCAGCGTGCTATCGGGTGATCTTCGCGGGGTTGCTCGCGCGTTGCGTCTCGCGCGTGAGACGTACACGATCGTGCAGCAGAACCTCGCCTGGGCGTTTGGCTACAACCTGATCGCGATCCCGCTCGCGATGACCGGGCTCTTGAGTCCCGCGCTCGCCGCCGTCGCGATGGGCTTCTCCAGTATCAGCGTGATCCTCAACAGCCTGCGGCTGCGTCGCTTCGGGCGGCCCGGACGGCCGACCCCCGTGCGCAGCCGCCGGGAGCGCTACGCGAGCATCATCGCTGTCGCCGCGGTTCCGGTGGTGTTGCTGGGCACGCTCGTGCTCGCCGTGCCGGACACGTTCGCGGTCCCGAGCACCGTGTCAGCAACGCTGATCGAGCCGGGCGGTGAGGCGCTCGAAGTGCAGGCATATCCGCTTACAGCCGGCCGGGTCCAAGCTCACTTCTACCTCCTCGGCACGAACGGGACCCACCAGGCCGGGTTCCGTTCGCTCGCCGTGACCGCAACCTCAAACACAGGTGGGCACGCGACTGGGACGATCGCCACGTTCGACTCGATCCACAAAGCCGCGTATCTCAGCCTGACGGTCGGGTTCTGGCAGCTGCACATCAACGGGACCGACAGCGCCGGTCACCGACTAAGCGGCTCGCTAGCGATCCCCGTCAACTGACGAGCCCGCCGCGTCCACGGCGCGCAGGACCGAGCCGAACCAGCCAACGCCACACAACCCGACCAGAGGAGCAACCGTATGGATGGCCACAGCTACAAGGTTCATGGAATGACGTGCGCCCACTGCGTTGCGGCGGTCAGCGAGCAGGTCGGCGAGATTCCAGGAGTGGAGCAGGTCGAGGTCGACCTCGAGAGCGGCGCGCTCACGTTGCGGGGCGGAGACATCGACCCCGCGACGGTCAAGGCAGCAGTCGAGGAAGCCGGCTACAGCCTCGCTTGATCGCCGGCACCCGGGTCTCGGCACCGGCGGCGGGCGCACCAATCTGCTCGACGCGACCAGGCATTGCGAAGCGCTCGACGAAGCGCTCCTGTGTCGGCTTGCCGGAACGTGCGCATCGGGGTAGCATCCGGCGGCGATGAATGCGGGTCGCTCAGGAGGGGGGCGGTCGCGGCGCCAGTGCGTTGGGCTGGCGGTTGGGGTTTTGCTGGTCGCGGTCGCTGTTCTCGCGTCGCTGGGTGTGCTTGGGGCGTTCAGCTCGGGGGCGCTGACTCTGCTCCCCGGGTTGGTGCTGGCGGCAGTGTTGTTCGGTGGCCGCTACCCGGGTGAGCGGCTGATCGAGCGCTGGGCGCGAGCCCGGCCGCCTGTTCGCTGGGCGATCACGCGTGCCCGTGCGCCGGTCCGCCCGTATTGCGTCTTGCCTCACGGCGGTCGTCTGATCGCTACCTCGCTTGCCGGTCGCGCGCCGCCCGCGTTTTCCGCGGGCTGAGCGCATGACTCGCTAGCGCACGGCTCGCGTTCGCACGCTCTGCGACGCCACAGCTTCTTGTGGTGTTCGCTTCCGACCGCAAACGCAAAGGAGCTGCGTATGTCTACTCCCGTGATCAGTGCGCGTGAGCGCATACCAGGACCGATGTCATTGAGCGTCCCGCTCGTGGCGAATCTGCGCATCACCAAGCGCGGCGTGCAAATCGCGCTTGGCTGTATCTGGCTGCTCGTTGGGCTGCTGCAGTTTCAGAGCTTCATGTACAGCCCGGCGTTCCTCACACAGGTCGTCGAGCCGACCGCGGCGGGGTCGCCGTCTTTCATCAGCGGTCCGATTCTTACGCTGGCTCACTTCTACAGTCATGACCCGGCGCTTTGGAACACGCTCGCCGGGGAGATCCAGTGCGCGATCGGCCTCGGCCTGATCGTCAGCAGGCGCAGCGTGCGCCCCGCGCTGCTGGTCTCGTTCGGCTGGGCGTTTTGGGTCTGGTGGATGGGTGAGGGGTTCGGGATGGTGTTCTCGGGCACCCCGGTGTCGCCGCTGATGGGCGCGCCCGGCGCTGTGCTGCTCTACGGCCTGATCGGGCTTCTAGTCTGGCCGACCGGACGTGAGGGCAAGCGCTCGGCGGCAGACGGTGGGCCGATCGGCGACCGTGGCGGACTGATCATCTGGTCGGCGCTGTGGGTCGAAGCGGCCTACCTGTGGCTGCTGAACGTCAACCGCGCCAAGGGCGCGATCAGCGGCCAGCTGCTCGGGATGGCGGGCGGCGCACCACACCCGCTCGCCGCATGGGAGACGTCGGTCGCGAGTGCGACCAACGGCAACGGCGAGACGATCGCAATCCTGCTCGCGATCGCCTCAGCCGCCATCGCCGCCGGCGTCTGGACACGGCTGCGTCCGATCGCGCTCGGCGCGGGCATCGTGCTCGCCCTCGCCTACTGGGTGCTTGGACAGAGCATGGGCGGACCGTTCTGGATCGGCAACGCGACCGACGTCAACTCGGGCCCATTGTTCGTGCTGCTCGCAATCACGCTCATGCCGCTCACACTCGCACGACGCTCGCGCCAGGCAACCACAACCAAGTCAGGAGCCCTGTCGTGAACAGCACGTCAACCCACACCACATCGATGTCCGGCATGTCGATGGGGACCGGCCACTCCCCGAGCGGTTCCGTTGGCGGCATGTCGATGAGCGTCGGGCACGGCGCGACGAACATCCTCCCCGAATGGCTCGCGATCATCTGGGCGCTTGTGTTCGTATTGATCTGCGTGATCCACGTCCGTCACGTGCTCGACACACACGGTCAGCGACGCTTGTGGCACTCCGGCCACGTCCTGATGGCCGCAGGCATGGCGTTCATGTTCGCGCCGACCTCGATCGACCACTTCAACATCCCGACCACGTTCTGGCAGCTCGCCTTCGCCAACGCTGCCGGCGTGATGCTCGCCTGGATCATCGCCCAGGCCCTCAGCGGACGCGCAGTCAACACGCTCTGGGTAGTGATCACGATCGACCTGGCGGCGATGGTCTACATGTGGTCCGCAAACGGATTCGTCGCGCCGATCACCTGGCTGCTTGTCGCGTACTTCGCAATCCAGGCCGTGCTCTGGGCGACCAACACATTCCGCAGCCTCGACCGCGAGCACCAGATACCAGGCCTCTCGCGCATCCAAATCAACCCAGACGGCACCGCGAGCATCTCCGCCGCCGCCACAGCCGAGCCGCTCGTCTGCGAACTCGACCTGCGACCCACAATGGCCGCAATGGCGCTCGGCATGGCGTACATGTTCGCCGCCATGCAACTGCTGATGTAGCCGCTCCAAGACTGAAACCCGGCCTGCTCAGTCCACCAAGCCGCGCTCAGCAGAGCGGATCACGCTGTCGACCGAGCCGAGGATCAAAGAAGTTCGCGCAGCGCCAGTGACTGCGGGACAGGGACTCGAACCCCAAATTTCTGCTCCAGAGGCAGACGTGTTGCCGATTACACCATCCCGCACCGTGTCCACGGCGCGCGCAACGGCGCACCGCGTACCACAGCGATTATAGATCGGCCGCGCGGCCTTCCGGTTGAGCGCGGCGTCGGCCGGCGCTCGTGTCGTGGATGCTGTCGCGGCGCTAAACCCGCTCGGGGCGGCGCAGGAAGCGGATCATCGCGGCGATTCCGACGACCAGCCAGATCGCGAGCGTCAGCAGGTCCGAGCCTTCGAGGCCGCTGCCGGTGGTGAACGGGTTGTAGGCGTGCTGAAGGCCGTCGGCGAGCGCGCGAATCGGAAAGACCTTGGCGATGTCGGTCAAGGTGCTCGAGAGGTGGAAGTGGAACCAGATGCCGGAGATGAACGTCAGCGGCAGGATTGCGGCGTTGACGACTGCCGGCGCCGCCTCCGCGTTCTTGATGTAGCGGACGATCCCGACGCCGAGCGTTGTGAACGTCGCACTGCCGAGTGCGAGCGTGACGATCAGGCCGGGAAGCGTTGCGCCGCGGACCTTCGTGTTGTAGACGAGATAGCCGATCAGCAGCGTCAGCGCGCTCATCGCGATCGTCACGATCAAGGTGGAAACGATCCGCGCCGCGACGTAGGCCCAGCCCGGGAGCGGGGTTCCCGCCATCCGCTTGAGCACGCCGTCGTCACGCAGCACGGCTGTCCCGACCGCCATGTTGAGGAACGTAGTCGCGATCACGCCGTAGGCGAGGATGCCGGGAACGAAGAACGTGTCGTAGCTGATGAAGTGGTGCGGACCAACGTAGATCGTCTTGCTCTGGAAGATCGCCGAGAAGATCACGAGGAAGATGATCGGGAAGAGAAATGCGAAGAACGCGCGTGCGCGATTGCGCCAGAAGGCGCGCTGCTCGTAGAGCACTTGCCAGCCGACGAGAGCCAGGTCACGGCGCAAGCGCGCACTGCTCACGGGCTGGCCTCACCGGTCAGCTCGAGGTAGATCTCCTCGAGCGTCGGCTGCGTGACAGAGAAGCCCGTCAACTCGACTCCCTGCTCGAGCGCCCAACTCGTGAGCGCTGCCGAAGTCCTGACGGCTTCCTGCGTTCGCAGCGTGACCCGCTCGCCGTCGCGCTTCACTTCAACGCCGGGCAGCTCGGGTAGCGCGCTCGTGGCGGTGAGGCTGAAGCGGATCGTGACCGGTCGCTGACCGCGGCCGCCGAGCTCGTCGGGGCTTCCGATCGCGACGAGCTCACCGGCGCGCATCACCGCGACGCGGTCTGCGAGCGTCTGCGCCTCGTCCATGAAGTGCGTCGTCAGGAAGATCGTCTTGCCGAGCTCGCAGAGCGAGCGAATCGTCGACCACGCCTGGCGGCGAGCGTGCGGGTCAAATCCCGTCGTCGGCTCGTCGAGGAAGATCAGGTCGGGCTCGCCGACAAGCGCCAGCGCGAGGTCGAGGCGCCGGCGCTGACCGCCGGAGAGGTCTGAGGCCCGCGTCTCGCGCTTCGCATCGAGCTCGACGATCTCGATCAGCTCGTCGACGCCGCGGCGCTTCTGGTGGTAGCGGCCGTACATCTCGATCAGCTCGGCGACAGTCAGGTCGAGCTGCACGCCGCAGGACTGCAGGACGATGCCGACGCGCTCGCGCAGCGCACGCGGCCCGCCTGCGGGATCGAGTCCGAGCACCGACACGACGCCGCCGTTACGCGTCCTGTAGCCCTCGAGGATCTCGGTGATTGTCGTCTTGCCGGCCCCGTTCGGACCGAGCACGCAGAACACCTCACCGACAGCGACGCTGAAGCTGACGCCACGCACGGCCTCGAACGAGCCGTAGGACTTCCGCAGGTCGGTTACCTCGATCGCGCTCAGGGCGAGCCGATCATACGTACCCGCCGCGCCTACGCGGCTGCTGCGCTCTGCGCCCAGTCGCGGTAGAGCTCCGCATACTGCCCGCCAGCAGCCAGCAGCTCGTCGTGGGTTCCCTGCTCGACGATCCGCCCGTGCTCGAGCACGACGATCCGGCTTGCGCCTCGGATTGTCGACAGACGGTGGGCGATGACGATCGCAGTGCGCCCGGCGAGCAGCCGTCGCAGGCCGTGCTCAATCCGGCTCTCGGTTCGCAGGTCGACGTTCGAGGTTGCCTCGTCGAGCACCAGGATCCGCGGGTCGGCGACGAGGGCCCGCGCGAACGAGATCAGCTGGCGCTGCCCGGCCGACAGCTGCACGCCGCGCTCGCCGACCTCGGTCTCGTAGCCATTCGGCAGCTCGCCGATGAACTCGTGCGCCCCGACCGTCCGCGCCGCCGATTCGACGTCCTCGTCACTCGCATCCGGCCGCCCGAACGCGATGTTCGAGCGGATCGTGCCCGAGAACAGGAACGCTTCCTGGGGCACGATCCCGAGCTGCGAGCGCAGCGACTGGTAGCTGACCTCGCGTACGTCGTGGCCATCGATCAGGACCCTGCCGCTCGTGGCGTCGTAGAACCGGGCAACGAGCTTCGCGAACGTCGACTTTCCGGCCCCGGTCGCTCCGACGAGCGCCACCGTCTCGCCGGGCGCGATCTCGATGTCGACGTCATCGAGCGCGAGCAGCGCCGGGCGGTCGTCACCGCGGCGCTTGGGGTAGGCGAAGCTGACGTGATCGAAGTGCAGCTCGCCGCGCAGCCGCGGGAGGACCAGCGCGTCGGGCTGTTCGATCATCGCCGGCTCCTCGTCGAGCAGCTCGAAGATCTTGTCGAGCGCCGCCATCCCGGCCTGGTAGGTCGTGTAGAGCTGCGAAAGCTGGGTGATCGGGTTGAAGAAGTTGTTCAGCGCTGCGAGGAAGCCGATCAGGATGCCGACCAGCAGGTGGCCGTGCAGCACCTGATCGCCGCCGTAGACCAGCACGACGACGGTCGCGATCGCGGAGACGAACTCGATCGACGGGAAGTAGCCGGCGTTCAGGTAAACGGTCTTCATGTTCGCCGCTCGGTTGTGCTCGTTGAGCTCGGCGAACTCACCCTCGTGGCGCCGTTCTTGCGTGAAGCTGCGCACGACCCGTACGCCCGAGAGCGACTCCTGCAGATAGCCGGTGATCGCGCCGATCGTCTCGCGCGTGCGCCGGTAGGCGTCGGCGCTGACGATCCTGAAGATCACCGACGCGACGAAGATCAGCGGGATCATGATGAACGTGATCAGCGCCAGGCTGAGGTCGAACGTCACGAGGATCACGAGCGTCCCGATCAGCGTGAGCCCGCCCTGGAACAGCGTCACGACGCTGTCGGTGACGAGGCTGTCCAGCGCCTCGACGTCGTTTGTCATGCGCGAGATCAGGACGCCGGTCGGTCGGTTCTCATAGAAGCTGACCGGCAGCAGCTGGAGGTGGGCAAAGATCGCGATCCGCAGATCGGCGAGCGCACGCTGGCCGACCCACTCAACGAGGAAGGTCTGAGCAGCGGTCAGGATCCAGACGAGCACGGCTGCGACGACGAAGCCGCCGACGATCAGCACGAGGCGGCCCATGTCGTGCCGCTCGATGCCGTCGTCGATCGCGTAGGCGACGAGCGGCACCGGGGCCAGCGACGCGGCCGTGCCGGCGACGAGCGCGAAGACCATCGCCGTGGTTCGCAGGCGGTAGGGCCGGAGCAGCGCTGCGAGCCCGCGCAGCCGCCGTCCGCGCCCGCGCGTCCCGCGCAGTCGCCTGACGATGTCACTGGCCCGCGAGGACGTGCTCACCGCTTGACCGCCTTGCGCTGCTGACCTGACCGCTTCACCGTCACGCCGCTCGCGCGGCCGCGCTCGACGGTTTCGCGGTAGAGATCGGAGAGTTCGAGCAGCTCGTCGTGCGTGCCCTGCGCCGCGATCTTGCCGTGCTCGAGCACGACTACCTCGTCGGCAAGCGCGATCGTCGAGAGGCGGTGGGCGATGATGAACGTGGTTCGGCCGGCCATCACCTCTGCGAGCGCGAGCTTGATCTCGCGCTCGGTCGTCGCGTCGACCGACGAGGTCGCGTCATCGAGGATCAGGATTCGCGGGTCGGCAAGGATCGCGCGAGCGATCGCGAGGCGCTGGCGCTGGCCGCCGGAAACCGTCAGCCCCCGCTCGCCGATCCGCGTGTCATAGCCCTCCGGCAGCCGGCGAATGAAATCGTCCGCCTGCGCACGCCGCGCCGCCTCTTCGACCTCGGCGCGTGTGGCGTCGGCCCGCGCGTACGCGATGTTCGCGTGGACCGTCGTCGAGAACAGGAACGGGTCATCGCCTGTGATCGCGATCGCCCGCCGCAGCGAGCCGATCTCGACATCGCGGATGTCGGCGCCGTCGATAAGGATCCGCCCCGCGGTCGGGTCGTAGAGCCGCGCGATTAGCGCCGCCAGCGTCGTCTTGCCCGAGCCCGTGCTGCCGACCAGTGCGACTGTCCGTCCGGCGGGGACGTCGAGGTCGATCAGGTTCAGCGCATCGACGCTCGCGCCCGCGTAGCGCAGCGAGACCGCTTCGAAGCGGACGTGGCCGTTGCCCGGCGGCAGCGGGGGCGCATCGGTGGGCGCCGTGATCCGCGGCGCGCGGTCGAGGATCTGGAAGATCCGTGCGCCCGAGGCGGTCGCGCGCTGGGCCATCGTCAGCGAGACGCCGAGCGTCTGCATCGGACTCAGCAGCATCAGCAGGTAGAGGTAGAAGGCCGTGAACTGGCCGATCGACAGCTCGCTGTGGATCACCTGGTAGCCGCCGACCAGCAGCACCGCCGCGAGCCCGATCTGCGGCAGAAAACCGATCAGCGGGTTGTAGCGGGCCTGCAGCCGCGCCTCGAGCATCGCCTGGTCGAAGACGCGCACCACGCTGCGCTCGAAGCGTGCCCGCTGGTGCGCCTCGCGCGCGAACGCCTTGACCACGCGGACCCCGGCGATGTTCTCCTGGACCTCGGCCGTCAGCTCGCCGATCCGCTGCTGCACCTCCTCCAGCGCCGGGCGCGCGCGGCGGCTGTAGCGGTATGTCGAGTAGACGACTAGCGGGACCGGGAGCAGGGCGATCGCGGCGAGCTCCGGCTGGAGGATCAGCATCGCGACCGCGGCGAGGCTGATCGTCAGCGCGGACTGCATCACGAAGATCAGGCCGTAGCCGAGGAAGAAGCGCACCGACTGCAGATCGACTGTGACTCGTGACATCAGCTGACCGGTCTGCTGATGGTCGAAGAACGCGAGCTCGAGCGATTGCAGCTGCGCGAAGAGACCGTTCCGCAGGTCGTACTCGACGCCAAGTGAGACCCGGCCTGACACGAGCCGCCGCGCGGCCGACAGCACGAAGCGGAACACCCCGGCGGCTGCGATGATCGCCGCATAGGTCCAGAGCTGACCGCTGGCGTGGTGGTGGTGTGGCTGCAACGCATTGACGGCGGCGCCGCTGAGCTCGGGGATCGCGACGGTCACGAGCATCGCGAACGCGGCGAGCACCGCCGAGACGATCACGCCCGATCGATAGGGACGCAAAAAGCTCAGTAGTCGGCCGAATGTACTCACTTCAGAAAGTATAGTTTTGCGTGTGGCTCACGCTCCGGACGCCGCTCGAAGGAGCCCGCGGGCCGGGCTCTGCGAGCGCTGCGTACACCAGCGGCTCGTGCCGAACACGCGCGGGTCGGTCTTCTCGCTCTGCGAGCGCTCGAAGGTCGAGCCGCGAGCCTTTCCGCGCTATCCCCGCCTCCCCGTCAGCGATTGCGCCGGCTTCGAGGAACGCCGGGCCTGAGTAAGCGGCCTCCGATGCCCGACCTTGTCGAGGATACGACACCTGAGATGAGCGCTGACGACGCGCAGCTCCTAGCCCGCCTGGCCCCCGTAGCGGAAACCGCCCAGGCGTCGCTGCGGATGCGCGTGAAGCGGGTCCGCGGCTCCTGGCGAGCGATCGTCCAGTCAGCGCTCGCCGCGGGGCTCGCCTGGTGGCTCGCGCGCCTGATCGTCGGCGCGCCGGACCCATTCTTCGCGCCGGCCGCCGCGGTCATCTCGATCGGCCTGGCCCGCGGCCAGCCGCTGCGGCGCTCGGCCGAGGTCGCAGTCGGCGTTGCGCTCGGCATCGCAATTGCGTTCCTGCTGCGCTCGGCGATCGGCCTCGGGCCGGTCCAGATCGGCGCGATTATGGCGCTGACGATCGTCGCCGCGCTGCTCGTCGATGCGAGCGTGCTGCTCGTCAACCAGGCAGCGATCTCGGCAGTGCTTGTCATAACACTCCCGAGTGCCGGTCTCAGTGCTGGACCGGACCGCTTCTTCGATGCGATGATCGGTGGCGGCGTCGCGCTGCTGGTCAGCCAGATCGTGTTCGTGCGCCACCCGACGAACCTCGTCGCGAACGTGCTCGGGCGAACTCTCAGCGAGCTTGCCACAGCAATCCGCGAGGGGGCGGAGGCGCTCGAGCACGACTCGCTCGAGCAGGCAGTCACCGCGCTGGAGCGCCTACGCGGCCTCGACGGCGACGTCGCACGCCTGTTCGAGTCCCTGGCGACGGCGCGTGAGGCGGCGTCGCTGCTGCCGACCCGCCGGCGCGTGCGCGAACAGCTCGAGCCGGTCGGCGATGCGGCGCGCCAGATCGACTACGCGGTCCGCAACGCGCGCGTCCTGCTACGTGCCATCGCGAGCGCGCTGCGCACCCGCGCCGCCGTAAACCCGGAGCTCGTCACCGCGCTCGCCACGCTCGCCGCGACGGTCGACGCGTTGGCTGACCAGTTGGGTGCGGGCGACGATCCGTCGCGCATGCGCACGCTTGCCGTCCAGGCGAGCGAGCAGGCAACGGAGGTTCTGGCGCTGCAGCACGACCTGCGCACGACGATGATCATCGGCCAGATCCGCGCCACGGCGGTCGATCTGCTGCGCGCCAGCGGGCTCGACAGCTCGAGCTCGCGCGACGCCATCCCGGCGGCTCCGTCCGAGGACATGTAGCGAAACTAGTGCGCGAGGACTGCCGCTGCGGCGGCGTGGCCGCTGCGGGCAGCGCCCTCGAGCGTCGCCGGCCATTCGGTTGCTGTCCAGGCTCCGGCAAGCGCGAAGTGGGGGATCCGCGTCTGCGCCGCCGGGCGTAGCGCGCGCGTCCCGGGCGCCGCGCGAAAGGTCGCCATCTGCTCGCGCGTCACCGCGAAGCGCAGCACCTCGCTGCCGGCAGCCGCCGGCAGCAGCTCCCCGAGCGCCCGCAGGTAGCGCTCGCGCAGCTGCTCCGAGCGCATCCCGCTCTCGGTCTGCGCGCCCGACAGCGACACGGCGATGTACTGACGGTCGTCGCTCCACTCGGTCGGAGTTCGATCGAAGACGTACTGCACCGGCGTGTCTACGCCGGCGGCGAAGCTGTGGTCGAGGACGCGGCGGTCGTAGACGACGTGGATGTTGACGATCGGCGAGCTTCCGAGGCCCTCGGCCCACGCCGTGTCCTCGCGCAACGCCGCCGGAACCAGCGCCGCCGCGCGCGCGTGCGGGACGGCAAGGACGACCGCGTTGGCGCTGATGAGGTCGCTCTCGGAGCGCACTTCGAAGCCGTCGGCTTTCTGCGTGATCGCCTGCGCCCGCCAGCGCAGCTGCACGTCGACACCGGCCCGCGCGAGGGCGCCGGCCGCCGGGCCACCGACGATCTCGCTGAGCGGCGCACGGTGGATCCCGATATCGCCGGCGCCGGCGTCGTGCAGCAGGCCCTGCTGGAAGACGAACGCGCCAAGCCCGAGCGATGCCTCGGCCGCGGGCAGGTTGAGCGTCGGCAGCGCGATCAGATCCCAGAGGTTGGCGATCGCGCGCGGGCTCTGCCCGTGGTCGGCGAGCCAGGCACCGAGTGTCTCGTCGTCGCGCGCCGGATCGACACGCCCGATCGCGAGTGCGCCGCGCCCGACGGCGAGTCGCTCGCGTAGCGAGAGGTGGCGGTAGCGCAGCAGCGTTGCTGCCAGGTGCGCCGGCGCCGGGAGGCGGTTGCGGCGTATCAGCGCTGGACGGTGGCCCGGGCGCAGCACGGGAATCTCCAAGCGCGCTTGGAGCTCGACGCCGTCGAGCCCGCCGATCCGATCGAGCAACGCACGGTAGGCGCTGCAGCAGCGCAGGAAGACGTGCTGACCGTTGTCGAGCTGAAATCCGTCGCGCTCGAACGAATAGATAGCCCCGCCTAGGCGCGGGCGGACCTCGACCAAGGTGACCTCGGCGCCCTGCTCGGCACAGTCGAGTGCGGCTGTGATTCCGGCGACGCCGCCACCGACGACGGCAACCCGGATCGGGCTCACGCGCCGCGCCAAAGCAGGCTGCGCAGGGCGACGCGGGTCTTGGCGAGCGGCGGCAGGCTGACCCTGCCCTCGAGGATCCGCTCGGGCCGCTCGTCGATCCGCTCGAGCACCCCCGCGTAGATCCGGCTCATCGCCAGCGCACAGGCGCCGCTGCGCCGATCAAGCAGCGCGATCAGCCGGTTGCCGCGATCGAACCATTCACGGTTACGCGCCGCCTCGAAGTGAACGAGGGCGGCAAGCGTGCCGGCATCGCTCGCCGGCACTGCGGCGATCGCTTCGGCGCCGCCGCCGCCCGGCCCCGGCCATCCGAAGCGCCGCAGATCCTCGGCGGGCAGGTAGACGCGCCCGTTGAGCGCGTCCTCGCGGACGTCGCGCAGGATGTTCGTCAGCTGCAACGCCACGCCGAGGTCGTCGGCGAGCGCGGCGGCGCGCGCATCGCTGCTGCCGAAGACGGACAGGCAGAGTCGCCCGATCGAACCGGCGACGCGACGGCAGTAGACGACGAGCTCGTCGAAGACTTCGTAGCGCGTTCCGGCGAGGTCCATCTCGACGCCGTCGATCAGATCGAGAAATGCGTCGCGCGGGATTGGAAAGTTGTGCTCGACGCTTGCCAGTGCCGCGATCACCGGGTCATCACTGGCGCTGTGCATCAGCTCGACCGCGGTTCTTGCCCGGCCGAGCTCGGCGACCTTTTCATCTTGTGTGAGTGCGCCGTCGCCGATGTCGTCAACCGCCCGGGCGAACGCGTAGATCGCGCAGAGTGCGTCGAATTTCGCGCGCGGCAGCAGTCGTATCCCGTAGTAGAAGTTCGCCGCCTCGCGACGCGTCACAGCGGCGCAGTGACTCAGTGCCGCTGCGATGTCGGTCTCGTCGGTGGGCATCGCCGCGGCGCTCACGCTGGCGAACCCAGGAGTGCCCGCAGCATCGAGCCTGTCCGGCGCCGCCGCGACGGTCGCGGTGCGGTGGCGAGAACCTCGAAATCGGCGCGGGCGAGCGCGCTCAGCGCCGCGCGACCGCCGCCGATATAGCCGGCGATCGCGACACGTGGCCACCCCCGCAGCGAGCGCAGCAGCGGCCAGCCCTCGTCGAGTAATTGCGACGCGCGTGTGCTCTCGAGGCGCAGCACGCCGCGCAGCCCCGGCGAGGTCGTCGACGCCTCGATGTCGTAGAGCGTGCAGTCGTAGGCCGCGAGGTCCTCGAGCGGGAGATAGACGCGTCCGCGTTGGAGGTCCTCGCGAATGTCCTGGCAGTGCTCGATCACCTGAAGCGCAGTGCAGACCGCGTCCGACTGACCGATGCGCTCCGGCGTTGCGAGGTCGAAGACCCGCAGCACAAGCTCGCCGATCGGGTTCGCCGACAGCGCGCAGTAGTCGAGCAGGTCGCTCCAGCGCTCGTAGCTCTGGACACGCTGGTCGGTCCGGTTGGCGTCGATCAGGCGTAGGAACGGGGCACGCGGGAGATCGCAGGCGGCGATCGTGCCCGCGAGCTCGCGCATCAGCGGATGATCGGCCTGACCGGCGATCGCGCGGTCGAGCTCTCCTTCGAGCCAATCGAGTGCCGCCAGACGGTCTCCGGGAGCAGCATCGCCGAGCTCGTCTGTCAGGCGCGCGAAGCCGTAGATCGCGTAGAGGTGCGAGCGCTCCGCGATCGGCAGCCACCACGGCGCGACGGGGAAATTCTCGCCGCCGGCCCGCTCCATGATGGCTGCTGCATCGGGTACGGGGCCGTGTTTGCTGGGGGGCAGGTCGTGCATCCTCGGCAGCCTCGCAGATTCGTGGCGCCGTCTGGCTGCGGTCAGCCGGCGGCGGCGCTCGCCGGCCCACGCCGGCGCCACGCCGCCCAGCCGCGGCCGAGCGCGTAGGCGACGGCGCTCAGCACGCCGACGAAGAAGCCGACCGGAAGGTTCATGTCGTAGGCGAGGGCGATCGAGAGCCAGACGGTTGCGAGGGCGATCGCGACCGACAGCGCCAGCGCGCTGGCGGGGCGCTTCGCAAGCGACCGTGCGGCCGCCGGCGCGCCGATCATCAGGCTGAAGATCAGCGTTGTCCCTACCACCGGTACGCTCAGCGTCGTCGCCAGCGCGACACAGGCCAGAAAGCAGAGATCGATCCGTGCGCTCGGGATCCCGCGGGCCGCGCCGACTTCGGCTAGCACCGTCGAGAGCAGCAGCGGCCGATACAGCACTGCAAGCGCGCCGATTGCGGCGAGCGCGAGCAGTGCGGTCGGCAGCAGCTGGTTGTTGGCGACCCCAAGAACCTCGCCGAACAGCAGCGAGTAGGCGGGCGAGGCGGACTCAGCCGTGAAGCTGACGAACAGCGCCCCCAGCCCGAGCATCGCCACCAACGTCAGTGCCGTCGCGACGTCGAGGCGATCGCGCCGTCCGAGCACCCCGATGCCCAGAGCGCCGAGCAGCGAGAACGCTCCAAGGCCGAGCAGCACGTTGATTCCGAGCAGGCCGGCTCCTGCAGCGCCCGCGAACGAGCCGTTCGGCACAGCGTGTGCAACGAACGCTGCGCCGCGCAAGACGACGAAGAAGCCGATCAGACCCGCGACGACAGCGGCGATGCTCGCGACGAGCCAGGCGTTGACCATGAAGCCTGAGAACACGGGTCAGCGCCTGCTCCTGGGCGATCGCGTACGCGCCGCCAGATAGGCGAGAAACACAAGCGTGACGATGAAGAAGCTGACCGGCCAGCCATCCTGGTGCGGCGGCCAGTCCCAGTAGTAGCTGTCGTAGGCCAGCAGGACCCCGACCCAGCACGAGGTCAGCGCGATCGCGCAGGCGGCAGCGATCGCAAGCCACGGGCGGCGCGTCAGCCTAAGTGCCGCCGCTGGCGGCCCGATCAACAGGGCGGTGCTGAGGATTGCCCCGATCGCCAGGCACGACAGCGCGACCGCCGCCGCGAGCGCGAGCAGGTAGAGCGTGCCGACGAGTCGTATCGGCACTCCGCGCGCCGCCGCGAGCTCAGGGCTGACGGAGCTGAGGAGCAGCGGCCGGTAGACGACTGCGACGATTGCGAGCGCTACGAGTCCGAGCGCGACAACGGGCACGATCGTCGAGGAGCTGAACGCGAACATCGAGCCGAACAGGACGAGGTTCGTAGCCCCGCTGTCGTGGCTGGTGGTGCTCACGAGATAGAGCAGCAACGCCGCCAGGCCCAGTCCCGCACCGAGCACGATTCCGGTCGCAAGATCGCGGCCCCGGCGGCGCTCGATTCCGACAGCCTGCATCGCGCCGGCCGCTGAAATCGAGATCGCGATGAAGCCCCAGAGCGCTCCGACGCCGACCAGGAACGCTGCCGCACCGCCGGTTGCGTTGAGGTCCGCAAGCGAGTGACCGGCGAAGGCCTGGCCGCGGATCACCGTGAAGACCCCGATCACGCTTGCGACGAGCGCGACGGCGGTCGCGACCTCGAGCGCTAACTGAACGGGGCTGCTGGCGAAGAACCCGGGTTCGATGATCGCTCGCAGAGCGCTGCTCACCGGTGCTGCTCCGTTTCGTCACCGTGACCGAGTGTCATGTCGACGCCGCCGGCACCGCCCGGGCCGGCGACCACGAGGACACGGCCATGGAGGTGAAGCACGTCGACATGGTGGCCGTAGAGCTCGCTGAGGACATCGGCTCTGATCACCTCGGCGGCCGGACCGACGGCGGCCCGCCCGCCCGCGAGGTAGACGATGCGGTCGAGCGCCGGGAGCAGCGGGTTGATGTCGTGGGCCGAGATCAGCACGGCGATCTGCTCCTCGCGGACGAGTCGGCCGAGCAGCGCGACGACGTCGGTCTGGGAGCGCAGATCGAGGTTCGCGAGCGGCTCGTCCAGCAGCAGCAATCGCGGCTTCTGGATCAGTGCGTGGGCGATCAGCACGCGCTGCTGCTCGCCGCCGGAGAGCTCGCCAACGCGCGCGTCGCCGTAATCAGCCGCGTCGACCGATCGCAGCATCGCCTCGACCGCCTCGCGACGAGCGCGCGAGGGAAGCGGGATGCCGTAGCGCTGCGCGTCGATCCCGAGCGCCACGAGGTCGCGGGCGCGCAGCGGCATGTCGGGGTCGAGCTCGAACTTCTGCGGCACATATCCGATCCCCGCACTCCGCCGCGACCGCGGCAGACCGCCGATCAGCACGCGGCCGCTACTCGCCTGCTGAAGGCCCAGGACCACGCGCAGCAGCGTCGTCTTGCCGGCGCCGTTCGAGCCGATCAACCCAGTGAGCTCGCCAGGCGCCAGTGCGAAGCTGACGTCGTGAAGGACCTCGCGTCCGCCGAGCGTCACACCGACGCCCTCGAGTGCCAAGAGATCTGCCGGCGGGTCGATCAAAGCCGCTCGGTCGAGCGGTGCTCGGAGACGGCTAGCCGCAACGCTCGCACTTCGGCGAGCATCCATGATTGGTAGTCGTAGCCCGCCGGCATCGTCTCGTACACGCCGACGACAGGGATGCCGGCGCGCTTGGCGGCTGCGAGGAACGACGCGGTGACCGAGTCGGTGACCTGCTCGTTGTAGACGAGAGCCTTGACGCGGTGCTCTGCGAACAGTGCGTCCTGCAGGCTCACGTTCTCCGGCGCCGGGTCGACGCCGTTCATGATGTCGGCCTGGAGCGGGAAAGGGGTGCGGTCAACAGTTCCGAGCGCCTCGAGCAGGTAGTCGCCGACAGGCTCGGTCGTCGCGACCGCCACGTGCGGATAACGCTTTGCGAACGCCCGGATCGCCTCGTACCAGGGAGCGAGCGAGGCATCGAAGCGCCGGGCTCTGGCGGCGAAGTAGGCGGCGTGGGCGGGCTCGATCGCCGACAGCGCGCGGGCGATCGCCCTTGCAAGCCGTGGCATCGTCGAGGGGCGATACCAGAGGTGGGGGTTTGGCAGCGAATCCGGCAGGCCGAGCAGACGCTGGACGTCGATCGTCTTGCGCCCGGAGCTCGATGACGCGGCTTCGATGTTGTTCATGAACGTGTCGTAGCCGGCGCCGTTCTGCACGATCAAGCGCGCTGCGCCGACAAGCTGAGCGATGCTTGGGCTCGCCTCGAACGAGTGCGGATCGGTGTTCGGGTTGTTCTCAATCGAGCTGACGGCGGCGTAGCGCCCTCCGACCTGGGCGATCACGCTCGCGTATTGGTTCTCGGCGCCGACCGCGATCACGACACCGTGTCGGGCGCTCGGTACAGCCGCGCCGCAGGCCGCGAGCGAGGTCGTGACGATCAATGCGCACGCTGCTCGGCGCAGAGGGAAGACGGCTCGATCCATCGGGTGCAGCCTAGCGAACTGTGAGACTCTGTCTCATCTTAGGCTGGAGGCCCCGGTCGCGAGGGACTACGATGAGACGAGTGAAGACGCAGCAGCAGGCGCACGCAGTGGGCGCCGACGAGGATTGGGCGGCTCGCGCGAGCACGCGCCTGTCGGCCGCGGGGTACCGCCGTGGCGGTGCGCGCAGCAAGCTGATCCGCTTGCTTGCCGCCCAGAGCTGTGCATTGTCGGCGGTTGAGTTGCAGGCTGCGCTTGAAGATGACGGGCGCAGCGTTTCGCGCGCGAGCGTCTACAGGATCCTCGAGGAGCTCGAGCAGGCTGAGCTCGTTGCGCGGATCGAGGTCGGCCATGGCGTCGTGCGGTTCGAGCCGCTGCGCCACGGCAGCGGACACCACCACCACCTCGTCTGCGACCGTTGCGGTCGGCTGATGCCGTTCGCCGACGAGGGCCTCGAGCGCGAGCTCGTTCGGGTCAGCACGCGCGTGCCTTTGCGCGTCGCCGAGCACGAGGTGATCCTGCGCGGCGCCTGCGATCGCTGTGTCGACGTCGGGGTCTGAGACCGCCGTGTTACCGTGCTTGACGCGGGCGCCGTTTAAGCTCTACGTTCGGCGCACCCCCCACGACGATGGAGGCATGACCTATGGGTATCGTTGACAAACTCAAGGCAGGCGCCGAGCAGACGGCGAACAAGGCCCGCGAGACCGCGCAGGAAGTGCAGACGAAGCGCGAGCTGGCCCAGGCCCACACCGATCTCGGCAAGACGGCCTTCGCGCTTGTCGACCGAGGCGAGATCTCGCACGGCGAGCTGACCGCAGGCGTCGACCACATCAAGGAGCTGCAGTCGCGGTTGGCGGGCGGCAGCGAGAGCGACGAGTAGCGCCGCAGCGGCGGGCACAGCTGGCCCAGGCCGCGCCCAACCTCGCAGCGCGCCCCGCCCGTCGTTCGCTTGAACTAGCTCCCCGGCTTGGCTGGTTCGCTTGCCGCGCGATGCAGTCCGCATCCCCCAGCTGGCGACGTGCAGCGGGGCTGCCGGATAACCTCGGCCGTGAATCTTGAGGCCGGTTATCCCCATAGCTACCGCCGTCGTGGCGGTCGCGCTCGGGTCGGTGGCCGGTGGTGCGATCGGCGCTGGAAGCGCGACGCGCCATGCGTCCCGCCCCGGCCACGGCCCCGCGCTTGCTCCTACAGCGGCGATGGTGCGCGCTGAGCTGGCGCAGATCCCGCAGCACGGCATGGTGCTCGGCTCGCCTTCGGCGCGGGTCACAGTTTTCGAATACGGAGACCTGATCTGCGGCCCGTGTGCGAAGACGGCAGTGAGCGTGCTCGCCCCGGTAATCGCGAGCTTTGTGCGCTCGGATGCGGTCCGCATCCAGTTCGAGCCGATCGTCGAGAGTCCACGATCGGAGGCCTTCGCGCTTGGCGCTTACGCAGCCGGCGCGCAGCGGAGCGCTTGGAACTACATCCTGCTCGCCTACCTCTGCACTACGCCGTCGAGCGACGGTCCACTGTACGAGGCGCCCGCGCTTGCCCGGGTCCTCGGCATCAACCGTCGGCGCTGGCGCAGGCAGCTCCGCGAGCGGCGCTGGCCGGCCCAGATCGAGCAGTCTGCGCGGGTCGCGCTGCTCGGCGGGTTCTCGAACTATCCGGTGTTCATCATTCGCGGCCCCGGGATCCGCCGCAGCAAGTCGACCGGGGGGCGCTCGGTGATAATCCTCCAGGCGCCGGTTACGCTGTCTGCGCTGACCCAGGCGATCATCACCGCCGAGCCTTCGTCCGGTTAGCGCGACTCCATCCCCAAGGGCTAGCTCGCGGCACGACTAGTGGCGACCGCGGATCCGATCGCGCGCAGGAGCACCTCCTGGAGCTCTGCGGCGCGGATCGGCTTGCTGACGTAATCGTCCATTCCGGCGGCGAGGCACTTCTCGCGATCACCGCTCATCGAGTGCGCGGTGGTGGCGATGATCGGCAGATGCACGCCGGGCGCCTCGCGGCGGCGG
>Ga0181525_10000944_pt1 | contig 25302 bp, 18 predicted proteins | sample PEATcosm2014_Bin_48_FD_121100 | JGI IMG/M metagenome (GOLD analysis project Ga0181525, IMG submission 121100) | Peatland microbial communities from MTU Mesocosm Facility, Houghton, MI, USA - PEATcosm2014_Bin06_10_metaG | ecosystem: Environmental > Terrestrial > Soil > Wetlands > Peat | place... | reverse complement strand
GTGCAAGCCCTTCCGAGGTCTTCAAGGCAACGTTGCCGACAAAGCCGTCGCACACGACAACGTCGACCTTGCCGCGGAAGATGTCGTCGCCCTCGACGTTGCCGTAGAAATTGAGACCGCTCGCCCTGAGCAGCTCGGCCGCCCGCTTGACGACCTCGTTGCCCTTGATGACCTCCTCACCCACGTTGAGCAGGCCCACGCTGGGATGTTCCTTGTCCTGCAGGGACGATGCGAGCGCGCAGCCGAGAATGGCGAACTGCAGCAGGTGCTCGGCCTCGCAATCCACGTTTGCGCCAAGATCGAGCCACGTGGTCAGGCCGCCTTTCTGGTTGGGCAGCGCGTGCGCGATGGCGGGCCGGTCGATGCCTTCCTGTGTCTTCAACACGTAGCGCGCGATCGCCATCAAAGCGCCGGTGTTGCCGGCACTCACGGCGCAATCGGCGTTGCCTGCCTTGACGGACTCCAAGGCCAGCCGCATCGAGGAGCTTTTTTTCGTACGCAAGGCGACCGTGAGCGAATCGCCCATCTCGACCACCTCTTCCGCATGCACCACTTCGATGCGCGAACGCATTCCGGGCAGTTCGGATGCAAGCCCGGGCATCGAGCGCTCCTGGCGCTGCAATTCTTCCTGGATGAGCTCCGCGCGGCCGACGAGCAGCAAACCTGCCGAATTCTCCTGCCGCAAGAAGGAGAGCGCCGCCGGGACCGTCACCCTGACCCCGTGGTCACCTCCCATGCAGTCGATGGCGATGCGCACCGTCATCGACAACTAAGCCTTTATTCGTCCGACTTGGTCGCGACGACCTTCTTGCCACGGTAAAAACCGGTGGGGCTGACGTGATGACGACGAACGACCTCACCCGTGGCGGGTTCGACGGCAAGCGGCGGATTGCTCAGAAAATCGTGCGCGCGGTGCATATTGCGCTTGGACGCCGATTTCTTGTTCTGTTGCACAGCCATGATGCGTTTTCCCGAATTTTTCGATAATCCATCATTTTAGACGATGCCGGCGGCGGGCGCCATCTCGCAGGCGGCCCAATTCGGCGAACGGCCGGTAGGTCTCGGAAGGCGCTGGGGCGTCCTCTTTCCCGGGGCAATGCTCGTGGCGGGGGGACATGGGCAATTGCAGGATGGCCTCATCCTCGATCAAGGCACCCAGGTCGAAGTGGGCGCTTCCCAGCAAGGCTTCCTCCGGGGCGTCGTCGATCGGCTGGGCCGCCAGTTCGTCCTCGGTACGCACGAAAAAGAACTCCCGTTCGACGTTCAACCCATATTCCGTCTCGCCACCACAGCGATCGCAGGCCAAGGCCAGGCGCGCCTCCAGGTGCAGTCGCATGGCCGGCCGCCCATGCGCGTCCATGCCCAGTTGCGCGCGATAGCGCAGCTTGCCCTCGTCGCGCAGCAGGCTGGCGCGCAGGCGCGGCAGCTTGCGCAGTTCCACCTCGCCCGTGGACTGCGCATCCGCCCGCGCCATCGTGAACACATCGATGCTGAGCATGACCTAGTCGGATCCGTCGTTGATTTTCCGCCTCGCGGACGGGAATGCGCGAGACGACTTGAATACACTGCGCGCATGTCCAGGCGGATCGTACTCGCGTCATCCTCGCCCTATCGCGCGGAATTGCTCCGACGCCTGCGGATCGAGTTCCGCGTGGAAGTGCCCGGCATCGACGAAACCTCCTTGCCCGGGGAAGGGCACGCCGCGACGGCCGAGCGGCTGGCACGTCAAAAGGCGCAAAGCGCCGGCGCACGTGCGCCGGGCGCACTGGTGATCGGCTCCGATCAGGTCGCCGAACTCGACGGGATGGCGATCGGCAAGCCGGGTCAACACGATGCGGCCCTCGAACAGCTGCTCGCATTGCAAGGGCGTCTCGTGCTGTTTCACAGTGGGCTTGCCCTGTTCGACACGCTCAGTGGTGAATGCCACAGCACCTGCGTGCCGACCCAGGTCCGATTTCGCACCCTTCCCCGCGCGGCGCTCGACGCCTATTTGCGCCTGGATCGACCGTATGACTGCGCGGGTTCCGCGAAAATCGAATCGCTGGGCATTTGCCTGGTCGAGCGCGTCGAGAGCGACGATCCGACCGCACTCATTGGCCTGCCCCTCATCGGGCTGGTCTCGATGCTGGCGCGTTTTGGCGTCGCCGTGCTCCCAGCAGGAAATCCGTGATGGCCCGCTTGCATTTGCTGCCGGTGCCGATTGCGAGTGAGCCCGCCGCAGCCGCTGCGGCCGCCGTCCTTCCGGCCGCGGCGATCGAGCTGGCTCGCCATGCGGATTATTTTCTTGCGGAGAACGCGCGCAGCGCGCGCGCCTTCCTGAAATCGATCGGGCATCCACGGCCCATCGCCCAACTGCAGATCATCGAAATCGGGCACGAACCCGACGTCACGGCGATCGACCAGTGGCTGGCCCCGCTCCAGGTCGGCGACCCGGCACGCGATGGCGTCGTGCTATCGGAGGCGGGTTGTCCCGGAATTGCCGATCCGGGCTCGACCATCGTTGCGCGCGCGCACGAGTTGGGCGTCGAAGTCGTGCCCTGGGTGGGACCCTGCTCGCTTGTGCTGGCGCTCATGGCGTCGGGCATGAACGGCCAGGAATTCCGCTTCCATGGGTACCTGCCCAGAGCACGGGCCGAACTCATCGAACGGCTGCGCACGCTCGCGCGCGATGCCTTGCAGGGCCAGACCCAGATATTCATCGAGACACCGTACCGCAACGGGCAACTGCTGGCGGCGATCGTCGAGACGTGCGACGCCATGGTGCAGCTGTGCGTCGCCATCGATCTCACCGGAAGCGCCACACGCGTGATCTCGCTTCCGATCGCGCAGTGGCGCACTCGCTCGGCGGCCGGTGAAATCACCGGGCTGCAGCGTCAGCCGGCGGTTTTCCTGCTCAACGCAGCAGCCACGAACGCAGTCCGGCGACATCGTTGAATATCGCAAGCGGACCGGCGCGTGCCAATTCCTCGTGCGGGTGCGCGCCATAGCTCACGCCCACCGCGCTTGCGCCTGCCGCTTGCGCCATCTGCAGGTCGTGGGTGGTATCGCCGATCATCAGCATGCGCGCAGGCTCCGTCTCCATCTCCTGCGCCAGTTCCAGCAGCATCGCCGGGTGCGGCTTGGGATGCGTCTGGTCGGCGCACCGGGTGGCCTCGAAAATGCCCTCCAGGCCTGCCGAATGCAGCGAACGCATAAGACCCGTACTGCTTTTGCCCGTGGCGATGGCGAGGCGCTCGCCGCGCACCTGCAGCGATTCGAGAAGCGCGCGCATGCCCTCGAACAGGCAGATGTCGTCTTCGCCGTTGCGGTAATGCACGTGAAAGCGAGCGTTGAAATCGTTCCTGCGCTCGCGTGGCAGGTCGGGCACGACCAGCGCCAGCGCGTGGGCCATGCCCAGGCCGATGACATGCGAGGCGCGGGCCGGATCGGGAACCGCAACGCCGATGTCCGCCGCCGCACGCAGGATTGCATTCGCGATGAGCGCGGTCGAATCGACCAACGTGCCGTCCCAGTCGAAGACCAGCACATCGAAGCGCGCGTCAGCCACTGCGCGCCTCGATCCATTGCGCACAGTCCGCCGGCAAGGGCGATTCGATCGACAGGGGGACGCCCGAGACGGGATGCGCCAACTGCAGGGAGTGTGCGTGCAGGAACATGCGGCCCAGGCGCGGGCCGAATTCGCCCTTCGCAGCGCGCCGATTGATGTCGAAATCGCCGTATTTGTCGTCGCCCAGGATCGGGAAGCCCAGGTGCGCCAGGTGGACGCGGATCTGGTGGGTGCGCCCCGTCTTCAACTCCGCCTCCAGCAAGGAGAAGCCGTTGAGGCGCGCGCGCAAATGCAGCACCGTATGCGCACGTGCGCCCTCCTCCTCGTCGACGAAGACCCGGCGCTCCCCGCCGGCCAGCGTGCGCTTGGCGAGGGCAAGCCGCACGTGCTGGCGATCGTTGCGCCAATCGCCGTGGACGAGCGCGAGGTAGCGCTTCTCCACTTCCCCGGCGCGAATCTGCTCATGCAGGGTCACCAGGCAGCGTCGTGTCTTGGCGAGCATCAGTGCGCCCGAGGTGTCCCGGTCAAGCCGGTGCGCAAGCTCCAGGAAAGGCTGATTCGGCCGGGCGGCCCGTACCCGCTCGATCAGCCCGAAAGAAATCCCGCTGCCGCCGTGCGCGGCTACTCCCGAGGGCTTGTCCATGACCAGCAGGTGCTCGTCTTCGTACAGAATTGCCGGCATCAAGGCAGGCGCCTGCGGCTTGACCGCAGTGGCCGCCAGCCGGATCGGAGGGATGCGCAGTTCGTCACCGGCCGCGAGGCGTGTATCCGCGCTGGCGCGACCGCCGTTCACGCGTACCTCGCCACTGCGCACGATGCGGTATACGTGGCTTTTCGGGACGCCTTTGGCCAGCCGCAACAAGTAATTGTCTAGGCGCTGGCCTGCGTGCTCGTCGGTGATTACCACCCTTTGGACGGAAGGGTGGCCCTTATTCGTCGATCCGGGCGCCGGCCGCGTTTTGCTTTGCGGAACCATGTTGCCTATACTGGGGCCCGTTGAAGTCCGCATGCGGGCTGTTGTCAACCGGCCACAATTGTAGCGGCGCTCAGTGCGCCCTCGCCGATCGGTACGAAAACATCGTTCGGGCTCGAGCTTTGGCCAAGGGGCGCGCGACACGGTTTCGGGTCGTGCGCAAGGAAACGGGTTGAGGAGGTCCATGGAAATTAGTTCCGGGACAGTCCGGCCCGATTATGAATGGGCGCCGGCCATTTCAAGATGCAGGCGCCTGCCGAATTCGGATGCAGGTTGCGTCGCGCGCTTGGCGCGACTGCCAGTAACGCACAAACCCGGAAGTTCACTGCCGATTAATCCCGTGTCTCCACTCCATTCGACACCTGTAACGCAGGCCGAGGTCCGGCGCTCGACGCCGATTTCCTCCCGCCGCGGCTTTGCGCGTTTGCGCATTGCCGGGTGGTCCATTGCGCGCGCAGGCACGGTGCATCCCGGTAGTTCCTTCCGGTAAGGGTTCGCTGGCAGATCCGATTCGGCACGTTTTGCGCAGGCGCAAGCCGCGCAAGGAGTGTTGATGAAGAGAATGCTGTTTAATGCGACGCACGCGGAGCAGTTGCGCGTCGCGATCGTGGACGGCCAGAAGCTGCTCGACCTGGATATCGAATCCAGCGGTCGCGAGCAACGCAAGTCCAACATCTACAAGGGCCGCGTCACGCGGGTCGAGCCCAGCCTAGAGGCGTGTTTCGTCGACTACGGCGAAGAGCGCCATGGCTTCCTGCCCTTCAAGGAGATTTCGCGCCAGTATTTCAAGGCGGGCGTCGACGTCGGCCGCGCGCGGATCAACGAGGCGATTTCCGAAGGCCAGGAACTGATCATCCAGGTCGAGAAGGAGGAGCGCGGCAACAAGGGAGCGGCGCTGACGACCTTCATTTCGCTGGCGGGCCGCTACCTGGTGCTGATGCCCAACAACCCGCGCGGCGGCGGCGTCTCGCGCCGCGTCGAAGGCGAAGACCGCCAGGAACTGCGCGACGCGATCGACCAGCTCGACCTGCCCAACGGCATGAGCGTCATTGCGCGCACGGCGGGCATCGGCCGCGCGGTCGAGGAACTGCAGTGGGACCTGAAATACCTGTTGCAGCTTTGGAAGGCGATCACCGACGCGGTCGACCAGCACAAGGCACCCGAACTGATCTACCTGGAATCGAGCCTGGTGATCCGCGCCATTCGCGATTATTTCAATCCCGACATCGGCGAGATCCTCATCGACACCGAGGATGTATTCGAACAGGCGCTGCATTTCGTCAATGTCGTGATGCCCGACGTCGCACCGCGGGTCAAGCGCTACAAGGACGACGTGCCGCTGTTCTCGCGCTTCCAGATCGAGCACCAGATCGAAACGGCGCATTCGCGCACGGTCTCGCTGCCCTCGGGCGGCGCCATCGTCATCGACCACACCGAGGCGTTGGTCGCGGTCGACGTCAATTCCGCGCAGGCCACGCGCGGCGCCGACATCGAGGAAACCGCGACGCGCACCAATCTGGAAGCCGCCGAAGAGGTCGCGCGCCAGTTGCGCCTGCGCGACCTGGGCGGACTGATCGTCATCGACTTCATCGACATGGAGGAAGGCCGCAACCAGCGCGCGGTGGAGCAGCGGCTGAAGGAAGGCCTGCATTTCGACCGCGCGCGCGTCCAGATGGGCAAGATCTCGCGCTTTGGCCTGATGGAACTCTCGCGCCAGCGCTTGCGCCCAGCCTTGAGCGAAGGCAGCCACGTGACCTGCCCGCGCTGCAACGGTGTCGGCCAGGTGCGCGACACCGACAGCTCGGCGCTGCATATCCTGCGCATCCTGCAGGAAGAGGCGATGAAGGAATCGACCGCCGCCGTCCACGCGCAGGTACCGGTCGATGTCGCCACGTACCTGCTCAATGAAAAGCGCGCCGACATCGCGAAACTCGAGGCGCGCCTGCGCGTTTCGATCGTGCTGATTCCGAACCGGTACCTGGAGACGCCCCACTACAGCATCGAGCGTCTGCGCCACGACGACGAACGGCTCGACCAGGCTCGCGCCAGTTACGACCGCGTGATCGCACCCCCGACGGAGGAGGTTTACACGCCCGCTGGACAGGGGGAGCCGCGCAACCGGCGCCAGACCGCAGTGGTGAAAGGAATTGTCCCGGAGACACCGGCGCCGATCATCATTGCGACGGAGGCCGGCCCCAACGCGAGCGCGCCGCATGGCGTATCGCATCCCGGCATCGCGAGCGAGACTTCCTTCTGGGCGCGCATCCGCAACTGGTTCGCGGCGCCGGAACCGGAGGCGCCGCCCAAGCGCGAACCGGGTGCACCGCGCGCAGCGGGCGCAGCGCGCGATGGCGAGCGGACGCGCGCCAATGGCGAGACCAATCGCGACCGCGATCGTGGCGGCGACCGTGGAGGCCGCGGCCGGCGCGATCGGCGCCCGGAGCGTGGCGCACGCGGTGGCGAGGCCCGCGCGGAATCGGAACGCAAGGAGCGCGGGGAGCCACAGCGCGATGGGCAACGCGAAGGTCAGCGGGATGCGCAGCGTGACCCACAGCGTGACCCACAGCGCGACCCACAGCGTGCAGGCGGGCGCAAGCGCGAGGACGGTCGACGCGAGCGCAATGCAGGCAGTGGTGCGGGCGCTGGTGCGGGCGCAGGATCGAACGCCGGAGCAAACGGCGCCTCGCCGGGACAGGCGCGCGGGGAACGAAACGGCCAGCAGCAGGAAGGCGCACGGCGCCGTGGACGGCGCGATCGGCCCGAAGGTGCTGGCGCCGCGGCTGATGGCGCACACGAGGCAGCACCGGAACAGCGCAGCGCCGCCGCGGCGCTCGAGCAAGCCGTGCTCGCCCCGGACGACGGGCATGCCGCTTTACAGTCCGCCGTGCAGGAACCGGCCACACAGGACGAGAAACCCAATCCCCTGGCGGGCAACGAAGAGGAAAAGCGTGGCCGGCGGCGCCGGCGCCGGCGCGGCGGCCGCGGTGGCGGCGATCGTGCCGAGGCCAGCGGTGGCAATGCGGCCGTACCGGAAGGCAAGGAGGCGGACGAGCCGGACGAGGAACTCGAGGAACTCACGCATGAGCTGCGCGAAAGCGCGGTCGCGGAAAATGCGGCGCCGGAGCCCGACCTCACACGCGGCGAGCAGGAACCAACGCCCAGCGACGAAGCACACGCCATCGTGCCCTCGTATTCACAGACGGCGCAGTTCGAACCGCTTGAGCCCGCAACCCCGGTCTACGTGCGCCACGCCGAAATTGCGGTGCCGGTGCAGATGGACCTGGCGGCGCTACAGCCGGAACTCGACGCTGCCGGCATCGAGTTGGCCCAGACGGATCCGGCGAAGATGGCCGCTGCACGGGAACGCATCGCCCATGAGTCGGCGCCGGTACGAGTAGGACGTGAACGTCCAAGCCGCGCGACGACGGAAGACGCGCCACTCGTACAGGTGCAGACGCGCGATCCTTGACCTAGCGCTGCTTCGCGTTCGTTGCCGGTGCCTTGAGAGCGGGAATCATCCTGCGCAGCACGTTGTCGCGCAGGATGGCGTGGTGCGCGATCGCGACCCCCGCATGCATCAGGGCCAGGAAGAACACGGTGTTGGCCAAAAGCTCGTGGATGTCCTCGACCTGATGGCGCAGCTCCTTGTTCGACGGATCCCAGGCCGGCACCGTGAACCACTGGAACAGCGTATCGCCGCGCACCCAGACGTTCGCGATGCCCGCAAGAAGCGCGGACACGAGCAGCAGGTAGAGGATTGCATGGATGAAACCCGCGACGGCCTGTGTCGGGCCGCGCTCGCTCGCGGGTAGCTTGCGCCCGCCGCCCAGGCGCCACACGATGCGCATGAGGATGACCACGGCCAGGGTCACACCCAGCGCGATATGCACGCTGCGTGCCAACGATCGCGGCGTGCCGCGCGGAAACCAGTCGATCGTCTGGCCCAGGCACCACAGCGCGATCACGAGCGCCGCGCTGATCCAATGCATGCGGATCGTGCGTCGGTCGTAGGCGAATGCAGCTACGGGCACTCCGGCGCCGGTCATGGCAGGTCGAAAACCAGGACTTCGGCGTCCTTGGCCCCCTGCATTGCCAGCTGCGCGGTTTCGGTCATTGCGATCGCATCGCCTGCCGTCAGGGCCGTTCCGTTCACCGAAAGCGATCCGCGCGCGACATGCACGTACACCTTGCGGGCGGGATTGCAGTCGAGCTGCACGCGGTCGGCACCGTCGAAGATTCCCGCATAAACGCTTGCATCCTGGTGGATCTGCACGGACTCGTCGGCGCCGTCCGGCGAAGCCACGCGGCGCAACCGGCCACGCAGTTGATTGCGCGGGAACGTCTTCTGTTCATAACTCGGCGCAATGCCACGCACGTTGGGCTGGATCCAGATCTGCAGGAAATGCACGGGTTCCGTCTTGGAGTGGTTGTATTCGCTATGGGTGACGCCGCGGCCCGCGCTCATGCGCTGTACGTCGCCCGGCCGGATCACCGAGCCCGTACCCATCGAGTCCTTGTGCTCGAGTTCGCCTTCGAGGACATAGCTGATGATTTCCATGTCGCGATGTCCGTGCGTGCCAAAGCCGGCCCCGGGCACGACGCGGTCTTCATTGATCACGCGCAGCGGCCCGAATTCGACGTGCTCCGGATCGTAGTAGTCGGCAAACGAAAATGTATGAAAGGACCTGAGCCAGCCGTGGTCCGCAAAGCCACGCTCGGCAGATTTCCGGATTTGCAACATCGCCCGCTTCCTCCTGCATCGGATTCCTGCAGGAATCATAGCGAAGGCGACGTCACGATTTTCTTACGACCACCTCATTTACGCTAATTTGCGTCAAGCCCGGATCAACCGCCGATATACGACATCTCGACGCGATGCTCGGATGCGACCGGTGAGCCCGGGGTCTGCGCGCCGCGCAATTCGGAGTACCGGTCATCACGCTCCCGCCAGATGGCACCGATCGCCGAGGCTATCTGCACGTCGTCGGCGCCCGCACGCACAAGCGCGCGCAGGTCGTGACCCCGGTGGCTGAACAGGCACAGGTGCAACGAACCTTCCGTCGACAGGCGAGCCCGGGTGCAATCGCCGCAAAAGGCACGCGTCACGCTCGAGATCGTCCCGATTTCACCGCTGCCATCCCGATATCGCCAGCGCTGCGCGACCGCGCCGTAATCCTCGCCCTCCACCGCCTCGAGCGGCAGGACCGCGTCGATCTGCTCCAGGATGCGCCGCGAAGGAATCACGTCGTCCAGGCGCCAGCCATTGGTATTGCCGACGTCCATGAACTCGATGAATCGCAGGACGAGTCCACGCTCCCGGCAATACAAGGCCATGGGGAGAATTTGGTCTTCGTTGTATCCGCGCTTAACCACCATGTTGATCTTGACGGGAGCAAATCCCGCCGCGCGCGCCGCGTCGATTCCTGCCAGGACGCTGGCGACCGGGAAGTCGACATCGTTCATGCGCCGGAACACTTCGTCGTCGAGAGCGTCCAGCGAGACCGTCACGCGCTGCAGGCCGGCCTGCGCCAGCGCGGCCGCCTTGCGGTCGAGGATCGAGCCATTGGTGGTCATCGCCAGGTCGATCGCGTTGCCCGAATCGTCGCGCAATTGCGCCAGCATGTGCACGAGCGACTCCAAGTCGCGGCGCAAGAGGGGTTCGCCGCCCGTCAGGCGGATCTTGCGCGTACCCCGTTGAACGAAGATGCGCGCCAGACGGGCGATCTCCTCGAAGCTCAGCAACTCGTCATGAGGCACATAGACGTGCTCGCTATCGAAGATTTCCTTGGGCATGCAATACACGCACCGGAAATTGCACCTGTCCGTGACCGAAATGCGCAAGTCGAGCAAGGGACGGTGGAAGCGATCCACGAGACCCGCGCGCGCGTCTGCTCCCGATGCAAGGTCCCGTGGATTCGGCGCAACAAGTGTCCGCCGGCGCTCCTGCACCAGGGGAATGACGCGGCCGACCGGGAACGATTCGCGCTTCATGGTTTCAAGGCTACGCGATCCAGCGTCTTGCGTTTCGGAACATGCGCATCCAGGGTGAATCCTCGCCAAGGCCCGGCGGCTGCCACGACATTTGCACCGTGCGCCGCACTCGTTCGGGATGCGGCATGACGATCGTGAACCGGCCATCGGGCGTGGTCAACCCGCAGATTCCCTGTGGCGAGCCATTGGGGTTTTCCGGGTAGCGCTCCGTCGCCGCCCCCGACGCGTCCACGTAGCGCAAGGCGATGAGGGACCGCGATCGCGCCTGTTCCGATGCGAATTGGGCGCGACCTTCGCCGTGCGCGTTGGCCACCGGAATGCGGCTGCCTGCCATGTCGGACAGGAAGATGGACGGCGACGACGGCACTTCCACCATCACGAGCCGAGCTTCGAACTGCTCCGAGGCGTTGCGCTCGAAGCTGGGCCAGTCCTGCGCGCCCGGAATCATCGAGCGCAACTGGCTCATCATCTGGCAGCCATTGCAAACTCCGAGCGCAAACGTCTGCGCACGCGCAAAGAAGGCGGCGAACTGGTCGGCAAGCCGCGGATTGAACTGGATCGTCTTGGCCCAGCCGCCCCCGCCGCCCAGCACATCACCGTAGGAAAATCCACCACCGGCGGCGAAACCCTGGAACGCATCGAGCGCGATTCGTCCTTCCAGCAAGTCGGTCATGTGCAGGTCGACCGCGGTAAAACCGGCGCGGTCGAATGCCGAGGCCATCTCGTACTGGCTGTTCACGCCTTCTTCGCGCAGGATGGCAACGGCGGGACGAACGCCGCTCGCGATCCAGGGTGCGGCGATGTCCTCGCGTGGATCGAACGAAATCGCCAGCGAGAGCTCCGGCTGGGGGTCGGCCTCGGCCCGACCGTATTCCTGCTCGGCGCAGTCGGGATTGTCACGCAGGCGCGCGATCGTTGCCGAAACCTCGTTCCAGGCGCGACGCAATGTGCTTCGCGAGTGTGCAATCAGCACTTTCGCGTCCAACCAGACTTCGACCCGAGCTTGATCGTCGACGGCCGCGATGACGTGACTGAGCGCACCCAAGCCCGCATCGCGCAAATGCTGCATGACGAGTGAGCGGTCGGACTTGCGAACCTGGATCAGGCAACCGGGTTCCTCATTGAACAAGGCGCGCGCGGCCAGTTCGTGCCGGCGTACCGCAAGCTGGTCTGCGCGAATTTTGAAATCCCCGCCGTCTTCCCCGTAGGGGTCCATCGCCAGGATGTCGATGTTCAGCGAAACGCCGCAATTGCCGGCAAACGCCATCTCGCAGGCACTGGCCCAGAGACCGCCATCCGATCGATCGTGATACGCCAGAGCCAGTCCCTGGTTTGCAAGCAGGCGAACGGTGCGCAAGGTCGCGAGCAGGCACGCCGGATCGTCGACGTCGGGTGCTTCGTTGCCCAACTGGTTGGTCACCTGCGCGAGGATCGAGCCGCCGAGGCGTTGCCGGCCGGCCGACAGGTCGATGAGAATGAGTTCGCTCGCGCCGGCATCGGTGCGCAGTTGCGGCGTAAGGCTGCGCCGCACGTCCTCGACCGTACCAGCCGCGCTTGCCACCAGGGACACCGGTGCGACCACCTGCTTGTCCTGCGCGCCCTCCTTCCAGGCCGTGCGCATCGACAGCGAATCCTTGCCCACGGGAATCGAAACGCCCAGTGCGATGCAAAAATCGCTCGCCGCTGCGACCGCGGCATAGAGTGCGGCATCCTCGCCACCGGTGCCGCAAGCGGCCATCCAGTTCGCGGACAGCTTGACCTGGCGCCAGTCGACGTCCGCCGCCGCCAGGTTCAACAAGGCTTCGGCGATTGCCACGCGCGAGGCCTTCGCGGAATCGATCGCGGCGACGGGCGAACGCTCGCCCACGGCGAACGCCTCGCCGGCATAACCATCCAGATCGAGCACCGTGACCGCGCAATCGGCAACGGGCACCTGCCATGGGCCGACCATCTGGTCGCGGCTGCATAGGCCGCCCACGCTGCGGTCGCCGATGGTGATGAGAAACGCCTTGCTGGCGACGCTGGGGTGACGCAGGACCGCCAGCGCGGCCTGCGCGAGGTCCAGCCCGACGACGTCGAGTGCCGCAAGCGCGCGCGGTCGGCGTTCGACATCGCGGTGCATGCGCGGCGGACGGCCGAACAGGATGTTCATCGGCATGTCGACCGGCGCCGAGCTGCCACGTCGTTCCATGCCGGTCACGTGCAGGCGCCCGTCGTCCGTGATGGCGCCGATCACCTGGACCGGACAGCGCTCACGCGCGCAAATCCGCTCGAGCAGCGACCAGCGGTCGGGCGCGACGGCAAGCGCATAACGCTCCTGCGATTCGTTGCACCAGATTTCCAGCGCGCTCAGCGAGCGGTCTTCGATGGGGATGCGTTCGATTTCGATGCGCGCGCCCCGCTCCGCGCTCTCGGCAAGCTCCGGAAACGCATTGGACAGCCCGCCCGCGCCGACGTCGTGGATCGACAGGATCGGATTTCCATCGCCCATGCGTGCACAGGTATCGATGACCTCCTGCGCGCGCCGCTGGATCTCCGCGTTGCCGCGCTGGACCGAATCGAAATCGAGTTGCTCCGTGTTCGCGCCGACACCAAGGCTCGATGCGGCACCGCCACCCAGTCCGATACGCATGCCCGGTCCACCCAGGTGCACCAACAGGCTTGCGGCAGGCAGGTCCAGCTTGCGTGCCTGGCCCGCAAGTACATTGCCGATGCCCCCGGCAAGCATGATCGGCTTGTGGAAACCCAAGCGCTCGCCACCGACGTTTTGTTCGTAGGAACGGAAATAGCCGGCGAGATTCGGGCGGCCGAATTCGTTGTTGAACGAGGCGGCCCCGACCGGAGCCTCGATCATGATGGTGAGCGCATCGGCAATGCGCGCCGGAAATCCGTATGCACTGCCCTCTTTGGCGTGGGCCGAGCCAGCGAGTACGTCGCGATCGGTTTCCCATGCGCGCGCGAATCCGGGCAGATGCAAGTGCGACACGCTGAATCCGCACAGGCCTGCCTTGGGACGCGCCCCGCGCCCGGTTGCGCCTTCGTCCCGGATCTCGCCCCCCGCGCCCGTCGCCGCACCGGGAAATGGCGCGATGGCGGTCGGGTGATTGTGCGTTTCGACCTTGAAAACCATGTGCAGGGTTTCGCTGCGTCGACCGTACGCCGGTACGACGCCGTCGCGCACGCGAATGTTCCCCACGCTTGTCAAGTTGCCATCGCCTGCCTGCGCGCCGGCCGGACTCACCAGCCGCGGCGCGGACAGCGGCGCGGACAGCGGCCCAAACAGCGGCGCGAACAGCGCCGCATTCCGCCCCTCGATCACCGCCGCGTTGTCGCGATAGGCAACGACGGTGCCTTGCGGCGCCGCTGCGTGTGTGGCCTTGATCATTTCGAACAGGCTTGGCATCGCGGTCACGCCATCGATCGTCCAGCTGGCATTGAAGATCTTGTGCCGGCAATGCTCGGAATTGGCCTGCGCGAACATCATCAGCTCGACGTCGGTAGGGTTGCGCCGCATCGCTCCGAACGATTGCGCGAGGTAATCGATTTCGTCGTCCGAAAGCGCAAGACCCAACTCGGCATTTGCCTGCGCCAATGCGGCCCGTCCCTGGCCTTGCAGCGCAATGGCGCGCGCGCCCGAACCGGCGGTCACCGGCGTGCCCAGTACCTGCTCGGCAGCCATGTGGCGATCGGGTCCCGCCTCCAGGACGGTCTCGGTCATCCGGTCGTGCAGCGCGGCGGCAATGCGTTCCCATGCGCCGTCGCCGGGATGCAGATTCGCGAGACTTCGCGCCGAACCGCGAATCGAATATGCGACGCCCCGCTCGATTTTCTCGACGTGCTCCAGGGCGCAGTTATGGGCAATGTCGCTTGCCTTGCTCGACCAGGGCGAAGTCGTTCCCAGGCGTGGGACCACCAGCATTTGCAAAGCCGAATCCGCACCGGCCGACGCGGGCGGGAGCCGGTCGCGGTCGCCATATTCCAGCAGGCGGACGATGCGCTCGCGATCGTCCGCGCTCGGCGGCGTGCGCGCACGCACGAAATGCAAGAAGCAAGCGGACACGGCGCTGATCGAGGGATCGAGCGCTTGCAATCGGGTCAGGAGACGCGCGCGGCGGAATGGAGACAGCGCGGTAGGACCGTCGAGGACGAAAAGGCAGTCGGCAGGACTCATCGCCCTGTCGATTATATCGTGAGACGGGTTCTACAACTCGCCGTCGAGCAGCTGGGCCGCCGCCAGGGATTTCAGCAAGGCCTCGTTGCAGGTCGCGATCGGGATGGCAAGGGCCTCGGCTTGCTTGCGGATCGCGATGGGGTCGCTGCGTTCGATCGCCTCGATCAAGGTGAGGTAGGAGCCATAGGGGCCGCCGCGATTGAGAATCGCCTCGACGATCGACTCGGACAGCGAAATCAACTCGAACAGATGCGGGAACGGCGCGCCGGTGATGCGATCGAGCAGCGAGAAGGCACCGGTGATGAAAAGCTCGTCGCGCATTTCGCCCTGGCTCGCGGTCGCGCCGATCGTTTCCAGGAAGATGCCGCGGCGGATCGAGGCGTGCATCAACGGGAAGGTGTTCGAATCCTTGGACGCCGTCGCGAGCAGCAAGGACAGCCAACGGATCAGCTTCTTGTAGCCCAGCATCATCACTGCATGCTGGAACGAGGTAATTTGCACGGGCAGGTTGAACGCCGCGGAATTGACGAGGCGCAGCAACTTGAACGCGAGTGCCGGATCGCGGCGCAAAGTCGCGTCGATCTTGTCCAGATCGGCATCGTCGCGCACCAGGCGCAACAGCTCCAGCACGACGGCTTGGCCGGGCTGGAGGGGACGGGCCTTGTTCGTGGTCTGGTCGTCGAGCGGCCAGCCGACACAAGCGGCGGCATCGCGATCGAACACTTCGACGGCGTCGGCCACGCTCTGCACGCCGGTCACGATAAAGGGAATGCGGCGCACCACGCCGGCAGGAGGATTCGCACCCCAGCGGCGGCGGTCTTCGCTGACGTGGATCAGCGAGTATTCAAAACAGGAGAGCAGCGCGGGAGGCAGCGGCACTTCCGGGCGGCCCCGCAGCACGAGGCGCTTGCCATCGCGGAAAAGCGCTTGGGCGATGCTTTGCGTGCGCGGATCGAGCAAGGCATTGGCCGGGATCTCGAGCAGTGCATTGCGCGGCGCGGCCCACGTCAGCGCGGATTCGTCGAAATCCGCGTCGAGCGGCGCAACCAGCACGGGCACGGGCGATTCCGGCCAGACGCCATTCATTTGTTCCAGAAGTGATCCGATCGGCGGGCGCTCATGCGAGTTGGCCGAGAGCATGGTCAGGCGCGTGCCGATCGCCTTGCGCTTCTTGTCGATCAAGGGTGCATAGCAAATCCACACCGAGCCAAGGAGTTCGGTCGAAGTGCTGACTCGATCGGGTGCGTTCATGAGCGGGGGAAGCAAGGTCGGAATCCTGGTACTGATGCCGCAAGTCTAGGAGTGGCTTCGAAGGTGGGGTCCCCGAAAGTGCCGGGTGAGACGATTCGAATTCGCCGTTTACGGGCTTTCACCCCCAACCGGGATGGGCAATGGGAGTCCCGGCACCTCGAAACTGGCGAATCGGGCCCAGAATACGTCCCTGCAACCGCTTTTGCCCTCGACCATGACCTATTTGTACCGAACCGATGAAATGCGCCACCTCGAGGCGCAAGCACAATCCGGCCTGCCTGCCGGAACTTTGATGCAGCGCGCTGGAGAAGCCGCTGGCGACTGGATTGCCGGCTGGCTCAAGGCCAACCGCGCCAGCGCACGCGTCGCTCGCGTCCTGCTGCTATGCGGCGCTGGCGACAACGGTGGCGACGGATTCGTGTGCGCGCGTCATTTGAAGGGCTTGGGACACGACTGTGTCTGCTGGGCGCCGCGGCCAAGTTCGCGCGCCGACGCACAGGCGGCACGCGCGCGTTGGCAGGAAGCGGGCGGGGCAACGGTCGAGTCGTTTCCCGACGATACGAACTTCGACATCGTCGTCGATGCGCTGGTGGGCATCGGTGCGCGCGGTGCGCTCGATGAACCTTACCTGGGAGCCTTGCGTTGGGCGGGCACGCACGGCAAGCCGGTCGTCGCGATGGACGTTCCCAGCGGCTTGAATGCCGATACCGGCGAATGGATCGGCGGCGTCGCCGGCGCCAACGCGCTGCGCACATTCACGTTCCTGGGCGACAAGCCGGGCTTGCACACGCTCGATGGCATCGAGGCCGCCGGCACCGTTCATGTTGCTTCGCTCGGCCTCGAATCGATGGGCATCGAAACCGCGGTGCCTGGGCGCCTGAACGGACCCGCGCAGTTCGACGCGCTTTTGCGGCCGCGCCATCGGAATTCGAACAAGGGCGATTACGGTTGCGTCGCGATTGTCGGCGGCGCGCCCGGGATGGTAGGCGCCGGGCTGCTGGCGGCGCGCAGCGCCTTGGTACTGGGCGCCGGCAAAGTCTTCGTCGACATGCTGGGGGTGCCCGACATGCTCGTGGACCCTTTGCAACCGGAGCTCATGTTTCGCACCGAGCCTGAACTGCCTGGCGTCGACGTACTGGTCGTGGGGTGCGGCATGGGCACGAGCGACGCGGCGCACGCGCGCCTGGAACGCATCGTGACCGGATTCTCCGGGCCGGCGGTATTCGACGCCGATGCGCTCAACTGCCTTGCCCGCGATCCCGGACTTGCCGCGCGCCTGCGCGCGCGCGCCGGCGAGTCCGTGCTGACGCCTCACCCGGGCGAGGCCGCGCGCCTGCTGGCTTCGAACATTCCCGAGGTGCAGGGCGACCGCGTGGGCAGCGCCCTGGCGCTGGCGCGTCAATACCGTTCGATCGTCGTGCTCAAGGGTGCGGGCACGATCCTCGCGACTCCCTCGGGGGACTACTGGATCAATACGACCGGGGGTCCCGCGCTGGCGACGGCGGGAACGGGTGACGCGCTCGCCGGCATGATCGGCGCCCTGCTGGCCCAGAACGACGATGCAGGCGAGGCGATTCGCGCGGCGGTCTGGCTGCATGGCGCAGGCGCCGATCGCTTCGGTGCGGATGTCGGCTTGACCGCGTCCGCGCTTGCGCCGCTGGCCGCGCAAGCGCTGGCGCAGCTGCGCAAATCGACTTAGCGCACGATTTTTCCGGCGTGAATCGCGATCGTGCGTGCACAGCGCGCCGCAAGCGCGGCATCGTGCGTCACGAGCAACAAGGTCGAACCCGAATCCCGATGCAGGTCGAACAGGAGATCGGCAACGCTCTCCCCGGTTCGCGCATCCAGGCTTCCGGTCGGTTCATCGGCCATCAGGATCTGCGGCCGTGTCACGAATGCGCGCGCAAGCGCGACGCGCTGCTGCTCGCCGCCCGATAGCGTCGTGGGGTAATGGCGCAGCCTTGCACCAAGTCCGACGCGCTCGAGCAGCTCGGTCGCCGCGCCGGCTGCGCCCAGGGCGCGCGCACGTTGCGCGCCCGCGCCGAATTCGAGTGGCAGCATCGCGTTCTCGAGCGCGGTCAGGTGCGGCAGCAACTGGAACGATTGGAAAACGAAGCCCAGGCGCATGGCACGCAAGCGCGCTCGCCCGTCTTCGTCGAGGGCAAACAGGTCTTCGCCAAACACATGCACGGTACCCGAGCTTGGACTATCCAGACCCGCAAGCAAACCCAGCAGCGTGGATTTGCCGGAACCGGAAGCGCCTTGGATCGCAACCGCCTCGCCGCGCGCGATGCTCAGGTTGATATCATCGAGAATCGTCAGTTCGCCGCTGGATTCACCGCCGGATCTGCCGCTTGCATTGGCAACGCGCTTGCACAGCGCGCGGGCCTCCAAGGCTGGAGTCGAGTCATGGGAATCGGCCTCGCCGTCCACTTTCGTCAATTCATATCCTTCGCGGTCCTCATTTGCGCCGGGTTCGCCGCCATGGGCGCGCCAGCCGCGTCCGATTCGGAGCCGCTGCAGCGAAAGATAATCCTGGTGGTCGGAGACAGCCTGTCCGCCGAATATGGACTGGCTCGCGGCACCGGGTGGGTGAGGCTGCTGGCGGATCGTGTCGCAAGCAAGGCGCCGCAGTATAGCGTCGCGAATGCAAGCATCAGCGGTGACACCACGAGCAATGGCCGCACCCGCTTGGGGCCATTACTGCGCGAACACCATCCTGCGATCGTCGTCATCGAGCTTGGCGCCAACGACGGCCTGCGGGGATTGAGCGTCGACGCGATGCGCACGAACCTGCAAGCGATGATCGACGAATGCCATGCGGCCAAGGCACGCGTGTTGCTGGTCGGAAACCACCTGCCGCCCAATTATGGAGCGGCCTTTGACGCACGTTTCTTCGGGGTATACAACGAACTGGCGCAGCGCAACCACGTGGGCCTGGCGCCTTTCCTGCTCGACGGATTCGGCGATCAGCTCGACCTGTTCCAGGCCGACCACATCCATCCGATAGCGCGTGCAGAACCGCGCATGCTGGAGAACGTTTGGCCCTATCTGGCGCCGATGCTGACGTGACAGGCTGCTTGCTTCGAAACCTTCTACTTCGCTGATTTACCGGCCGCAGCCGGCTGGTTCATGCTCAGCTCGGGCTTCGTGACCTTTGCATCCATGCGGTCGCGCAGGGCCTGGACGTATTCCTGCTGCTCGGCATTGGTGACGCGCTCGATCCAGGTGCGATCCTGGTTGGCCGCCGCCTCGCCCGACATGTCGACCGTGCTTGCGCCGAGCACATGCACGACCGCGTAAGACCCGTCGTTCTGGTCCACGCCGACGTACCCGGGCAGCTTGTCGGCAGGCAGCGCCATCACGGCACCGATTGCCGCTGCCGGCAGGAATGCATTGTCGTGGCGGCTCAGGTCGTGCACGGCCTCGAAGCCGTCCTTGGCCTTGGGGTCCGCACTGCCGCTGCCCTGCGCCTGGAGCTCCTTGAGCTTGGCCTCCCCGGCCTCGCGTGCAAGACGCAGGGCTTCGGCACGCTGCAACCTGGCACGAATGGCGCCACGCACCTCGTCGAGCGGTCGCACCGCCGCCGGCGTGTCCTGGTCGACGTGTACGGACACGAGCGCATTGTTGCCGATGTCGATCGCCTTGGTGTTGTGGTGCTTTTGCAGGCTGTCCGACGCGAACACCGCTTCCAGTACCGCTGGCGTGAAGATCGACGCCTTGTCGGGGTGCTGGAGGGCGCCCTGGCGCGTGAGGTCGTCCAGCGTCTGCAGCGTCAGGTTGAACTTCTGCGCGGCCGCGGCCAGGCCGTCGGATTGTTCGTAGACGAAGTTCGTGAACTGCTCGGCCTGTTCGGCGTACACCTTCTGCGCCGCCTGCTTGCGCATTTCCGATTCGATCGTGGCGCGCACCTCTTCGAACGGACGCGCCTGGTTGCCCTTCACTCCCGTGACCTCGATGATGTGGAAGCCGAATTCGGTCTCGACCACATTGCTGATCTGCCCTTCCTGCAAGGCGAATGCCGCGTCCTCGAAGGGCTTGGTCATCATGGAGCGCCCGAACCAGCCCAGGTCGCCGCCGCTCGCAGCCGAGCCGGGATCCTTCGACTTCTCGCGGGCAATGCGGGCAAAGTCGGCGGGCTTGGCACGCACCTGCTGCAGAATGTCTTCGGCGAGCTTGCGCGCGGACGCCTTGTCGGGCGCCGACGCATCCTTGCTGCCGAACGTGACGAGGATATGGCTGGCGCGCCGCTGTTCCACGCCGGCCCAGCGCGCCTTGTTGTTGTCGTAGTACTCGTGCATTGCCGCGTCGCTGACCGGCGTGCGCGCCGCAATGTCATCCAGGCGCAGCACGAGATAATCGACCTTCACGCGCTCCGGCGTGCGGTACAGGTCCTTGTTCGCGTCGTAATCGGCCTGGATCTTGTCGTCCGGGATCGACACCTTGTCCACATAGTCCTCGGCCCGGAACTGCATGCGCCGGACCAGGCGGTGTTCCGAATCGATGGCGCGCATGTGCGCGAGCACGGCCTTGGGCACGATCGTTCCCGCGACCACTCCGCCCTCCAGAGCCTGGCGGCCGATGTCCTCGCGCACCTTGGATTCGAACGTGGCCTCGCTGTAGCCCTTGGTGGCAAGCAGGCGCGTATAGGTGTCGTAGTCGAACTTGCCGTTCACCTGGAACTGGGGCACCTGCGAAATGAGTTCGCGGATCCTCGCTTCCGAGGCATTCAGGTGCAGGTGACCGGCTTCGCGCTGGATGGCCTTGTCCGAAATCAGGCTGTCGAGCGTCGAGGCTTTCATTTGCGGCGTGTCGAACATGCTCGGGTTCACGTTGCGCCCGGCCATCTGCAGGATGCGCTCGACGCGATCCTTCTGCGCCGTATCGAGCTCCTGTTGCGAGATGGAATCGCCGTCGACTTTCGCGACGGTGTTGGTATCGCCGCTCGACAGCTGCGTGAAGCTGTAGATCCCGCCCCACACGAACGGCACGAATACCACCAGGGTAAGCACCGGCATCAACCAATTGCGATGGCGTCGTATCGTTTCGAACATGGGGACTCGAAATTAGGGAGGACGAATCTACGTTTGAGACTGGCGGAGTGGACGGGACTCGAACCCGCGACCCCCGGCGTGACAGGCCGGTATTCTAACCAACTGAACTACCACTCCGGAACTCTTGCGCACGTTCCTCCTGCGCATTCCGCGGGCACGGCGTCGTCAGTCGCCGCGCAATCTTGCCTACATCGCGACGCCTTCACCGACGCCTGGTGGGTGCTGAGAGGTTCGAACTCCCGACCTACGCCTTGTAAGGGCGCCGCTCTACCAACTGAGCTAAGCACCCCGCGACATCCGCGCAGCCGGCTAGTTTACTGCATCCTTCAATGCCTTGCCAGCACGGAACTTCGGCACCTTGGCCGCCTTGATCTTGATCGGTTGATTGGTGCGGGGATTGCGCCCGGTACGGGCGGCACGCTTGCCGACGATGAAGGTACCGAAGCCGACCAAAGTGACCGAGTTGCCCTTCTTCAAGGACGCGCGGATCCCGCCAAGGATGGCCTCGAGCGCGCGGCCGGCGGCAGCCTTGGAGATGTCCGCCTGGCGGGCAATGTGTTCGATCAATTCGGTCTTGTTCAAGGTCATCCCCCTCGTTTTTATCTGGTTCTGGACAGCGTTGTATTCAACCGCGAGCGCGCGGCCAGTGTCAAGGCCGGCTGTCAAAGATTCCTGCAAAGAAACATGCTGAACGAATGTATAAAGCGCCGGCCGCCCTGAGGCGGCCGGCATCTACGCTGCATGGTTCAGGCTAGTGCTTGATCAGGTCGCCCGTCGCACCGGCATCCGGTCCGACCGGTTTCGCCGGGCTGCCCGCCGTCGCCTCGTCGTCCGAGAGCGGCACGGGCTGGCGTTCCAGGGCGATCTGCAGCACCTGGTCGATCCACTTCACCGGAACGATCTCGATGCGGTTCTTGACTGCATCGGGAATTTCCGCGAGGTCCTTCGTGTTTTCCTCGGGAATCAGGACCGTCTTGATGTCGCCGCGTTGTGCTGCGAGGAGTTTTTCCTTCAGACCTCCGATGGGCAGCACCTCGCCGCGCAAGGTGATTTCGCCGGTCATCGCGACGTCGGGACGCACCGCGATACCGGTCAGCGTCGAGACGATGGCCGTCGTCAGGGCAATGCCTGCGCTCGGGCCATCCTTGGGCGTCGCGCCTTCGGGAAGGTGCACGTGCAGGTCCGCCTTTTCGAACAGGTCGTCCTTGATCCCCAGGCGACGCGCGCGACTGCGCACGACGGAACGCGCGGCCTCGACCGATTCCTTCATGACATCGCCGAGGGAACCCGTCCGGATGATGTTGCCCTTGCCCGGCATCGACGTCGTTTCGATCGTAAGCAGCTCGCCGCCGACCTCGGTCCAGGCGAGTCCGGTCACCTGGCCAACCTGCGCCGTCTTTTCCGCCACGCCAAAGCTGTAGCGCCGTACGCCCAGGTATTTGTTCAGGTTGTTGGGCGTGACACGCACCTTTGCCGAACCCGGCTTGAGCAGCGCGGCCTTGACGACCTTGCGGCAGATCTTCGACAGCTCGCGCTCGAGCGCACGCACGCCGGCCTCGCGCGTGTAGTAGCGCACGATGTCGCGCACCGCCGTCGACGTCACCTCGAGTTCGGACTTGGTGACGCCGTTGTTCTTCATCTGCTTGGGCAGCAGATAGCGCGTCGCGATGTTGACCTTTTCGTCCTCGGTGTACCCCGACAGCCGGATCACCTCCATGCGATCGAGCAAGGGCGCCGGAATGTTCATCGTGTTCGCGGTGGCCACGAACATCACGTCGGAAAGGTCGTAGTCGACCTCGACATAGTGGTCGACGAAGGTGTGGTTCTGCTCGGGGTCGAGCACTTCGAGCAGGGCCGAAGACGGGTCGCCGCGGAAATCGGTGCCCATCTTGTCGACTTCATCGAGCAGGAACAGGGGGTTGCGCACGGCAACCTTCGACAGATTCTGGAGGATCTTGCCCGGCATCGAGCCGATATAGGTGCGACGGTGGCCGCGGATCTCGGCTTCGTCACGCACGCCACCCAAAGCCATGCGCACGAACTTGCGATTGGTGGCCTTGGCAATCGACTGGCCCAGCGAGGTCTTGCCCACGCCGGGTGCGCCGACCAGGCACAGGATGGGAGCCTTCACGCGATCGACGCGCTGCTGCACGGCGAGGTACTCGACGATGCGCTCCTTGACCTTCTCCAGGCCGAAGTGATCCTCGTCCAGCACGTGCTGCGCATGCGCCAGGTCGTTGTTGATCTTGCTTTTCTTCTTCCACGGCAGGTTGACCAGCGTGTCGATGTAGTTGCGCACGACCGTCGCCTCGGCCGACATCGGCGACATCAATTTGAGCTTCTTGAGTTCGGCCTCGGCCTTCTGGCGTGCCTGCTTGGGCATGCGCGCCAGCTTGATCTTCTTGTCGAGCTCGTCCAGGTCGGCGCCGTCCTCGCCTTCGCCCAGTTCCTTCTGGATCGCCTTGACCTGTTCGTTGAGGTAGTACTCGCGCTGGCTCTTCTCCATCTGGCGCTTGACGCGCCCGCGAATGCGCTTTTCCACCTGCAGGATGTCGATCTCCGTCTCGAGCTGCGCGAGCAGGTGTTCGAGACGCTCGTGCAGCGCCGACATTTCGAGGATCTTCTGCTTTTGCTCGAGCTTGAGCGGCAGGTGTGCGGCGATCGTGTCGGCCAGCCTGCCCACTTCGTCGATGCCGGCGATCGAGGTCAGGATCTCGGTCGGGATCTTCTTGTTCAGCTTCACGTATTGGTCGAACTGCGCGACGATCGCGCGGCGCATCGCCTCGAGCTCGGGGTCGGCCCCGGTCTCGGCCGCGATCGGCGTGAGCTCGCACTGGAAATGCGTCGTGAGGTCCTCGATCGAGCGGATGCGCGCACGCTGCGTGCCCTCGACCAGCACCTTCACGGTGCCGTCCGGGAGCTTGAGCATCTGCAGGATATTGGCGACACAGCCGATCTCGTAGATGTCTTCCGCCGATGGTTCGTCCTTGGCGGCATTCTTCTGCGCGACCAGCATGATGCTTTTGCCCGCTTCCATCGCCACTTCGAGCGCCTTGATCGACTTCGGGCGACCGACGAACAGCGGAATCACCATGTGGGGGAACACGACCACATCGCGCAAGGGCAGCAATGGCAACGCGGATGCTTCGGGGGGTGCGATTTCGTTGGCCACGGTTATTTCCTACGGTTTCCTTGCTGGTGATGTTGGGCCGGTCCGGCGAATTTCAACTGCTGGGGCCGCCCATCCCATTTCCGGATTGAATCTAGCACGCTCGCCCCGCGCCTGCGCCGGAGATTGAACGGATTCCGTCCGTCTTATCCGTTCAAGTCCGTTGCGAAGGCTTCCGCGGCAACCGGGTAAACACGCGCTTGGTCGATGGCTTTCGCGCGCAAATGGTGCGGGAAATCAGCGCGGTGCGCTCGCGACCTTGGGCTGGTCCGCGTACAGGACGATGGGTTGCGCTTCGTTGACGGAGTTCTCGTCGACGACGACCTTGGCGACGTTCTTCATGCTCGGCAATTCGTACATGATGTCGAGCAGGACCGCCTCGACGATGGAGCGCAAGCCGCGCGCCCCGGTGCGCCGCTTGAGCGCGCGCTGCGCGATCGCGCGCAGCGCGTCCGGGCGAACCTCGAGCTCGACGCCCTCCATGAAGAACAGGCGCCGGAATTGCTTGATCAGCGCGTTCTTGGGCTCGACCAGGATTTCAACGAGCGCGTCCTCGCTCAGTTCCTCGAGCGTCGCGGCAACCGGCAGGCGTCCGACCAGCTCGGGGATCAAGCCGAACTTGATCAGGTCCTCGGGCTGCGCATCGCGCAGCAGGTCACCCACCGATCGGTTGCTCGGGCTGGAGATCTCCGCGCCAAAGCCGATTCCGCTTTTCTCGGAACGATTGCGGATGATCTTCTCGAGTCCGTCGAAGGCGCCGCCGCAAATGAACAGGATGTTGGTCGTGTCGATCTGCACGAAGTCCTGGTTCGGATGCTTGCGGCCGCCCTGCGGGGGAACGCTTGCGACCGTGCCCTCGATCAGCTTGAGCAGGGCCTGCTGCACGCCCTCGCCCGATACGTCGCGCGTGATCGACGGGTTGTCGGACTTGCGCGATATCTTGTCGATTTCGTCGATGTACACGATGCCGCGCTGGGCCTTCTCGACCTCGTAATTGCAGTTCTGCAGCAGCTTCTGGATGATGTTCTCGACGTCCTCGCCCACGTAGCCCGCCTCGGTCAACGTGGTTGCGTCGGCGATGACGAACGGCACGTTGAGCAGGCGCGCCAGGGTCTGCGCCAGCAGCGTCTTGCCCGAGCCCGTCGG
>Ga0181525_10000943_pt1 | contig 25310 bp, 27 predicted proteins | sample PEATcosm2014_Bin_48_FD_121100 | JGI IMG/M metagenome (GOLD analysis project Ga0181525, IMG submission 121100) | Peatland microbial communities from MTU Mesocosm Facility, Houghton, MI, USA - PEATcosm2014_Bin06_10_metaG | ecosystem: Environmental > Terrestrial > Soil > Wetlands > Peat | place... | reverse complement strand
CGATGTCGCTTGTGCTCCTCTCGGTCGCCTATCCGGACCGCAAGCAGCGCGCGCACGCGATGGGCATCTGGGCAAGCTGCAATGGATTGGCCTTTGTCATTGGCCCGACCGTGGGTGGCTGGCTGGTCGATAGCATTGGCTGGCGCAGCATCTTCTTCGTGATCCTGCCAGTTTGCGCGGTGGCGTTGGCGCTAACTTTCCGGGCAGTGCCGGAGAGTGCCGACCCGGAAGGCCGCAGGCTTGATCTGCCCGGCCAGGGACTGGCGATCATCGGGCTCGCTGCTTTTGCTTTCGCCGCCATCGAGGGATCGAATTGGGGTTGGGGCTCCGCGCCATTGCTCTTTGTTCTTGGCGTTGCCGTCACAGCCTTGGTTGCGTTCGTTTGGGTCGAGAAACGCACAGAGGGGCCGCTGCTGCCACTTACTTTTCTGCGCAGGCCAGTCTTCTCGGCGGCTCTGGCTTGCGCCGGACTGATGACCTTTGGCATGTACGCTTTGCTGTTTCTCATGCCGCTTTATCTGCAGACGGTCCGCGGCGCGACCCCTTTCGTCGTCGGGCTCGAACTACTGCCGATGTCGGTGAGCTTCGCGGTGGTCTCGCAACTCGCCGGCCATCTCAACAATTCGGTTGGACCCCGCCTGGTGATGACCACGGGAATGGTCTGTATGGGCGTCGGCGCAATGCTTCTGGCATTCATAAGCCAGGCGACCGGCATAGGGGCGATAGAAGCAGCGCTGATAGTTGTCGGCGTCGGCCTTGGATTAAACACGGCGCCGGTCAACGGCGTCGCCGTGGCGGCGGTACCTGCGGCACGCTCCGGCACGGCGTCCGGGATGGTCAACACGTCCCGCATGGTCGGCGCCACGCTTGGCGTTGCCATCCTCGGGACGGTATTCGCCGCCTATGCCGGGCAAGCGGCGCTGATGGGGGCCGGATTCCTCCCCGGCTTGCATGCGGCGATGAGTGGCAGTGCCGCCGCGGAATTGCTTGGCGCCGCAATCGCGTTAGCTTTCATCCGGAAAGATTCATTGCGCCGTGATGGTGACGCGCCTTGCTTAACCCGCGTGCTCTAATGGATCGTGTTGGACGGCTGCTTGTCTTCGTCCTGCCCATTGGCCGTTTGCTTGGATGAGGCAGCAAACGAGCGTGCGCTCTCCACCGCGGGAACAACCGTCGGCGCTTCGGAGCCGACTGTCTGCGCAGGCGGCTGGCTCTTTCCGTGTGCTTTCGACGTGACCTCAGCCGGAAGAGTCCCGGGTGCATCCTTCAACGGTGCTTGATCTTTCTCGCCGCCGTTGGCGTCGCGAAGCGCCTCCACCGCAGTTTTCGGGTAGGGGATGATTCCTCGCGAAAAATCGAAGAATGGGGGAACATTCAGGTTTAAAAACGCCGCCACATCGCGGCCAAACATGACGCAATTGTTGAACATGGCATGCCACTGCGTTTTGTCGGCCTTACGCTCGTTTATGTAGGCGACCAACCTTTTGTACTGTGCCGCATCGATCCAGATGCGATAACGGGCGAGAACATATTGTTCTTCGAGGTCGCCGTCAGTCGCGCCGATTTCGCCGGCAACCGGTATAACGTGACCGAGCGTCCAGTTATAAACGCTGCAATTGACGCAATCGCCGCGATCTCCGGCCGGGCCAAGGCCGGCGATCTCGCTTCTGATCACTTCCTGGCGTGCATTGGCCTCGCCGTACATCACGTACACATGGCCATAGCTGGCCGCGTTCCGAGCCCGAAACTCCACGAAGAAGTGGTAACGCGGCGAGTATTTGTTTGAGTAGGTGGCGACAGGTCCGGCAGCCGAAGCGGGGGACAAGGGCTCGCTGACCATCTGGGCCAAAGCCGTCGAGCCGTGCCCCGTCAACGCGACCAGCCCGAGGCAGACGACCACACCCAAGGCAATTGGCAATCCACATCGCATGGCCGCTCTGCCCTTCCTTGGTGTAGCTGATGCCGAATCGATGCCAGCGGCCGGCCAAAGAGGATCGCTACGAGCGCACCTCACTGACCGCCGCTGCAACATCCACGGCCTGGGCGCTTAGCCCCTGGCGACGACCGGCGCTTTCCCCTTGCCGACGACGACCGGCGCCTTCCCTTTACCGACAACCGGCGCCTTGCCTTTGCCAACCGGCGGCGGCGGGGGCGGCGGCCGAGCCAAATCAGCCGCGAATGCGGCACCGCCCTTTACAAGGGTCAATCCCGATGGAGCTTTTACTACCTGAGGGAAATCCATCATGGTGAGGGCCAAAGCCACCCCGAAGCCCAAAGTCAGAAGTCGTTTCATGTAAGCCACCCTCCTGGGGAGTATGGTAAATCCACCGTTACTTCCATAGACGATCCGGACGCAGGGACTAGTGCAAAAAAGTCACAACCGCGCTCAAATGACTTCACAGAGGTCCCCCGTCTTCACCACGGGGACTGCGCGGACAGTGACGTCCTTGAGGGTTTAGCGGGCTTCCCGGTATTCCTCGCAGCTACCAACCAGCGGATAACGCTCAGGAAACCTTTTAGCCATGAGCGCCTCCGTCGCCTTCAAAGCGGCTTTGCAGTCCTTTTCGCTGCGAAAGTGCGGTGAAACCTGCCGCTCGCTGTTTGGCCCATTAGCGACGAACTGCCACCAGGCCAAACCAGGAGATGTCGAGAGGGCGAGAATCGTTCCTAGCAGCATGAGGACTGAGACGAGCTTCATGTCAGGCCTTCCTCGGGCACCACATGTTCCACACGGGTCATTTTCGACCACTCGAGCCACGAGCAGGCCGTAAGAACGGGTTTCGCGGCGCTCTCCCCATCCTACGAAACTCCGTTTGATCGCCTCCGCCGATCGGGTAACCGAATCGAGGAGGGCAACGCCGAGGGCGCAATCAACATAGTGACATGGGCAAATATAGAGGCACGGGCAAATATTGTCCGCAGGCCGGTTCCTTGACGAAGCCGGCGGCCGAACCGAATGCGTCGACGCGCAAGTGGATCGGCACACTTGCGAGCGTCCGAGCCATCGCCGCCACGCGTTCGACGAATTTTGAAACGTTCTGCGTGCCCGCAGGCCCTGTTCGCAACTCATTACGATCAAGCGCGACGATGGAGCGCGCCTATGAGGAGAGCTGAAGAGTGCCGCGCGCGGCTGTCGCGATTCGGACTACTGGCATTCGGACTACTGGCATAGAGTGCGCGGCACACTTCTTGCGAGCTATTGCAATAGCTGTGAGGCGGGAGAGCAGTCATGACAGCCAGGATGAGCGGGATCTTGCGCCGCACCGCGGCGATCGCGCTGACCGCGATTTTGCTCGCGCCGGCCCATGCCCAAGCCGAAGGAAAGATCATCAAGTTCATTCCCGAGGCCGACCTTCGCAGTCTCGATCCGATTTGGACGACCGCGTACATCACGCGCAATCACGGTTACATGGTGTACGACACGCTGTTTGCGCTTGACGAGCATTTCCAGCCACAACCGCAGATGGTCGATACCTGGAAGATCAGCGACGACAAGCTGACCTATACTTTTACTTTGCGCGACAAGCTCAAATTCCATGACGGCCAACCGGTGCGATCGGCCGATTGCATTGCCTCACTCGATCGCTGGATGAAACGCGACACGCTCGGCCAGGCGTTGGCGGCCGCAGTCAGCGAGATGAAGGCCGAGGACGACCGGACCTTCTCGATCATCTTGAAAAAGCCCTTCCCTTTGTTGATCGATGCGATCGGCAAGCTTTCGAGCAATGTGCCCTTCATCATGCCGGAGCGCATCGCCAAGACCGACGCCAACACGCAGATCACGGACCCCACCGGCTCGGGTCCTTTCAAGTTCGTCAAGGAAGAGTGGGTGCCGGGCAGCAAGGCGGTCTATGTCAAGAACCCGGATTACGTGCCGCGTGACGACAAGCCGAGCTGGGCCGCGGGCGGCAAGGTCGTCAAAGTCGATCGTGTCGAATGGATCTATATCCCGGATTCAGCGACGGCCGCGGCCGCGATCAATGCCGGCGAGGTGGACTGGTGGCAGCAATTGCCGCCCGACCTTGTGCCGCTGCTCAAGCGAAACAAAGACATCACGGTTGCCAATGTAGATCCTGTCGGCAGCATCGGCGTGATGCGCTTCAATCAGCTTCAACCGCCTTTCAATAACGAAAAGCTGCGTCAGGCCCTGCTCTACCTGATCGACCAGCAGGACATCATGACGGCGCTGGCCGGTGACGAGAAGAACTGGAAGAGGTGCTTTTCCTATTATGCCTGCGGCACGCCGCTGGCGAGCGAAGCCGGCGCGGAGCCTCTCAAAGGCAAGCGCGATAACGAGAAGGCGAAGGCGTTGATCAAGGAGGCGGGTTACAACGGTGAACGTATCGTCCTTATCACCGCGACGGACCAGCCCATTGTCAATGCACAAGCCCAGGTCGTGGCCGAAGAGTTGCGCCAGCTCGGCCTCAATGTCGATCTGCAGGCCATGGACTGGGGCACGCTCATCAACCGGCGCACCGTCAAAGACTCGGTCGACAAAAACGGCTGGAGCATCTTTTTTACCTGGCTCGTTGGCCCAGACATGGTGAGCCCCGCCATCAACATGGCCCTGCGCAGCAATGGCGAAAAGGCTTGGTTCGGCTGGCCGAGCGATGCAAAGATCGAGGCGATGCGCGCGCAATGGCTCGACGCTCCCGACCCTGCCGCGCAAAAGAAGCTCGCCGTCGAGATTCAGGAGCAAGCGTTCGTCAGCGTTCCCTATATCCCTACCGGCCAATTCATCATCCCCACGGCCTATCGCAGTAATCTCAAGGGTGTGGTGCCGGCGCCGATCGTTTTCATGTGGAACGTTGAGAAGCAGTGAGCGCGCCGCAAGTTTGCTGATCGGCCCGCAGCAGCGGTGTTTCCGCAATGTCCGTTAATCTCCGTCTTGCCGCCGCGAAGCGGAGTGCGGGAACGGGATTTGATTGATGTTGGTCTATATCATCCGTCGTTTGTTGGCGACGATCCCGGTCATGGGCATTGTTGCGATTTTCGTTTTCTCGCTGCTCTATATCGCGCCCGGCGATCCCGCGGCGATCATCGCCGGCGACCTGGCAACCGCGGACGACATCGCGCGCATTCACCGCCAGCTTGGTCTCGATGAGCCGTTCCTTTTGCGCTTTGGCCACTGGCTTTGGGGTGTGCTGCACGGCGATCTCGGCATCTCAATTTTCACAAATCTGCCGGTAACTCAGCTCATCGGCCAGCGCCTGGAACCGACACTGGCGTTGACCGTGACGACGTTAATCCTCACCTTGTTATTCGCTATTCCTTTGGGAATCGTCGCCGCTTGGAAGGTGGGCACCTGGATCGACCGTAGCGTGATGATCTTTGCGGTGCTGGGGTTTTCGATACCCTCTTTCGTATTGGCGTACCTTCTCATTCTGACGTTCTCTGTCGAGCTCGATCTGCTACCCGTTCAGGGCTATGTCAGCATCCGCGCAGGCTTTCTGCCCTTCATCGAGCATCTGATCCTGCCGAGCATCGCGCTCGGTCTTATCTACGGCGCGCTGATCGCCCGCGTCACGCGGGCAAGCATGCTCGAAGTCCTAAGTCAGGATTACATACGCACGGCACAGGCGAAGGGGCTTGCCAACTCCCAGATCCTCATCCGGCATGCGCTTAAGAATGCAGCGGTGCCGATCGTCACCGTCGTCGGCATCGGCGTTGCTTTGCTGATCAGCGGCGTCATTGTCACAGAGACGGTCTTCGCCATTCCCGGCATCGGCCGGCTCACGGTGGACGCTATACTGCGTCGAGACTATCCGATCATGCAAGGGGTGATCTTATTGTTCTCTGCGGTCTATGTGCTGATCAATCTGGCCGTCGACATCAGCTATACGCTCTTCGATCCGCGCGTGAGGTACTGAGATGGCCCTCGCGTCTGCCGACATCATTGTCCCGGTCGCTCGCCGTCATTGGCTGAGCCAAGCGGCGCGCCGCCATCCGACGGTTATTGCCGGTACGGTGATCCTGCTGCTGATGGTGGCGATAGCGGCGTTTGCGCCCTTTCTCGGCACCGTCGATCCGGTTGCGGTTTCGCCGGTCCGCCGCTTGCGCGCTCCTTCGGAGCTCTATTGGTTCGGCACCGACGCCTACGGCCGCGATGTCTACAGCCGTACGCTTTACGGTGCTCGCATCTCGCTCGTCGTGGGTCTTGGCGTCGCGGCGATGAGTACCGCGTTCGGGTTGGCGATCGGACTCGTCGCCGGGTTTAACAGGCTTGCCGATGCCCTCATCATGCGTGTCATGGACGGGCTGATGTCGATTCCACCGGTTTTGCTGGCGATCGCTCTCATGGCCCTCACCAAAGCGAGCGTGGAGAATGTCGTTATTGCCATCACGATTTCCGAAGTGCCGCGCGTCGCGCGTCTCGCGCGCGGCGTCGTGTTGAGCTTGCGCGAGCAACTCTTCGTCGAAGCAGCGGTCGCCGCCGGAACCCGCTTCTTCCGGACACTGTGGCGCCATATCTTGCCAAACACGATCGCGCCGATCCTGGTGCAGGCGACTTATGTTTGTGCCGCCGCCATGATCACCGAAGCGGTATTGAGTTTCATCGGTGCTGGAACGCCACCGCAGATACCAAGCTGGGGGAACATCATGGCCGAAGGGCGCAGTTACTTTCAGATCAAGCCGTATCTTATTATTTTTCCCGGCGTCTTTCTGTCGCTGACGGTTCTCGCGGTCAATATGGTCGGCGATGGGCTGCGGGACGCGCTCGATCCGCGGCTTGCTCGCCGTATGTAGGATCAGCTTCCGTGTCAACCGAGCCACTGCTCGCTGTCGAGAATCTCAAGACCCATTTTTACACTAGGGAAGGAGTGGTGCGCGCGGTCGACGGCGTCTCGTACGCCGTCAATGCAGGTGAAACGTTGGCGGTGGTCGGCGAATCCGGCTGCGGCAAGAGCGTCACCGCGCTCTCCATATTGCGTCTCGTGCCGTCGCCACCGGGCCACATCGTCAGCGGCACGATTCGCTTTCAGGGTACCGATCTTCTGACCGTCAGCGAGTCAGAAATGCGCGGTATTCGCGGCAACAAGATCTCCATGATCTTTCAAGAGCCGATGACGTCGTTGAATCCAGTCCTCACCGTATCGCGCCAGATTGGCGAGACCCTGCGGCTGCATCAGGGACTAGGCGCCTCCGCCGCGGGGCGACGCGCCGTTGAAATGCTGCACCTTGTTCGAATTCCTGAACCAGAGCGCCGCGCGCGGCAGTATCCGCATGAGCTTTCGGGCGGCATGCGACAACGCGTGATGATCGCCATGGCGCTCGCCTGCAATCCCGAGCTGCTGATCGCCGACGAACCCACGACCGCGCTGGATGTCACCATTCAAGCGCAGATCCTCGATCTGATGCGCGAGCTCAAGGCCAAGATCGGTGCCGCTATTCTCCTAATCACGCATGATTTGGGGGTGGTCGCCGAAATGGCGCAGCGCGTTGCCGTGATGTATGCCGGCCGCAAGGTCGAGGAGGCGCCGGTTCGCGCGCTGTTCAGCAGGCCGTGTCATCCTTACACCCTCGGCCTGCTGGCTTCAGTACCGCGTCTCGGAGCGACACTCGGCCAGCATCCGCCGCAGCGACTCGTCGAAATATCCGGCACGGTGCCTTCGCTGCGCGACCCCATTATCGGGTGCGCCTTCGCGCCGCGCTGCAGTTTCGTTACCGAACGTTGCCGCCGCGAAACGCCGCCACTCGAGATGAAGGGTGCGGAGCATCTCGCGGCCTGTTTCGAATCTCATCGGATCGCGGCGCCATGACGCCGCAAGAGAAACCGCCGCTTCTTGTCGTTGACGGCCTGAAGAAGCATTTTGTCATCCGCCAGGGTTTGTTCTCGCGCGTTTCAGGGTACATCTACGCTGTCGATGGGGTCAGCTTTCATATCAATCAGGGCGAGACGCTGGGTCTGGTCGGCGAATCCGGTTGCGGAAAATCGACGACTGGGAAAGCTTTGCTCAAACTCATTGAACCAACCGCCGGCACCGTCAGGCTACGTGGCGAGCGCATCGACAATCTCTCGCCATCGCGCATGCGCCCCTATCGCCGCGAGCTGCAGGTGGTCTTTCAGGACCCGTATTCCTCGCTCAATCCGCGTCTCTCCGTCGGCGAGATCGTTGCGGAGCCTATGGCCAATTATGGCCTCGCGCGCGGCGCCGAACTCAAGGAGCGCGTAGCGGCTATTCTTGGCAAGGTCGGCCTGCGCGCCGAGGCGATGGCGCGGTATCCACACGAGTTTTCCGGCGGGCAGCGTCAGCGCATCGGCATCGCCCGGGCGCTCGCCGTCAATCCCAGTCTCATCGTCTGTGATGAGCCGGTATCCGCGCTCGACGTGTCGGTACAGGCCCAAGTGGTTAACCTGCTTCGCGACTTACAGCAGGAATTCGGCGTGTCCTACCTCTTTGTCGCCCATGATCTGGCGGTGGTCGAGCATATCAGCCACCGCGTCGCAGTGATGTATCTCGGCAAGATCGTCGAGTTAACCGACCGAGCTTCTCTATTCACGACCCCGCAGCATCCTTATACCGAAGCGCTGCTTTCGGCCGTGCCGCTGCCCGATCCCGATGCGATGTGCAAACGTGTCGTTCTGACCGGCGACGTCCCGAGCCCGATCAATCCTCCCGCCGGTTGCCACTTCCACACCCGATGTCCCTATGCCGAGCCGCGTTGCCGGATCGAGGAACCGGCTATGCGTGAGGTGCGGCCGGGTCATCACGTTGCGTGCCATTTGAGGGAGCCGATGCGTCGCGCGCCAACTTTACCTCCTGAGCAAAACCGGGCGCAGTGAATTATCAAACGAGCTGGAATAATGCCGTGAGCGATTCCCGCCGAGCCGTTATGCCCAGCGCACTCAAAACGTCACGTTCAGGTGAACGGCTGTTCGGGTCGTGATCGCCCCAGTGGGCGCCGGGGTGCTTCGATGGAACCGATACCGGTCAATCCAGCCGCGCGACCACGGCGAGCCGCTTGATCCTATTGTTCAGATAGGCCTGCAAAAACGCCCGGTAGTTGCGAAACGATACGCAGCCGTTCGACTGGCCGTTGGGGCCGAGCATGAAGGTGTGGGCAAGGAGCCCACTGCGGCCATGGACTTTGTCTTCGTCGAGCGGGATCAGGCGGAGCGCCTGCACGCCGTGGAATGGCGATTCCCGCGGTTTGAGCTCGTAGATCGTCGGCGGGGTGACGCCGCGCATGCGCTCGGCAGCGGAGCGCGGATCGTCGAGATTGCTGCCGTAGCCCGAATGCGCTTCGAGCGTGGTGCCGTCCGGCAGGTAAACGGTGTGCGCCGAGATGTCGTAAACGGCGGTGTCGCGGTCATAGCGGGCGGCGGCGATGCTGCCGCCGTTGCCCAAGCCCGAATCGTCAGGCGCCGCATAAGCAAGCGTCACCGGCGAAGGCCTGCCGAACAGCCGCTCGAAAATGCTTGGCGTATGCGCCGGCGCTTCGGCGATCGCATCGCTGGTCGTCGCGACGTCGCGCAGCGATGCGGTGCGCAGCGGCGGCACACGCGGCTGCGACGCCGTCGACGCAACATTGGTTTGTTCGGCCTTCGGCTTCGCTGCCGCGGCTTGCGCCTTTTTCACGGCTGTCTGACCCGGCAGCGCGTCCGGCGCACCGCCGTCAGCGAACAGCGGCGCGTTCGGCTCAAACGTTCCGGGCCGGAAGCCCAACAAATTGCGGGAGTCGAACAAAGCCGCGTAGGCGTCGGCGCCGACCGTCCTGACCGAGCTTTTCATCGCCGCCGCAAGCTTGGCGTATGCGGCGGCGGTGGAGAGGCGCAATGCATCGCCCTTCGCCGCAACATGAGCGGCGGCTTGGGAAGCCGCGTGTGAGATGACTTGCGCTTCGCGCGCGCGCTCGGCGCCGGCGCCGCTCAAGCTATTCCACAGACCGAACGCGCAAGCGAACGCCAACGACACCAGCGCCGCGGCGCCGAAGAACCGTTGCGGCCGGGCATTCCCTGCCGAGCGTCCATATTCATAAGCATCGACAAAACTTTCACGCCACTCGCTACTGAATGTCATTCCCCGTCCTGCATGAAGAGAGCTTGCCCAAACAAGCTTTGACCGGCCGCAAGACGGCCGATCGAAAACGGACAAGCTCCTCTTTAAAACGCGCTCCCCCGACGGAACCGCGCCAAGCGTGTCCGTAAAATCTGCACAGCGATTAAGGCGACTTTTAGTTAAACCCCGATTAACCCTTTTTGCCTTTTTTCCGCCGCAGGCGTTGCCGTCCGACGCGCGCGGCGCACCGTTGGCAGCGGTTCGGCGCGAATGTCAAACCTGTGGATGGCGTGAAGGAATAGGTTTTCAGGCAAACTGCCACGAGACAAAACGGCAAAGGCAAACGGGAGGGGAAATACCGGGATGAATTCGAAAGCATATGTGGCCGAGGCGATCGGCACGTTCTGGCTGACATTCGGCGGCTGCGGCAGCGCGGTGATCGCCCGCCGGTTTTCCGCAAGTCGGAATCGGGCTTCTCGGCGTCGCGCTGGCGTTCGGGCTCACCGTCGTGACCATGGCCTATGCCATCCGCCATATCTCGGGCTGCCATCTCAATCCTGCGATCACGGTTGGGCTGACGGCCGGCGGGCGGTTTCCCGCCGGACAGGTGATCCCCTACATCATCGCGCAGTTGATCGGCGCCATCGTCGCCGCGGCGCTGCTTTATCTGATCGCCAAAGGCGCACCGGGTTTCGATCTGGCGAAAGGCTTCGCCACCAACGGCTATGGCGATCGTTCACCCGGTCACTACGATCTCACTTCGGCGCTCGTGACCGAGATCGTGATGACCATGCTGTTTCTGTTCGTCATCATGGGCTCGACGCACGGCAAGGCGCCGGCAGGGTTTGCACCGCTTGCCATCGGTCTTTGCCTTACCCTGATCCACCTCGTCAGCATTCCGGTCACCAACACGTCGGTCAATCCGGCGCGCAGCACCGGTCCGGCGCTGTTCGTCGGCGCGGCCGCGCTCGAGCAGCTGTGGTTGTTCTGGGTGGCGCCGCTGGTCGGCGGCATCCTCGGCGGCGTCATTTACCGCTGGCTCAGCCCGGAACCGCGCGGCGAGATTGTCGGCAACGCGCCGCGAAGCTGACTCCGTTTCCGTGGTCCGGCTGCGCTCGTCAGTGCAGCCGGAACTCGCCGTCGACGGCGCGGATCTCCGCTGGCTTGATAAGCCGCGCATGCGCGACGGTGACCGAATGCAGCGGGCCTTCGAGTTTCTCGAGCCAGAAATTGAGGAACTTGTTCAGCTGGGGAAAGTTCGGGCACAGGTCATAGTCTTGCCAGACATAAGTCTGAAGAAGCCACGGATGATCGGGCCGCCGGTAAAGGATATTGGCGGTGGTCAAGCCGTAGCCCTCAAGCTGCCGGCGAAAATCTTTCGATGACGAAGTTCGCGATTGCATTGCGGTCCTCCACCCCGGTAACGCATATGCTTCGGGAGTCGGTTCCACATTTCAAGCCTGAAATTTAAATAAGTTGTGTAGTTTCAAGGCACTAGCAGCATTCAGATAGGCCTGCTAACAGCGCCGTTAACCGTGCGGTGGCAGTTTTAAGCGGTCAGGCAGCGGATTTGTTGGCAATCCGCTTCAATGAGTGCTAAAAAATTCTCAGGCGGCTCTTGCGGGCGGAAATCACGCCCCTATGTCAGCTCCAGGCGGTCTGCGGAAAGCGATTTCGTGCGGGCCGCTCTCGCCACAAACTCAAGTCGGTTCAATACCTTACTCAGGAGGACACCATGAAATTTCGCCCGCTTCACGACCGCGTCGTCGTCAAGCGCATCGATGCCGAGGAGAAGTCAACCGGCGGCATCATTATTCCGGACACCGCCAAGGAAAAGCCCTCGCAGGGCGAAGTGACCGCCGTCGGCCCGGGCGGCCGTGACGAGGCGGGAAAGCTCATCCCCATCGATGTGAAAGTCGGCGACCGTGTGCTGTTCGGCAAGTGGTCGGGCACCGAGGTCAAGATCGATGGCCAGGAACTCCTGATCATGAAGGAGTCCGACATCATGGGCATCATCGACGAACCGGTGGCCAGGAAGAAGGCCGCGTAACCAAACAAACCGTCATCCTGAGGTGCCCGCCGAAGGCGTGCCTCGAAGGATGGCTCTCACGGTCACCCTTCGAGGCTCGCTTCGCCCGCGCCTCAGGGTGACGAAATCTCAGGAGTAATCGAAATGGCTGCTAAGGAAGTTAAATTCTCGGTCGATGCGCGCGACAGGATGTTGCGCGGCGTCGACATTCTCGCCAATGCGGTGCGCGTGACGCTCGGCCCCAAAGGCCGCAACGTCGTGCTCGACAAATCGTTCGGCGCTCCCCGCATCACCAAGGACGGCGTCACTGTCGCCAAGGAGATCGAACTCGAAGACAAGTTCGAGAATATGGGCGCGCAGATGGTACGCGAGGTCGCCTCGAAGACCTCCGACATCGCCGGTGACGGCACCACCACCGCGACCGTGCTCGCGGCCGCCATCGTCCGCGAAGGTTCCAAGGCGGTTGCCGCCGGCATGAACCCGATGGACCTCAAGCGCGGCATCGACCTCGCAGTCGAGACCGTGGTCGAGGAGCTGAAGAAGAACTCGAAGAAAGTCACCTCCAACGCCGAAATCGCCCAGGTCGGCACCATCTCCGCTAACGGCGACAAGGAGATCGGCGACTACCTCGCCAAGGCGATGGAAAAGGTCGGCAACGAAGGCGTGATCACGGTTGAAGAGGCGAAAAGCCTCGAGACCGAGCTCGATGTGGTCGAGGGCATGCAATTCGACCGCGGCTACATCTCGCCCTATTTCATCACCAACGCCGACAAGATGCGCGTTGAGATGGAAGACCCCTACATCCTCATCAACGAGAAGAAGCTCTCGGCGCTCAACGAGCTGCTCCCGCTGCTCGAAGCCGTCGTGCAGACCGGCAAGCCGCTGCTGATCGTGGCCGAAGACGTCGAAGGTGAAGCGCTCGCCACGCTCGTGGTCAACAAGCTCCGCGGCGGACTGAAAGTCGCGGCCGTGAAGGCTCCGGGATTCGGCGATCGCCGCAAGGCCATGCTGCAGGACATCGCCGTCCTCACCGGCGGCCAGGCGATCAGTGAAGATCTCGGCATCAAGCTCGAGAACGTCACGCTCGCCATGCTCGGCAAGGCCAAGAAAGTGATGATCGACAAGGAAAACACCACGATCGTCAACGGCGGCGGCAAGAAGAAGGACATCGAGGACCGCATCACCCAGATCAAGGCGCAGATCGAGGAGACCACTTCCGACTACGACCGCGAGAAGCTCCAGGAACGTCTGGCCAAGCTCGCGGGCGGCGTCGCGGTGATCCGCGTCGGCGGCGCCACCGAGGTCGAGGTGAAGGAGCGCAAGGATCGCGTCGATGACGCGATGCATGCGACCCGCGCCGCGGTCGAGGAAGGCGTGCTTCCGGGCGGCGGTGTTGCGCTTCTGCGCGCCACCGAGGCGCTCAAGAAAGTACGCACGCACAACGAAGACCAGAAGCACGGCGTCGACATCGTGCGCAAGGCGCTGCAGGCTCCGGCCCGGCAGATCGCCACCAATGCCGGTGAAGACGGTTCCGTCATCGTCGGCAAGATCCTGGAGAACAGCAACTACGGCTTCGGCTTCGACGCCCAGGCCGGCGAATACGTCGACTTGGTGAAGAAGGGCATCATCGATCCGACCAAGGTTGTGCGCCAGGCGTTGCAAGGCGCTTCCTCGGTCGCGGGCTTGCTCATCACCACCGAGGCGATGGTCGCCGAACTGCCGAAGAAGAAGGACTCCATGCCGGCGATGCCGCCCGGCGGTGGCATGGACTTCTAAGGAAGTCCATCGAAGGCAACCTGAACGAGGGCGCGGCTAACGCCGCGCCCTTTTCGATTCTGCAGGCGTCCGGATGGCCTATAATCGAAGCGGAGAACCTCTGGACCCTCGATGTATAGCGCCACGATCGCAACGCGCCGCTACGTGTTTGCCGATCTCAAGACGCTGCTCGCCAAGGCTTCGCCTTTGCGCAGCGGCGATCAGCTCGCCGGCATCGCCGCCGAGAGCGGCGAGGAGCGGGTCGCGGCGCAATTTGCGCTTGCCGACGTACCGCTCGCGGCCTTTCTCCACGAACACCTGGTTCCCTACGAAACCGACGAAGTCACGCGGCTGATCGTCGACAGCCACGATCAGGCGGCTTTTTCGCCGATCGCGCAGCTGACGGTCGGCGGCTTTCGCGACTGGCTTCTGGCCGATGAAACGACGCCGCAGGTTCTCTCCGCGGCGGCGCCCGGCATCGCGCCGGAAATGGCGGCTGCGGTCAGCAAGATCTGCCGTCTGCAGGATTTGATCCTCGTGGCGACGAAATGCGGCGTGGTCACCGCTTTTCGGTGCACCATCGGTCTGCCCGGGCGGCTGTCCGTGCGCTTGCAGCCCAATCATCCGACCGATGATCCGCGCGGCATCGCCGCGAGCATCCTCGATGGCCTCCTGCTTGGCGCCGGCGATGCCGTCATCGGCATCAATCCCGTGACCGACAGTCCCGAGAGCGCGCATGCCTTGCTGTCGATGCTCGAAGAGATTCGCATCAAGCTCGATATTCCGACGCAAAGCTGCGTGCTGGCGCATGTCACGACGACGCTGGATTTGATCCGCAAAGGTGCGCCGGTCGATCTGGTCTTCCAATCGATCGCCGGGACGGAAGCCGCCAATAAGAGTTTCGGCATCAACCTCGCACTGCTCAAAGAAGCGCGCGACGCCGCGGCTTCGCTTGGCCGCGGTACCACCGGCGACAATGTCATGTATTTCGAGACCGGCCAGGGAAGCGCGCTTTCCGCCAATGCTCACCACGGCGTCGATCAGCAAACGCTGGAGGCCCGCGCTTATGCGGTAGCGCGAGCCTTCAGGCCGCTGTTGGTCAATTCCGTCGTCGGCTTCATCGGTCCCGAATATCTGTTCGACGGCAAACAGATCACGCGTGCCGGACTGGAAGATCATTTCAGCGCCAAGCTCCTCGGCGTGCCGATGGGCGTCGACGTTTGCTACACCAACCACGCCGACGCCGACCAGGACGACATGGATGCGCTGCTGGCGCTGCTCGTCGCGGCCGGCGTCAATTTTGTCATGGGCTTGCCGGGCGCCGACGACATTATGTTGGGCTATCAGAGCACGTCGTTCCACGACGCTCTTGCCATGCGCGAGTTGTTCGGCCGCCGGCCGGCGCCGGAATTCGAGGCATGGCTTGGCCGCCAAGGCCTGATTGATGCCGCTAATCGCATCCGGCCAAGCACCCTGCCCGGCCGCTTTCGGGCGCTGTTGCCGGCGTAATACCATGGCGCGTTCACCTGCCGACCGGCCGCCGCCGCATGCGCCAGACGACATCTGGAGCGCTCTGCGCCGCTTGACTGCCGCGCGTATCGGTCTCGAGCGCGCCGGCGCTTCGCTTGCGACTGCTCCCCTGCTCGACTTCAAGCTCGCCCACAGCCGCGCCCGCGATGCCGTGCGCGAGCCGCTCGACGAAGCGCGGCTCCTTGCCGATTTGGCCGGATTGAGCGAGCCGGTGCTGTCGGTCGCCAGTGCGGCCGGCGACCGGCAGAGCTATTTGATGCGTCCCGACCTCGGCCGCCGTCTTGCGGAAAACGCCGCGGCGCTCCCGGCCTCGCAGGCCGGCGGCTACGACGTCGCATTCGTGATTGCGGACGGGCTCTCAGCGCGTGCCGTGCAGCAGCATGCGCGTCCGGTGCTCGCCCAAACAATCGAAAATCTGCGTGCCGAGCACTGGCGGATCGCGCCGCTGGTCGTGGTGCGCTACGGCCGGGTCGCTATCGGCGATGCCATCGCTTTGGCGCTCAACGCCGCGTGCGTGGCGATCCTGATCGGGGAACGTCCCGGGCTATCGGCGGCGGACAGCATGGGTGCCTACCTGACCTGGCAGCCTAACGCCGCAACGACGGACACCGACCGCAATTGCATTTCCAACATCCGTCTCGAAGGCGTCGGCTATGCCGACGCCGCGTTTAAGATCGCTCGTCTGCTGCGCGCGATGCGCGCGCGGCGATTGTCCGGCGTGCGGCTCAAGGACGATTCCGATCAGTTGCTCACACCCGCGCAACTTGAATAACGCAGGCCGGTCACGACTTTAGCCGCGACCCATTTCGTTGTCCCGCTCATGCAAGGGGGTACATACACAAAATTAACCGACACCCGCTGATATCGATCCCGCGATCTAAATTGGGGATTTCGTCATGGATCTGCGGGGATTTTTGGTGCGCGTCAGCGACGGTGAGACTGATCTGCACACCGTCTTATTGGCGCCGGATCTCGACATCGCACGCCTAAAAGCCATGTCCCGCTTCAGGGGGACAAAATGGCTGGTGCGCAGGGTCAGCGAAATCACGCAATAAAGCGTGATGATTAGACGTCGTCGGGAACCGTCGCGTGTTCGGGCGCGGCGCGATAGGGCTCGGACGAAAACGTATTTTGCGTCAATACACGATCGATCACGAACAGCGGCCGCCGCTTGGTTTCGAGATACAATCGCCCGACATATTCGCCGAGCAAGCCGAACAGGATGAGTTGGGTCGAACCGAGGATCAGCACCACCGTGAGCAAGCTGGTCCAGCCTTCGACCACGTGCCCGAGTGCCCAACTGCCGAGCGTGTAGCCGAGCATCAACAAGCTCAGCAGGCCTAACGCCAGCCCGAGATAGGATGCCAGCCGCAGCGGCACGATCGAGAACGACGTGAGCGCATCGAAAGCGAGCCCCACCATCTTGGCCAACGGATAATTGCTCTCGCCCGAATGCCGTGGCGCGCGATCGTAGACGATCGGCACTTGCCGGAGCCCGATCCAGCTCACCATGCCGCGGATGAAACGGTGCTGTTCCGGCATGCTGTTGAGGATGCCGAGCACCCGCCGTGTCATCAGCCGGAAGTCGCCGGCGTCGACCGGCAGGTCGGCATGGCCGATCCGCTGCATCAGCCGGTAGAACAGCGCCGCCGTGCCACGCTTGAGAAAACCCTCGCCCTGACGCTGCCGGCGCAGTCCATAAACGACGTCCGCACCGGCGCTGTCCATGAGCCGCCACATGTCGGGGAGGAGTTCGGGCGGGTCCTGCAAATCGGAATCGATGGTGAGAATGCGTTTGCCGCGACACGTAAAGAGGCCGGCGGTGATCGCGAGCTGATGGCCGTGCCGGCGCGAGAGGTTGATCGCCACCACATGCCGGTCGCGCTGCACCAGATCGGCCATGATCGCCCAGGTGCGGTCGCTCGAGCCGTCGTTCAACAAAACGAGTTCGTAATCGGCGCCGGCGGTTTCCTGCGCCGCGGAAGTCATCCGGCGATAAAATTCCTCGAGGCCCGCTTCCTCATTGTAACAGGGCGCGACAATGGAGAGCCGCGGGGTCGCGCGCGCATCCAAAGCCACCGGCATCAGCCCTCCTCCGCCTCACGAATCTTAAAGCAGCCTGCCGTTACATCCCGCGCTTGTGCTGTCAACGGATCAGGGCGGGTCGAGCGGGGGCCCGATCGGCCCGGACACCCTGTAAACACTATAGTCCTGAATGACCACGCCACGCCGCGACCTAGGCAGAGTGACCACGAATTCGACGGTCGTAAATCGCCGCTGCACAAACGGCAGGCCGCCGCACTCGGCCGAGCACACATACATGATCGCGCCGTCAAATAATGCCGGATCGGGTGCGGGAGAATTAATCCACCACAAGCGCTCGGTGATCTGTTCTACCGGTGGATGCGAAGGAAGATAAAATTTCAGCCAGGCGGCGGTCCCATAGTCGAGCGTCAGGACAATCGGCGCGCCAATTCGCGCACGCACTTCGTCCATCTGCGCTCCGAGTTGCCGCCAGCCGGCGCCTAAAGCGCGGGCGGTCGGCTCGCTCGGCCCCAGCGCAACGACGCCGAACAGGGCTTGCGCATAGATCGCTGCGGTGACGGCGAGCCCGACCGGGACGGCGAGCCGCCGCGACCAATCTTCCACACTGGCCCAAACGCCGGCCCATTTGATCTTTTCCGCTGCGACAGCAGCGGCAATCACGAAGGCCGGATAAATCGGCTCGGGCCAGTTGCCTTCGACGCGGCCGTGCAGCGTGTGCCACGCGAAGTAGACCACGATTGGCCATACCATGGCGTTGACGAGCGCGGCGGCGCTGCGCGATCCGCCCTCCCCGCGCAGCAATCCGACGAGGCCCATGGCGCCGAGAACAAAAATCGGCGGCGTCGCCAGCCCAGCTTGCGTCCCAAAGAACTCGGCGAAATAGCGCAACGACCATTCATGCACGACGAGCCGGCCATACTGATAGAGCACCGACGCCCAGTGATGCTGGGCGTTCCAGACCAGCGTCGGCGAGAACACCAAAATCGCGATTACGCCGGCAAGCCACGGCCATGGCGTGAAGAGCCATCGTCGCAAACTCGGCACCGCAATCAGCCAGACGAGGATGCTCACGGCGAAAAAGATCGTGGTGTATTTCGACAGCATGCCGACGCCGAAGGCGGCGCCGATCACGAGCCACCAGGCGCCGCGCCCGGTTTGGTACAGCTTCGCAAGCGTCAGCAGCAAAAATGCGGTTGCGACAACCACCGCGTTGTCCGGCGTCGCGAGCGCCGAACCCACCGCCATCACGAGAGTCAGATTGAAGTAGAGCGCCGCGGTAGCGCCGACCCACTCGTCATCGAAAAGAATGGCGCCCGAGCGCCAAACCGCCCAACTGGCCGGCAAGGCGAGAAGAACGCCGATGACGCGCACGCCGAATTCGGTGTTGCCGAAAAGCGTCGTGCCGAGCCGTATCAGAATCGGATTGACTGGCGGGTGACTGTAATAGCCGCCGGCAATATGCTTGGACCAATCCCAATAGAGCGCTTCGTCAAAACTGAGCGGCGTGAACGCCGCGCAGGCAAGCCGCACGCCGACGAGAATGATAATGGCGACAATGACCGCAGTTTCGTAGCGTCGCGCGGACAGAGCAGCACCACCGAACACGCTCAAATTCAAGTCCTTCGTCTCTTGGCGGCGTTGTGGGCGCGGCAAGCGGGCCGCCGCGGCGGCGGCTTCATAGCAGGCCGCATCCGGGCGCGCCATCGCGCTGGCGGGCGTGCGCACGGCACGTCACCCCGTCACAAATAGCTAGCAAAAACAATTGGATATAAGAGCGGGAAACTCTCGGCCCATGGGCCTGCCGGAGACGCCATGCGAAAACGCCGATACAAAACGACCACGAATGAAACGGTGCGCGTTCATCCGGCGTCACCGCTCATCGTGGTCGCGTCCGGCATCGGGATCGAATCCCTGCGCCGTTTACGCTATGACTATCGCGCAAGCCCGTGACGGCGACATGACGCGTGGCAACGGCAAAATCTTCATCGGCATCGGCGGCTGGAATTTTGCGCCGTGGCGCGGCGTATTTTATCCGCAAGGTCTGCCGCAGGCCAAAGAGCTCGAATATGCCGCGGGCCATCTCACCTCGATCGAGATCAACGCCACATTCTATGGCTCGCAAAAACCGGAAAGCTTCCGCAAATGGGCGGCGAACGTGCCGGACGGCTTTGTGTTTTCCGTCAAGGGCCCGCGTTTTGCCACTAACCGGCGTGTGCTCGCGGAAGCGGGCGACTCGATCAAACGGTTCCTCGATTCCGGGGTGCTCGAGCTTCGCGACCGGCTCGGCCCGGTGCTTTGGCAATTCGCGCCAACGAAGAAATTCGACGCCGCCGACTTCGGAAAATTCCTTGAGCTCTTGCCGGCGAAAGCCGATGATCGCCGACTGCGCCATGTCGTTGAAGTGCGGCATCCGAGCTTTCGCACTCCCGAATTCGTCGCGCTGGTGCGGGAATTTACCACGCCGATCGCCTTTACCGATCACACCAAGTATCCGTCGCTCGCCGACGCGACCGGCGACTTCATTTATGCGCGCCTGCAGCGTGGACAGGATTCGATCCCGACGGCCTATCCGCCGAAGGACATCGATGTCTGGGCCAAGCGCCTGCAAATCTGGGCGCAAGGCAAGACGCCCAATGACCTGCCCTGCGTCGCGCCGGCGCCGGCAAAATCCAAGCCGCGCGACGTGTTCGCTTACGTCATTCACGAAGGCAAAATACGCGCGCCGGCGGCCGCCATGGCGCTGATCGAGCGATTGCAGAAATAACGGCGGAGTTTCGGCATGAGCCAGGCCGACGTGATCGGTTACGTCGCGGCATTGTTTGTCTTCGTCACATTCTGGATGAAGACCATGATTCCGTTGCGCGCGCTCGGTATCGCCAGCAACATCTTTTTCGTCGGCTATGGGTATATGGCGTCCGCCTATCCGCCGCTGTTTCTGCACCTGCTACTGTTGCCTCTCAATTCGGTGCGGCTCTATCAGATGCTGCAGTTGAGCAAACAAGTGCAGGAGGCCGCAGCCGGCGACCTCAACATGGACTGGCTGAAGCCGTTTACCTCGGCGCACCGGATGCGGGTCGAAGACATTGTGTTCCGCAAAGGCGAGATCGCCGACCGCATGTTCTTTGTGGTCTCCGGCCGCTGTGTCCTCAAAGAGAGCGGGATCGACATCCGCCCGGGCGCGGTCGTCGGCGAACTTGCGTTTTTGTCACCCGACAAGTCCCGCACGCAAACCATGGAATGCGTCGAAGCCGGCGAACTTCTGGAGATCACTTACGGACAGGTGCGACAGCTCTACTATCAAAACCCCAAATTCGGGTTTTATTTCGTTGAGCTTGCGAGCAAGCGCCTGTTCGAGAATCTCGGCCGGCTCGAGGCGGAAGTGGCGCGGCTGCGCAGTCAATCGGGAAGCGCCCCGGACAAGGCGCTCTAGATTCGAATTTCGAGGGTTTCAGTAGACGACGGTGTTGGAGATCCGCAGGCGCTGGGCCAAGACTCGCATGACGTTGAGCGCAAAATGCGGCGTGCGACTGACCATGAGGAGAAACTGCTTCTCATTGACCGGAACAAGCGTCGTGTCGGTCGCGGCCACCGCGGTGGCGCTGCGGGGACTGCGATCGATCAGCGCCATTTCACCGAAAATGCTCAGTTCCGGCAGCGTATCTAAAACCCGGTTGCCGAGGCGAATTTCCACCTGACCGCTTTTGACGACATAGAGGGTCTCCGCCGAATCCCCCTCCCTGAAAATAACGTCCCCGGCTTTAAAGCTGAGCGTCGGCGCACCCGCCCCCGCAAGAATGCGAAAATCGACGGCTTCCGGCATATCGCTTCCCTCTGCATGCGCTGGATTATTTCAATCCCATCCGCGGTCACATGACAGCCGAGAGACCAGAACTCATGGTCGCGATCTGCTGCGGAACTGCCCGACGATCCTGCCAGAGCCGGCAAAACGAAGCCAGAAATGCTAACGGCCACGATCGACGATGCGCGTACATCCGGCGTCATCAGTCGTATCCGTGGCCGTCCCGCGGCGGAGCCTAAACTCAACGCCGCTTTACCGTAAATGGGGTCGTTTCATTGTTACGCAAGAGGCTTATGCAAATGGCGGCTTTTATGCCACTATCCTGCCATTAGCACTACCCTTTTTGCAGCAACGGGAGCGTAAAGATGGTTTTAGAGCAAGGAGCCGAACGCCTGGTAGCAGGGGCGATCCACAAGCATTGGGGCCTGTTTTTGACCGAAGGCATCCTTCTGGTCATCCTAGGCATCATCGCGATCGTTCTGCCGCCGCTCGCCACACTCGCCTTCACCATTATCATCGGCTGGGTCTTTCTGGCTGCCGGCATCTTCGGCCTGATCACGACCTTCGGCGCGCGGGGCGCGCCGGGCTTCTGGTGGTCGCTGATCTCGGCGGTGATCGCTATCGCCGCCGGCGTGGTCTTGTTGCTGTGGCCGATCACCGGCACGGTGTCGCTGACGCTGGTGTTGATCGCTTTCTTCATTGTCGAGGGCATCGCCTCGATCATGTACGCGATCGAGCACCGCAGTCAGCTGACCGGGCAATGGATATGGATGCTGATCAGCGGCATCATCGACCTGATCCTCGCCGTCATCATCTTCAGCGGCCTGCCCGGCACGGCGGAATGGGCGCTGGGCCTGCTGGTGGGCATCAACATGGTGTTCGGCGGCGCGGCGTTGATCGCGATGGCAATGGCCGCGCGCAAAGCAGCGTAAGGTTTCAAGGCTGGGTTGCCACGGGACCGGCCCCTATCGGCCGGCCCCGTGATACTCACTCCGCCGGCACCGGGTGCTCGATCCGGGCCCGTTCGACGCCGCTTGCGATGTAAGCGATCGCCAGCACCGCGATCAGGAACCCGAGCGCCACAAAGGCGGTGGTGCCGAGCACGAGCGGAAAACCGCCGCGGCCATAGAGCACCGCGATCATCGACACCGCAACGCCGGAAATCATGAAGGTCAGAAAGTAGCGCACCGCATAGACGCGGCTGCGCCACGCGTCGGCGGTGTAGCGCGCGATGATGAGATCGTTCACCGTGATCTGGCCGTAGATCGCCGCCATGGTGAAGGCAAGCGCAAACAACACGCTCGTGCCGCTGGCATAGGCGGTCCACACGACGCCGCCAAACTGCATGACGGCAAGAACCGCAAACAGGATATACAGCCGAAAGCGCTCGACCAGCCGGCCGACGGTCATCTGCGCAATCGCCCCGCAGATAAATACCGCGGTCGTCAGCCCGCCGATTTCGAGCAGCGAAATACCGCTGACCCGTTCATCGACGATTTTCGGCAGCGCAACCGACAAGGTGTTGAAGACCAGCCCCGCACACAGCGCGACCACGATAAACAGACCGAAGACAGTCGCCGCCACCATCGGCGATAGCGCCACGTCGGGCGCGGAGCTGCGCGAGGCCTTGTGTGCGCCTTCGTCGGGAATGAGCCAGAGATAGGCAGCGCCAGTCGCCGTGCAGATCAATCCCGGCACGAAGAAAGCGCCGCGCCAGGAAAATGCCGCCGTCAGCAGCGCCGTGGTGCCGGCGGCGAGTGCGATGCCGAGATTGCCGCACACGCCGTTGAACGCCATGGTGCGGCCGCGCTGAACCGCATTCTCGACGATCATCGCGGTGCCGACCGGGTGATAGATCGCGGCGAAAACGCCGAGCACGAACAACGCCACCGCCAGCATCGTCAGCGACGGCGCGAAAGCGGCGGCGACCAGCGAAACGCCGCAGCCGACATAGAAGGCCGCCATCATGTTGCGCCGGCTCCAACGGTCGCCGAGCCATCCGGCGGGCAGCGAGAACAACCCGAACGCCACGAATGAGGCGGTGGAGAGCCCTATAAGTTCGGCGTAAGACTGCCCGTAGGTGACCTGCAGCTCGAGAACCACGGTCGGATAGATCAGGATCACGAAGTGATCGAGCGCATGCGCCCAATTCAGGAAGCCGATCGACAGCCGGCGCTTTGATAAGGATGCAGGAGCCGCGGTCGCGACAGTCGAAGATGTAGTTACTTCAGCGCTCATTGGCAGATTCCCGGAGAACAGCGCTAAACGTATAACCTGCCGCGCAACGTCGCCAAACCCTCGATTTTTGCAGATCAGCCCTACGACGCGTCCGCCGGCCAGCCGCAAGCGGCCGGCCGAAACAAGCGCCCAGATTTGAATGGCAAGCGTTTTAGAGCGCCTTAGCCTTTTTCGTCGCAGGCCCAGCCGCGTACCACGCAATCGCGGCCGCCGAATTCATAGCAGCGGCGCAACGAAATGTTCTCGGCTTTACCGAGGTGCGAATTGATCGCCCAGCCGAAGGAACCGCATGGCCTCTTGGCGTCGATTGCCATCGCCGCACAGCCCTTGCGGATTTCGCCGACGAGTTTGCAGCTCGCCTCGGCACATTTCTTCATCGCGGCGACGCGCGCGTCGGCCGACTTGCGATAATCGTAGCCGTAGCCATAGGCGCCGCAAGCGCCAACCGCAAAGGCGCCGGCGGCCTGCGCGACGCCGACCACCGCAATCAGCAGGCACGCCGTCGCAACGGCAAGCACGCAAAACCGCTGTAAACCGAACATGGAAGCCCCTCCCCAAGGGACAGAGCAGACGCTACCGGGGAAGAGTTGCTAGTTGGTGAATCAAGACGACCCATGGAAAGTTTGTCCCCCGCGCCGCCAGCGTCCCATCAGCCGACGATAGGCGCAGCGCGGGCTTCCACGTTCCCGGCCGCATGCAATCGATCGAGCGTAGCCTTCAACCCGGCGGTGTCCGGGCAGATGATCAACCGCGTCATGCGCCCCCAGCGCAGACGGGCGACGTGGAGACCGCGATTATAGGTGCGGACATTGTCGGTGCCCGAATTTGTTTCTTCCCATTCCACGGTGACGATTGTGTTCCACGGGCCGCCGCTCACGGCGATGTTGCTGATATCGAAGTGGATGTCCGGCAAAAGCCGATAGAGTCGCTCGTACCATTGCCGGGTGGCGGCCAGCGTCCGCCTCGCGCCGCCGAGGGCGTGGTCGCCAAGGAAAGCGTGCTCGAAATGGCGGGCAAAAGCCCGGAGCACTGGCTCCGCGTCGCCGCGGTTTACGGCATCGAACAACCGTCTTATGCGGTAGCAGACAATCGCGTGGTACATCTGCCTCTCCAAGTACAATACAAGTTCAATGATTGAACTTTATATTCTTGAGTTCAATGATGCAACTGGGTACGATTAAGTCCATGCAAAGAACCAGCTTCGCCAGGATGCATTGTTCGCTGGCGCGCGGCCTCGATTTGATCGGCGACTGGTGGTCGCCGCTGATCGTGCGGGACCTGTTCCTCGGCGTGGTGCGTTTCGATGATTTGATCGAGGATCTGGGTATTTCGCGCAACCTGCTGACGAGACGCCTTAAGGCCCTTATCGGCAGCGGCATCATCAAGCGACAAGTCTATCAGCGCCGGCCGATACGCTACGAATATCGCTTGACGGAGGCCGGGCGCGATCTGGTGCCGGCAATACTGGCTCTGACCGCATGGGGCGATCGCTGGGCGCGGCCGAAGGAAGGCAGCCCGATGCTGTTCGTTCACACGACCTGCGGACACTATTTCCAGGCGCAAGTGACGTGTTCCGCTTGCGGGGAAGTGATCGGCCGCGACACGGTCAAAACGATCGGCGGCCCGGGCGGAGCGATGAAGCCGGGAACCATAGTCCTGGCGCGGCGGCTGCGGGCGGCGACATAAAACCAGGTACTCAAAGATCGAGGTAGCTGCCGGCAACTGCGCGAATGTCCGCGTTGCCCAGGAGTAGACTCTCGATTGCGATAGCCGAACGTCCTCTTAGGGCTGCTCTGAGGCCGCAAAACTGGATCGTTTTTGGTTAGAGTCTTCCGCGTTGATTCCCTGGCTGGGAGGAGCGGAGAGCGATGAAGGCCTCGAGGTTTTCGGACGCCCAGAAGGCGTTCATTCT
>Ga0181525_10000940_pt1 | contig 25335 bp, 20 predicted proteins | sample PEATcosm2014_Bin_48_FD_121100 | JGI IMG/M metagenome (GOLD analysis project Ga0181525, IMG submission 121100) | Peatland microbial communities from MTU Mesocosm Facility, Houghton, MI, USA - PEATcosm2014_Bin06_10_metaG | ecosystem: Environmental > Terrestrial > Soil > Wetlands > Peat | place... | reverse complement strand
ATTGGGCGGCGCGAGCCGGCTCTCGGCGGCCGTTAGCGGATAGCGTGGAACCGGAGGCATATCGTGTGCGGCATTTGCGGCAAGCTATACTTTGACCCGGCGGCGAGCGTGTCCCGCGGTCTTCTGGAATCAATGGCGGACACCATTGCCCACCGTGGACCCGACGATGAGGGATACTACGCCTCCGGCCAGGTCGGTTTCGGCTTTCGGCGGCTTTCGATTATCGATCTCAATAGCGGACATCAACCGCTTTCCAACGAAGACGACTCGGTCTGGGTCGTTTTTAACGGCGAAATCTACAATTATCTTGAGTTGCGGCAAGAGTTACAACTCAAAGGGCATCGCTTCAAGACGAAGACCGACACGGAAGTCATCGTTCACTTGTACGAGGAATATGGCGCAAGCTGCGTAGACAAAATGCGCGGCATGTTCGCGTTTGCGGTTTGGGATGCCCGCGAAAAGGTGCTGCTGCTGGCGCGCGACCGCGTCGGCATCAAGCCGCTTTATTACTCTCTTCGAAAGAATGCGCTGGTCTTTGCCTCCGAGATCAAAGCTTTATTGGCCGATCCGGAGGTCGAAGCCGGCATTCGCCCGGAAATGATTGATGAGTTTCTGACGTTCTATTACATGCCGGGTTCCGAAACAATGTTTCGCGGCATTCAGAAACTCGACGCGGGCTGCGTGCTGACTGTGAAGCATGGCGCGGTGAAGATTCAGCGGTACTGGGATCTGGATTTCACAACCAGGCAGCGGCCGCTGAAAGACGCCATGGCCGAGCTGGAGGGTTTGCTCGACGAATCGGTGCGTCTTCACATGATCAGCGATGTGCCGGTGGGCTTTCTACTGAGCGGCGGGGTGGACTCCACGGCCGTGCTGGGCTTGGCAACCGGAAAAACGTCCCAGCGGCTGAGTAGCTACACGCTTGGGTTTGATGCCGAGGGCATTACCGACGAACGGCCCTATGCCAGATTGGCTGCCCGTACCTATGGGAGTGAGCATCATGAACTGACTATTTCGTCGCGGCAGTTTCAGGAGTTTTTGCCCAAGTATGTCTGGCATATGGAGGAGCCAGTCTGCGAGCCGCCAGCCATAGCGTTGTATTTCGTATCCCGTTTGGCCAAGGATTATGTGAAAGTGCTGCTCTCCGGGGAGGGTGGCGACGAGGCGTTTGGCGGCTATCAGAACTATCGGAGCCTTGTCTGGCTTGAGCGCCTTAAGCAGGTTCTCGGGCCATTGAATCCGATGGTTTCGCGTGGGTTGTCGGGGTTAAATGGCGTGCTAAAGTCCGCCAAGATCAGCCGGTTTGCGCCGTTACTGACAGTTCCATTCGATTCGTACTATTACAGCCGCACGTCTAGCCCGTTTTGTGTCTTCAAGAGCCGCGCCGACGCCCTCTATTCGAGCGATTTCCGTCAATCTCTCAAGGCAAATGGGCCCCCCGATGCCCTTCAGCAATATTTCGAATCTTCCGCCAAATTCGACCGCGTGAATCGCATGCTTTATATGGATACGAAGACGTGGCTTACGGACGATCTCTTGTTGAAGGCCGACAAAATGACGATGGCGAACTCGATCGAGCTGCGCGTACCCCTTCTGGACCACAAACTACTCGAATTTGCGGCGTCGTTGCCTGGCAATTATAAAGTGCGGGGCTTTACTACCAAATACATAGCCAAGAAGGTCCTGGGTCGGATGGTTCCCAAGGAAATCCTGCAGCGGCGCAAGACCGGATTTCCGGTCCCTTATGCCTCCTGGCTGAAAACCGACTTGAAGGATTGGTTGGTTGACCTGGTTTTGAGCCCGGAGGCTGTGTCGAGGGGGTACTTCGATAAGAAGGGGATTGAGGTGTTACTCTCTGAGCACCAGAGTTCCGGCCGGCATTCCAAGGAACTGTTTTCTCTAGCAGTGCTTGAGTTGTGGCATCGTGAGTTTCTGAAGAAGCGCGGCGCCCATTCCACGCAGGAGGCTCCGGTCGGAGCCTTCTGAGTCAAAACTAAGACCGCATTCTCCCGCCAACTATATGACTGCCAGTTCAGCGATGCAGCGTGCGCAGAAGATGCTCGCGGCCCGGTTGAGCCGCAAGACTGCGCGGCGGTCTGCCTCGAAACCAATGATCTCGTTCACCTTCGACGATTTTCCCCGCTCTGCCGTCAGCATCGCTGGAAGGATGCTGAGCGACTACGGTGTGCGGGGAACGTATTATGCAGCTCTGGGGCTGATGGGAACGAAAACTGTTGTCGGCGAAATGTTTGATCAAAGTGATTTAGAGACACTCGCATCGGCGGGCCATGAGATCGCCTGCCATACGTTCGGCCACGTGCTTTGTTCCAATGTTCCAGATTCGGAGCTGTTGGCGAACTGCAGGAGCAACCGCATGGCGATCGCGGACGTGCTGCATGGCTACACTTGCGATAACTTCTCATTTCCAGAGGGTGTCGTCACCTTATCGGCAAAGACCGCTTTGAACTCGGTTTACAAGACGTGCCGGACTATCGAACCCGGCATCAATCGCGATCCGGTAGACCTCGGGTTCTTGCGCGCCAATCGCATTTACTCGCGCTGCGGTATCGGAAAATTGAAGGAACTGATTCAACAGAATCAACACGAGAAGGGTTGGACAATTCTCTACACTCATGATGTGTGCGAAACTCCCTCGCCTTATGGCTGCACGCCTCAGGAATTTCGGGAAGTTTTGGAGTGCGCCACTGAGTCGGGCGCGGAGATTCTTTCGGTATCGGAGGCCAGGAAGCGATTCACGGAGTCGGTCGGCAATTCCTGAGCTGCCGAGGTTCAAGTATGTACGAGACGGAAGCAAATCACGGTGTCAGTTTCCAGGGCGAACTCCCGGCAGACGTAGTGGCGCGCTTTGCCGAGTCCCGGCAAACGGTGACTTTGCGAACTTTGATTCCGTGGAGCGAGCACTGCACAGAATGCGTCTGGCCGACTTGCTTCACCACGTGTGACTTGTATAGCCCACGCGCGGACGGTAAGTGCCGGCGATTTGTCGACGGCATGGTCCGAATCGATTGCCCCGGAACTCTGAATTCATACATTCTCAGGATCAGTTTCAAGCGCTGGGGAAAACTGTGGTCTCCAGCGAATCTCAAGACATACTCGTTGGGGGATGCCGACCGGGCGGAGCAGCGCGACCTTCGAGTCGCTACGTTCCTTAACACCGTTCCCATTGCGGCGATCCGGAACAACCTTACCTCGAAGCGCTATTCGATGAAAAAGCGGTGGGCGGCCAGCGATGCTTCCGGTGAGGGCCGGCCGAACTGCCTGCTGATCGAGTGCTACAACCCGAACCCCGCGAGCGTATCGATTACCGTGACGGCGCGCCAGGATTCGAGCCCCATTCCGTTTCAGGCGCTGCTGATGATGGAGCCCGGATTTAACCGCCACAGAGTCGCGGTTGCCGACTTTGAACGCGTCATTGATGTCTCAACTCAATTTGGCATCGATCTGACGCCGAACGAAATTGCCGATGGCCTCACGCTTTATTTTGGGGCCATGGATTTCGTGAACGACACAGCCTTTGCGCCGTCCGCTCGACAGGTGGATGGCCCGCGTCCAGCATTCACAAAACCATGCAAGTGCATCGTATGGGACCTCGACAATACTCTCTGGGAGGGCATCCTTGTCGAAGATGGGGCGGAGAAGGTGCGACTACGCGCCGGCATGGCCTCGATTCTCAAGGAATTGGATGATCGCGGCATTCTGTTATCGATCGCCAGCAAGAACAATCACGACGAGGCGATGGCGGTGCTGCGCCGTTTTGGTCTCGACGAGTACTTTCTTTCGCCCCAAATCTCATGGAATCCGAAGAGCGAAGGCATCCAGCGGATCGCGACGAGCCTCAACATCGGGCTGGATTCGATCTTGTTCGTCGACGACTCGCCCTTTGAAAGAGAACAGGTGCAGTCCGGTTGCAGGGACACAATGGTGCTGGATGCGGCGGAATATCAAAATATTCTGCAGCGGCCCGATTGCCAGGCGCCGGTGACCGAGGAGAGCAAGAAGCGCCGGCTGTTTTATCGCGACCAGGAGCGCCGAGACCTCACCCAAAAAGATTTTCACGGAGAATATGTTGCATTTCTTCGAGACTGCAATCTGCGCCTGACGATTCGGCCGATGACAGAGGCGAATCTCGAACGCGTGCACGAACTCACGCAGCGCACTAACCAGATGAATTTTTCGGGAAACCGATATTCGCGAGATCATTTGCGCCGGCTGCTCAACCGCTCGGACGTGGACACCTACGTACTTGATTGCGAAGACCGTTTCGGCAGTTATGGCACGATAGGGTTCTGCCTGATTGAGCGGCGGGAAGTCTGCATGACTGACCTGATGTTCAGTTGCCGGATCCAGGCAAAGCGCGTCGAGCATGCCTTTCTATCGCACCTAATCAAGAGGTATCGCCAGATTGTACCTGGCCTTTTCTTTGTGAACTATCGCAAGAGCAAGAAAAATGCCGAACCCGGGAAGGTGTTCGCAGACCTGGGATTTCAGGTGCTCGGCGAGACGGATGGCGTCACCAGGTTGGCATTCCCGCCGGAGATCGAGGTGCCCGATGACGGAATTGTGGAGATGGTAGATCTGGCCGCCGGGGTTCTTCCCGAGGCTATCCCCTCCAGTTCGTTGCAGAGCATCGAGCTTTGCTCAACTCAGGGCGATAAGATCTTCGATTGACGCTTAACTGCGGCCTTTGATGCGGGCACGCCCGCCGGTCAGCCTTTTGCCGGACCACCCGCTACTGAAAGTGGAAAATTTGTGAAGGTTCTCGTTTCGATCGTAAGTCACGGAATCCAGAACGATCGATATCTGCTTCAGCTTATAAGTGAGTACAAATCCATGCCGTTTGACGTGGATATTATTGTGCTCTCTAATATCCCTAAGCAAGTGCCTCCGGGAGTCGAGCTCAGAGTTGTAGATCTTCGGGGCAAGAATCCCTGCTGGCTGCCTTTCGCTCACAAACAGATTCATGCCGATCGCCTCAACCAGTACGATCTATTCATCTTTGGCGAAGACGATACCCTCATTCGGGAGCATAATATTCGAGCATTTCTGGAAGTCTCCGCCGTTCTTCCCGAAACCGAGGTTCCTGGATTTCTTCGTTTTGAACAATGCCCTGACGGCAGTCTAAACTATCCCGAGGTGCACGGCCATTTTCATTGGGATCCGGAGTCAGTCAGGTCCCGCGGCGAATACACGCTGGCATTCTTTACCAACGAGCATTCCGGGTGCTACGCGCTGACTCGGGAGCAGTTTCGCCGGGTGATTAACTCGGGCCGCTTTCTCGTGCCGCCTCATACCGAGAAATACGACTTCATCTGCACGGCCGGAACCGACCCATACACGCAGTGTGGGCTGCAGAAACTCATCTGTATTTCACACCTGGAGCAGTTTTCCATACACCATCTTCCGAATAAGTACGTTGCCGGATTAGGGGTTCGAGGTTCCGAGTTGTCCAGGCAGGTGACCGCGCTGCTGGAAATCGGACAACGCTCCAGCAGGCCCACCCGCTTATTCGATACGGAAACCGCGTTGATCGATGGCTGGTACTCAAAAGATTATTACGAGCCAGTCCAGATGACTGCCGTTTCGGCGATTCCAAGCCGCACGCGGACAGTGCTTTCGATTGGCTGCGGTTGGGGCGCCACCGAGATTCATTTGGCGAAAAAGGGTTTGTCAGTGACTGCGATTCCACTCGACCCGATGATTCCCGGCGGCGCCGAATCGAGTGGCGTAGAGATCGTCACTGGCACTTTTAACACTGCTCGAGAGGCGCTCTCAGGCCGGCAATTCGACTGCATTTTACTGTCAAACGTGCTGCATTTAGTTCGGGACCCAGTCGAGATCCTTTCGTCATTTGGATCTCTCTTGTCCCCTGACGGAGTGGTTGTAGCCGTAGTACCTCATACCGCGGGCATGAGGACGGCCTGGAAAACCATTCGCAAGAACAGGCATTTGATCCCCAATTCCTCCGAAGTGATATCTGCCTGGAAGGCGATTCGCGAAGGAGCCCGCGCTAAGAATCCTGCTTTTTACCAGAGAACCGGATTTCATGCAACGTCCCCAAATACAATCCGTCGGTGGTTTCGAGACGGCGGTATGCGCGTCGAAAGCTGCACCCGCTTGCTTAGGCAGCAGACCCGGGGAGTTGGAAGAGTGGCCTTGAGTCTGACGGCTCCATGGCTGACGCAGCAGTTCGTTGTAGTGGCAAAAATGGATGCACCCGCTTTTGCGGGCCAGAAGACTCTACGAGACTCGGCGGACAGTGTTGCCGGAGTCTTTCAACAGGTCAAATGACTGCACCTTTAGACAACACGGTGATGAGGATGCTGCCGGTAGAGTTCCGAGCGGGCTCTTAGCCCAATAATATGAAGGTATCGATCGTCATACCCACATTCAATCGGGGCTACATTATCGAAGACGCGCTGAGAAGCGTTCTGGCTCAAGAGTATCGCGACTTTGAGGTGTTAGTGGTAGACGATGGTTCCGCCGACAACACGCAGGATATCGTCAAGGGGCTCGGGTGTGACAAGGTACGGTACCTCCGCCATGATCATAATCGCGGCTGCAGTGCCGCCTACAACACTGGAATAAGGGAAGCGACTGGACAAGTGATCTCGTTTCTGGATTCCGACGATATCTGGAAACCGAGTTACCTGGATCGCCAGGTAAGCTTTTTGACCAGGCACCCAGATGCCGATGTGGTGTTCTGCGATACTGAAATACTCGATGGAAATGTCTCGTTTTCGCTGATGTCTTTCCTGCGCGCTTTCCCGGCGTTGATGCGCGACGATCCAACTGCAACCGAGCACACCTTCAGCGGCCGCCAGATGTACCTCTGTCTGCTGGAGGAAGTGCCAATCAAACCCACCGCGGTGGTAATTCGACGCCCGGCACTGGAACGCTCGGGACTGTTCGACCAGGCTTGGCCCTCCGGAACTGACTGGGATCTCTTCCTGCGCCTGTCGCGGGCAGTAGCGTGTTTTGGATACATTAATCAGGCGTTAGTTATCCAACGGCGCACACCGGACGCTACCCACCAGATCTGTCGCGAGAAGGACAAGCTGTTCCTATTAAGTGTTTTCTTGAAAGAAAAGGCCGCGGCCGCGGCGAAGAATGATCGCGAAGCGCTCTCCGCCGTGAATACCGGCCTCTGCAGTCACTACAATAGCCTGGCGTGGACGTATTTAGAATCCGGAAATGGAAGAGCCGCGCTAGCGACGTATTTGCGTGGTTTCAAGGAAACACTCCATCCAAAGCTGATGCGAAAGTTCATTTCTGCCCTGATTCGTCTTGGCGCTACATCGAAGTGGCAAAACAAGTTTGCCCAATGAAAACCGCCCATCAAGCCTCTTGCATTGGCATTGAAGCCCAACGCTCCAAAACGGAATAAAGATTGCTCGTGATAAATCACCTGGCCGTGTTAATGCCGCTTGACCGGATGGCCCAAAGTTGGGAAGGCCTCCGCCTATCCCGAAGATCGACTGGCGGACAAGGCCGGAGAGGGCAAAGCGAGAAATCATGAGAGCTTGCATGCTGGCCTACACGTTTTACGAGAGCGACAACCGTGTGCGCCGCTACGCCGAGAGTCTGGCCAAGCGCGGAGACGAGGTGGACGTTATCGCGTTGCAGCGGGATGGCTGGCCGTCTGTAGAGATGATTTCGGGCGTCCGAGTCTTCCGGATCCAGAGGCGCGTCATAGACGAAGACGGCCCCTTTAGCTATCTGAGAAAGCTGTTGTTGTTCTTTCTGCGGTCGGCCTGGGTTGTCACACGGCGCCACCTGCGGGCACCATACGACTTCATTCATGTCCACTCGGTGCCGGATTTCGAAGTCTTCGCTACGCTCATCCCGCGCCTCATGGGTGCGCGTGTGATTCTCGATGTCCACGATCTCGTCCCCGAGTTCTACGCCGATAAATTCCAGGTGCGCCAGAAGTCATGGGCTTTTCGCCTGCTTCTTCTGACAGAGAAACTGTCGATCGCCTACTGTAACCACGTCATCATTTCCAACCATCTCTGGTACGAGAAGATTACAAAGCGTTCGGTAAAACCGGAGAAATGTACTGCGATCATCAACTTCCCCGATTTGTCGATCTTTTCCCGCCGTCCGAGGAGCGCCGCCGCCAATGGCGATTTCGTTATGTGCTACCCCGGGACGCTCAACTGGCACCAAGGCGTTGATCTGGCGGTGAGGGCCGTGGGCTTGCTCCGTGACAAGGTACCGAATCTCAAGTTTCACATTATCGGCAAGGGCCCTGACTGGGACAAACTCGAGACCCTGGTGAAACAGGAACACTTGGAAGACCGCGTGGTTATGGCGGGGTTGGTTCCCATCGAACAAGTCGCCGAGACCATGGCTTCCGTCGACCTGGGCGTGGTGCCCAAGCGAAGCGATTCGTTCGGCAACGAGGCGTTCAGCACGAAGATTCTGGAATTTATGGCGATGGACGTGCCTGTCGTCGTATCAAGAACGCGCATCGACCAATACTATTTCACCGAAAGCTTGGTGCAGTTCTTCGAGTCCGCAAGCGTCGAAGACCTGGCTGCCAAGATCCTGGATCTCGTAAACGACCCGGGCAAGCGCAGCGCGTTGCGCGAGCGAGGGACGAACTTCATTAAGGAGAATAATTGGGAAGTAGCCAAGGACATGTACCTGGATTTGGTGGACGGCTTGGTGGAGCGACGGCCGGTTCTTGCGCCTGACGATGCCGGCAATGGGCGCCAGAAAAGCAGCCCTGAAGCTAGGGTCAAAACCGATCCTGGGGGTGATGCCGGTAGTGCGAGGCAGGATAGTAAAAGACCAGTCACCGCGGACTCGGCAAATTCAACGGGGGATCCGGCGCGGCTTCTTACGGACCGATTTCGATGTCCCGTTGACACCGTAGCTCGCTTTGAGATCACGGGCGCTCTCTCTCAAGAGGAAGGATACTTCCGTATTGGAAAGAACGTTACGTGCTTCGGCCAGTGTTCGTCCGGGGCTCCGAAGAATTCCATAGAGGGATTGCTGCACGACGCTGGCGAATACGTGAGAGTAGGCGGTTCCGTAATCCAGACGACATTCGACCCGGTCCAAATAGTGGATCAACTTCGCAGCGAGCGCTATGGCGCCACATCGACAGGTCTCAAAACCTTACCGGCAAACGACCTTTTCCGGGCTGCTTATTACCTTTTCCGGCCACTGCTCCGCGTCTCTCTCCGGCGGCATTTTCAAAAGGTCTACTTCCGGGGTTGGGAGAAGATCGCTTTTCCGAAGTGGCCGGTGGACCCGACGGTTGAAGAAATCTTTGAAACACTGCTGGCGCTTTCGATGAAGTCTCAAAACATCGAAAAGGTTCCTTTTATTTGGTTTTGGCCGGATGCGGCTCCCACTTGCACGATGATGACCCACGATGTCGAAACCGCGGCGGGTCTGGAGTTTTGTCCCCAGCTGATGGATCTGAACGACTCATTCGGGGTCAAAAGCTCATTCCAGATTGTTCCTGAGAAGCGATACGCGGTTTCGCAGTCAGCCTTGGAGAACATTCGCAAACGCGGTTTCGAGGTTAATGTTCACGACCTAAATCATGATGGGCGGCTGATGTGCGACAGGGAGGAGTTCATGCGCCGCGCGCAACGAATTAACTTCTACGGACGGCAATTTGGCGCGCTGGGATTTCGGTCGGCTGTAATGTATCGGAATGTTAACTGGTACGACGCGCTGGAGTTCTCTTATGACATGTCCGTGCCAAACGTCGCGCATCTGGAACCACAGCAGGGCGGCTGTTGCACGGTGATGCCGTTTTTCGTCGGTAAGATGCTCGAACTGCCGCTGACGACAACCCAGGATTACTCGCTTTTCAACATCCTCAACGATTATTCAATTCGACTTTGGAAAGAGCAGATTTCCCGGATTCGTGAGAAGAACGGCCTCATCAGCTTCATCATTCACCCTGACTACAACATTGACCCAACGGCGCGGCGCGTGTACGCGGACCTGCTCCAATATCTTTCCGATCTGCGCTCCGACGGAGAGACTTGGATGGCCCTGCCGAGTGAGGTTGCTGCATGGTGGCGGATGAGGAGCCAGATGAATCTTGTCAAGGCTGGGGGCTCCTGGCGAATCGAGGGGCAGGGAAGCGAACGAGCCACGCTCGCCTATGCGGTTATTGATCATGACAAGCTTGTTTATGAGATCGACCACAGCTCTTAACCGAGGGGCGTAGAGGAACGCTCTCAAGTACTGGCCAAGTAAGCACAACTGAGTTTCATTAAAATGACTGACTGCCAAATAGCGATTATAGGCGCCGGCCCTTATGGGTTATCTGCCGCCGCCCACTTACGTTCGGTAAAAGGCCTGGAAGTTCGTGTTTTTGGCGAACCTATGTCTTTTTGGGACCGCAACATGCCGGTTGGAATGTTGCTCCGCTCCAATTGGACTGCTACACGGATTGCGGACCCTCATCACACATTGACGCTGGAAGCATACCAAGCGTCGACTGGAGACCGCTTTTCCGTTCCGGTGCCACTGGATAGTTTTGTCAGATATGGACTGTGGTATCAGCGCCAAGCGGTCCCCGACCTTGACCAGCGCAAGATCGTGCGCGTCGAGGGCGGTTCAGGCGCGTTTCGGCTCCTGCTCGAAGATGGTGAAGTGGTTAACACTCGCCGTGTGGTCGTTGCGACTGGCATAGGTTCATTCGTTCGGCGTCCGGCGGAGTTTAAGAGCCTACCGCCGTCGTTGGCCTCCCATACATCCGTACACCGCGACTTCACGCAGTTTGCGGGCAAAGAGGTGCTCATCGTCGGCAGTGGGCAGAGCGCGCTCGAGTCGGGCGCATTGCTGCATGAAAGTGGCGCCAAGGTCGAGATTGTCGCTCGGGCCACGGTGATCAATTGGCTTCAGGGGCGTCTTTCCAAAACGCTTCACCACGGATTGGGCAAACTCGTCCGGCAGGTGCTCTACGCTCCTACTGACGTTGGGCCGGCCGGCATGAGCCAGCTCATGGCTCGTCCCGATATGCTCAGGCGGCTGCCCCGCGGTCTTCAAGACAAGCTCAGGAAACGAGCCGTCCGGCCTGCTGGGGCTCGCTGGTTGGTGAATCGGCTCCAAAACGTGCCCCTTAGGCTCGGAAAGGCGGTCGTTTCTGTTGTTCCGATCGCAGACCGAGTGAAGGTTAAACTCAACGACGGAAGCGAGCGCACCGTGGACCACATTTTAATGGGGACGGGATACCAGGTCGACATCTCGAAATACGATTTCCTTTCTCCCCAGCTGGTGGATTCAATCGAGCGGTTCAATGGCTATCCGGTGCTCAAGCAGGGCCTGGAGACTTCAGTGCCGGGTTTACACATTGTCGGAGCGCCGGCTGCCTGGAGCTTCGGCCCGCTGATGCAATTTGTATCAGGAACCACCTATGCTTCCCGCGCCCTAACTCGTGCTGTTACGGGAAAAAGCGACGTCCGGCAAGACAACGGATAGGATTTCTTGAACCTCACAATCCCAAGTTCGGCGAGCATACCTGCAATCGTGAACGGAAATTCCAGAAAGCTTGTGGGCGCCGTTGTAATCGGCGGCGACTACCAAGGCCTTGGGATTGTCAGGAGCCTCGGACGGCGCGGAGTGCCTGTTTGTGTCATTGACGACGAGCATTCTATCGCTCGCTTCTCGCGGTACACGACGCACGTAGTAAGAACGGCAAGTCTGCGGAATGAGGAGCAGGCTGTCGAGCGGGTGTTGAGTATCGGCCGAAAGCTAGGCCTCGAGGGGTGGGTGCTTTATCCAACCCGCGATGAAACAGTCGCAGCGTTCTCGCGCTATAAGCCGCAATTATCCGAGTTCTTTCGAGTGCCGACGCCGGGCTGGGACACCATCAAATGGGTGTGGGACAAGCGCAATACTTATCGGCTGGCAAATGAGCTGGGTATTCCGACCCCTGCGACCTGGTACCCTCGCGACGCCCAGGAACTTGAGCAGATCCAGATAGACCCTCCCCTTACGATCAAACCTGCCATCAAAGAGCATTTCTTTTATGCGACCAAGGCTAAAGCCTGGCGAGCGAATAACCGCCTCGAGCTGCGCGAGCTGTTCGAACGGGCGGCGGCGCAAGTTGAGCCCGGGGAAGTTATGATTCAGGATTTGATTCCGGGCGGCGGCCGCCAGCAGGTGGCATATTGTGCTTTCTTTAAGGAAGGCCGCGCGGTGGGGAGTATGGTAGTTCGAAGAACGCGCCAGCATCCGCCGGAATTCGGGCGGGCAAGCACCTTTGTCGAGACGATTGAACTGCCGATCCTCGAGGAGTTATCCGAACGTTTCTTGCGCGCGATCAATTATTATGGATTAGTGGAGTTGGAGTACAAACTCGACCCAAGGGATGGCCAGTATAGGCTGCTGGACGTCAATGGACGAACTTGGGGCTATCATACTCTTGGTCGCTCCGCGGGCGTAGACTTCCCCGCTTTACTCTTTGCCGACCAAACGGATCAGCCTTTGCAGCCTTGCCGTGGACGGGCAGGAGTAAGTTGGATCCGGTTGGTCACCGATCTGCCGACTGGATGTTTGGAAATTTATAAGGGCCGCCAGAACTGGCGAGCCTACTTGCAGTCACTGAGGCGAGCCGATGTCGAGGCCGTATTCAGTCGGGAGGATCCTCTCCCCGGTCTCGCCGAGGCTGCGCTTCTTCCATATCTGTGGATGAAGCGAGGCTTTTAAATGGCTTCCATTATTTCTGTTTCCCCTCAAATCAGCGGCGGGGCTCTAGCGATGCAACGGTCGGGACCGGGGCATTTGTTTCAACCGCTGCTTGATTCGCGGTGGGCCGATTTCCTTAAGCGTAACCCGCGTTCATCGGTCTTTCACTCGGTCGAATGGATTGACGCGCTCCGTCGGACCTATGGATATGAACCCGTTGCAATCACTACCTGTCCGCCAGGCGCAGAACTGCGCAACGCGGCCGTATTCTGTCGCGTCAAGAGCTGGCTGACGAAGCCTCGGCTGGTGTCGCTTCCATTCTCTGACCACTGTGAGATCCTGGCGGACAGCCCCGCGGACACGGCCGCTATCGTTTCTGCCTTGAGGGAACAACTGCGCCGGGAAGATCTGCGCTACATCGAGGCTCGCCCAATACGCGCGCTTGAGCTGATCGCGTCGGAATCAGACTCAATTTACAGCTATTGTTTGCATCAGATTGACCTCCGGCCGGACCTCGCTACGCTCTTTGGTAATTGTCATAAGAGCTCGATCCAAAGAAAGATACGGCGCGCGGAACGAGAGGGTCTGGTATATGAAGAGGGCCGGTCGAAAAGTCTGCTCGACGCTTTTTATCAGTTAATGCTTCTCACGCGGCGCCGGCACTTCACCCTTCCGCAGCCCAAGCGGTGGTTCCGGAACTTAATCGATTGTTTTGGCGAAGCCCTGAAGATTCGAGTGGCATTCAAAGACGGCAAACCTCTCGCATCGATCCTTACATTGCGACATAAGGATACGCTCGTTTTTAAGTACGGTTGCTCTGACGCGCAATTTCATCGCCTCGGTGGAGTTCAGCTGCTTTTTTGGAAATCGATCCAGGAAGCTAAGCAGGACGGCCTGCGCACGTTCGACCTAGGCCGCTCCGAGCGTGAAAATACCGGACTCATTACCTTCAAAGATCGCTGGGGAGCAACGCGCTCAACGCTCACTTACGTGAGGTTTCTGGATCCAGCCCATTCCGAGGGCGCTTTTGCGTCTGTTGACGCAGACGTAAGGAAAAAAGTTGCGACGAAATTGGTTCCACACTTGCCGGAGTTGGTGAGCCGAGCAGCCGGGAGTCTGCTTTGCAAGCACCTCGGCTAGGAACGTCGCCAACCTGAGACGAAGACACCAGTCGGCATGACCTTTCGTGAAACCAAACTGGCAGGGGTGTTCGAGATTGAGCCGGTCCCAATTCGCGACGAGCGCGGGTTCTTCGCCCGCACGTGGTGCCGGAAAGAGTTTCAGAGTAACTTCCTGAGTCATGAAGTGGCGCAGTGCAGCCTGTCCCATAACACACGTAAGGGGACACTACGTGGAATGCATTATCAAATGGCGCCGTGGCAGGAAACCAAGATAGTGCGTTGCACTAGCGGAGCGATATACGACGTGGTGCTTGATCTACGTCCGGCGTCGCCGAGCTTTAAGGCGTGGGTTGCGGTAGTTCTGTCGGCTGACAGGCGCAACATGGTGTATGTTCCAGAGGGCTGCGCGCACGGATTCCTGACTCTGGAGGACTCGACCGAGGTTTTGTATCAAATGTCGGAATTCTACAGCGCGGAATCGAGCCGGGGAGTGCGCTGGAACGATCCCGCCTTCGCGATTGCATGGCCGGGGGAGCCGGAAGTGATTTCGGAACGGGACCGGACTTACCCGGACTTCGAATAGAAGCAATGCGACTGTTGCGGGAACTCGACCAGAGGGACGCGTCCGAGTTAGGGCAGGAATTGTACCGCTTCGCTGAGGACCTATATCCCTACTGCCGCAGTATCACCGGGAAGGGCGTACGCCACACTTTGGCCGCCATTCGGAAACGGATTCCGCTACAGAGCGTAGAAGTGCCCACGGGGACTCCGGTGTTCGATTGGACCGTGCCGAAGGAGTGGAACATTCGAGATGGGTTTATCAAGAGACCGGGTGGAAGCCGGATCGTGGATTTTCAGGCATGTAATCTGCACGTTCTGAATTACAGTACGCCCGTGCATGCAACGATGCCGCTTAGCGAGCTCAAGCCGCATCTCTTCACCCTTCCCGCGAATCCAGACTGGATACCGTACAGGACTTCCTACTATAAGGAAGACTGGGGATTCTGTCTGTCTCACAATCAGATGCTGGCCCTCGAGGACGGCGACTACGAGGTGTGCATTGACTCGACACTCCAAGACGGCTCGTTAACGTACGGAGAGTGCTACGTGCCGGGGCGCTCGACCGACGAGGTTTTGATCTCGTGTCATGTCTGTCACCCATCTCTGGCGAACGACAATCTCTCAGGATTGACGGTATCCACTTTCCTGGCAGAGTATCTCCTACGACGAGAACTACGCTATTCCTACCGGTTTCTTTTTATTCCCGGAACGATCGGAGCTATCACCTGGCTTGCCAGGAATCGTGAGAGCGCTGCGCGCATCCGCCATGGCCTGGTGCTGACCTGTATCGGAGACTCTGGCGGATTCCATTACAAGAAGAGCCGCCGCGGGAATGCCGAGATTGATCGGGCGGTCGCCGCTGCCTTAAGCCATCAAAGTGAATCGTCCGAGATCCTCGAATTCTCCCCATATGGCTATGACGAGCGTCAATACTGCTCTCCGGGTTTCAATCTTCCTGTGGGCTGCCTGATGCGTAGCGTTTGGGGCAGCTTTCCGGAGTATCACACTTCGGCAGACAATTTGGATTTCATCCGCCCGCTCCAGTTGGCCGGATCGTTACGAGTTTGCGCCGCCATCCTGGATGTCCTCGAAAACAACCGCCGCTACTGCAATCAAAATCCCTACTGCGAGCCCCAACTGGGGCGCAGGAATCTCTATCGCTCAACCGGCGGCGACACGATAGGGGACGAAATCTCGGCACGCCTTTGGGTCCTGAATCTCTCTGATGGCGAACATTCTCTGCTGGATATCGCGGAACGTTCCGGTCTCCCGTTCCCAGCCGTCTGCGATGCCGCAGATCTCTTGACCCAGAGCGGCCTGCTGTCTGTTGTTCCCGATATCCGGGTTTCTTAGGAGACAAGAATGCGGATATTGGTCCGAATCTTTGGATTTGACGGTTTTCTCGCCCGGGCGTTGTCTCGGTAAGCCAATAATTATTAAGAAGCTTGTAGCAATATCCGCGGATTGGCCTGAAACGTGCCTCCTCGGAACAAAGAGTATGCATGCCATGAGAATTTTACTGACTGGACACAAGGGCTATATCGGCGCAGTTGCGGGAACGATGCTGCGTGAGGCGGGGTATTCGCCGGTGGGTCTTGATGTCGACCTGTTTGCCGGGTGTGATTTCAATGGACCGGCTGAGGAGATCCCAGAGATCCGGAAAGACCTGCGGGATTTAGAGAAAGCGGATTTGGATGGCTTTGACGCCGTGGTCCATTTGGCCGCCTTATCTAATGATCCTTTGGGCGACCTTAATCCAGATCTCACCTATGATATCAATCATTTGGGTTCCGTTCGCCTAGCCGAGCTGGCAAAGAAGGCGGGAGTCAAGCGGTTCGTGTTTTCCTCATCCTGCAGCACGTATGGTGCGGCCGGAGACGCCATTCACGACGAAACAGCCCCCCTGAATCCAGTAACGCCCTATGCCGAATCCAAGGTGATGGTCGAGCGCGACCTCGCCCTTTTGGCGGATGAGCGGTTCAGCCCTACATACTTGAGAAACGCGACCGCTTACGGCGTCTCACCGCGGCTGCGGCTGGACGTGGTCTTAAATGACCTGGTGGCGTCTGCGTACACCAAGGGCCAGGTGTATATAAAAAGCGACGGCACTCCCTGGCGCCCCATCGTGCATATCCGCGACATTATTGGGGCGATATTGAGCATCCTCGAAGCACCGCAGGATGCCATCCACAACGAGACTTTTAACGTGGGCAGAACGGAAGAGAATTTCCGAATCCGCGACCTGGCGGCGATCGTGGCCGAAACCGTCCCCGGCTGCCGCATCGAATACGCCCCCGGCGGCGGACCTGACAAGCGCTGCTACCGCATCAACTGCGACAAGATTCGGCGGGTTCTGCCGAACTTCCGCCCGCAATGGGATGCCCGCAAAGGAGCGCAGGAATTGTACGACAGCTATCGCGCCGCGGAATTGACTGCCTCCGAGGTGGATAGCGGCCGCTATACACGCATCAGCCATCTCCGGCGTCTCCTAAAGGCCGGTGAGGTCGACTCTTCTCTTCGGCGAAGCCAACAGGGAGCGGTGGTTGCCTGAGGCCCTGCAGCCGATACAACACGTGACCCGATACAACACATGATCACAACCATTCCATCGGATGCCATCGGAGCGGAAACTCCCGCGGGGACGCGCGGCGTCGGAGCCTGCCGGTTTTGTGGCGCGGTTCTTCAGCGCACTTTCGTCGATTTGGGGATGTCCCCCCTTTGCGAGACCTATCCATCTCCGGCGGAGCTCAACCGTGGAGAGACCTACTACCCTCTTCACGTTTATGTTTGCGACCGGTGCTTTCTGGTGCAACTCGAGCAATACGAGACCGCCGAGAACATCTTCAGCGACTACCCTTACTTCTCGTCGTACTCTGACTCTTGGCTCAAGCATGCCGACAAGTACTGCCACCAAATGACGAATCGCTTCGGCCTTACCGGCCAGAGCTTCGTAGTTGAAGTGGCCAGCAACGACGGCTATCTGCTCCAGTATTTCGTTCAGCGCTATGTGCCGGTGTTGGGAATTGAGCCTGCCGCGAATGTGGCCAAGGTAGCGGTCGATAAGGGCATCCCGACGCTGGTGCGGTTTTTTGGAGCGCAACTCGCGCAGCAGTTGGCGTCCGAGGGTCGTTGCGCGGATCTGGTTCTCGGCAATAATGTTCTGGCCCAGGTCCCCGATCTGAATGATTTTGTGGAAGGGCTCAAGATCCTGCTGAAGCCAGATGGGGTCCTGACACTGGAGTTCCCTCATCTGCTGCGGCTGATGGAGCACAACGAATTTGACACGATTTATCACGAGCACTTCTCGTATTTCTCGTTGCTCTCCACGGTTCGCATCCTCGAAGCTCACGGGCTAAGGGTGTTCGATGTGGACGAGTTGACGACGCACGGCGGCTCACTTCGCGTCTACGCCTGCCGGACGGAGAGCCAGAAACACGCTACGGCGCCGGGCGTTCGCGAATTGATCGCCGCGGAAGAACATGCCGGGCTGGCCTCAGGGGAGGGCTACGAAAGTTTCGCCCGCGAAGTGAAGCAGACGAAGTTGGACTTGTTGAATTTCCTGCTTACGGCTGCGCGTGAAGGCAAGTCAGTGGCCGGATATGGGGCGCCGGGTAAGAGTGCGACGCTGCTGCATTACTGCGGCATAGGTAAAGACCTGATCGAGTACACGGTGGACCGCAGCCCTTACAAGCAGGGGCGTTTTTTGCCCGGCAAGCATATCCCGATACACCATCCGCAGCGAATTCGCGAGACCAAGCCGGACTATGTCGTTATACTCCCTTGGAACCTGAAGGACGAGATCATGGAGCAGTTGCAGTTCATACGAACCTGGGGCGGCCGTTTTGTCGTGCCGATTCCAAGAGTGGCGGTCTACTAAAGCCATAGGTGGCGAATAAGTCATGAAGGTAGTTCTTTTTTGTGGGGGAGCTGGCATGCGGCTCCGAGGATACGTGGACGATGTGCCAAAACCGATGGTAACGATCGGGAAACGGCCAATCCTCTGGCACCTCATGAAATACTACGCTCACTTTGGACACAAGGATTTCATTCTTTGCCTGGGACACAACGGCAATGTGATCAAGGATTACTTTCTGCACTACGACGAGTCGGTCTCGAACGATTTTGTCTGGTCAAACGGCGGCAAACAAGTTCGGTTCTTGAATCGTGACATTGATGACTGGACAATCACGTTTGTAGAAACAGGCGCCACCAATAACATAGGGCAGCGGCTGAAAGTAGTGGAGCCGTATCTGGATGGAGAAGAAATATTTCTGGCAAATTACGGCGATGGGCTGAGTGATGCGCCGTTGCCGGCGGTGGTGGAATCCCTGCGGCAGAGTAAGGCGGTTGTCTCTCTTCTGCTCGTGCAGCCTACCGCCAGCTTCGATCTTGTCAGAGCAGCGCCGGACGGAGCGGTGCATGAGATTTGCCCCTTGACCAGCAGCGATACCTGGATCAATGGGGGCTTCTTCGTCATGCGCAGAGAGATCTTCCACTATCTCCAGCCGGGTGAAGAACTGGTGCGAGAGCCATTCCAACGGCTGATTCAGAAGCAGGCCCTGCTGGCTTACAAGTACACCGGCTTCTGGCAGTGCATGGATACCTTCAAGGACAAACAACGCCTGGAAGAGCTGGACCAGAGCACGGCGCCTTGGAAAGTTTGGAATCATACGTCGCCAAACCCATCGCACTTAGTGCCGGCACGCGCATGATCCATTTGAAGCTGGATTCAGATGCCTCACAGCCCCTGGAGGTTTTGTGTCTAGGCGCTCATTCCGATGACATCGAAATCGGCTGCGGAGGCACGATCTTGCACTTAGCCGAACGGTTCCCGCGCAGCCGGTTTCATTGGGTTGTCTTCAGCGCCGCGGGCGTACGCGAAACCGAAGCGCGCCGCGCGGCCGAATTGTTTGCCGGCGCAAAGGTGAAGGGCCCGCTGTGCAAGACTTTCCAGGACGGATTCATGCCCTACGTGGGCAGCGACGTTAAAGCATTTTTTGAGTCGGACCTGAAGCCGATTTCCCCGGACTTGATCTTCACCCACAGCGGGAAAGACGCCCATCAGGATCACCGCCTGATCTCGGAATTGACGCGGAATACCTTCCGCGACCACCTGATTCTGGAATACGAGATCCCTAAGTATGACGGCGACCTGGGACAACCGAGTGTCTACGTTCCGCTGACGCAAGACGACTGCCAGAAGAAGGTGCGCTTTATCATGGACTCCTTTCACTCCCAGCGCTCCAAGCCTTGGTTTGAGGAAAGCACTTTTATGGCGCTGATGCGGCTCAGAGGGATGGAATGCAATGCCCCGAGCCGTTACGCCGAGGCCTTTTACTGCCGAAAGCTGGCGTTGTAATTTGAGCGAAATCAGCGGGACGTTCACCATTGCCGCGCATAGTGACAGGCAGCCAATGAAGGATCTGAAGCAAAAGACAATTCGGGGCGCTTTTGCCAAAGTCTTAGCTCAAGCGGCGAATCTCCTTCTGCGCCTGGGATCCATGATGGTGTTGGCCCGCCTTCTGGGGCCAAAAGATTTCGGTCTGGTGGGGATGGCGACGGCCGTCATTGGAATCCTGAACCTATTCAAGGATTTTGGACTTTCAACGGCCTCCGTTCAACGCGCCAATGTCACAGACGAACAGATCTCCACGTTCTTTTGGATCAACATGCTGGTTGGCACGGCACTTGGGATCCTGTCGGCGGCAATGGCTCCCTTTATCGCGAAGTTTTATCACGAACCCGGCCTTTTCTGGATTACGATCGTGCTGGCTGTCGGATTCGTCTTCAACGCTGCCGGGATACAGCACTCTGCGGTTCTGCAGCGCCACATGCGCTTTACCGCGCTCGCAGCGATAGACACTCTGAGCCTTGTGATAAGTACCGCTGTGGGTATTGGTATGGCTTTACTGGGTTGCGGGTACTGGGCGCTTGTTGGAATGACGCTCGTCGCCCCTCTTGTCACCACTGTCGGTTTGTGGCTGAACTCGGCTTGGATACCCGGAAGGCCGCGAAAGGACCCCGGGCTTCGTCCCATGATTCGCTTCGCCGGCACGATCACTTTAAATGGCATCGTTGTCTATGTTGCTTACAATCTTGAGAAAGTGCTCTTAGGCCGGTATTGGGGAGCTGATGCAGTCGGAATCTATGGAAGGGCTTACCAGCTCAGCAATATTCCTACCGATAACCTGAACTCATCTGTGGGAGGAGTTGCATTTTCAGCCCTCTCACGGCTCCAACACGATCCGGAGCGTCTTCGAAGCTATTTCCTGAAGGGCTATTCGCTGGTGCTGGCAATGACCGTGCCCACAACCATCGTCTGCGGTCTTTTTGCAAGCGATGCCGTCTCGGTGGTTCTCGGGCCAAAATGGCGGGAAGCGGCCCCGCTCTTTCGCTTCCTCGCGCCCACCATCCTGGCTTTCGCAATGATCAATCCTTTCGCGTGGCTGCTCTTCGCAATCGGTAAGATCGAACGAAGCCTCAAAATAGCACTGGTCATCGCCCCCCTCGTGATTTCGGCCTACCTTCTCGGGCTGCCATATGGGCCCAAAGGTGTCGCTATCGGCTATTCGACCGCGATGGTGCTGTGGATCGTTCCACATATTGTGTGGTGCGTACGTGGCACAGCGATTTCGGTGCGGGACATTTTCCGCGTCGTCGCTCGGCCGCTGCTCTCGGGCATTGTGGCCGCGGCTTTCCCGATCGCGCTGCGATTGTTTCACCCCCTAACTCTTCCTCCTCTTCCCGAGCTCTCGATAAACGTTACTGTCTTTGTCTTGGCATACCTCGGAATGCTCCTCTACGTCATGAAACAGAAAGCCTTCTACCTGGATTTGCTTCGCGGATTGAGAAACCGCGCTGCGGATGCAGAGAGCTTGGCCGTAGCCTGAAACGGAACAGGAGAAATGAACACTCAGCCATTGCCGCTTGTAAGCGTCCTCACACCGGTATACAACGGGGCGGCTCACTTAGCTGAGTGTATTGAAAGCGTTCTGGCGCAGACTTATCCGCATTGGGATTACACAATAGTGAATAACTGCAGCACGGATGAATCAGTTGCAATTGCCCAGAAGTATGCTGCGAAGGACAGACGGATTCGAGTAGTGAGTAACGATCGGTTCTTGAATATTCTGGAAAATCACAATCATACGATTCACCAGATCTCTGAAGACGCCAGGTATTGCAAATTTGTTTTTGCCGACGATTGGCTGTATCCAACTTGTCTACAGGAGATGGTGCAAGTCGCTGAGCAAAACCCATCCGTTGGTCTGGTAGGCGCCTATACGATGGATGGCCGGTCAGTGCGCTGGCACGGACCGCCATACCCAAGCCATTGCGTCTCGGGCAGGGAAGTATGCCGAAGACAGCTGCTGGGCGGCCCATACGTTTTTGGGACAATGACCTCGCTCCTGGTTCGTTGTGACCTGGTTCGCAAGCGGCAGCAATTCTTCAGCGAAACTCACTTGCAGGCCGACATGGAGGCGTGTTTCGATGTTCTCCAGGAATCCGATTTCGGTTTTGTGCACCAGGTGTTGAGTTTCAGCCGCGAGCGTGAGCAAGGCACGGATACCTTCGCAAGCAATTTCAACAGCCACCGGTTGGGCGACTTCCTGATCTTTGTCAAGTACGGACCAATCGTGCTCGACGAGCCCGAGTACCGGGCGCGATGGAAGGACGTGCGCCGGCAATATCATCAGGTGTTGGCGCATAATGTGCTGCGGCGCCGACCGAAGGAATTCTGGAAGTATCATTCCGAGACGCTGGCGACCTTCGGATGCAAGATTGACCGCTGGCTGTTGACGACGTCGATTGTGTCCGAAGCAGCGAGTCAGCTCGCGCACCCGCTGAATGCTCTGAAGCGCGTCAAATTCTGGTGGTCGTCGAAAGTTCGGCGTGCGGACCGTAAGAAGGCAGAAAAGCACTTACCTTCAAGGAACAACAGTCCTTCAGGTGTAAAGGTAACATCGGGGAGATGAAAGCCATTCTTGACTTAAAGGCTGGAGAATGGGTCGAAGTGCGGAATCGCGAGGAGATCCTCGCCACATTGGACGAACACGGCAGGCTGGAGAACCTGCCGTTTATGCCCGAGATGCTCCAGTACTGCGGCCAGAGACTTCGCGTTTTCAAGCGCGCCGACAAGACGTGCGACTACATTAACGGCTGGACCCTCCGCCGGATGAAAAACGCGGTACATCTTGATGGTGTCCGGTGCGACGGAGCAGGGCATGATGGGTGTCAGGCCGGCTGCTTGATTTTTTGGAAAGAGGCCTGGCTCAAGCGCACCGACAATCGTTCGGAGCTCGTCAACGTGCGGCTCCCCTCGAGCGGTGCCATTCCGCGAAACGGTGGACGCTGCACTGCGGAAGCCATCGAGGCTGCAAGCCGAACAAGAAGCGCCGATGGAGACACTATCTATTCGTGTCAGGCGATGGAGGTGCGTAATTTCACTTCCTACATGAGCGGTTGGGATCTGCGACAGTATATCCGCGACCTGCGATCCGGCAATCTGGCTAGTGGTCTGTCGGGCGATTCACGCGCGGAGCGGGCGCTCGAGCTAGTGCTTGGCGCGCTACAGGTGGCGCGTGCGCTGATTGTCACCGTGTTCAACAAAGCACAGGGGAAACTGCATGGCATCCCATACCCCTTTGTCGGCGGAACGCTTACAAAAACGCCAGTTGAGGCGATTGACCTTCAGCCTGGCGAACTGGTCCAGATACGGACCAAAGAAGAGATCATAGCGACCCTCGACAAACAGAACCGAAACCGCGGTCTCTGGTTCGATGTGGAAATGGTCCCCTATTGCGGCGGCATCTACAGAGTGCTGCGGCGTGTGAACCGAATTATTGATGAGAAGAGCGGCAAAATGCTTAACATGAAGTACCCTTGCATCGTTCTCGAGGGTGTGGTGTGTAAGTCCGATTTTCATCGGCTTTGTCCGCGAGCGATCTACGCCTACTGGCGCGAAAACTGGTTAAGGCGGGCGGCTGATGTTCCAGTTGCACTCGCGCCGCAGTGCGAAGCTGAGATACGCGAACGGCGGTGACAGGTACGACGGGATCGGTTTCGCGCCTGAATCAGATGTTCGAAGCTCATTGTTAGCATCAAGCTACCCACTGCGCCGCTAGTTTAGAAGGCGTTGATGCTGTTCAGTTTAATTGCTGAACTACGTTCAGCTCGCTTATTAAGGGAACAGAATGCCTCGTGTCAACCGCGCTGTTGGAGCATTGCTTGGGCCAGGGCTGCTCTGGCGGATATTGCTTCCGGCAGTGCTCATTATTTTCTTGGTTCCTTTCGTCCTGCTACTCTTCTACTCCACGCCGGCTGCCGATGACTTTTGTAAAGCAACCCTTGCGTATGCAACTGTACCTCAGCGCAGTGTTCTGGCTGTCACCTGGCTTTACTACACCCAATGGACGCCCCGCTGGCTGACGACGTTCTTACAGAGTCTCATCATGAGCCATGTCGACCTGGCAACTGCTTATGGCTGGTTGTTACTATCGGTCGTCATAATCAATCTGGCGTCGTTATGGTATTTCTTCCGCGCCGTGTTCCGTTTTTCCGCCACAACGTCTCTACTAGTCGCCGCGACATTCTACGCCGCATGGATAGCTAGCATCGGAAGCCCGGGCGAGCAGATCTATTGGCTCACCGGCGCTATGGAGTACGGCCTTCCTCTGAGCGCGATGTTAGCGTTACTGGGCCTATTGTGTCAGGCTCGCACCGCTGTATGGTCCTACGTATTGATCATACTTTTGTCGATTGCTATCCCAGGTCAACACGAGATCGCGGGCGCGTTCGTCTGTGCCGTCCTGTTGGCGGGCGCAATCGTAATGCGCTTGAAACAGCTTCCGTCTCGCCAGTGGCAGGTGGCCTTTGGCGCGGCCGCACTCAGTTACGTCGCGGTAGTACTATCTCCCGGCACTGCGGTCCGTGCAGCGAGCGAACACAAGCAATTGTGGGACATTGCTCACAGCTTGCGGTGGGCTGCCCATTCTTTCTACACCGGCCTAAACTGGCTGTCGGCTCCCGCGATCCTCCTGGCCAGTTGTTCTGTCGTTCTTTTGTCTCAATCTGATCGTGAAACAGACATAGCAAGCCAAGGGCAGTCGAAGTGGCTCGGTTTAGCGAGCCTTGGCGCTATGCTGCTGCTTCTCTGTCTGTCTGTTTTTGTCGAGATTGCGACGGCGACCTGGCTGCCTCCTCGTGTTGTCGCGTGGTTTGAGTTTGTATTCTGGTTGATCTTTGTGTGTGTCATGCTGACGGGCGTGCCGGAATTGCATCAAGTGAGATTCTCAGCAGCCACACGGGTGGGTGTCTTTTCGTTATTTGCGGTGACCTTGCTTGGATCGACAAATTTCCGTTCGGCCGTCGAGGACTTGCGCGGCCCGGCCCAAGCCTGGCACCGGGCCGACGTGTCCAGATTACAGCAGCGGGGTGGTTCGTTGGAATTCGAAGCCCCGGCAGCGTTCCCCAAGCTAGTGAAGCCTCAAATGCTCGACGCGGACCCAGGGTGCTGGGTTAATCGCTGCATGGCAAATTATCTTAACGCGAGAGCCGTGTTTGTGAGAAACTCGCGCGACAAGTGCCCATGACGAGTGGACTGATCGACGAAAGGTGAAGCGGGTAGCGCTGAGAGCCGGGCGGAGCGCGCTATGTCACGAACTCCCGTCGATCGGTTTTCGAGTCTCCACAAACACAAACCGACGAGGGCGAGACTATCGACGGTAAGCAGCCGCCAGCAACGAGGGCCCAGCCCAATCAGCGTTTCGGCGTTTTGGGGATGCGGCGTAAAATGACTATTAACGACAAGAAAAGCTCAATTCTGCCCGGAGAACAGAGCGATCGAGCGCTTCGAAGCGGCGCATCCTCGGCGGACTTAACCTCACCGCCCAAGGATCTAGGGAGACAGCGCCGACGCTGGTCAGGCTATCTTACCAGTCTGCTACCCGCCTTGCTAGGCAGTGCCCTGTAT
>Ga0181525_10000939_pt1 | contig 25337 bp, 22 predicted proteins | sample PEATcosm2014_Bin_48_FD_121100 | JGI IMG/M metagenome (GOLD analysis project Ga0181525, IMG submission 121100) | Peatland microbial communities from MTU Mesocosm Facility, Houghton, MI, USA - PEATcosm2014_Bin06_10_metaG | ecosystem: Environmental > Terrestrial > Soil > Wetlands > Peat | place... | reverse complement strand
GCTTCCTTCTCCGCGCATCATAACAGCCCCATCTTGCGGAAACTGAGCCAGTTGCCGTTGCCGACGATAACGTGGTCGTGCAGCACGATGGCCAGGGCGTTGGCGGCGTGTTTGATTTCCTTGGTCATGGCGATGTCTTCGTCGCTGGGTGACGGGTCGCCGCTGGGGTGGTTGTGGACCAGGATGATGGCGGTGGCATGCAGGTCGAGCGCGCGTTTGACCACTTCGCGCGGGTAGACGGGGGTGTGGTTGACCGTGCCGGTGCCTTGGGCTTCGTCGGCCAGGAGGCGGTTGCGGTTGTCGAGGAAGAGCACGCGGAACTGCTCGATTTTTTCGCGCGCCAGGACGGCTTGGAGGTATTCCATCAGGCGGTCCCAGTTGCTCAGCACGGGGCGGTAGAGGATTTCGGCTTTGGAGAGCTTTTGCGCGGCGGCCTGGACGATTTTCAGCGCCGCGACGCCGGCTTCGCCGAGGCCGTCGATGGCCAGGAGCTCTGGGACGCTGGCGGAGATGGCCCCGGCGTAAGAGCCGAAGCGGGCGAGCAGGGAGCGGGCGATGGGCTTGGTGTCGCGCCTGGGGAGCGCCAGGAAGAGGACCATTTCGAGCAGCTCGTGCTCGGCCACGGCGTCCGCCCCGCCGGAGAGGAAGCGGGCGCGCAGGCGGGCGCGGTGGCCGTCCACCCCTACGGCGAGTTTGGTGGGGCGGATTTCGGGCGAGAGGGTCTCCAGCAGGGAGACGTCCGCGAAACCTTGGGTGGTTGATTGTTTTTTCATCGCACGTGGAGCGTGCCATGAGTTTGGCGTTAAGGGAAGGTTAATTACACATCCCCTCCCCTGGTAATGCGGAGGGGAAAAATTCAGTTTGACATGGCAACCAAGAAAGCCTGCGCCGATGAGGGCTCAATCTGATTTTTTCCAGCAAAGCCAGCCCGGACCCGTGGGGCGGAAGAAGCCTAATCGGGCATGGCTTCTGGTCTTTCTGGTTGTGGCAGTGATCCGGGTGATGCTTCACCTTCATCCGGCGGCGTTGGGGAATCAGGCGAGTGTGCCGGTGGGGGATGAGCAATTAGCCAATGCGGCGGCCCTGCTAAAAACCTGCTGGCCCAGAACGGCTTAGGGCAGCGCTAGAGAATTTAGGAAAGAAAGCAGCGCTTTTTTGCAAAAAAGCGCGCAAAAAACGCTTGTTAATTGGGGGCTTTGGCGCGGACACAGCCTATGGCCCAGATTCTTTTGGTTTACTGCGTCCCGATGACCGAGCGCTCGCGAGGTTTGAATCGGGCCACGCGGAATGGTTAAAAAAAACCGCTTCCTACCTCAAATATTCTCCGCAATCGCCGGCGCCACCGCCTGCTTCGGCCCGGAGAGCACGAGATACACCGCGGGCACGACGAACAGCGTGAACATGGTGCCGATGGACAGGCCACCTGCAATCACCACGCCCATGTTAAAGCGTGCCGCCGCTCCTGCCCCGCTGGCCAGGATGAGCGGGGCGACGCCCAGCACCATGGCGGCGGTGGTCATGAGGATGGGGCGCAAGCGGATGTTGGCGGCGTATTCAATGGCGGCGCGTTTTTCCATACCGGCGAGGCGGGCCTCGTTGGCGACTTCCACCATGAGGATGCCGTGTTTGCTGACCAGGCCCATGAGCGTGACGAGGCCGACCTCGGTGTAGATGTTCAGGGTGAGCGTGCCGAAGCCGAGATAGATGAAGATCAAGGCCCCGGCGATGGACATCGGCACGGAGACGAGGATGATCAGCGGGTCGCGGAAGGAGTTGAAGAGGGCTGAGAGGGCGAGGAAGATGATCACCACGGCGAAGGCGAAGGTGAGGATGAAGCCGCTGCTCTGCTGCACGTATTGGCGCATCTCGCCGCCGTAATCGACGCTGTCATTGGGCGAGAGGATTTGTGACGCCAGCTGCTGCAAGGTTTGCATGGCCTCCGCCTGGCTGACGCCCGGTGCGGGAACACCCTGAAGGGAGGCGGAGTTTTGCTGCTGGAAGTGGTTGATCGCCTCCGGGATGACGGTGGTGTTGATGGTGGCGATGGAGGAGAGCGGTATGTTTACGCCGCCGACCGAGGTGACGTAATAATTGTTCAGGTCCGAAACGTTCAGGCGGGCCTGACGGTCAACCTGCGGGATGACTTTGTAGGAGCGGCCGTCGAGGTCGAAGTAATTCACGTAACCGCCGCCCAGCGCCTCGGCCAATGCAGCGCCGACATCGGCCATGTTGAGGCCAAGTTCGGAGGCCTTTGCACGGTCGATGACGATGTTGGCTTGCGGCTGGTCGAGCTTGAGGTCGCTCTCCATGAAGACAAATTTGCCGCTCTTCAGCGCGGCACCCAGCAGGGCCTGGGAGACGGGGTAGAGCTGGGCGAAGGTGTCGGTGGATTTGATGACGAAGTCGACCGGCAGGCCCGACGAGCCGGGCAGCGGCGGGGGCTGGAAGGCGGCGGCTTGCTGGCCGGCATCCTGCACGTTGGCGACATTCTGGAAAATGTTCATCAGCGTGTCGGCATTGTCGGCACGCTGGCCCCAGGGTTTGAAGACCGCGCCGACGATGTCGGTGCCGGGAATGTCGATCTGGAAGGTGTGCGCCACTTCCGGGTTGGTCAGCAGCAGGGCGTTGAGATGCGTGTCCCACAGGGCTTTTTGCTGGAGCGTGGCGTTGGGCGCGGAGGTGGAGCTTAAGATGACGGCGCCTTGATCTTCCTGCGGGGCCAGCTCGCTCTTGGCGCCCGAGGCGAGGAAGAAGATGCTGACCAGGATGATGGCGGCAAAGACCAGCGTCACCAGCACGGTGTTCAGGCTGCCGTGCAGCAGGCGGGTGTAGAGCCGGTGCAGCTTGGCGAACTGATCGTCGATGAAGGCCAGCAGGTGGCTTTCCCAGTCCGGCTCGTCACGCTTATGCGCGCGCAGGAAGCGCCCGCTCAGCATGGGGGTGAGGGTGAGCGCCACGATGGCGGAGATGGTGACGGCACCGGCCAGGGTGAAGGCGAATTCGGTAAACAGCGCACCGGTGAGGCCGGATTGGAAACCGATGGGCACGTAAACGGCGATGAGCACCACCGTCATGGCGATAATCGGGCCGCCCAGCTCGCTCGCCGCGACGCGCGCGGCGGCGATGGGGTTTTCGCCCAAAGCCAGATGGCGGTTGACGTTTTCCACGACGATAATGGCGTCGTCCACCACCAGGCCGATGGCCAGCACCAGGGCGAGCAGGGTGAGCAGGTTGATGGAGAAGCCGAAGGCCAGCATCATGGCGAAGGCGCCGATGAGCGAGAGCGGGATGGCGATGATCGGGATGAGCACGGAGCGCGGCGAGCCGAGGAAGGCGAAGACCACGAGGGTGACGATGAGCAGCGCCTCGCCCAGCGCGATCAGCACTTCATGGATCGAGGCGGTGACGAAGGCGGTTGAGTCGTAGACGATGGTGCCGGTGAGGCCGGTCGGCAGGTTGGCCTGGATGCCGGGGAAGGCTTTGCGCACGCCGGAGATGACGTCGAGCAGGTTGGCGTCGGGGGCGACCTGGATGCCGATATAGACGCCCTGTTTATTGTCGAAGGTGACGTTCTGTTCGTAATTGTCCGAGCCCAGCTCGACGGTGGCGACATCCCTAAGGCGGACGATGGCGCCGTTTTGTTGTTTGAGGATCAGGTTCTGGAAGGACGCGGCGTCGTGCAATCCGGTGCTGGCGGTGAGGGTGATCTGCGTCATCTGGCCTTTGGTGTTGCCCAACGGTGCGATGAAATCGTTACTGCCCAGCGCGGCGTAAACATCCGACGCGGTGAGGCCGTAAGCGGCGAGTTTTTGCGGGTCCAGCCAGATGCGCATGGCGAAGTTCTGGCCGCCGAGGATTTCCGCCGTCTGCACGCCGCTCACCGCCTGCAATTGCGGCTGCACGACGCGGGTGACGTAGTCCGTGATCTGATTGGCGGTGAGCACGGTGCTGCGGAAGGCGATGTACATCGCGTCCAGAGTTTGGCCGACTTGCAGCACCAGTACGGGCTGTTGCGAGCCGGAGGGGAGCTGGTTGAGCACCGAGTTCACCTTGGCGCTGATTTCGGTGAGCGCCTTGTCCGGGTCGTGGTTGAGCACGAGGTTGATGGTGATGGTGCTGACGCTCGTCTGGCTGGCCGAGGTCATGTAGTCGATGCCGTTGACCTGGGCGACGGCGTTTTCAATCGGCGTGGTGATGAAGCCGGCCACCGTGTCCGGCGAGGCGCCGGGATAGGTCGTGGTGATGGTGATGGTGGCGTTTTCGGTCTTGGGATATTCCTGCACCGGCAGCGAGCCGACCGCGCGCAGGCCGAGCACCAGGATGAGAATGCTCACCGCGATGGCCAGCACCGGCCTGGAGATGAACAGATCGGTAAAGCGTTTCATCGGCTTATTGGTTCGGCGGCGTCGGGTTGGGATTATTCGTCGGCTGCACGACGTTGTTCACCGTAATCGGTGCGCCGTTGCGCAGCTTCAGTTGTCCCGCCGTGACCACCTCATCGCCCGGGTTCACCCCGCTCAGCACCGAGACCTGATCGCCGCGCGTGTCGCCCAAGGTGACGAAGACCTGCTGTGCCAGCAGTTCCGGTTTGCCGGAGCTGTCCTTGGCGTGCTCGACAATGAATACCGTGTCGCCATACGGGTTATAGGAGATCGCCGTCTGTGGCAGGGTGATGAGGCTTTGCTGCGTGCCGACGCCGATGCTCACGCTGGCGAACATGCCGGGGCGGAGTTTTAAGGCGTCATTGGCCAGCGTGGCGCGCACCTGCACGTTGCGCGTGGCGGGGTCCACCACCGCGTCAATCGCCACGAGTTTGGCGGGGAAGGTTTCGCCGGGGAAGGCGTCCAGCGTGACCTGAACTTGCTGGCCGGCGCTGAGCGCACTCAAAGTCTGCTGCGGCAGGTAGAAATCCACGTAAAGCGGGTTGAGCTGTTCCAGGGTGACAATCGCGGTGCCCATCGGCAGGTATTGGCCGACATCGACCTGACGGATGCCCAGGCGCCCGGCGAAGGGGGCGCGGATTTGCTTCTCCGCCATCAGGGCTTCCTGGCTCTGCACCTGGGCCTCGGCGGCTTGCAGATTGGCGCGGTCGGTATCCAGCTGGGCCTGGGAAATCGCGTCGGCCTGGAGCTGTTTCACATCGCGCGCGGTGGTGATGGCGTCCAGCGAGGCAGCGGCCTGGAGCTGGGCGAGCACGGCGGGGTCGTTATTGGCGCGCAGGGTGAGCAGCAGCGCACCGGCGGGCACGTCCGCGCCGGAGTCGAAGTGGATGCTGTCCACAATGCCGGCGGTTTCCGACGACAGCGACGCGCCGTTGACCGCGACGAGGCTGCCGACGGAGCTGATCTGCGGCTGCCATTCGCTGGTGGTGGCGATGGTGGTGGCGACGGTCTGCGTCTGGTTGGCAAAACCTTTCAGGAACTGCCCGATCATGTAGCTCTTGAACGCGCCGAAGCCGAACACGGCGCCGAAGAGCAGGCCGACGCAGGCCAGCATGATGATCATCCGCTTCGTCATTAACCCAAAATCCTCATGGAATTACCCCGCAGCAGGGCGCGGAAACATCGTTGCGGTGCCACCAGCCGCCGCCCATGGCCTGATACAGCGCCGCAGTGTCCGCCAGGCGCGCGGCGCTGGCTTTCACCTGGGCGATGGCGGCGTTCTGGTACGTGGTCTGCGCGGTGAGCACGGCGGTGAAGGGCACGGCGCCGAGCTGATACTGCGACTGCGTGACGCTCAGGCTTTGCGCCGCCGCGTCCTGCGCTGCCTGCGCGGCGTCCAGCGTCTGCGCGTCATATTGCAGGGCGGTCAGCACGTCGGCGACATTCTGGAACGCGCCAATCACCGTGCTTTGATATTGCGCCGCCGCACCTTGCAGATTGGCCTGCGCCGCCTTGCGCTGGGCGGAGAGAATGCCGCCCTCAAAAATCGGCTGCGCCACGCCTGCGGCAAGGCTCCACAGCAGGGTCTGCGGCGTGAACAGCATGGCGGGCGTCAGGCCTTCATGGCCGATATCCGCCGAGAGGGAGATTTGCGGCAGCATGTTGGCGTCGGCGACGCCGAGCTTGGCGGAAGCCGTGTGCAGCTGCGCCGCCGCCGCCTCAATATCCGGGCGCTGCGCCACCAGCTGGGAGGGCAGGCTGACCGGCAGATCCTGCGGCAGCGTGAGGCTGGCCAGGGTGAATTCGGCAGCGTGGAAATTACCCGGGAAAACGCCGACATACGCCGCCAGCTGGTTTTGCATCTGCGCCAGCTGGGATTCCAGCGGCGGCAGCGTGGCCTGCGCGGCCGCCAGCGTGGCCTGCTGTTGCAGCACGGCCGATTGCGGCGCACCGCCCAGGCTGACCTGGGTGTTTAGAATGGAAAGCTCATGCTGCTCGTCGCCGATGACCTGCTGCGTGTCGGCGATCTGCGCCTGGAGCGCGGCTTCGCCGATCGCCGCAGTGACGATGTTGGCGCTCAGGGTGAGGTAGGCGGCTTCCAACTGGTCGCGCTGATAGTCGGTTTGCGCGGCCAGGCTCTCGACCTGGCGGCGGCTGCCGCCAAAGAGGTCCAGCGCGTAGGAGACGCCGAGGGAGGCGTTGTACAGCGTGTAGGGCGCGGGCGCGGCGGTGGCGGCAAAGCCCTGGCTCTCCGGCGCGGCGATGGAGGTTTGCGCGCGCTGCACCTGGAAATTGCCTGACACGGTGGGGAATAACGCCCCTTCCGCCGCGCGCTGGTCTTCCTCCGCCGCGCGCAAGGTGGCCTGGGCCGCCTGCAGGCTGGGATTATTCGCCAGCGCCGCCTGGATCAGCGCATTCAGCTCCGGGCTGTGGTAAAGTGTCCACCAATCGCCCGAAATATCGCCCGCCAGCACGAAACTCTGCGCCTGCCCGCCCGCCGCCTGGGTGGCGCCGGGCAAGGGGGTTGGGGTGAGTGCCGTGTCCGGTGCTTTTGGGGTGTGATAATTCGGCCCCACGGCGCAAGCGCCGAGGCTGCCCACGAGCAGGAGAGACGCACAGCCGAGAGGGAAACCCGTTGGTTTCATGCCATCCAGCTAGCTTGGATTATTACGCCCGTCAAGCAGGCCATTTCTTAACAAATTTACTGTTTGGAAACTTGTAAGTTTCCTTAATCTTCCTATGATACCCAGCATGATCGAGTGCTTGAGAGCATGAAAACGCCGCTTGCAGCAGCATCTTCCCGCCGCGCCAAGGCCGATGCCTCGGCGCGCATGTTACAGCTGATTGAGGCGGCGGAGGATATTTTTCTCGCCAAAGGCTACCATAGCGCGACCATGAGCGATGTCGCCAAAGCGGCGGGGATGTCCAAGAAGACGGTTTATACACTCATCGAATCGAAAGGCGAGCTGTTCGCCGCCCTGCTGGCGCATCATCAGTCGCTGCTCGCCTTCCCCACGCCGGAGCCGGACTGGAGCGTGCATGACCTGCTCACCGCCAATCTGATCTGCCTGGCGCGGTTTCTGCTCTCGAAGGAGCAGATCGCCATTCTCCGCCTGATTATGGCCGAATATACCCACAGCCCGGACCTCGGGCGCATCTTCCACCGCAACCGGGTGATGAAGGCCAAGGTGAAGCTGGAAAGCTGCCTGGTGGCGCTCGCCGCGCAATACGGCTTCTCCACCGCCGAGGCCAAGGAAATGTCCGCCATGCTGTTCGGCATGGCCATCGGCGAGTTTCACTTAAGCGTGCTGATCGGCTTCCGCGCCGCCCCCAGCAAGCAGGCGCTGGAAAAACGCATCCGCACGGCAGTGGGGATTTTTCTCGGCGGATGCGGCGGCGTTTGCCCGGAGGGAGGGGAAGGGTAGGAAGCAGTTCTTTTTTGAAAAAAAGCGCTGCTTGCTTACCCCCCCGTCACCGACATATGCCGCGCAATGGCCGGGTTCATATGGCGGCGGTCGATGAAGAAATCATGACCTTTGGGTTTGCGCGAGATTGCCTCGGTGATGGCGGCGTCGAGGGCGGCGTCATCGGCGCTGGCGCGCAGGGGGGCACGCAGGTCGGCGGTGTCCTCCTGGCCCAGGCACATGAAGAGCTGGCCGGTGCAGGTGAGGCGCACGCGGTTGCAGCTTTCGCAGAAGTTATGGGTGAGCGGGGTGATAAAGCCGAGGCGGCGGCCGGTTTCGGCGATGCGGGCGTAGCGCGCGGGGCCGCCGGTGGTCTCGGCGGTGTCGGTGAGGGTCCAGCGCCGGTCCAGGCGGGCGCGCACCAGGGAGAGCGGGAGGTATTGCGCCGTGCGGTCCTGGTCGATTTCGCCCATCGGCATGGTCTCGATCAGGCAGAGGTCGAAGCCCTGGGTGCCGCACCATTCGATGAGCGTGTCGAACTCGTCCTCGTTGACGCCGCGCAGGGCGACAGTGTTGATCTTGACCGCCAGCCCCGCCGCCTTGGCCGCGGCGATGCCTTCCAGCACCTGCGGCAGATGGCCGTGGCGGGTGATGGCGGCGAATTTTTCCGGGTCCAGCGTGTCCAGGCTGACGTTCACCCGGCGCACCCCGGCTTGCGCCAGGGCCGCCGCGTGCTTGGCCAGCTGGCTGCCGTTGGTGGTCAGGGTCAGCTCGTCCAGGCCGTGGCCCAGATGTTCGCCGAGGCGGTTGAACAGGGTCATCACGTCACGGCGCACCAGCGGCTCGCCGCCGGTGAGGCGCAGTTTACGCACGCCGTGGCGGATGAAGGCGGTGCAGACGCGCTCCAGCTCCTCCAGCGTCAGCAGCTCCGCCTTGGGCAGAAACACCATGTCCTCGGCCATGCAGTAGACGCAGCGAAAGTCGCAGCGGTCAGTGACCGAGACGCGCAGATAGGTGATGGTGCGGCCAAACGGATCGATCATGACATTATATTCGGACCTTCACGGTCCGGTTTCAAGTCTCTCCGGCGGGCGGGTTAATGGCCCTTCAGGTTTTCCTCATGGCACACGTGGCACAGGCGGTAGCCGCCCGTGCCGGGCACGCGCTCGTCATGCGGGATGGCCTCGGCGGCGTGGCAGGCGTTGTTGTCGTGGTGGACGCGGTGCTCTTCCGGCTTGCTGGCTTCATGGATCGAGTGGAAGGTGGGGATTTTGGTCATTTTGCAGACTCCTTGAACGGTGCCGCATCCTCGGCCCGGCGGGCGGGAATTGTAAGCGTTATTTTAATGAAATTTCCAGCGTGACGACGTCCGTGTCGATGAGGATTTTCCCGGCGTTTTCGAACATCACCGTGACGCGGTTGCCGACCGCCGACTGCACCTGGCCGACACCCCATTCGGGGTGCTTGGGGTGTACCACGTAGTCGCCGGGGGCGAATTCAGAGCGCTGCATAGCCGCAATCTCGCATGGCCGCCGCCATGTGCGGGGGCACGGGGGCGGTGGCTTCCAGCACCGGGTCCAGCGGTAGGGTGATGGCGCGGGCGAGCAGGTGCAAGGCCCCTGCCCCGCCGCCATACACGGCGTCGCCCAAGATGGGGTGGCCGAGCGCCGCCGCATGGGCGCGGATCTGGTGGGTGCGGCCGGTTTTGGGGGAGAATTCGAGCCATGCCTGCGTGGCGTTGGCGCCCAGCACGCGCCAGGCGGTGACGGCGGGCGGGGCGGCTTTGTCCGGGGCCATTTTCCAGCTGTGGCCGGTGGTGCGTTTACCCAACGGCAGGTCGATGACGCCCTCGCGCTGGGCGGGGACGCCGCGCACCACGGCCCAGTAGGTTTTTTGCGCGCGGCCCTCGGCGAAACAGGCCTGCGCCGCCAGCAGCGCGGTTTTTTTCAGGGCGATGACGAGGCAGCCCGCCGTGTCCTGGTCCAGCCGGTGGGCCAGCCAGGGGCCGTTTTTGCCGCGCCGCCATTGTGGGAAAAAATCCTCGATGCTGGGGCCGCCTGCCCGGCCCGGATGCACCGGCAGGCCGGCAGGTTTGTTCACCACGAGGAAGCGCGGGTCCTGAAACAGGATCACCCGCGCAGGTGTTCCGCGACGTGAATCCCCAGACGGCAAGGAACATCCCATGTTTCCTGGATTCTCCTTACTTCCCGGAAGCCCGCCGCGAGGTAGTTCGGCAGCGCGCGCGGGTGGTCCGCCGAGCAGGTGTTCAGCGTCATCGCGCGCACGCCGACGCCGGGCTGAAACACCGAATCAATGGCCGCATCGAGCATGAGCTTGCCCAGGCCCTTGCCGAGATATTCCTTCTTCAGGCCGAAGTAATTCAGGTTCACGAAGGGCCAGTTGCCGGTGTCGGTCTCGAAGAACCCGGCGACCTCGCCCGCCACCCGCAGCACGTAAATGGCGATGCTGGGCTTGGCCAGATGACGGATCAGCAGGTCGTCGGGCATGATGCGGCGCAGCCACCACAGCCAATCCGCGCCGATCTCGTTATACAGCGCGCGGTACTCGGCCAGATACAGCCGCTCCGGGCGCAGCGTGACCCCCGGCGGCAGAACCACCGGCGGGCGGTCCGGCCGGTGGGTCATGCGCAAGAAGACAACCGTGACGATGGCACGGTCAAAAGCTTCTCCAGGGGCGGGGCGGGCGTAATCAAGCATGGCTTAAGAAAGCACTTCTTTTTGTGAACAAAAAGAAGCAAAAAAACTTTTTGAGACTGTGGGGTGGGGCGAGCCCGCAGTCTCAAAAGTTTTTTGGTTCTTTTTTTTAAAAAAGAACTGCTTGCTTCCCTTAGTCATCGAGGAAGCTGCGCAGCTTGCGCGAGCGCGACGGGTGCTTGAGCTTGCGCAGCGCCTTGGCCTCAATCTGCCGGATACGCTCACGGGTGACGTTGAACTGCTGGCCGACTTCTTCGAGCGTATGATCCGTGTTCATGCCGATGCCAAAGCGCATGCGCAGCACACGCTCCTCGCGCGGGGTGAGCGAGGAGAGCACGCGCGTGGCGGCTTCACGCAGATTGGCCTGCACGGCGGCGTCGAGCGGGATGATGGCGCCCTTGTCCTCGATGAAATCGCCGAGATGGCTGTCTTCCTCGTCGCCGATGGGGGTTTCGAGCGAAATCGGCTCCTTGGCGATTTTCAGCACTTTGCGCACTTTTTCCAGCGGCATGCCGAGTTTCTCGGCCAGCTCCTCGGGCGTCGGCTCGCGGCCGATTTCGTGCAGCATCTGGCGCGAGGTGCGCACCAGCTTGTTGATCGTCTCGATCATGTGCACCGGAATACGGATGGTGCGGGCCTGATCGGCGATGGAGCGGGTGATGGCCTGGCGGATCCACCAGGTGGCGTAGGTGCTGAATTTGTAGCCGCGGCGGTATTCGAACTTATCCACCGCCTTCATCAGGCCGATATTGCCCTCCTGGATGAGATCGAGGAATTGCAGGCCGCGATTGGTGTATTTTTTGGCGATGGAGATGACGAGGCGCAGATTGGCCTCGATCATTTCCTTCTTGGCGCGCGTGGAATCCCGCTCGCCGCGCGAGACGGTGGTGTAGACGCGGCGGAATTCTTCAATCGGCAGCCCGCCTTCGGAGGCGACCTTGCCGATCTGCGTGCGCAGCTCGGAGACCTGCCCGCCATGCTTCTTGGCAAAGTCTTTCCAGCCCTTGCCGGCCAGGGCGGCGATGTCGGTCAGCCAGTTCGGGTCCATCTCGCGGCCCCGGTAGTGCTGGAGGAACTCGTCGCGCGTCACCTTGGCGCTCTCGGCCAGGCGCAGGATCTGGCCTTCCAGGCCGTTGAGGCGCTGGTTCAGCACTTTCAGCTGCGCCACCAGCTCCTCGATGCGGTTATTGTGCAGGCGCACCTGCTCCACCTTGGCCACCAGCTCGTCACGCAGCTTCTCATAGGCTTTTTCGGAGCGCGAGTTGATGTCGCCGCCCGCCGTCAGGTTGTCCAGGCGCTTCTGCTGGATTTTGGCCAGCTTCTCGTAGAGCTTCTCGATATCCTCGAAATACGTGAAAATCTCGGGCTTGAGCTTTTCTTCCAGGGCGGCCAGCGACATGCCGGCCCCCTCGCCGTCCTCGTCGTCGTCGATCTCCTCGGCGACAAAACCTTCCGCCACGCCGGGCTCATTGCCCGCCTGCATGGCTTCCAGGTCGATGACGTCGCGCAGCAGCACGCGCCCGTTATTCAGCGCCTCATGCCAGGCGATAATGGCGCGGAAGGTCAGCGGGCTTTCGCACAGGCCGCGGATCATCATGTCCCGCCCGGCTTCGATGCGCTTGGCGATGGCGATTTCGCCCTCGCGCGAGAGCAGCTCGACCGTGCCCATTTCGCGCAGATACATGCGCACCGGGTCGTCCGTGCGGCTGACCGAGGATTCCGAGATGTTGCCGGCGGGGGCGTCTTCGTCGTCGGCGGCTTCTTCCTTGGGGGCGGCGGCGGTCTCGGCGTCTTCGCCTTCCTCGCTCTCCACCACCTGGATGCCCATTTCCGAGAGCATCGCCATGATGTCTTCGATCTGCTCGGACGAGTTCTGCTCGGCGGGCAGCACCGCGTTCAGCTCATCAAAGGTGATGTAGCCGCGCTCCTTGCCCTTGGCGATCAGCCGCTTGACGGCGGCGGACTGGGTGTCGAGCACATTGGCGTCGGCTTCGCCCTCGGGGGCGGGTTGCTCGGTAGCGGTGGTGGTGGTGGGCTTGGTTGCCATGGTCAGGCGGTACTCCGGGAGATAATCTGGGTGTCTTATTTTACTATTCGCGGGATAGGCAATAACCTTGCCTCATTATTGTTCAGGTTTCTGGCGCCCCGGCCTCGCCGGATTGGGCGCGGATCAACAGCTCGTTATATTTAATCAGCCGGGTCCAGGCGGCGGCGTCATCTTGATGCGCTGACCAGTAGTGCTGCTGTTCGTCACGCTGGGCGCGCAACATGTCGATGCTGAAATCCATCAAAATGTACCAATTCCACCATTTTTCAACGACTTCCGCCAAGCTTTCGTCTGGGCCGGGGCGATGGTCCTCAGCCGCGAGCGCGTCGATCAGCCTGGCTTCCTCGTAAAGCCCGAGTTGGCTCAAGTGGGTGAGCAGGCTGTCCGTGTCAAGGTGTTTTGCACCGGCTGCGAAACCACTGAGCGCTTCGCGGATTTTTGCATAGGTTTCGGGCAGCTTGACGCGGGCGAAGGCTTCTTCCACGTCGTGGATGAGTTCCGGGTGGGTGAGCAGGGTGGCCAGCATGAGCCGGGCGCGGCGCAGGTTGGTCTGGCCGGCATCCACCGGGCCGGCGGAGGGGGCGAAGGCGGCGGGCTTGGCGGCTTTGCCGTTTTTGCCGCCGCTGCGGCGCTCGGCGAAGAAGCGCTCCAGCAGCATGGCACGGTATTCGGAGGCCAGGGTTTTGTCCGGGATGCGGCCCGCGACCTCGATCAGGCGCTGGCGGAACCCGGCGCGGGCCTCGGGCGTGGTGCGGGTCTGGCCCTCGGCCAGCATGTCATAGAGCGCGGCGGAGATGGGTTTGGCGCCGTCCAGCCGCGCGGTGAAGGCGGCTTGGCCCTCGCGGCGGATGATGCTGTCCGGGTCGTCTTTTTCCGGAAGTGCCAGGAATTTCAGGGAGCGGTCGGGTGCCAGGGCGGTCAGCGCCAGGTCCACCGTCTTCAGCGCGGCGCGGCGGCCGGCTTTGTCGCCGTCGAAGCAGATCACCGGCTCGGGCGAGAGGCGCCAGAGTTCGGCCAGGTGTTCCTCCGTCAGCGCCGTGCCGAGCGGGGCGACCGCGCCGCCGAAACCGGCCTGGGCCAGGGCGATGACGTCCATATAGCCTTCCACGACGATGAGGGCCGCGCCCTTGCGCACAGCGTCCCGGGCAAAACTCAGGCCGTAGAGCGAGCGGCGCTTGGAGAACACCGCCGTCTCCGGGCCGTTGACGTATTTGGGCTGGCCGTCGCCCATGACGCGCCCGCCGAAGCTGATTTTGGCGCCGCGCCGGTCGGTGATGGGGAACATGACGCGCGAGAAGAACATGTCCACCGGGCCGTGATCGCCCTGCTTCAGCAGCCCGGCCTCGATGAGCTGCTCCGGCTTGATCCCCTGCCCGCGTAAGCCCGCCGCCAGTGCGCCGCGCCCCTCGCCGGACCAGCCGAGGCCGAATTTGGCGATGGTGGCATCCGTCAGGCCGCGTCCGCGCAGGTAGTCCAGCGCCGCTTTGCCCTCGGGGGCATAGAGCCATTTTTGGTAAAGCAGCGCCGCCGCTTCCAGCACCTCGTGCAGGCTGGCGCGTTGCTGCTCCATCTGCGCCGCTTGCGGGCTTTGTTTGGGCACTTCCATCCCGGCCTCGTGCGCCAGGGTTTCCACCGCTTCCATGAAGCCGGCGCCGGTGGTTTTCATCACAAAGGTGATGACGTCGCCGTGCTCGCCGCAGCCGAAGCAGTGGAAATGGTCGTCATAGACATAAAAGGACGGGGTTTTTTCGCCGTGGAACGGGCAGCAGCCCTTGGTCTCCCGGCCCGAGCGCGTGAGTTTCACGCTGCGCGCGATCACCGCCCTGATGGGGATGCGCGCGCGCAGCTCGTCGAGGAAGTTGGGCGGCAGCGCCATGCTTTAAGCGAGCGCGGCTTTCACCGCCGCTGAGGCCACGGCCATGTCGAGCGCCGAGCCGTGCTTGGCTTTGAGCGCACCGATGACCTTGCCCATGTCCTTGGCCGAGGAAGCGCCGGTCTCGGCGATGGCCGCCGTGACCGCGTCCATGAGCGCTTCGCCGGTCAGCGTCTGCGGTAAAAACTCTTCAATAACAACGATCTCCGACTCTTCCTTCGCAGCCAGCTCCGGGCGCCCGCCCTGCAGGTACATCGTCACCGAGTCCTTGCGGGACTTGATCATCGAGCGCATCATGGCGACGATTTCGTCATCCGGGATGGCGTCGATGCCCTTGGGGCGTGCCGCGATGTCGGTGTCCTTCAGCTTGGCCTGGATCAGGCGCAGCGTGGACGTGCGCTCCGCGTTGCGCGCCAGCATGGAGGTTTTCACGGCGGCGGTCAGTTCTTCACGCAAGCTCACATTTCGCTCCTTTGGAAAATTTTTCCAGTCTTCGTTAATCGGATTGAAGCCGGACAAAAAATCCGGTAGCAGATTTCCATGTCCATATCCATTGCAGACCTCATCGATCGTCTGGGCGGCACGGATGCCGCCGCTACCTTAACAGGGGTCTCCCCCGACGCCATTCGTAAATGGCGATCCAGCGGCGCGATTCCATCCCGCCATTGGCCGGCCATCTGCGCCGCCACCGGGCTGGCGATGGACGACCTGCCCCGCACGCTGGTGGAAGGCGACACGCCGCCCGGCGCCACCGCCGCGCTGGTGCTGGCCGATGGCACCGTGTTCTGGGGCCGCGGCCTTGGCGCGACGGGCACGAGTGAGCCCGCCGAATTGTGCTTTAATACCGGGATGACCGGGTATCAGGAAACCCTGACCGATCCCTCTTATGCCGGGCAGATTATCACGTTCACGTTCCCGCATATCGGCAATGTCGGGGTGAACGAGGAAGACATGGAAGCCGCGCGGATTTTCGCGCGCGGGCTGGTGGTCAAGGAAGACCTCGGGGAGCCGTCCAACTACCGGGCGACCTCCAACCTCGACACCTGGCTGCAACGCCTGGGCGTAACCGGCATTTCCGGCGTGGACACGCGGGCGATTACGCTGCGCATCCGCGACCTCGGCGCACCGAGTGCGGTGATCTCCTACCCCGCCGACGGCAAGTTTGACGTGGCGGCGCTGGCGGCCACCGCTGCGGCCTGGGGCGGACTGAATGGGCTGGATCTGGCCAAGGAAGTTTCCTGCACGCAGAGCTATGAGTGGACCGGCGGCACCTGGAGCTGGGAGCATGGGTTTGCCGCGCCGGAAGCGGTGAAGACCGTGGTGGCGGTGGATTTTGGCGCCAAGCGGAATATTTTGCGCTCCCTGGCCTCCGCCGGCTGCCGCGTGATTGTGGTCCCGGCGCAGAGCGATGCCGCGGCGATTTTGCGCCACAAGCCGGATGGGGTGTTTCTGTCCAACGGGCCGGGCGATCCGTCGGCCACGGCGGCGTATGCGGTGCCTGCGATTCAGGGCGTCATCGCAGCAGGCGTGCCGATTTTTGGAATTTGTCTGGGGCATCAGCTGCTGGCGCAGGCGCTGGGCGGGCGCACGTACAAGCTGGAGCGCGGCCATCGCGGCGCCAACCAGCCGGTGCAGGATTTGACCACGGGCAAGGTGGAAATCACCTCGCAGAATCACGGCTTTGCCGTGGACGCGGAATCGCTGCCCGAGGGCGTGGTCGTGACGCATGTGTCGCTGTTCGACGGCTCGAACGAGGGCATCGCCTGCAAGGAAAAGCGCGCGTTCTCGGTGCAGTACCACCCGGAAGCCTCGCCGGGGCCTTCGGACTCCGCGTATTTGTTCCAGCGCTTCATGGACACGCTCACCGCCTAAAAAATTTCGGGGTCTGGGGCCCTCGGCCCCAGCGGGCGCGGGCAGAGCCCGCCGCTTACTTTCAAGGAAAACACCATGCCCAAACGTACAGACATCAAGAGCATCATGATCATCGGCGCTGGCCCGATCGTCATTGGCCAGGCTTGCGAGTTTGACTATTCCGGGGCGCAGGCGTGCAAGGCGCTGCGCGAGGAGGGGTATCGGGTGATCCTGGTCAACTCCAACCCCGCCACCATCATGACCGACCCGTCGCTGGCGGACGCCACGTATATCGAGCCGATTACGCCGGAGATGGTGGAGAAAATCATCATCCGCGAGCGCCCGGACGCGCTGCTGCCGACCATGGGCGGGCAGACGGCGCTGAATACGGCGATGACGCTGGCCAAATCCGGCGTGCTGGAGCGTCTCGGTGTGGAGCTGATCGGCGCCAAAGCCGATGTGATCGACCGCGCCGAGGACCGTTTGAAGTTTCGCGACGCCATGGCGGAAATCGGCATTGCCGGCCCGAAATCGGCGATTGCGCATAACCGGGAAGAAGCCACGGCGGCGCTGGAATTTGTCGGCCTGCCCGCCGTCATCCGCCCGTCCTTCACGCTCGGCGGCACCGGCGGCGGCATCGCGTATAACCGCGAGGAATTTTTCGAGATCGTGCTGTCGGGCATCGACGCCTCGCCCACCGATGAAGTGCTGGTGGAAGAGTCTGTGCTGGGCTGGAAAGAATACGAGATGGAAGTGGTCCGCGATTCCGCGGATAACTGCATCATCGTCTGCTCGATTGAGAATATCGACCCGATGGGCGTGCATACCGGCGATTCCGTCACCGTGGCCCCTGCCCTCACGCTGACGGACAAAGAATACCAGATCATGCGCGATGCCTCCATCGCGTGCTTGCGGCGCATCGGCGTGGATACCGGCGGCTCCAACGTGCAGTTCGGCATCAACCCCGAAGATGGCCGCATGGTGGTCATCGAGATGAACCCGCGCGTGTCGCGCTCCTCGGCGCTGGCCTCTAAGGCCACCGGCTTTCCCATCGCCAAGATCGCCGCCAAGCTCGCCGTGGGCTACACGCTGGATGAGTTGAAGAACGACATCACCAAGGGCACGCCGGCCAGCTTCGAGCCGGTCATCGACTATGTCGTCATCAAAATCCCGCGCTTCACCTTCGAGAAATTCCCCGGCACCCCGGCGCTGCTCTCCACCTCGATGAAATCCGTCGGCGAGGCGATGGCCGTGGGCCGCAACTTTGCCGAGGCGCTGCAAAAGGGCCTGCGCTCGCTGGAGACCGGGCTTTCCGGCCTGGATGAGATCACCCCGCCCGGCGACGGCACGGCGGATGCCTTCCGCGCCGCCCTCTCCACCCCGCGCCCGGACCGGCTGCTGATCGCCGCACAGGCGTTGCGCGCGGGCGTGTCGGTTGAGGACATCTTCGCCGCCTGCAAGTACGATCCCTGGTATCTGCAACAGATGCAGGGGATTATCGACGCCGAGAACGAGGTGAAGAAAAACGGGCTGCCGCGCGACGCCTTCTCGCTGCGCCGCCTGAAATCGCTGGGCTTTGCCGATAAGCGCCTGGCCGAGCTGACCGGCCAGAAGGAAGCCGCCGTGACCACGGCGCGGCTGAAGCTGGGCGTCACCCCGGTGTATAAGCGCATCGACACCTCCGGCGGCGAGTTCTCCTCGCAAGCCGCGTATATGTACGGCACGTATGAGGGCAGCTTCGGTGCGCCCATCTGCGAGGCCAACCCCACCGCGCGCAACAAGATCATTATCCTCGGCGGCGGGCCGAACCGCATCGGCCAGGGCATCGAGTTCGACTATTGCTGCGTCCACGCCGCCTACGCCCTGCGCGAGGCAGGCTACGAGACCATCATGGTCAACTGCAACCCGGAGACGGTCTCCACCGATTACGACACCTCCGACCGGCTGTATTTCGAGCCGCTGTTTGCCGAGGACGTGATCTCGCTGATCCGCACCGAGCAGCAGAACGGCACGCTGCTGGGCTGCATCGTGCAGTATGGCGGGCAGACGCCGCTGAAACTCTCCCAGGCGCTGGAAGTGGCGGAAATCCCCATTCTCGGCACCTCGGCGGACGCCATCGACGTCGCCGAGGACCGCGAGCGCTTTGCCGAACTGCTGAAGAAACTCGGCCTGCGCCAGCCGGAAAACGGCATCGCCCGCTCGCATGAGCAGGCGGAGGCGATTGCCGACCGCATCGGCTACCCCATCATCATCCGCCCCTCTTACGTGCTGGGCGGACGGGCGATGGAGATCGTCTACGACCGCACGGCGCTGGCGCGGTACACGCGCGATGTCGTGCGCGCCTCGGCGGAAAACCCGGTGCTGATCGACCGCTACCTCAACGAGGCCTCGGAAGTGGATGTGGACTGCATCTGCGACGGCGAGACTGTGTATGTCGCGGGCGTCATGGAACACATCGAGGAAGCGGGCATCCATTCCGGCGACTCCGCCTGTTCCATCCCGCCGTACTCGCTCTCCCCCGCCATCGTCGCGGAGCTGCGCGCGGAGACGGTGGCGATGGCCAAGGCGCTCAACGTTGTCGGCCTGATGAACGTGCAATACGCCATCCAGAACGACCTGATCTACGTGCTGGAAGTCAACCCGCGCGCCTCGCGCACCGTGCCGTTCGTCGCCAAGGCGACCGGCGTGGCCGTGGCCAAGATCGGCGCGCGCGTGATGGCGGGCGAAAAGCTGGCGTCCTTCAAGCTCGACGACTCGGTCGCGCTGAGGCACGTCGCCGTGAAGGAAGCCGTCTTCCCCTTCGCGCGCTTCCCGAACGTGGACACGCTGCTCGGCCCGGAGATGAAATCCACCGGCGAGGTCATGGGGCTGGACACCAACTTCGCCCGCGCCTTCGCCAAGGCGCAGCTCGGCGCCGGGGTTACGCTGCCGCTCGCGGGCACGGCGTTCCTCTCGGTGAAGGAGTCCGACAAAGCCGCCATCGTCCCCGTGGCGCGGCGCCTGGCGGATCTGGGCTTTACCATCATGGCCACGTCCGGCACGGCCAAGCAGATTGCCGCCGCCGGGATTCCGGTGAAGCGCGTGAACAAGGTGCTGGAAGGCCGGCCGCATTGCGTGGACGCCATCCGCTCGGGCGAGATCCAGCTTGTCATCAACACCGCGCACGGCGCGCAGTCGGTGACGGACAGCTTCGACATCCGCCGCTCCGCCCTCACCCATGGCGTGCCGAACTTCACCACCATCGCGGCGGCACGGGCCACGGCGCACGCCATCGCCGCCCTCATTTCGGGCGGTCTTGAAGTTGCGCCACTTCAGTCGTACTTTGCCCAACCGTTCTAGTTTGTCGCTGCCCCTGCAACCAGGGGTGGCGGCGTTGGCGTTTTAACCTCTAACCCCGCCGGGCTTTGCCTGAGGAGATGCAGTGCAGAAATTCCCTATGACCGCCGCTGGTCTGACCGCGCTTGAAGAAGAGCTGCGGTTCCTCAAAGGCCAGGAACGTTCCGCCATCATCCGCGCCATTGCGGAGGCGCGCAGCCATGGCGACCTTTCGGAAAACGCCGAATACCATGCCGCGCGTGAACGCCAGTCCTTCGTCGAAGGCCGCATCGCCGAGCTGGAGGAGATTACCTCCGCCGCCGAAGTCATCGACCCGGCCAGCCTCTCGGGCGATACCGTGATGTTCGGCGCCACGATTTTGCTGGTGGACGAGGATACCGAGAAGGAAGTCACCTACCAGATCGTCGGCACGCATGAGTCGAACGTGAAGGAGGCGCGGCTCTCCATTACCTCGCCGCTGGCCAAGGCGCTCATCGCCAAGCGCGTGGGCGACACCGTGGCCGTGCCCGCCCCCGGCGGCGACCGCTCGTACGAAATCCTCAAAATCACTTACGGCTAAAAAAAATGATCACTCTTAAGGATGTCGAGGCCGCGGCCAAGCGGATCGAAGGCACTGTGTTGCGTTCGCCGTTCTTGCGTTCGGACGGGCTCTCCCGCCTCACCGGCGCCGAGATTTACCTTAAGTACGACCATTTGCAGGCGACCGGCGCGTTTAAGGAGCGCGGGGCGGCCAACCGAATCGCGCTGCTCAACGATGCCGAGCGCAAGGCGGGCGTCATCGCCATGTCCGCGGGCAACCATGCCCAGGCGGTGGCCCGCCACGCGCAGCTGCAGGGGATTAAGGCGACCATCGTGATGCCGGTGCACACGCCGGCCACCAAAGTCACCCGCACGGCCTCCTGGGGCGCGCGCGTGGTGCTGTTTGGCGAGACCCTGGCCGAGACCGCCGCGCATGCGCATGAGATGGCCGACCGCGACGGCATGATCTTCCTCCACCCGTATGACGACCCCGCCGTGATGGCGGGCCAAGGCACCATGGCGCTGGAAATGCTCCAGGACGTGCCGGATCTGGATGTGATCATCGCCGCCACCGGCGGCGGCGGGCTGCTCTCCGGCTGCGCCACCGTGGCGCGCGCGCTGCGCCCGGAGATGGAAGTGCTCGGCGTGGAGGTGGAAAACTATTCGGCCTTCGCGCAGACGCTGGCCGGGCAGGAGATTCATGTCGGCGGGCCGACCGTGGCCGAGGGGATCGCCGTGCGCGACATCGGCCAGAACCCGCTGGAGATTTTCCGCGAACAGAATATCGAAGTCCTCGTCGTCTCCGAGCATGACGTGGAACGCGCCATCGCCACGCTGGTGGAGAACGCCAAGCAGGTGTCCGAAGGCGCCGGTGCTGCCGCCCTGGCCGCCGTGCTGGCCTTCCCCGAGCGTTTCCGCGGCCGCAAGGTGGGCGTGACCATCTCCGGCGCGAATATCGACCCGCGCATTCTGGCCAACACGCTGATGCGCAACCTGCTGCGCGACGGGCGGCTGCTGCGCGTGGTGCTGGAAATGCCCGACCGCCCCGGCATGCTGGCCGAGGTGGCGACGCGCATCGGTGCGCTGGGCGGGAATATTATCGAGGTGGCCCACCACCGGCTGTTCTCGTCGCCCTCGGTGCAGGATGCGCAGTTGGAGATTATGATCGAGGCGCGGGATGCGGCGCATGGCGCGGCGATTGAGGCTTCGCTGGCCGAGGTGTTTGTGCTGCGGAGGGTTTAGGGGCTGAGTGTTTTGAAGCAATAGGAGCGCTTAGTTAGGGCGATATTTTCGGCCTAAACACAATTTGCATCGCCTCCAATCTGGAAGCGTCCGCTGGGCAGCAATCCTGACTGCCATAGGTCTCCAAAACCTCAAAACTCCCCTCAAAACTTCCGACACAAACGCATTCGTAACCAAGCGCAAGCCGCCCCGTCAGACGTACCGCGAACCCTCGCAAACTCTTGCCTTGCCCCCGCGAACCCGCAAATGACCCGGCGGGCACCCATTGCGTCCAGGTCCCATCTTCCAATTTTGCCCGATATTCCAAACTTCCCGGCAACTCGGCTGTGAACTCAATGGAAAACCCTTCGATCAACCGGTGGGGATTAAAACGCTCTCCCACAACGAGGGCACCGCGACGAGTACCGTAAATCGTGCTGGTAAAGCTTGTAAAATCTCCAAACCGTGAAATATGTGCGGTTATTGATGCAGGCCAAAGACAATCTTCCACAGCATCGGGAATCAGTGCCGTACGCGAGTACAAATTATTGGTAACTTCGGCTGGATCAATCTTTGTCCCATAGTCACATCGACGACCCAATAACCGACCTGGAAGGTTGTAGATATAATGATGCGGTGGCAATTTGCCTCTCCGGCAAAAAGCCTCGAAATTCACTAAATTAGAAAAAGTCGAACGGCTAAAGCCAACAAAAACGGGGGCATGGACCGACATCTCGAAATCTATAATCGAGCGATCTAGGATTGAAAGCGACGATATCTCATCATCTCCCAATATATCGGATTTCCAGACCAATGAAATTCCGTAACTTTTTAAAATTTCAGCCTTAATTTCTTCTTTGCTGACCGGCAGATTATCCTCATCACAAACAACATAAACAGCCTTTGTTAAGTTGTCTGCGCGAACCGAGTTTTTAACTTTAGAAATGATCTCCTGAAACGTGGGAGCAAAATCATCCTGAAAATCAGCGGGCTTCGATTTTATGCGTTCCGCCTGTTCCGCCCAATCATTCTCAATCCGCAGCTGGACAACCAATGTCACACCGTATTCCACGAATACAGTGTCAAATAGCTTACGAAAAATGGCGGTGCTTGTGATAACAGGAACAAGGTTTCGGAAAAATTGGCATGTAAACTCGTCTAAAGCCCCTTCGCCCTTTATCGCTTCCCGCCCCAGACGGTCGGTTCCAGCAATAAAACAGTTCCATCCGTTCTCACTCTGAACGGGTGGCTGATCAAGAATTTCCAAACCAAACGCATCTGCAAAACGCATCAAAGAAGGTAATGAATAGACCTTATCCAAAGGAACAATCTGATGATTTCCCTCTGCAGCATCAAAATTACAGAAGCTTGGCAAAACCAGAGGGCGCTTCAATGCGTGGGCTTTAATGAAGATTCCAAACAATGCAAATTTCTGATTATTGAGCCCTAAATTTAATTCCGGATACCCAATCGGCTCCAAATGAGTTCTCTCTTCCGAGTAACTTGCTGCTTCAACCAAAACATCCCCCATACCGTCTGCAACCCTCAGCCCAGCCGTCCCGCCAACTGTACCAAAGGATCACAACCCCTACCAGCAAACTGCAATTAGAATGGTAATAATGCCAACCCCCTACCCCGCCTTCCGCAACCGCTCCCCAAACACCTTCCTCAGCTTCGCCACCTTCGGCGCAATCACCGCCTGGCAGTACCCGGCATACGGGTTCCTGGCAAAATACCGGTCATGCTCCGGCTCAGCCCGGTAAAACACCGGTGCGGGCGCCACTTCCGTCACAATCCGGCTGCCCCAGGCGTTGTGGCTCTCAAACTCGGCAATCACCTTCCGCGCCGCCACTTCCTGCGCCGGGGTGGTGTAAAAAATCACGGAGCGATACTGCGTCCCCGTATCCGCCCCCTGGCGGTTGAGCGTCGTCGGGTCGTGAATGGTGAAGAACACCCGCAGCAGGTCTTCCACGGAGAGCAGAGCGGGGTCGAAGCGCACTTCCACCACCTCGGCATGGCCGGTCTGGCCGGTGCATACCTGGTGGTACGTGGGGTTATCCACATGCCCGCCGGCATAGCCGGACTGCACGGCCAAAACCCCCGCCAGCTCCAAAAACGCCGCCTCCGTGCACCAAAAGCACCCGCCGCCCAGAATCACCGTTTCCATCGCTCAAACTCCCCCCATCTCGCACAAATCCCGCCAATGCTCCGCGCTCACCGGCGCTACCGAGAGCCGGGAGAGCCGCACCAGCGCCAGATCCTTAAATCTGGGGTCGGCCTTGATGCTTGCAAGCGTCACCGGGCTCGGCACAGGCTTCACCGCCTGCATATCCACACAGACCCAGTCGCCTGTCTCCGCGGTCGGGTCCGGGTAAGCCTCGCGCGCCACGCGCACGATGCCGACAATCTCCCGCCCCTCGTTCGAGTGGTAAAAAAACGCCAGATCCCCCAGCTTCATCGCCCGCATATTGTTCCGGGCGGCGTGGTTGCGCACGCCGGTCCACGGCTCCACGCCATTGGCCACTTGCTGCTTCCAGGAGAAGGCCTCGGGTTCGGATTTTACCAGCCAATAATTTGTCATGAGTCGTATCGTTACCGCCGCTTCAAATTTTCCGCCATATCGCCTATCAGTCACAGATGAGTGAAAACGTCCTGCACACCAGCCGAATGGGCAAAACCGGCGTCTGGCTGCACCATTTCGCCAATCCGGGGCGATTCCTGCGCTTCGTGCAGCCCGCCTTGCCGTGGGCGGCCGCTCTTTCCGCCGCCCTCACCGCTGCCGGGCTCATCTGGGGCTACTTCTTCGCGCCCGCCGACTGGGAGCAGGGCGACGCCGTGCGCATCATGTATGTGCATGTCCCGGCGGCCTGGGTGGCCATGGCGGGTTACGCCATGCTGGCGGGGTGCTCGTTCTTCTCCATCATCTGGCGCCACCCCCTGGCGGACCTGGCGGCCGAGGAAATCGGCCCGGTCGGCGCGGGGTTCACCTTTGTCTGCCTGGTCTCCGGCTCGCTCTGGGGCAAGCCGATGTGGGGCGCTTACTGGGTGTGGGATGCGCGGCTGACCTCCGTGCTGGTGCTGTTCTTCCTGTATCTCGGCCACATCGCCCTCATCCGCGCGTTCGACAACCGCGCCCACGGCCACCGCGCCGCCGCCATCCTGGCGCTGGTGGGGGCCATCAACCTGCCGATTATCGTGTTCTCCGTGCAGTGGTGGAACACGCTGCACCAGGGCAACACGTTCTCCCTCGGCGGCGGCTCGAAGATCTACATCACCATGCTCTACCCGCTGCTGCTCTCCACGGCGGGGTTCTACCTCAGCTTCATCACCCTGGTCTGCACGCGCATCTGCGCCGCCATCATGGAGCGGCGCACGCGCACCCTGCTCCTCGCCGCGGCGGAACGTGCATGAACCTCACCCCGTTCATTGACGGCGCCTACGGCGTCACCGTGGTCTTCCTGCTGGGCATTGGCTGGCTCACCTTCGCCCGCTACCGCCGCGCCGCCGCCCGGCTGCGCGCGGTGGAAACGCGCTGATGCGCACACCCAAAAAGCGCCGTCTTTACCTCGTCCTGGTCATCGGCCTGTGCCTCACGGCGGCCACGGCGCTCACCCTGGCGGCGTTCTCCTCCACCCTCACCTACTTCCTCTCCCCGCATGAGGTGCTCGCCAAAAACCCCGCGCCGGGCATGGAGTTCCGCCTCGGCGGCATCGTGCAGGCGGGCACCGTCGCCACCACCATCACGGGCGGCACGCCGACCACGCATTTCCGCGTCACCGACGGCCAGGCCTCCATCCCCGTCACCTTCACCGGCGTGCTGCCGGATTTGTTCCGCGAAGGCCAGGGTGTCGTCGCCATCGGCTCCATGACATCGGGGGGCTCGTTCGCTGCCGACGAAGTGCTGGCCAAACACGGCGCGTCCTACATGCCCAAAGACGTCGAACAAGCCCTGCAATCCTCCGGCAAATGGAACCCGGCCTATGGCCCGGC